>JFJP01034023.1_pt1 | contig 28779 bp, 30 predicted proteins | sample 431651 | NCBI WGS metagenome assembly JFJP01 (sample SAMN02602958, study PRJNA72255) | Microbial mat metagenome, whole genome shotgun sequencing project. | biome: fresh water; feature: sink hole; material: water; isolation source: purple microbial (photo- and chemosynthetic) mats found in... | reverse complement strand
AACGGTTGGGCCTCTCCCCTAATACGGTGAAAAACCACGTGTACAACGTGTATCAAAAAACCGGTGCCGCCAGCCGTGTGGAACTGGCCGGTTTGAGCAACCAGTGAGAGGATTCAGGGTGCGATGAAATACCGGGAATGCCTGCCGTCGGCTTTCATGTCGCGAAGGGCTTGTGCAAGGGCTGGCACCAAGCGGGCATGCCTGGTATTCAGGTAAAGGTACATCTCCCTTTTTGCCAGAGGAGGCGCAATAGCGTACCCTGATTTGATGCCCGCCTCTTTCAGGTAGTATCCTCCGCCTAACCGGTCATAGAGAATGACATCGGCGCGCCCGGCTTTCAGAAAAGCAAAGAGCTGCGCCGGAGTGGTGACCTCGGTCACATGGGTGGCTTTGACATTATCCTCAAGGATCTTCCAACCGGTAATGTAGGCAATCTCGAAGGGCTCGAGATCCTTCCAGCTTGAAATGACAAGTCCTGGTTTTATAGCAAACGCCATGAACTCATAGACCATGTTGCTTTCAGGAACCTGAATCAGATGGGGATAGCGGCTCTCAAGCCCCGCCACGCGGTTGTTGTCGCCATCGATGTTCCCGTTTTCGGCCTCGACGAGAGACCGTTCACTGGGCAACGTGACAAACTCAACCGCCACCCCAATGCGGGAAAACGCTTCTTTAAGCATGCGGTCGAGCATGCCGCTCTGATCGGGCAGACTGAGGGGCGGTGAGTTCGTTGTACCGATTCTCAGCACCGGTTGTTGCCCAAAGGTTGGGGGCAGCCAGACGAAAAGGAATCCAGCAAGAAACAGAAGGACTCGTCGCACGTTCCTTCCTCCTTGGGATCAATGGTAGTTTCGGTTCAGCCTGCTTTCAAGATCGGGTTGCCCCGGGGCCTCGAGCCCCGGAGACCCTTTTTTTATTTAGTCAGCTAATCTGGTCCAGAAGCGCCAATTCTTTCTCCAGGATGGCTTCGAGTAACTCTTCTGGTTTTTTGCCATGCTGAAGAGCAACCCGCTTGAGATTCTTTTCCACCCCAGGTGTCAGGTAGTAGGGAACAATGGTATCTTCGGGTTTTGTGTAGAAACGTCCCTGCTCGGCATTCGAAAAATCGTATTCCTTCTTCACAATGGCCTCCTGGACTGGTAGGTCCGTAGCTCGTTCTGAGTTGCCTTTCGGGCAGAGATGATGCGAATGAACTCGAACTCGTCAGTTTGTTCTAAAATCACGTGGATCACAAGGATAACCCGGTCAGCGTCGGATTGTCCCAGGATGACCCAGCGTTCTTCTGCGACAGAATGTTCATCATCGTACCGACTCAAGATACAAGGATCGTTGAAGACAGTCACGGCTTCGTGAAAAGTTACCCGGTGTTTGCGGCGGTTGGAAATCTCTTTTCTCGGATCCCAGTCAAATTGACGTTTCATAATGCCTCTCCCGGTCCCGCCGCCCCCAGCCCCAACTCAGAGCCTCATCACGAATATTCATGGTGGCATATTACACTGAAAAGCCCCGGAACCCCAGGAGATGGCAGCCACGGGGGAAACCCGCCTGGTTCTTGAGCTGAAAGTATTTGACAGCTAGGAGGGCATGCAGGAGACTCCGTTCCGGAGGCGTCCATGTCTGAATCCTTACTGACAGCCCAATCCATCCTTTGGATGATCGAACAAGTGAAAAACCATGGCGGATTCGAATATGCCGACTGGGCGCGAGAATTCCGATCACGGGGTTCCGATCTCACCCCAAGGACCGACCGGAAATTTCTCAATCACCTGAAGGTCTTTCGGGAACAGGCGCTAAGCCTTTTCCAAGGAGCCAGGGAGATTACCCTCGAAGCCCGGCGCGGCCGGTATGTTCTCGAAGGGGCCGTTTCAGACGCCGCTTGGGAACGGATCACCGATCCCGCCGGCAAAAATTTCCTTCCGATTCTCCAAGCCATTAGTGCCAGAAGGGATTTTGTTCCAATACCGGCATCGGAACTGCAGAAACGGCTTCTCGATCTTTTCGACGTTCCCCCCGAGACCTTGGGACGGATTCTGTACAAAAACGCGGTAACGTGGCGTTTCGACCCGGCCTACCTTGATACTTTTCTCAATGCCGTTCAATCAGGGACCAAGTTGTTTATTCGGCCAATCGGCGAACGCAAGGCTGGGTACGTGACGCCCCTCTTCCTAGTGAATTACGAAGGATCGTGGCATCTTTTGGCCTACCGCAACGGCCTTGCCCAGTACAACCTCAGCCGAGTCGCCGCCATGACCAACTGCGACTACTCAGCAGAGGCGATTACCCCAACTCAATGGCAACTCCTCCGCGCCAGCGCTCAGCAGAGTTTTGGAATCCATCTGGTGGATGACTGGGACAACCTGAGCGAGGGGGAACCCGTTACGATCCGCTACCGGGGTCGCGCGCTCCCCTACGTTCGAGAACGGTTTGATGCCAGGCAGCGTCAGCGCTCTGATTCCTGGTTTGTGACCGAAGCTGGTCCTGGCTGGGTCGATGTCACCGTCAAGGTCCACGCCTACACCGACATGATCACCGAGGCCATTCGATGGGGCAGGGATGCAGAGGCGATCCAACCAGCGGAGTTCCGGGAGGTGTGGCTGGAGCATATCAGGGAGTTGGCGGAGTTTTTGGGGTGATCGACACCCGGGTCAGATGAGCTTGTTGGTTGTCACTTCGGCAACGAGCTTTTGGTAGTCGGCGAAGTCTTCGGCAAAGGTCTTCCAGTGGGACTCAACCCAGCCTTGGATTTCGCCGTCCTCAACCAAGAAGTCGGCACTTCGCCATGCAACTTTCGTCTCTTTCCAAAGGTACCAGGGGTCCTCTTGCTGCCGTTTTTTCTTGTCGCATTGCTTAGTTGCTGAGGCCAACCTCTCGTCCCAGCCTATCACTGGAAAAAGACCGGTATAGAGAAAGCCCCGGCCTTCTTTGCAGAAGTAGGCGCCCCAGGCTAGGCCGGGTTCGATTTTCACGGAAAAGCCGATTTCATCGGAATCAATCAGGTTGCCATCAATGGCAGGCTCTACAAGATCCTTTTTAGAGAAAGCCTTCATCTCGATCAGCTTCGCTTGAAGCTCTTGGAGAAAAAGTCCGACACCGCGATTGAGAAATCCATCCTCGAAGATTCTTGCCACAAGCTTGATGTCACCGAATTTTGCCTCTGTAGACCCGTTCTGGCAGAACCATTCACGGATGGCCTTTCGCGCGCGCTCTTCTTTCATCATCTCCCCCACAAATTCGCGATAGGAATCGAGGCACTCCTTCACCCTTGGAGTGCTCTCATCATGCTCAGCCGAGGTTTCTAGCCACTTCTGGATTCCTTTGACATAGGAAATACAGCGAACATCTTTCTTGTAGATTCCTGCCGACTGATCGGATGGAGAATGACCGAAGGGCGTAAGGTAACCGATCACGATCGTATCCTGTGGTCGATCCTCTTTCACAGTCTCCACATAGCGCTCGATCTGTCGATCTTGGTCACCGGCATCTACCTTGTTCTCGAGGATGAGCGAAATCCTTTCTCCGTCGGTGGCCTGGTATTCGATCAGAATATCGATGGAGCGTGACTCACGGCGGACAGTCCAAGACCGGCTTCCGCAAGGAGGTGCTTTCAACATTTCTAGGCCGAGAAAGGCATTCAGTCGCTCCAACGCCCCCGGATACTCTGGGCTCAGCAACATTGCCAGGATGTCGGAGTGGGCGAGTTCACGGCGAACTGCGTTGGAACAGAGCAGAAGGTTCATGTTCTCGCCTGAGGTGCACAGTGCTTGCAGGGCATTGCCAAATACTTGTTCCATTCTCATTGCTACGCTCCTCCTTAGTTATTGGTAGGCCGACTCTCTCCGGTCAAGGAGCATCGCTGGGCCCCAGTGAAAATCCTTGTGAATCCGTTGCCCGTCGGTGACCGCTACGACGGGCAAGTTGCTTTCGACCAAGAAGGTGTGAATGACGTCCAGGGAGTTCGCTTGATCGAGGTTGGTGACAATGACACCATCCAGAGGCCACTCCCGGTAAGCAACAAGGGTATCCCTGAGTACTTCTAACTGGGTGATGGCGCTCACCGTGAGGAATGTTTTGTGGGCAAAGGGGGCGGCTTCCAGGAATTGTCGTTGGGCGGCAAGTCTGGTCGAGTCACAACGCCCTCCTCCCTCGGTATCGATCAGGAGAATACCCCCCATCGGCAGCGATTCGACGAGTTCCCTTAGTTCTTGGGGATCCTGGGTTGCTTGAAACGGTACCCCCAGCAGGGAGCTGAAGTTCTCAAGGTGGTGACGGTTGGCCAAATGAAACTGGTCGATGGTCGCCAACTGCAGCTTTTGTTGTCGGTCGCCACCGGGTACAGCAAGGTTCCCCGCCCATTTCATCAGCGTTGTTGTTTTTCCAGCACCGGGGGGACCAACAAAAACCACCACCTGCGAGCCGTACGGATCAAAGTCTTCAGGTTCCCGAATCTTCCAAGATTCCTTCGTCAGCATTGCGTACCTCTGGAACTAAGCCTAACGGTACTGCTGTCAATATTGTACAGCACCACTTTTATGCTGTCTTCATGCCAACCGAAGACCCTGTGCTAAAGTCTATGGTCGATTGGGCCAATGCCCAGACCGCCATCGTCCTTGCCGACCTGAAAGTACCGAAGGGACTTGTTTCGCTGGTTTTTTCCTCTCGCAAAGGGCAGTGTCCGTTGCTTTCCAACCGGCTCGAAATCTATCGGGTCTTTCCGGAATTCTTCGATGCCGGATCGGTGCATGCCACAATCAGCGGTCTCATCGTTGAGCTGAACAGGCTGGACCGCCAGAAGAAGACCGATGAGGTAGAGGTGGTCCTAAAAGAGGTCCAGGCCCTGCTCAACCAAGTACCGGTGGCACCGGATGTTACCATCGAATTTCGCTTTGAGAGGTTGGACGCCGTGCTGATCGATCAGATGAAGAAGCATCCACTCGTCTCCCAACCACCAGAACTTATGCGACCAGCCTCAATCCGGGTGATTTTGAGCTCATTCGCCGAGGCCGCGGAAAAGTGAGTCGGTAATCCCGTCGAACGAAGTCAACGTGTTCAGCGTACCCGTCGTCGAAAAAACAACAAGTGCCTCTTCCTTCAGCTCGTGGGAAGATCAGGCGAGCACTGCTCAGAGCTTCCCGCGTTCGGGAAAAAGCAATTGCATGGCTGGAGCATAGTAGTCGTAATTGTCGGAACCTGGCTTGGAGAAATGCCACATATCAAGGAGTTTTATAGACTTACCGTTCAAGGGCAGTTTCCAGAGGTCCGCTTTGTCCGCAATTGTCTTTACGAGTTCCATCTGTGGAAAACATACCTCAAGGTGCTTTTCATCGATTTTGCCATTCCAGAGATTCATTGTGATGATGATATCAGGATCCAATAGCGCGAGTTCTTCTCTAAAGAAATTCCTATCAGCAAAACGAGAGTCTTCAAGGAAACGTCGGATCAATTGGGCGTCGGCGGTTCCTCCATCTGAGCGATCATTTGAGTATTTGGAGATGTTGATCTTGGAAAAACCATAGTCTTCCCTGGCCGCCATCGAGTTGGCAATTTCTGTTGCTTCGGGTAGAGCGTCGAAAGGAGTCTTGCCCTTGTTCTTGATGCCTTCGATCACGTAAAGAATACGACGCCAAAAGCTTCCAGAACCAATCTTGTCGCCCTTGTTGGAGTTGAGGAACTCGATATCTTCAAATACTGAATCAGTTCCCGAGTTACCTCGCGATTCGCGTCCGACAAATACGACCCGTGGACTTGCAGAGAAGTACCCGGGCATGAAGCCATCCGATCCAAAATAGTCGACTGCACTGTATTTTTTCTTGTCATCGTGAAAGACTATCGGATTCCCTTCTGCAACCGTTTCTTTCCAGGATTTCATGAGCGAGTTGAGATCCTTGCGCTTCTCGATTTCCGATCCTTTAAAGTAGGAACCAGCAGGATCGCTAATGTCGTTTTTCTTAGCCATGTTAATTCCTCATATTGGTAGCTGTTTCATCTTCGAAGTCAAACGGGTTTTGTTGGCAGTTATCCATCTGGAGTCAGGTTGAAGATTATTTGAATTACTGACTTTCAGTATCGAATCCCATCAAAGTGTTTTCAAGCATAATTAGTTGTTCGTCAAAAAAAATGCCCGTCTGTCGTCCTGGGAATCCCATAGAGAGCTTAGGCGCTATGAACAGCCAAGCGGATGTGATGCTGTGATTTTCTGACTTCAAAAAAAGGCTTTCCTGCAGAGTTCGGTTGACTGGCAAGATAGATATGAACAACCCGAGCGATGACCCGTACCCATGGTTACAGTCGTAATTTGCGGCGGGGTACGGATCGGGGTCCAGGGGCACAGCCCCGGTCGTCATTTTGGGAAGGTGGGGGGAGGGGAGGAAACCCTTTTGATCGAAACAAAAGGGTTTCTTCCCCAGTTTCTAGTTACAGTTCTCGATCACCCTCACCAGCAGCACGCCGTCGATGGCGGCCAGTTCGTCCTTGAGCGTGGCGGGAATGGCACCTTCCAGGTCGATGATGTTGTAGGCCACCTCTCCCTTGTTCTTGTTGAGCATGTCTTCGATGTTGAGCTTGTGTTTAGCCAGCACGGCTGTGATCTGTCCCACCATGTTGGGCACATTCTTGTTGGCGATGGTCACGCGGGTTTTTCCGGTGGGAGCCATTTCGGCGGCGGGGAAGTTCACGCTGTTTTTGATGTTGCCCCGTTCCAGGTATTCGCGCATCTGGTCGGCGGCCATGATGGCGCAATTGTCCTCGGCTTCGGGGGTCGAGGCACCCAGGTGGGGAATGGCCAGAATGTTGTCCACGCCCAGCAGGTCTTCTTCGGGGAAGTCGGTTACGTAACCGCCCAGACGTCCGGAAGCCAGTTCGGCCTTCAGGGCGGTGTTGTCGACCAGGCCTGAGCGGGACAGGTTGATGATGCGGGCTCCCTTCTTGGTGCGGGCCAGGCGTTCCTTGTTGAACAGTCCCTTGGTCTCGGGGGTGAGGGGGACGTGGATGGTAATAAAGTCGCTCTCGGCCACTAGGGCGTCGAGACTGGGGGCTTTGCGGACGTTGGTGTTCATTTTCCAGGCGGCTTCCACACTGATGTAGGGGTCAAACCCGATGACCTTCACACCCAGGGCGTTGGCGGCGTTGGCCACCATGACTCCGATGGCGCCCAGGCCAATGACGCCCAGAGTTTTACCTTCGATTTCGGGACCGACGAACTGCGCCTTGCCCTTTTCCACCAGCTCGGGAACCTCGTCGCCCTTGCCCTTGAGGCCCTGGCTCCAGTTGAGGCCCTGGACGATGCGGCGGCTGGAAAGAAGCATGGCGGCCAGCACCAGTTCCTTCACAGCGTTGGCGTTGGCTCCGGGGGTGTTGAACACCACAATGCCCTTTTCGGTAGCCTTGGGAATGGGAATATTGTTGGTGCCGGCACCCGCTCGGGCAATGGCGAGCACCGAAGCGGGCAGCTCCAGCGTGTGCATTTCCTGGCTGCGGACCAAGATACCGTCGGGATGACCGATTTCGCTGGCAGTTTCATAGTTGTCGCGGGGCAGGCGCTCGAGCCCGCAGGCGGCGATTTTGTTCAAAGTCTGAATTTTGTACATGATGTTCTCCTATCTCTCTGTGGATCTCTGTGCCCTCTGTGTGAAATTCTCTTAGGCGTTGGCCTTTTCAAAAGCGGCCATGAAGTCCACCAGCTTTTTCACGCCGGCTACGGGGATGGCGTTGTAGATGCTGGCGCGCATGCCGCCCACCGAACGGTGTCCGGCCAGGTTGACCAGGCCCACAGCTTCGGCTTCCTTGACGAACTTTTTGTTCACGGCTTCGCTGGCTTCGGGGTCGGCCACCCTAGTCAAAAAGGGCACGTTCATCAGCGAGCGCACCGACTTTTCGACGGGGCTGTAGAAATACTTGCTGTTGTCCAAAAAGTCATAGATGAGCTTGGCTTTCTGCTGGTTGGCGTCGTACAGGGGGCCGGTGCCGCCCAGATCCTGAATATGCTGCAGAACCAGGCCGACGATGTAGATGGCGTAGCACGGCGGGGTATTGAACATGGACCCGTTGTCGATATGGGTCTTGTAGTCGAGCATGGCTGGCAAACCGCCAGGGATGCGGTCGGTGAAGTCTTTCTTGATGAGGGTGATGGTGACACCGGCGGGGCCGAGGTTTTTCTGGGCACCGGCGAACACCACGGCGTGTTTGCTCACGTCGAAGGGCTGGCTGAGGATGCCGGACGAGATATCGGTGATCAGCGGCGCTTTCACCTTCGGGACCTGGTGGAACTGGGTGCCTTCGATGGTGTTGTTGTAGCAGTAGTAGAAGTAGTCAGCATCATCGTTGACGTTGGTGAGGGCGGGCAGATAGCTCCACTTCTTGTCTTTGGAGCTGCCCACGATGTTAATGTCGCCGAGTTTTTGAGCTTCCTCGACGGCTTTCTGACTCCAGGCACCGGTTTGCACGTAGTCGGCCTTCTTGGTCTTGGTCAAAAAATTCAACGGGATGGTGTGGAACTGGAGGCTGGCACCACCTTGCAGGAACAGCACATGGTAGTCCTCGGGGATCTGCATGGTGACCCGGAGCAGTTCTTCGGTTTTCTTGATGATCGATTCATAAGCTTTGGACCGGTGGCTCATTTCCATGACGGATTGGCCGGTTCCCTGCCAATCAAGCATTTCGTCGGCAGCCTTCTTTAGGACGGCCTCGGGAAGGGCGCTGGGCCCTGCGGAAAAGTTCAAAACACGCGCCATGGATAGTCTCCTTGTGTGGAGAGTATAGGGGGGGAGAGGTGGCGTGTCGACAGTCCTGTGAACTATTTCACAGGTTGTGTCAGTTCACTTTGAACTTCGTTACTTGAGCTTCGACCTCGTCAATATGACCCGACATCAGGGAGGCTCTCGAGGCGGCATCGGCAACGGTCTGGTTGATTTCGCCTGCGGCTTCATTGATTTTGAGAACCCTTCCCCGCACCTCACCGGCCAAGGTTTTCAGGGTCTGATTGCTTTCGACCAGCAGTGAGCCGCCTTCGGTCATTTCCTTTGATCCGTTACGGATAGCCTGCGTGATGTTGTTGATGTCGGCCAAAGCTTGAAGAATCTGTTGGGATCCCGAGGTTTGTTCCGTAAGCGCGTTCTTGATTTGCTCTTGGAACTGGTCGACAGTTCTGACGTCTTCCAGAATACGGGCAAAAGAAGAGCGGGCTTCTTCGGAACCGGTAACAACTCCCTGAATGGCCTCCTGAATGGACTTGAGCTGAACGCTGCTCTGTTTGGATTGAAGGCTGGAATGCTCGGCCAATTTGCGGATTTCGTCGGCTACCACCGAGAAGCCCCGTCCGGCATCACCGGCATGAGCGGCCTCGATGGCGGCGTTCATCGCCAGCAAATTGGTCTGACTGGCAATTTGGGCGATACTGCGGTTGGTCGAGACGAGGGTTTCCGACGACTGAGAAATTCCGAGCACCCTCTTGGTGAGCACTTCGAGGACGGACTGACCCGATTCGGTGGCCCCGACAAGGCCTGCATACTTTGAGGCCAACAGGTCAATGTTGCGGGTAACAGAACTGATGTTGGACAGCATTTGTTCGATAGAAGCCGAGGATTCTGTGACGGCCGCCGCCTGATTCTCGATTTGGCGGTCTTGCGCATACAAACTAGCCTGGACGCGTTCCAAAGCTCCTGTGGACTCATTGGTTCTTTCAGCCTGGGTCTGTGAAGCCTGGTCAACCTCGCGCAACATAAGGGCAATACTCTCCAGGCCTTGAGTGGCTTGACCCATCTGGTGAGTGAGACCGTCGCTGGAAGGTCCCAGGTCGGCGGTTTTCAGACGGATGAGGCTGATCAGAGTTTCCAGATTGCCAATAAAGGTGTTGAAATGCCGGGCCAGAGCTGCCAGCTCGTCGCGTCCGGTTTCGGACAAACGCTGGGTCAGGTCGCCCTCTCCCTGGCTGATATCCTTGAGAAGACCGGTGATTTTCTGAAGGGGTTTGACGATTCCCCGACGCAGCAGAAAACCGAAAACCACGAAAAGAACCAGCACAATCGACAGGACGATCAAGCTGGTGACCACGGCCGTATCGGTGGCAATCCGGCTTTGAACCATCTCGTCTTCAAGGATTCTCTTCTTGTCGAGACGGACTACGTCGATGGCATCGAGCAAGGCTCCGAAGGCGGGCAGGGCTTTTTCGACCAGATTCTCGGTGGCTTGGGCTTTGTCGCCGGAAAGAAGCGGATTGATGGTGGCTTCAATGGTTGGCTTCAAGTCAGTCAAGGCCTTGCGGGAGCCATCGGTACCGATATCCTCGCGGGCGGTCAGACTGTCCAGATCCGTCAGCGCTTTCTGAAGATCGGTGTACAGCGTATCGAGCTTATCAATGTCGCTTTCCCGCAGCATGGCTTGCAGGTCCGTCTGTGCTTGGATAGCAGTATCGCTGGTCAGTGATAAGCCGTCGTAAATCGCGGTAGAAGCGGTCAAACCAGCCCGGGCATCGGCTAGCCCCGCAAACAGCACGAGCAACAGTGTTGCACCCTGGGCCAGGAACAGAGTAACAGCGCCTGCCGTCAGGACAGTAATCTTTCGGGAGATTGTCATACTATTGCAACTTGGACAGTTGAAGGCCGACGACAACCGAACCGACGGTTTTGCCACCCTCAAGAACCGGGAACGAGACCTGAACCTGCTTCAGTCCGGTTGATTCATCGGTTTCGATTGCCCCAACCCAGGTTTTACCAGCCATGGGCAGATCATGTTTGGGGTTGCCCTTATGAGACCAACTGCTGGTCTTGGCAAGGAAGGCAGCCTTGGTTCCATCAGCACGGCTGATAAAGATCTCAGAAACGGCGGCATCTTTCTGGGCGCGAAGCCAGGTGGCGAGGTTATTCTTGGCCAGTTCCTTCACTTCGGGGCTTAGGATCGACAAGGCTTTCCACTTTTCCTGTGTCATCGATGTTGCCCAGGCCGGCGGGGCTGCCTTGACTCCTGCGATCATCTCAGGAGCGCTGCCCCAAGCTTTTAATTGGGTCAGCTTGGCCTGAACCTGAGTTTTCTGGTCATCGGTCAAGGTTTGAGCAGCCATCGATCCACCGAGGGCCACCACGAACAAAACGAGCATGAAACGATGCATGAATCACCTCCTAACCATTGTTAACTCTCGTTAATGACACTATTCTTTGCAAGAAGATTCTGGGAGGACAGGAATTTGGACGACCGCCGCAGCTCGATTCGACGCACCGATGTGCCGATTGTAGTTCACCAATGCATTGTGACCCAGTTAGGAAAGGAACTTTGGTTGTCTCCCTCGGCCTTTGACCTGTCTGCCAAGGGTGTCTGCCTGATTCTTTCCGACAGCCTTAATTCGGGTGAAAGCATTTACCTTCTGGCTTCGGTCTCACCCGTCGGAAAAACTCCCCGGGACTTGTCTGTCATTGGTGTGACAACCCAATGCCGACCCACCGAAGGCGGAAAGTGGCGTGTCGGGGTGCAGTTTCTCGATATGGCAGAATTCGACCAGGCCGAGTGGACTGCCTACCTTGAGAGCTGAGAAGCCCTCAGATTCTTTTAAGCATTCTTTCCAAGATCTCTGCGTGTTGCGGTTCAACCGGTGTCACACTGAGACGGTTTCCTTTTTGAAGCAGCCGCAGCCCTGCCAGCTCCGGTTTGGTTCTCAGCACCGCTAACGAAAGTAGTTCGACCTTGGACACCAGTTTCACATCGACGGTGGACCATCGCGGATTATCCTTGGGGGATTTGGGGTCAAAATGCGGGTTGTGGAAGTCAAACTGGGTAGGGTCAGGGTAGGCTTCACGCACAATTTCCACCACGCCGGCAATTCCGGGTTCCGGGCAGGACGAGTGGTAGAAGAACGCCTTGTCGCCGAGTTTCATCTGGCGCAGAAAGTTTCGGGCCAAGTAGTTGCGAACTCCGAACCAGTCAATGGTCTGCCCCGGCTGGCCCGCCAGAGTGTCGATGGAGACTTCCGAGGGTTCACTTTTCATCAACCAATACGTCATGATGCTCAATTTACTGCTAAAATGACTCTATGTCCTACTGTACCTACTGCCGGGAAAACCCCGATGACCCTTGGAATGTTCCCTACCATGACAATCACTATGGCTTTTCCATCGAGAGCGATGACGGGCTGTTCGAGCGCCTGGTGCTGGAGATCAACCAGGCGGGTCTGAGCTGGCTGACCATCCTCAAAAAGGCCGAAGGGTTCCGACGCGCGTATTCGAACTTTTCCATCGACGCGGTGGCCGCCTATGAGCAGGCTGATGTCGACAGGCTTCTGGGCGATGCAGGAATTATCCGAAACCGGCTGAAAATCGCCGCCGCCATTGACAATGCCCGACGCCTCCAGGAGATCCGCCGCAGCCATGGCTCCTTTCACCAGTGGCTTGAGGCCCATCATCCTTTGACCAGGGACGAGTGGACCAAGCTGTTCAAGAAAACCTTCCGGTTCACCGGGGGCGAGATTGTCAACGAGTTTCTGATGAGTGTGGGCTGGCTGCCGGGGGCTCACGACGAGGATTGCCCCGTGCTTGAGAGGCTAAAATCCCCGCGGCACAGAGAACTGCCGAGATTCCAAAAGCCCATCGCTGGGCAATGAGAAACGCGTCGGCCGTCGCCCGGGACACTCCTTGCTGACCCAGCAACAGAGACAGCAGCACCAAGGCCATTCCCATAGAGAGCATCATTCCCACGCTTCTCATGGTTGAGACGGTGGCTGAAGCAATGCCGAGATCCCGTTTTTCCACGGATCCCATGATGGCATTGGTGTTGGGAGAAGAGAACAAGGCGAATCCCAGCCCGAGCAGCACCAGGGCCCCCAGGACCCACCCCAGAGGGGTCGAGGCGTCGAGGAAGGCGAGGGCGGCCAGACCCGCGGTGGTCACCCCCATTCCCAGGGAAGCCAGCAACCGGGGTGAAACCTTGTCGGAGAGCCGCCCGGTGAGGGGAGAAAAAGCTGCCTGAATCAGGGGTTGGGCAATCAGGATCAAGCCGGCTTGCGCAGGGGAAAGGTCCCGTACCACCTCAAGGTAGAGGGCGAGAAAGAAGGCAACGGCGAAGGTGGCGGCATAGCTGATCAGAGCGGCGATGTTCGAATAGGCAAACACCGGATTTTTTGTAAAGAGTGTCACAGGCAGGATAGGGTTTTTTGTCCGTGACTCAAAGAACCAGAAGAGACCCAGGACCACCGTACCGCCGATTGCCATACCCACCCCGCCGAGGCTGGGAAGGCTGGAGACCCCCAGGAGGAGGAGAGACAGGCCCCCGGCAAACAACGCGGATCCCACCAGGTCGAACCCGCCATCCCTGTGTTCCTTGTCGTTTCCGCGCAAACGAAGAACCATGGTGAGGATGACCACCAACGCCAGTGCGAAATGAACGGCAAACAAGCTTCGCCAGCCCCAGGTCTGGGTGATTAAGCCCCCCAGCGACGGGCCGGCTGACAAACCGAAGTACACCATGGCCACATTGATACCCAGCACCCGGCCCCGTTGCGCCGGCGGATAGGCGGCCACCAGGACGGCGGTGGCGGTTCCAAAAATCATAGCCGCCCCGATTCCCGTGAAAGCCCGGGCTGCCAGCAACCATGCGGCCCCGGGGGCCAGGAACGAAGCGGTGCTCCCAATGCCGTACAAAATGGCACCCCAAAGGAAAATCCGTTGGCGGCCGTAGAGGTCTCCCAGGCGGCCCATGGGCATGACCAGGATGGACGAGGCCAGGACAAAGGACGTGACCACCCAGTTCAGAGCAACGCCGCCCAATTGAAATTCGGTTCCAATCAGCGGGAGTGCGATGGCCACCGACGAGTTGGCAAAGGCGGTGCAGAAGGCGGCGACCGTGGTGACCAGAAGCACCAGACCGGGCGGGCTTGGGGAGTTGTTCAAGAAGACTTCCTTTCGGGGGAAACCCGTTCGGGGGTAAGAGGACTTTGGCGATAAAACAGACACAGCTGTCCGTAGACCCCTGGATATTCTTTCAGGAGCACACGGGGAGCTTCGAAGAAGTACTCGGTGCAGACGGCAAAGAATTCCGCCGGATCGGTGGCGGCGTAGGGATCAAGGGCCAGCATCTTCTCGGCCCGCTTTCCCAGACGACCCACTTTGCCGCGCAGATCCTCGTAGGCTTGGGTGAAGCTCAGTTCCCATTCTTCATAACTCATCCCGTTGTGCAAGGGCGGACAACCGTCGTAGTCCCCCGACCGAAGGTCCAATTTGTGGGCCATTTCGTGAATCACCACGTTGTAGCCGTCACCCCAACCAGAATCCTCCACATCCCGCCAAGACAGAATGACAGGGCCCAGTTCCATCACCTGCCCTCCCAGTTCCTCGTCGTACTCGTGAACCAAGGCCCCATCCGGGTCGCGGCGCTTGTCTTGGAATTCCTTGGGCGTCAGAATCAGGGTTTTCCAATCGGCGTACCAGTCCAAACCCAGGTGCAGAACCGGCAGACAGGCCTGCACCGCAATGCTGGCTTTTTGGTAGGGCTCGAGCACCAGACCCTGCACACACTCAAACTGTTTTTCTGCCAGAAAGAGAGTGGTCAGCTCTTTCAGCTGTATCGCTTCGGCTTCGGTCAGCCGCGCCAAAATGGGGTGCTGTTCTAACACCTGCTTCCATAAATCGGGGTCTAGGGGCTGCCGGGCCAGCAGTTTTGCACGGCGGAGGTTGCGAAAGTAGTCAAAGATCATTCACACCCTCCAAATTCCGACACAGCGACACGGTTGCGGTCGACCCGCAGGACGGCGGGGGAGTAGTTGATCAGTTCTTTCACCCCCCCCTGAATCAAGCGTTCGGCAACCTTCTGTGCTTCGAGGGGGCCGAGGGCCAGCACCGCTGTTTCGATACCCATCCGCAGACAGACCGGTACAATCTCGGTGGTGGGAAAGAGGGGGAAGGGCAGCTCTACGGTTTCGAGACGGTTTGGCCTTCCATCGAAGCCGGCCAGGAAAGCCCAGTTCTCTGCCAGGGCCAGTCCCAACTCCCCCAGCCCTACCAGGACGGTTTTCCGGGCAGGCGGTACGGGACAGAGCTGGTTCAGCCGCTGTTTAAGTTCCTGTACCTCGTAAGCGGCTCCGGGGGCCCCTGGTCCAGAACCAGAAAGGTCCTTGCGGATGGTATCCGGGGTGGTTCCCGCCCACCTCGCCAGATCGCGGCTGGTAACACGGTGCCACCCTTGAGCTTCCAGACCCGCCAGAATCTGCCGCAGAAGCACCAGCCGGTGCCGGGTCATTTCCCCCATACAGCCTTGATGGCATCTTGAATGCGGCTGACCCCGCCTTTTTCGGGGACGATGGTTTTGGGGTAACCCAGGTCGGCAGCGGCCTTGACCCGGCGGCGCAGATGGGTGGTGGGGCGCACCTCGCCGGCTAGGGACAGCTCTCCGGCCGAGGCCACTCCGGGGGGAAGGGGCGTACCGGTACGCGCGCTGTACAAGGCCAGAGCCAAGGGCAATTCGGCTCCGGGGTCATTGATCTTCATGCCGCCGGCCACATTCACATACACATCCTGATCACTGAACCGCAGTCCCGTGTGCTTTTCCAACACCGCCGCCACACGGCTGACCCTGCTGGCGTCGATGCGGTCGCTGGAAATGCGGCTCAAGCCGCCTTTGGCAGGTACAGTCAGCGCCTGAATTTCCACCAGCAGGGCCCGGCTCCCTTCGAAAATCGGGGCTACGGCTATGCCTGGCGGCAGCTCTCCGTCGCGGCGGATGAGAAAAAGCGCCTCGGGGTTGGTGACCTCGTTCAGTCCTTTCTCGTCCATGGTGAAAAGACCGACTTCGTCGACGCTGCCGAAGCGGTTCTTGGCGGCGCGCAGAATCCGAACCTCACCGGCGGCCTGCTCAAAATGCAGCACCGTGTCGACCATGTGCTCGATCAGTTTGGGCCCGGCGATCTGCCCTCCCTTGGTCATATGGGCAATCAGAAAGACGGCGGCCTCGTGCTCTTTGGCCCAGCTGAGAATTTCGTGGCAGCCGTAACGCAGCTGGTTCACCGTGCCCGGCACATCGCCGGCGTCGGGGTTGTAGAGGGTCTGGATGGAGTCGATGACGATGACCACGGGTTTGAGGCGCTCAAAGACTCCGGTGATGACAGGCACATGGGTCTCGACCAGGATTTCCAGCCCTTGGCGCGCCAAGCCCAGCCGGTCGGCCCGCATCTTGATTTGGGCCGCGCTCTCTTCACCGGAAACGTAGAGGATCCGGCCCGGGGTCTTCACTTTGGCAGCCATCTGCAGCAGCAACGTTGATTTCCCGATGCCCGGCTCCCCGCCGATGAGTACCGAGGCTCCGCGGACAATTCCGCCGCCGAGCACCTGATTGACCTCGCCGATACCTGCATCGAGCCGCCAGTCCTCTTTCACTTCAAGAGCCGACAGCGGAATGCTTTTTCCACCCGAGGTGGGGCGCGGAGCGCCTACGGCTAGTGAAGGGGTTTTGGCGTCGGAGGCCGGCACCCCTTCCTCGAAGGCGTTCCAGGTGCCGCACTGCGGACAGCGGCCCAACCACTTGCTTTCCTGGTGCTGGCATTCTTTGCAGACGAAGACGGTCTTTTTCTTCATAAGGGCATTGTACCCAAGGAGGCCCGGTGCGTCAGTCGCTGCGCCGTTGACAAGCCGCGGCCTTCACCAGCATCCTGCAAACTATGGAACATACGGATTACCGGCTGGCGGCGGTCATGTTTACCGACATTGTCGGATTCAGCCGCATGATGGAAGAAGACGAGCGCGGCACTCTCAAAACCCTCGACTTCCACGACAAATTGGTACGCGAACAAGTGGACCGCTTTCGGGGCAGTGTCATCAAGACCATCGGCGACGCTTTCCTTGCCCAGTTTCAGACCACCCTCGACGCCGTTCAATGCTCCCTGGCTGTTCAAGAAGGAATCCGCGAATATAACGAGGCCAAACTGGGAAAGCCTCTGACCCTGCGCATCGGCGTTCACCTCGGTGACATTTACTTCTATGAAAATGACGCCCTGGGCGAAGGCATCAACATTGCCAGCCGGCTGCAGTCGGCCACCAAACCCGGGCACATCACCATCAGCCGCGAAGTGTACAGTCAGGTTTCAGGCAAAATTCCCATGAAAGTCGAAAGCATGGGGCAGGTCCACCTCAAGAATATCACCCGGGAAGTCCACGCCTACGAGATCATTCCCGGGGGAGAGGACAATAATTCCAGCGCTTACAGGAAGGCCCACAAGGCTGCGGAGCCTCTGGCCGAGCCGGTCGCTGAACCAATCGCTGAACCAGCTGCCGGGCCTTCCGTCGAATCGCCCGGCGCGGTTCCCCGCAGCGCGGCACCCATGCCGCCGCCTTCTTTCCGCGATCTGCGCGACGAATGGCGGTCCTTGAGGGTTCAGATCCGCGACCAGAGCCAAGAGGCCCGACGTGGTATCACCATTGATCCGGGGTCGATGGTGGCCCAGTTTTTCCATGATCCCCTCGATGACCTGAGGACCGAGGACGGAAAACCGGCTTCGCCCTATCAGATCTACAAACAAAAGCGGCTTCGCGGTTCGAAAAAGGCGAAAACTGGTTTCCGCGGGCACCTGATACCTTTTGTTGCAGTGAACGGCTTTTTGATCTTCCTCTACGCTTCTCTCACCCCGGGGGAACACCCTTGGTTCTTGTACCCGCTTTTTGGCTGGGGAATCGGTTTGGCCAGTCATTGGTCCCGGGTCAAGGCAGCCAAAACCACAACCCGCGAACTCGATCTCTTGGAGGAGGCGTCCAACCAGGATTTGCAGACCATCAAAAAGTTCCAGGATGCCCGGGGCGCCTTCTACTCCCATGTTGTTTCCAACATCGCCGTGTCACTGTTGCTGTTGATGATCTGGGTCATTACCGGAGGAGGTTTTGCCTGGCCGCTGATTCCCATTGGTGCCATGGCCATTGGAGTCCTAAGCCACCTCACGCGCTTCACTTCCCGTCGGTCTGAGTTCAAGGATCTCTGGAAGTCGCTGACGGCAGGTTTGCCCAGACCCTCGAAAACCCAGAAGCCAGCTGCTGTCGAACCCGAAGTGGATCCCCTGGTCCGCAAGGCCCGTGCCCTGAGGGACTCGATTGTAGCCCAGGCCCAGGGTATGAAGGGCGGCAACCCGTTTGGAGAGGATATGACGCTGACCCTCGACAATTACGTTCTTCAAATTGGTGAGCTTTCTTCGATTGAACAGGAACTGGGCCGGGTTGTGGTTTCCTTCAACCCTGCCGACCTCGACGCGGAAGAGGTGGCCATTCGGGCCAAAATTGCCTCTACCAGCTCGGCGACCTTGAAGCAGGAGTACGATAAATCACTGGCAGAAATTGTGCAGCAGAAAAAGTCCTTCGGGGATTTGGCCGAACAGCAGGAGATCTTAAACCTGCGGCTGAAGTCGGCTATGGGTAACCTGCAGCAGATGCAGATTGACCTGGCTCGGATCAAGGGCCTCTCGGATGGACAAAAGGAAGGGTACTTCCTGTCGATCAAGGACCGCAGTGAGGAACTGTCCCGCTACATCGAAGACTACCGTGAGGGCTTAGGGGAACTGGCGGAGTAAAAGCTCATGACCTTTTCCTGGCGGGAGCGCCTGTCTGAAGGACGGATCATTCCCCATTTTCAACCCATCCTCTCTGTGGAAACGGGAAGCATTGCCGCCTACGAAGCCCTGGGCCGTCATGCGGTTGGACCAGAGATTCGCAGCCTGGGTCCTTTCTTTGAATCGGACTTTCACGACAAGGATCTTTCGAACCTCCGCCGGGAGGTAGACAGAACCCTCCGCCGGCTGGCCTTGACGGAATTCCGCGACCACGCCCACAGGAGCCAGAGGCTTTTTCTCAATGTGGCGCCCATGATGATGCTGGAGCACCTCAACCGAGAGCCGGACGAGCTTCCCTGGACACTGCGGCTGCTGAAGGAACTCGGTCTTGATCCCGGGCGGGTGGTGATTGAGCTGACTGAGGAGCCCATCGGGGCCGAGACGTACCGGCTGCAGGAAATCATCGCCCTCTACCGGCGGCACGGTTGTGCCATCGCTGTCGACGATGTGGGAGCAGAAGCCTCCAATCTGGACCGTATCGGCTACTTCCAACCCGACATCATCAAAATCGACGCCGCCATGCTTCGCCGTTCGCTGCGGGAGCGAAGCTTCCGGCAGGTTCTCAAGGGGGTCGGGGCCATGGCTGAGGGAATCGGCGCCACCCTCCTGTTTGAGGGGGTTGAAACCGAGGAGGAGCTTCAACGGGCCCTGGAGCTGGGTGCCCGGTACCTGCAAGGCTGGTTTTTCGGGAAGGCCAGTGCTGAATTTCTCGAACCTTCGGCGTTCACCGGCCGGCTTAAGGAGCCTCTGGGCCGATTTGGAGAACGCAGGCTTCTCCACCGGGAATCCGAATCGCACCGGCTTGCGGCAATTGTCAGAACTCTGGGGACACCGCCCGATCCTCAACCGGTCGGTGACGGGACGTGGATTCTGGATCGTTCCGACCTGGTCCGCTGGTCGGGCATTGCCTGCCGGGTTTTTCTGACCGACCGCACGGGTTTCCAGGTTTCTGCCAATTATGAAGGCCATGGTCATGGCTGGAGTCTTAATCCGGCGGGTTTGGGAGTCTGCCGCTCCATCCGGCCGTACTTTCCGGGTGGGATGGAGGAATGGACTGTCAGCGAGGCCTACCACGATGTGAATGACCGCAGTCAAATGCGGACCTTCGGCCGCCAGGTGGCAGGCGGGCTGCGGCTGTTTGTCGACGTTCTGGAGATTGAAACTCGAGCCCAAACCGACTAGAGTTGGGTCGGAGGAGACCCCATGCCCGTTTGGAACCATATCGTCGAAATCTTGAAGCCTCAGGCAGATCACAGAACGCAGGCCGAAGCCCTGGTTCAGGAGTACCGCCGGAGGGGTTGTCTTCCCCAAACACCTCTCGAGCTTCTCTCCCTGCCGGACGAAGTGATTGCCGTCTTCTATGCGATTCTCATGGATGGAAAGGTTCCCTTCAGCCCGGTGGCTGACCAGGCCGATTCGGGTTGGATCACCCAGGCCTCGGCTTGTTTTGTGAATATCCGGGCCACAGGTCTTCAGGAGGGTCAGTTCGGCACCTTTCTTCAGGCTTCGAAGCTGCTGCCGGGTCTGCGTGTGAAAGCGCTCCATCTGGCACCGTTCCTGGAATACGAGTTTGGTACGGTGTACGCCATTCGGAGTCTCAAGACCATCGCTCCCCAGCTTTTGCACCCGGCGTTGTTGGAAGGGGGACTGCGGGCGCCCCTGCAGCTCGACGCCTTCATTCAGGCGGCCCATGTTCTGGGCAAGGCGGTGGGTTTCGATCTGGAACCGCATACCGCACAGTATTCTATTCCCGCCCTCGAAGTTCCCGAGGCCTTCCGCTGGATCAAACTGTTCCCCACCGACCGCAACTGGCTCGACTCGATGATTCAGCCCGACACCGTCTACACCCGGGAGGTGCAAGACCGCTTCGCCTCGGAAATCCGTACCCTGATCACCAGTTTTCTCCGGGACCGTTCCCTCCATACTTTTGACGAGGAAGAAAACGACTCGGCGGAAACGCTGGCCAACAAACGCCAGAGTTTCCAGGATGCCATTCAGCTTATGATCCGGGAAGGGTATTGGACCGTTCCGGCTCACGCCTGGGATTCCGAGGGGCTGCCCCGTTTTGCCGGTTACCATCCCGACGGTTACCCCACCTTTCAGTACCTCAACCGTCAGGGCAACGACTCGAGCGAACACGCCTACCATATTGTGACGCCCTTTGCCTTCTATCATCACCTGCCCTTGCAGGGAACCAACATCCGCCAAAAGCCTGAATCGAACCCGGCAGCCTTGGATCTGTTCTGTTCTGCCTTTCTTCATTGGCGCGACAGGCACCACTTTGACTTTGTCCGCCACGACAGCGTTGACCATGTCTTTGACTCGATTTTTGACGGGGACGGCAACTGGCCGCTTTCTGACAGACCTACCCCTTCGGTTCTGGCGGAATTCATCCGCCGCTCCAAGCTGCCCGGCAAGCCTTTCATTGCCCATCTGGCAGAACGGTTGGGCAACGAGGCCGAAGACTACTCGGCCATCGGGTACGATCTGCTGCTCGGCAGCGACATGATGGAGACGGTGGGTCAGGCCCATCTCGACAAATCCTTCCGCTTGCAGGGGCAGCTGGAGGATCTCAATGTCCGCCGCAAGAGCCCTTTTGCAGTCGCTTTCGCCGTCGATACCCACGATACAGGCAACCCGTTCTTTTGGGGGCAGAGCCTGACCGAGAAACTCGGGGCAGAGGGGATGAAAACCCGCCTGTTCCTGAGCCGTTTCCTGGGTTGGGGAAAGGGCAAGCGTCCCAAGTACGAGGTTATGGGTCTGGCGGACTTGTCCGGGGGTCTTTTTCCGGCCAACGTCAGTGAGAAGAATATGGTGTGGGCGGGGGATACGACGTTCAACGATTGGTACCACAGGCTTGAGGACTTGTACTCTGAGTTGAAGCCCTCCCTTGAGAAGGGTACCCTGGTGGAGTCCTTTGCTGGTCGCAGTTATGCTTGGTGGATGGTCTCCGGCGGTTCTACCCTGATGGTATTTGCCCTTTGGTATGAGGACGGCTGGGCCTTCAGTGAAACCGGTGTGGAACACAACGATGCCAAGGAAAAGTATTCCGCCAAACCCGGCGAATTCCCCTTTGCCCAGAAAGACGTGAACACCAAGGCTGGAAATCATTGGAACATGAGAGCGCTTCGCACCGAGGAGCTGTCACCGGTTCTGAAAGTCTGGCTGATTCCAGGCAAGTCATGACGGTTCTCATCACAGGGGCCTCGGCAGGGATAGGCGAGGCTTGCGCCCGGGCTTTTGCCGCCCGGGGGTGCTCCTTGGTTTTGGGGGCACGGCGTCTCGACAGGCTTGAAGCCCTGGCGGCGGAACTCAGCGCTGCGCATGGGGTGCTGGTAACGACGGTATTTCTCGATGTCTCCGACCGGAACAGCGCCGAGACTCTGCTGAACCGGGCGGGTAATCCAAACGTCGACGTACTGGTCAACAATGCGGGAAAAGCCCGGGGCTTGGCACCGTTTCAGGACAATGAACCCGAAGACTGGGATGAAATGCTTGATGCCAACGTCAAGGGTTTGCTGTGGGTGACCCGGCCCGTGGTCCGTCAGATGCTTTCGAGGCTCACGAAAGACCCAGAAGCGACAGCCCATGTGGTCAATATCGGCTCACTGGCTGGGGTTGCCGCCTATCCCAATGGTGCTGTGTACTGTGCCTCGAAGGCGGCGGTCAAGGCGATTACCGACGGTCTGCGCCAAGATGTGAACGCCTACCCTCTGCGGGTGACACTGATCCAGCCTGGCATGGTCGAAACCGAATTCAGCCAGGTACGCTTTGCCGGCGACCTTGAGAGGGCCAAGGCCGTCTACAAAGGAATTGAACCGCTCAAAGCGGCCGACATTGCCGACTTGGTGACCTATGCGGTGTTTTCACCACCCCACGTTCAAATCACCGAACTGACGGTCACCGCCACCCACCAAGCCAACGCTTTTTCCGTCTACCGCAAACCCTGAAACGGGCCTGCGGTTACAACGTGAATTTGGTGACCAGTCCCGCCAGCGCGCTGATCTGCTCCGTGTTTCTCTGACCCACCTCCTCGAGTTGGGTGGTCGTGGTTCGAATCCTCTTGGTACCATCCTCGATCTGATGCATGCTGGCGTTGAGCTCCTCGCTGACCGTAGCCAGGTTTTGCATTTCATCTCGGATCGATTTGCTGCCTTCGGTGATTTCTGTAGCGCTATCCTTGACGTGACTGGTAATTTCGTTGATTTCGGCGATGGCTTCGAGTATTTGACGGGAGCCTTCGCTTTGTTCCAGCATGGCCTGCTTGATCTCCTGCTCGTAGCGGTTGAGCACCGTGATTTCGTCGAGAATGACACCAAAGGCCTTTTCTGAGTCACCGGCTGCCGACACCACCGTTGTGATTTCTTTCATAATCGAGGCGATGTCTTTGCTGATTTCACCCGACTGTTTGGCTGACATTTCGGCCAGTTTGCGGATTTCGTCCGCCACGACGGCGAATCCCCGGCCGGCCTCGCCCGCATGCGCCGCCTCGATGGCGGCATTCATAGCCAGCAAGTTGGTTTGGGCGGCGATTCCCTTGATGACACCGTTGGCTTCCAGGAGTTTGCGGCTCTGATCACTGACGATCCGCACTTTATCGGTCACGGTGAGAAGCTTGGACTTGCCGGTGTCAGAGGCTCCCACCAGCTTGGTGAATTCATCACCCATCTGTTCCACATTGTGGGTCACCGATTGGATGTTGGACATCATTTCTTCAATGGACGCCGAGGACTGAGTTACGGCGCTGGCCTGGTTGTCGATGTCCAGCCTTAACCCTTCGATGCTCTTAACGATTTGGGTGATGGTCGCACTGGTCTCGGTAACGCTGGCACTCTGGTTGAGTACTTTGGAGTTCACGTCTTCGACGGTCTGGCCGATGGCTCCTACCGCCTCGACAGCCTCTTCCAGCACCTGCCCCAGCCGGCCGCTGACCTGCTCGAGGGCTTCGGAACTGTTATCAATCTGCCGCACCGAATGAGCTAGATCTTCCTGCATGTGGTTTAGAGCCCGCATCAATTTGCCAAACTCGTCCTTCGACTCGAGAACCTGCGGTGCCACCTTGACGGTCAAATCGCCCCGGGTGATCGCTTCGGCAAGACTAAGCGCCGCCGTCAGCGGCTTTCGGATCATGGTGATCAAAAAGAGGGACAGGAACACTGCCAGCGCAATGGCTATCAAGGTCATGATAGAGATTGCCACGGTCACCATTCCCGCCTGAGCCTTGTCCGATTGGATCATAGAAAGGTAGGCGCTGGTGTTTTCCGCCACAATAGCGTCCAGTTTGACTTCCAGAGACTTCATAACAGGGGCTACGTTTTCATACAGAAGGGCCAGTGCTTTGTCATTCTGATTGTCTGTGGAAAGCCTGAGAATATCGGCCTTGGATTCAAAATACGAGTCCAATTCGGCCTCAACGGCAACAATTTGTTCGCGAATACCCGGTGGAATCGGAAGTTCCTTGAACTTGACAAAGGAGTCACGGACATCTTTCTCAACACCGACCAGATTGGCCTCGATGCTGGCCATTCTGGTAGAGTCACCATCGGTGATGTGGTTGAACAGAAGTCTTTCGAAGTCCAGAACTCCCAGATCAGCCTTATCTGTCAAAATGGTGGATTCCAGAAGCGTTCCGAGTCGTTCCTCCTGTTGAATCATTCCGTCGACAGAAAACCACCCGAGAGCCCCTTGTAGGGCAATCAAAAGGGTCAAAATGGCCATTGACCCGCCTAATTTCACTGCAACCGAGAGATTTTTCAATGGACGCCTTCCTCACTCAAGAACCGCTCCGCTTCCAACGCAGCCATACACCCCGTACCTGCTGCCGTAATGGCCTGCCTGTACACTTTATCTTGGACGTCTCCCCCGGCGAAGACTCCATTCACCGACGTGCGGCTCGTTCCTGCAACGGTTTTGATGTAACCAGTTTCGTCGAGCTCGAGTTGACCGTCAAGGAATTTGGTATTGGGCTCGTGACCAATGGCATAGAACAAACCAGCCGCTTCCAGGACTTCCGAGGCACCGGATTTATTATTCTTGACCCTGACCCCCGTCAATACTTTTTCCCCCACGGCTTCCACGGCTTCTGTGAACCAATGAATGTGAATTTTGGGGTTGGCCTTGGTCCGGTCCTGCATCGCTTTGCTGGCTCTCAAGACATCACGGCGGACCAGAAGGTGCACCGTTGAGCCAAACTTTGTCAGGTAGGTTGCCTCTTCGCAAGCCGTGTCTCCCCCGCCAATCACCACCAAGGGTTTATTACGGAACAAGGGCAGGGCGCCGTCGCATACGGCACAAGCAGAAATGCCCCGCTGCCATAATTTTTCTTCTCCCGGAAGGTTCAGCCGTTTGGCGGTGGCACCCGTAGCCAAAATAATGGTCCTGGCCTGAAACTCTCCGCTGTCAGTGACAACGGTGAACGGCCGCCGGGAAAGGTCGACGGAATTGACGGTCTCGGTTTCAATCCTGGTACCGCAGTGCACGGCCTGCGACCGCATTCTATCCATCAGGTCGGGGCCGGGAAGGCCTTCAGGAAAACCGGGGAAGTTCTCAATTTCTGTCGTGGTGGTGAGTTGACCACCGGCCGCTACCCCTCCGGCCATAAAACCCTCGAACATCAGGGGCTTAAGGTTGGCGCGGGCAGAATAGATGGCGGCGGTATGTCCGGCAGGCCCGGAGCCGATAATAATGACGTTTTCGACGTGTTTGCTCATAGATTTGAATATACCGGTTGGGCCGGGGGTAGGAAAGAGGGAATGCCTTTACTTTCCCTGGGACCCGTGGTTAGAATGGCCTCCATAGAAGGGGTGTGGTATGGCGTTTTCGTTAAGCATTTATCCTTGGGTCTATCAGGCTCAATATAACGGGAAGGGCGGCTGGTCCGAAGCCTATCAGGAGAAGCCCCATCAGACACCTGCCCAAGAATCTGCCCTGACGCCCGAGGCCTTGCAAGCCTTGCTGGCTCAGCGCAATTCCTTTCCAGAACTACCTTTGGTCAACTACACGACGCAGTATGGCATGGGTTGTTTTGAAGGCCTCAAAGCCTACCCGCAACCTGACGGCGGTCTGAAAATCTTCCGTCCTGACCGCAATGGTGCACGGATGCAGAAGTCCATGGAGGGGCTGATGATGCCCGCCTTTCCAGCCAACCTTCTGGTAGAGGCCTCCAAGGGGGTTGTCTCGAAAAATGCTTCGCTCGGGTTCCGGCCCCAGTTCCAGGCGGCTTGGGAGAAAGACCTGTTTGCCAGCGCGACGGCCGTCTACCTTCGCCCCTTCAGCTATTCCGAACCCGCCATCGGACTGGGTCTTTCAACCACGCCCTGGGTGGTGATCATCAGCACCCCCGTGGGGGCGTATTTTAAGGAAGGGTCGACTGCCGCCATTACCACCGACCGCATCCGCGCCACCCCCAAGGGCACGGGCTGGATCAAATGCGATGCCAACTACGTCATCCCCATCCTGGCCAAAAAGCAGGCCGAAGCCGCCGGGTATATGGAGGTGATCTTTCTGGATCCCAAAAGCCAGAAGTATGTGGAAGAAGGGTCAAGCTGCAACTTCTTTGTTCTGCTGAAGGATGGAACCCTGGTAACGCCCGAGTTGGGTGACACCATTCTGCCGGGAATTACCCGCGATTCCGTGTTGACTCTTGCGAGGGACCTGGGCATCAAGACCGAAGAGCGCAAACTCGAGATCAAGGAAGTGTTGTCGAAGGGGGTCGAGTGCTTTGTGACAGGCACAGCCGCTGGAATCTCGTATTTGGAAAGCGTCACCCACGGGAACAAAACCGCCCTCTTCAACGGTGGAAAAATGGGCGATGCCAGCCGCGAACTCCAGAAGAACCTGAAGGGGATTCAGTATGGGGTCTTGCCCGACAAACACTCCTGGATGGTGTCGGTCTAGACTCTTAGTCGATGGGTTTGAGCCCTGCTTCGATTTCCTGGCGGCGTGACTCGAGGAAGGGGGCCAGCACCACTTTTTCACCGAGGGTGGCAGGGTCTTCATCCACGCCGAAACCCGGGCCGTCGGTGGCAATCTCGAACAGAATGCCGTTGGGTTCCCGGAAGTAAAGGCTCTTGAACCAGTGCCGGTCAACTTTGCCGCTGTTGCGGATACCCCAGGTGTTCAGTGCGTCAGCCCAGGCGTCGTAGTCTGAGTCGGGGATGCGGAAGGCCACATGGTGAACGCCTCCGGCACCCTGGCTGGCCGGTGACAGGTCCGGCTGAACGGCGACGTGCAGCTCTGCCCCGACGCCGCCAGGGCCCATTTCATACACATGGACCTGATCTTTCGGCGTATCGGGGTGAGGGTAGGTTCTGACCTCCCGCAGACCGATGCGTTCGAGGATCCGGTGCGAGGTCTTCAGGTCGGGGATGGACAGGTGGATGGGGCCTAGCCCCCGCATCTGAAAATCGGCGGGAACGGAGCTCTTGAGCCACGGTTTGGACTCTCCCTGCCCCTGGTCATCGACCAGTTGAAGCCGCTGTCCTTCTGGATCTTCAAAATCCAGGGTCAACCGACCATCGCGTTCCTCCACCTTGCCGGCTGCCACGCCCCGGTCGGCAAAACTCCGCGACCAATAGTCCAAGGCGCTTTTTCCTGAGACTCGGAGGGCTGTGCGGCTGATGGACCGGTTTCCCCGGGCCTCGCGGGGGACGGGCCAGTCGAAGAAGGTCAGATCCGTGCCCGGTGACCCTTCGGCGTCGGCGTAGAACAAATGCCAGGCGCTGACGTCATCCTGGTTCACCGAACGTTTGACCAGCCGCATGCCGAGGGTCCCTGTATAAAAACGATGGTTTTCCTTGATTCTTGCCGAGACGGCGGTCAAATGGTGGATTCCCTTCAATTCCATGCTACGTCTCCTTGGCAGAACGGTAGTGCCGTTGAACCCAAGCCTGCGCGGCTTCGATTTCCGGACGGGTCAGATTGTGACCGCCCGGTTGCCAATGGACGGTCACTTGCGCCTTTCCGGCCGTCAAAAGTTCTTCCAGCCGTTCGGTCAACGGGGGAGGCACGAGGGGATCCTGACGCCCGGCTCCCATAAAGATAGGAATTCCCCGTAGATCAGGCAAGGATTCCGGTTCAAGGGGGACCATGGGGTGGAAGAGGATGGCACCAGCGAGCACCCCGGGTTTGAGCAGCAGCAGACTGGCAGCGATGTTGGCCCCGTTCGAATAGCCCACTGCCACCACGGAGGACGCCTCGAAACCGTACTGTCTGGAAGCCGCTGCCACAAAATTGGCCAGATCCGCCGTCCTTCGGCGCAGATCGTCCAAATCGAAGACCCCTTCGGCCAACCGGCGGAAAAAGCGGGCCATGCCGTTTTCGTTTACCGGACCACGGGGACTCAGCAGTGCGGCATCGGGGAACAACGAGCGGCCCAAATCGACCAGGTCGTGTTCCGTTCCCCCCGTTCCATGGAGCAGAAGGACGGTAACCGGCGCGGTTCCGGGTTCAAAGTGATGAATAAAACCAAGGTCGGTGTTCATGCTTCCTCCCAAAGATCCGTATTCCAGTTCAGCAGCTGCCGGGGATGGAATTTACCTTTATAGGCCATGGTCGCATTGTCCTGAACCCAATACCCCAGATTGTACCAGCGGCGTCCCCTGGCTGCCGCGAGCCGGCATTCCCAGAGCACACTGTAGATTCCCAGGCTCCGGTCGGCGAAATCGTTGTGAAACACAAAATAGACCGAGCTCAAAGCATCATACCCTTCGTCGCAGAACCCCAGAGCGGCCAGCCGTCCCTCAAGGCGGTACTCGTGCGAAAGTCGTCCGCATCGGTTTCTTTTCCAAATCGGACCTGACTGTGGTGACGGTAGAGCTCGTAGTATTCCTCGCGGTATTCCAGGGGTACAACGGCCGCCTCAACGTCCTGGTTGAGCCGCCAAACCCGCCGCTGACTGGGAGAGAGCTCCAAGCCTGCGGCATCGAGACGAACCGGAACACAGGCTTGACACCCAGGACAGTCGGGTCGGAAAAAGAAGGTGCCGAAGCGACGCCAACCGGCCGCCAGAAGCGCACTTGTTTCGTCCGGGCTGGCCTCGAGGCCAAAAAAATACCTTTGCACAAAAATCCGGTCGGGAAAGTAGGGACAAGGTGCCTCGGGTGCCTTTCGGGGTGCACCGTCGGTGATCACATTACTTTCCGTGGGTTGCGTTGTGGAAGGAGTTTTTGACCCTCTCGTGAACAGCCGCCAGCTTGGCCGGGTCGGATAACTTTAGAGCCCGC
>JFJP01020344.1_pt1 | contig 28782 bp, 23 predicted proteins | sample 431651 | NCBI WGS metagenome assembly JFJP01 (sample SAMN02602958, study PRJNA72255) | Microbial mat metagenome, whole genome shotgun sequencing project. | biome: fresh water; feature: sink hole; material: water; isolation source: purple microbial (photo- and chemosynthetic) mats found in... | reverse complement strand
GCCGCCTTCGGCCGTAAACGCCCCGAGGTCGCGGCCGAGCAGGCCTGGGCGGCACGCGGCTTCCTGCTGGCCGCAGCCGGCTTCGTCACCGTCCTGGTCGGCGCATTCGGCATGGATTGGCTGGTTGCGATCTGCTTCTCGCTGACCCTTCTGGTCCTGCTGCTGGTGGTCAGCCGCATCGTGTGCGAGACCGGCCTGCCCTTCGTCCAGGCGGGCTGGGCCCCGGCCCAGGTGGTGTCCACCGTGCTCGGCTTCGGCGCAGTCGGACCAGCCTCGCTGGTGTCGATGTATCTGGTTGGCGCAGCCCTGGTGCGTGAGACCCGCGAAAGCCTGCTGCCCTTCGCCAGCACCGCGTTCAAGATCGCCGACAACACCGGCACCCCGCGTCTGCCTCTGGCCATGCTCGGGATCGGGGCCATGGTCGTGGCGCTGGGCGCCGGCATCATCGCCAGTCTCTGGGGTCTCTATAACTTCGGGGCCGGCCGCGATTCCTTCGCCTTCTGGCCGGGGGCCGACGCCCTCGACCAGTCCACCCGCGGCCTCAACCACCTGATCGAGACCGGACGTTACGCCGAATCCTCGGCCGCCTCGGGCCTGGAAAAGCTTGGCCAGATCAGCCATACCGCCATCCAGCTTGAGGACCTCGGCTGGATCGCCTTCGGTGCCGTGCTGGTCTTCGGCTTCAGCGCCTGCCGCTTCCGCTGGACCTGGTTCCCGCTGCATCCGATGATGTTCGTGGTGATGGGGTCGTGGGTTTCGGCGCGCATCTGGTTCTCGGTCCTGCTCGGCTGGGCGATCAAGGTGGCGATCGTGCGCTTCGCCGGCGGCAAGGTCTATCAGGATCTCAAGCCGCTGTTCATCGGTCTGATCATCGGCGAGTTGTCGATGGCCATCATCACCATCGTCCATCCGTGGACGGTGTTCCTGATCACCGGCACGATGCCGCCGATCATGGGCATGTTCCCGAGTTGATCCTATGCGCTTCCCCAGCCTGCCGATCTTCGCCACCGCCTATTATCCCGAGCAGTGGCCGGAGTCCGAGTGGCTGCGTGACCTCCGGCGCATGAAGGAGCACGGCGTCACGGCCGTACGTTGGGGTGAGTTCTCGTGGTCGTGGTGGGAGCTCGATGACGGGGCCTTCGACTTCGCCGCTACCGACCGCTTCGTCGCCGCAGTCGGCCAGGCCGGGTTGGAGCTGGTCCTGTGCACGCCGACCGCGACGCCGCCGGCCTGGCTGATCGCGCGTCATCCCGAGATGCTGATGCAGGATCAGCATGGCCGGCCGCACCTGGGTAACCGCCACTACGGCTGCCATCACCATCCGGGCTACCTCGCCCTGGTCGAGCGCATCGTCACCCGCCTGACCGAGCGCTACCGCGACTGCCCGCACCTGGTCGGCTGGCAGATCGACAACGAGCCCAACATGGGCGAGTGCAATGCCGGCCTGACCTACGATTACCACCCGCTGGCCATCGTCGCCTTCCGCCGCTGGTGCGAGCGCCGGTATGGCAGCATCGCGGCGCTCAACGAGGCCTGGGTCAGCCACTTCTGGGCGCGTGGCCTGCCGTCCTTCGACCTGATCGACCCGCCGCGACCTGGGATCGGCACGGTCAACCACAGCGCCTGGCTGGCCTGGTGCCGCTTCCGCGCCGAGGCCCTGGCGCAGTTCGTGCACTGGCAGCGTGATCTGCTGCGGCGTCTCTGTCCCGGCGTCAGCGTCGGCACCAATATCCCCGATGTGAATCCGACGACGATGGTGAAGCTGGGCCAGGACTACTGGGCGCAGGCCAAGGGCCTCGACTGGGCCGGCACCGACCTCTACGCTTTCCGCAAGGATCCGGCCTGGGAGCAGCGCTTCCTCGCCTACGAGACCGACCTGATGCGCTCGGCGTTGACCCATGATGGGGCGCGCTTCTTCATCATGGAGACGCAGGGCGGTCCGCACAATGTCCCCTGGCGCATGGATTTCGTCGGTGGCTGGTTCGACGAGGCCTTCCTTGAGCGTTGCGCCCAGACCTACACCGCTGGCGGGGCCGACGGGGTGTGCTTCTTCCTGTGGCGACCATGGCGCACCGGCGTCGAATGCGGCATGAACGGCCTGTGCGATGTGGACGGTACGCCGACCAGCCGCGCTAAGGCCCTGCCCGGCATCTACCAGCGGGCCAGGGCCACGATCGCGGCGCGACCGGCCCGACCACGCGCCGTGCTGCACTACAGCCAGGCCTCGCTCGCCATCGCCGCCAACTGCGACCCCGAGGCCACGCCCAACAGCGCCATCCCTGGCTGGCACGCCCTGCTGCATGAGGCGGGCTGGCGGGTCGAGATGGATGACGAGCGCACGCTGTGCACGCGCAACTGGGCTGCCGGCGATCTGCTGGTGCTGCCCTACAGCCCGGTGATGTCGTTGGATGAATCCGCCGCCGTGCAGCGCTGCCTGGCGGCTGGCGGACGGGTCATCGCGGGGTTCGCCACCGGCTTCTTCGACGAGGAGGGGCGCATGGTCGATGTCCGGCCGCGTGGCCTCGATCAGGCCTTCGGGGTGCGGCAGGTAGCCTTCGACCATTGCGTCCCGGCCAACGCTTGGCGGATTGGTGGGCTGGCCGCGGTCGGCAACCACACCCGCGTGGCGATGAGTGGCGCCAGGGTGCTGCTGGCGGCCGACGACGGCCGGCCGGTGCTAACCGCCTCCGCCGATGGCCGGGCCATCTTCTGCACCATCGATCTGGGCAGCCTGGTGTGGAACCGGGCTGCCGGGGTCGAGATCGTGCTCAAGCCGCTGCTCGCGGCCTGCGCAGGTTGATGGCTTCGCGTGGCACGGGCATCCTGCCCGTGGCTTGAGGCACATGGGCGAGACGCCCATGCCACTCGTCACATCAACCGAGCAGGATCGGTGCGCTGAGCACGCCGTGCGGCTTGCCTTGGTACTCGTCGCTCCACTGATCGCCATCGGTGCGCCACGAGTCCGGACCCCACCAGCGGTGGATGGCCTGAGCGGCATGGTGGAACTGCCCGAAGGTGGCGAGGCGGTCGCCGAAGCAGGTGATCGCCAGTTCATGCGTTCCGGCCGCCACCTCGCCGAGATCGAGCTGGTAGGGCGGCAGGGCGAGGGGGCCGCGATCCTGGCCATCAAGGGCGACGCGCAGCAGCGGCGACCTGAACAGCGGCACACGCAACACCAGTCGGCCGCCCGCGTGTTCCAGACGGCAGTGGTAGGTCAGGTTGCCACCATAGAAGGGCAGACCCTGGGTGGCGATGTCACCCCACGCCCAGGCCGTCGGCGGCGCAACGATGCGTGCCTCGCTACCGCGCACTGCCACGCCGAAGCAGCCGAGCAGGTAGGCCCGCTCCAGCGTCCGGTCGCGCCCGTAGGGCAGGACGATCTCCAGTTCATGGCTGCCGGGGGGGAGGTCGGGCAGCGCCACCGTCGGGATGTCAGCGTCGATGTAGCAGCCATCGATGCGCAGCGGCAGGTCTCTGCCGTCGAGACGGAGCGACGCCTCAGGCGCGCGTTCGAGTGCCAGGCGTGGGCTCGCCACGGCCGTGGCGCAGTCGATGCGGTAACGCAGGGTGACGCGGTGCGGTGGTGGACCGGCCGGCTCGGCCCAGGGTTGGGCGATGCGGCTGGTGATGCGCCCCCAACCCAGGCGCACGCGCCAGCGGTTGTCGAGGGCCAGAACCTCGGTGGCCGGCTCCCACGTTCCCTGGTCCAGGCGGCCTTCAGGCCGGTCGAGGACCAGGGCGTTGGGCTCGGCGAGCGTGACGGCGTGCGGCGGGGCCAGACGCCCGCGTTCGCTGCACTTCGTGCGCCTGGATTCAGGCAGGCCGACGGATCCCGCTTCGGGCAGCCAGCGCAGCAGGATGGATCCGGCGGCAGGGGCTTCCCAGGCCACACCGGTCCAGCCGTCGCGGTGCTGGACCGGCAGGTCGCTCACCGTGCCGCTCAGGGTGTCCCAGGCCTCGCAGCGCCAACGCCCGCGCAGTTCGACGATTGCCGGCGGGGCGTCCGGACGCTCCCACGGAACCGGGGCCGGGCCAGAGCGGTCGGTGCGGCAGACGAACAGCCAACGCGCCTCACCGTCCTCGCGGATCTGGTGCAGCAGGTCACGCAGGCCGTGGCTGCGGACGCGCACGTCACGGAAGCGTTCCAGATAGGCCAGCACCGGGACGCGTTCGCAGGGCAGACGGAGGCAGCGCGCGGCCAGAGCTTCGCCACGCGGGGAGGGCAGCGCATCGACCAGGGTTGGCGCCTGGCCGAGCACGGCCACGCGATCGTGCGGCAACCGTTCCAGCAACGCGAGGGTGGTCGAGCGGATGGTCTCCAGGCCAGGCAGGAGCACCGCATCGTAGGTGCTGGCTCCGACCCGCAGGCGGCCGTCCTCGACCGTCGCATCCTGCCGGTAGAGCAGCGATTCGGCGACGAGGTCGGCATCGATCAGGTCGTGCAGCAGCCAGCGGATCAGGGCCTGGAAGCGGTCCTCGTGCGCCTGGCGGCTTGGCCCATTGCTGTCGTTCTGACCCCAGGCGAGCCAGGTGGATTCGATGGGATGGACGATCGCGACCCGGGTGCGGGCGCGACCCCGGGTCAGGCAGGTGTTCAGCCGGGCGAAATGGTCTTCGATGAGCGGATACTCGCGGAACCACGGGCTGTGCCCATCGATCGCCGCCGGGTAGTCGCGCTTGGCCTCGCCGGCCATCGAATACCAGGCGAGGTGATGCACGCGCAGGGTGACGCCCAGTGCCGCCTGCCAGTCGCCCTGGCGCTTGTGCCCGGTGAAGTCGAAGTCCCAGTTGGTCACGCCGTAGAGTTCGCTCATCACCCCGGCGCGGCCTTCCTGGCGGGCCACCGAACGCGCCTGCAAGGCGGTCGAGATCTCGATCGCGTCGCACAGCATGTCGATGCCCGGCAGCTGCATGGGCTGGTAGAAGCGCATGCACTCGCCGTTGCGCGCGTTCTGCCAGGTCAGCGATTCCTCGCTCTCGAGGTGGCCGGTCATCAGGATGTTGTGCTTCGCGCACCACGCCCCGATCTGTTCGCTGAAGGCCTGGCGGAAGCGCTCGGCCAGGTGGTCGTGCCAGCACCAGCGCAGGTGCGCGGTGGCAGGCAGGCCGTCGAAGAACAGTGCGGGGATCGACGGCACGATGTCGATCGCGTACGCCGCGTGCAAGGTCTCGGCGAGATCGTCGGTCCAGGGCAGGAACTGGTCGGCCCGGTCATCCCAGGCACTCGGGAAGGTCTTGCCGGTGAACAGCGGCTCGTCGGTGAAGATGGCCGGGATGCTGCGGCCGAACTCGTCGCCGACTGCGCTGGCGTACACCTCGTGCGTCGTCTCGATGAAGCGCGCCACCGCCCGTGGGTTGAGCACATCGAGCGGACCCTGGTTGTTGTACCACGAGGTCGGCGGGCAGATCTCGAGATAGGCGTACCAGGTCTCCTCGCCGGGCGCGGCCGTCCCGGCCTCACCCAGCGTGCGGCAGGCCGCGAGCCGGCCGTCGGCGAAGCGCAAGGCATAGCGTGCGAGCAGCCGGCCCTGGCCGGTGCGCCAGCGTTCGGCCCGGCTTGACGGGCCGGGCAGTGAACCGGGATCCTCGGCATAGCTGCGTGGGGTGAACAGCAGATAGCGCAGGCGGTTGGCCGGATCGGCGGTGGCCAGACCGCCGGCGAAGCCGGAAGGCCAGCGATCTTCGTCGTAGAGCCAGGTCAGCAGGCCCTTCTCCTTTGCTCGATCGACACAGGCGCGGACATGGCCGATGAATTCCGGGCCCATGTAGGGCGTGGACAGGCCGGTGCGGCTGTGGATGTGGGCCCCGCCCATGCCCATGCTGGCGAGGTCGTCGAGCTGGGCGAAGAGGCGGTCGCGCTCCAGGCGGCCGTTCCAGCTCCAGAAGGGTGCGCCGCGGAAAGCGGCACCGGGCTTGGCAAATTGCGCGCGATCGGGTTGCGGGGTGCGGGCGGCGGCGTAGAGATCCATGATGAATCCGTCTCCTGGAAAACGACTTGTTGGTTATCCTACACGATGAATCATGTGGTTCCATGGACGCGACGACATCAATACCTGGATATTCCATCGTCATACCCGGGCCGCCGTTCAGTCCCTGGCTGCGCCTGGCCCATGTCTGGAGCATCGCCAGCGATGCCAATCGTGGTCACGCTGATCTGCGCCGTCTGCTGGATTTCGAATTCTTCCTGCAGATCGAAGGAAGCAGTTGGATCGCCCTCCCGTCGGCGGGTGGGCGGATCCCCTTGCCGGCCGGGCACCTGGCCTTCATCCCGCCCGGACTCATCCATGCCTATGGCCATCTCCGTGGTGCGCATGTCGCCGTGCATGCCGACTTCCATGCCCGTCCGGCCCTGACCCACCCAGGCATGGTTGAACGCCTGGGGGTCGGAGAACTGCCGCGCGTCCTGCCCGGGGGATGGAATTGGCGACTCTGCCTGGGCGGCGAGGATCTCGTGCTACCACTGACCATGCCGGTGCGGATCGAAACGTGGCGCGACCGCTTCCAGCCCCTTATCGACATGTATGCGAGCCGCAGCCATGGCTCGGCCGAGAACCGCCTGCGGGCGGCGGCCATCCTCGGCGAGAGTTTCGCAAGCATCCTGGCCGGGGCCGGACGCGCCGAGGCCAATCCGCTGCTCGCCGGACTCGCCGACGCCGCTGCTGGCCCGCCCCGATCGGCGCACATTCCGCAACTCGCCCAGCGGGCCGGCCTGGGCGAGACGGCCTACCGCGCCGAGGTGCGGCGGTTGACCGGCAGAGGGCCACGTGAGCAGATCGAACGACTGCGACTGGATCGCGCCGCCTACGCGTTGCGTTCGAGTTCGGAACCGATCGCCAGAATCGCCAGCGCCGCAGGCTACTCCGATCCATTTCATTTCTCGCGCGTTTTCCGTCGGGTATTTGGCACCTCGCCGCGGAGCTTCAGGGGTGGACCAGGCCAGTGAATTGCGCGTATGCGAAACTGGCAATGGACTGACATCCGGATAACATCAAGGTCATGGCAGCACATTTCACTTTGGCCGAGGTCGCCGCGCAGGCCGGCGTGCAGACCCGCACCATCCGCCGGTACATCAGCGACGAGTTGATCCCATCTCCGGACGAGAGGTGCACCGCTGGCTTTCTGGCGCGGGTCCGACTGATCCGTCTTCTGCTGGCGGAACGTATGCCAGGCCCTGCGATCAAGGTCACCCTTGCGGGAATGGACGACGCTGCCGTAGAGCACGCCCTGGCCAGCCGCTCGGCGGCGTTGCCGCCACCGCGCACCCAGGTCAGCAAGGCCTACATCCCCAAGTGAGCGCCGCCGGGGAACTGAATCTGATTATGATTCTGCGCAACCAGGCATGTTGCAGACAGGGCACCTGTGCCACAATCAGGTCATGCGGGTACCCCGATGATTCCTGCCTGGCCTGATCGTGGTGTGCTGCGGCTGGTGCTGAAGGGCGCGGTCTTCCGCGAAGCACAAAGCCAGGATCTGGTCATCACGGCCGTACGCGAAGGCGGCCTCTGGGAGCCGCAGGCCGACGCTGTCGGGGCCACATTCAACAGCCAGGTCCACCCCGTGCGCTGGGTCGTCGAGCAGGAGACCGGCACGCAGATGGTCCTGCAGTTGCGCGCCGACCTCCATCCCGATCCCTGGGTGTCCGGAGGTTCGGCCGTCTGGCGGGTCGTCTTGCAGGCTAGCGGATCCGGGCTGTCGGGAACCTTCTCGGGCCGCTTCATTCCGTTCCGACGTGACGAGATCGCGGTCTCCGGCTCGGCGGAGGCGACCATGCAGGAACCCTTCACGGTCACCGGAGCCATCCCTGACCGGCACCCGCTGATCCTTGAAGAATGGAAGCGACTCGGTGCAAGCGGTCGCCTCGGTGATTGGAGCCGCAGCGGCAGGGTTGCCGATGGCGATGGCGACTGCATCCCCGACCGGGTGCTGCGGGCCGTGGATTACGGTGTGCGTCCCGATTCCGGTCGAGACGCCACGCTCGGCCTGCAGTCGGCGATCGATGCCTGCGCTGCGTCGGGTGGCGGCGTCGTCGAACTGCCGCCTGGCCGGCTGGATATCGCGCTCGACCGAGATGATGCCCTGATCGCCATACGATCATCCCGCATCCACCTGCGCGGCGCGGGTTCCGGACCGGATGGCACCACCATCTATGCCCACCGGCCGGGTCGGGCCGACGTGCGCAGCAATCCCTGGCGGGCTGGCCAGTTTCCCCGTCTGCTGCACATCGGTCCGGCGCATCCCCGGGTGATGGATGACGCGCCGCCGATGGGCCCGATCGTCGGTCGCATCCTCGGGTCGGCCTCGCGCGGGGATCGGCAGCTGAACCTGGCGGTTGGTCACACCGTGACGCCTGGGATCTATCTGCTGGAACAGCATGATCCTGCCGATCTGGCGCTCGGCGAACGACTCACCGCGCCATCGGGGCGGCGGGCCGCCAACTGGCGCAAGCCGGGCCGCAGTCTGGTCGCACATTATATCCGAGTGCTGACAGTGGCGGGCGACCGGCTGGAACTGGACCATCCCCTGCCTTTCGCCGTCGATCCAGGCTGGGAACCGCACCTGCGGCAGCAGGGACTGATCGCAGGCTGCGCCGTCACCGACCTGCGCTTCGCGACTGCTTGGGACAGCGTCTTTGAACATCATCGCAACGATATCCACGACAATGGTTGGGACGGGATCCGCACCGACCGGGTCTCTGGTCTGGTGCTGCGCAACCTCGTCTTCGAATCCGTGACCACGGCCGCCAGCCTGAAGGACGCTTTCGCCTGCCGCATCGAGGGTTGCCGCATCACCGGCAATCCCGGCCACAACGGTTTCGGCCTGGGCGGCACCTCGACCCGCTGCCTGCTGCTGCGTCTGCACTTCGGCAGGGCCATGCACGCCTGCAACATGCAGGGTACGATCGCCCAGAACGCAATTGTCGATTGCGAGGGGGATGAACCATCGGGCATCGACTTCCATGGCTCGGCAGGTATCGATACCCTGATCGACCGGTTGACCGGCTGTGTCTGCACGGGTGGCGGTTCCGATGCGAATGTCCCGCCACGGCATGGCCCCGGCCTGGTCTTCTGGAACTGGCGCTGCGGGACCTTCCATCCCTACCAGGCGAACCGGCCGTTGACCTGCGTGGTCGATGGGCGGGAGATGGCGCGGTTCATCGCGGTCGGAGTCCATGGCCGCCGACCGCTGCATGTCCTCGATCACACGGGGCGGATCATCGCCGAGGACGCCCAGGGCGACTGGGGATGGGTCGAGCACCTGAACCGGCGCACCGTGCCCGGCAGTCTGTGGAACTGGCAGGTCGCTGGTAGTTCCGGAGCCTGAGGGGTCAGGCGCAGTCGATGCGCGCGATGCGCCAGCCCGCCAGATGGGTGCCGTACGGATAGGGTGTAGCCTGGAACGTCAGCCAGCCCTTCGTCTGGTCCTGGCTGAATTCCAACACCTCATCAGGACGATCGACCCAGGCGATCCGCCGCACGGCGGGCAGCGCGCCCGAGACGGCCTTCAGACCGGCGCCGGAATCGCCTTCCAGCAGGTGGCTGTTGCCGTGGATCGGCAGGTTGTGGCAGAAGTAGTACCAGGTCGATCCGTCGCGCAGGGCGAAGTCCTGGCCACGGCAGATCAACTCGCTGGGGACGGCATCGTAGAGCGCGGCGGGGCAGAGCGCCGCCCAGCGTCCGACCAGGGCGAGGAGTTCGCGCTCGTAGCCGGGCAGGGCGCCGGTTGCCGTCGGGCCGACATTGAGCAGGTAGTTGGCGCCGACTCGCCGGCTGGCGACCAGCCGATCGATGATCTGGGCCGGGCTCTTGTGCGAGAGGTCGTTGGCGCCGATTCCCCAATGCGAGTTGACCGTGTCGCACATCTCGGCCGCCTTATATTTGGCCTTGCCGCGGTGGTCGTAGGGCTTGGGCCGGCCCTGCTCGAAGGTGCGGACATCGACTTCGGGATGACCATCGGCACCCAAGGCCCCGGTCGAGCTGTTGTTGACGATGATGGCGTCGGGCTGGTGGCGGCGGATCAGCGCGTACAGGGCATCCTCTTTCCAGTCGCGGTCGCGTCGCGACCAGTTGCCGTCGAACCACAGGCCGTCGATGCGGCCGTAACGGGTGCACAGGATCTCGACACTGCGGTTGAGGTAATCGAGATAGGCGTCCCACCGTCCCGGCCCGTCAAAATCCGGGTGCCACCAGTCGAGGGTGGTATGGTAGAGGTACTTCCCCATGCCCTCAGCCTCGCACGCAGCGCAGAACTCGGCGACCAAGTCACGGCCTGCGGGGCTGTGCATGGAATCGTAGGTGTTCAGCCCCCGCGTGTCGAAGAGGCTGAATCCCTCATGGTGGCGGGTGGTGTGGCAGACATAGCGCATGCCGGCGGCTTTTGCGGCATGCACCAGGGCGCGGGCATCGAAGTCAGCGGCGGTGAAGGTCTGCTGCAGGCGACCATAGTCGCGGCGTACAGACTCGTGGTAGGTCCACACCCATTCACCCTGCCCGAGCTGGGAGTAGAGACCCCAGTGGACGAACATGCCGAAGCCGAGGCGCTCGAAGGCGCGGATGCGCGGCAGGGGGGTGGGGATCGTCCCGGTGGCGGCGGCGTGGCTCATATTAGGTCTCTGTGTTCGGCGTTCGGCGTTCGACGTTCGGATAAATTACGATTCGCGTCGGTCCCGCAGGCAGCCCATGCGGAACATCGAACGTCGAACGCCGAACATCGAACGGGCGCATTGCAAATTACCAGTTCTTGCAGGCGTGGATGAGGTCGTCGAGCGTGCCCAGGGCCACGCACTGCACGGTGTCGGCGCCGCCGTAGTACACCTTCACGGTGCCATCCGGCTCGACGATCTTGGCGCACGGGAAGCAGACGTGCTCGACCAGGCCTTGCATCTCGTAGGGGGCCTCGGGGCTGAGGATCGGATGCTTGGTGACATGCAGCAGTTTGTGCGGCTGGTCGAGGTCGAGCAGCATGGCGCCGACCGAATATTCACGCGTCGTGCAGTTGTTCATCACGGCGTGATAGATGCAGAGCCAGCCATCCTTGGTGCGATAGGGCACGGTGCTGGCGCCCAGGCCCGAGTAGGCGTAGTTCCACAGCGTCGAGTCGGCGACCAGCACCTCGTGGCTGTCGCCCCAGTACTTGAGGTCGGGCGAGTAGGACAGCCAGATGTTGCCCTTGCCGCTGCCCGGCATGTTCGGGCGTTCGAGACGCATGTAGCGCCCGTCTTTCGACTTCTCCGGGAAGATCACCATGTTGCGGTTGTCGGGAACGTTGATGAACCACTGGAACTGCAGGGTCTTGAGGTTGTCGCGGCTGACGAACAGCGCGACGCGGCAGCCCTGGTCGCCTTCGCACGCGATCAGCACCTTGTATTCGCCATCCAGGAAGGTGATGCGTGGATCATAATAGACGGACCGCGCCACCTTGTTCCACAGCGGGTCGCTGGGCATCTCGAAGGGCTCGGGACGCAGCTTCCAGGTCAGTCCATCGCGCGAGTCCGCACCCCACAGCAGCGTGCGGTGGTTGAGCTGGTTGACGCGGCACAGCATGACGTAGCTGCCGTCCTGCATTTTGATAGCCGAGGAGTTGTACACCGCACGCATGCGGGTCGGGAAGTCCTTCGCGGTCAGGACCGGGTTGCGGTCATAGCGGGTCAGCACGGCGCGGTCGATACGGGCGTAGTCCATGGGGTCCTTAGGGCGTGAAAGGATCAGAGTTGTCGATCAGTCGGTCGGCGTCGCCGGGATGGGCAGCGCTTCCGCAGAGTCCACTGGCGTCCAAGGCCGGGGCGTTGTGCGCCTCCAGGGCGTGACAGTAGACGGCCGGGAGACCGGGAGCGAACCGCACCCGGACATTGCGCAGACGCACATCCGCTGCGTTGGCGATGTATACGCCGGCGATGTTGTGCTCGGTCAGGCCGATGCGATGGCCCGGCCGCAGATCGTGCAGCCCGGCTGGCCACTTCGAGGTCTTGGACAGATCAAGATCCACCCCATCGAGGACGACGTCGCTGATCGTCGCCGGCGGCACGGCTGCGATGAACGCGCCGGCTTCACCCCGGCACACGATGTTGCGGAAGCGTACCCGGCGGATGCTGCCGACCTTCGTCTCGGGCGTGCGTGGAGCGGCGGTCACGTAGATCGGCTCGGCCTTGCCCCACCAGTCATCGTGGAACAGGCGGGTCTCGATGACGCAGTTCTCGAACAGCACATTTTCGACATTGCCCTGGTCGCGCAACTGGATCGACAGACCGCGTGACGAGCCGCGGATGGTGCAGTTGCTGACCACGATGTCGCGGAAATCGTCGACAGATTCGGTGCCGATCTTCACCGCCGCCGAGGTCGAGACCATGGTGCAGTTGGTGATCGTGACGTTACGGGTCGGGCCGTACTTGGCGTAGGACGCCAGGTTCTTCAACACGATGCAGTCGTCGCCGGCCTCGATGTGGCAGTTGCTGATGCGCACGTCCTGGCAGTGGTCGGGATCGATGCCGTCGCAATTTGGCACTTTGAGATCATTGAGGATGCGGATGCCATCGACCAGCACGTCGCGGCACCCCGACATATGCAGGGTCCAGTTGCCGGCATCGCGCAGGGTGATGTCCCTGATGGTCAGGTGGTTGCAGCCGACCAGCACCATCATGTGCGGACGCCAGACCGTGCCGCGATAGATGTGCGGCAACTCCTCGGTCATGAAGGCTTTGGCATTGCCGTCGATGATGCCGCCACCGGTGATCGCCAGGTCGTGCGCTTCGTAGGCGCGGATGAATACCCGCTTCTCGCTCTCGACGCCATTGGGATCGCCAGGAACCGCATAGCCGTTGTAGTCGGCCTTGTGTGGGCTGGCGAGCAGGCGCGCGCCACGTTCGACGCGCAGTTCCATCGACCCCTTCAGGGCGAAGGATCCGGTGAGGTAAATCGCCCCGGCCGGCACCACCACGGTCCCACCCCCGGCGGCGGAGCAGGCATCGATGGCGGCCTGGATGGCGGCGGCGTCGTTGGTCGTGCCGTCGCCCACGGCGCCGTAGCTGCGGATGTCGAAGAGCGGCATCCCAGAAGCATCCTGAACGCGCATGATCCAGCAAGGTCCAGCGCATTATGTTCCCGCACGGCGGAATTGCCTCACAGCGCAGTTGCCGGCGAGTCCTGGCGCGGCATGGTGTACGGCGAGGTCTGCCATGTCACGCTTCCCACTCTGCATCATCGGTGTCGGTCCGGCCGGCCGGAACTACCTGCGTGAATTGCTCAAGGCCTGGGACATCGAGGTGGTGGGTTTCGTCAACCGCTCGGCGGAGCGGCGTGATGCGGTGGCGCGCGAAACCGGGGTGCCCGGGTTTGCCACCTACCGGGATCTGCTGGCGGGCGTGAAGACCAAGCCTCGCCTGGCTGTGATCGCCAGCGCCAACAGCACCCACAAGGACTTCGCCATCGAGGTCCTGGAGTCGGGGATCGACTGCTTCTGCGAGAAGCCGATGGCGATGAGCCTGGCTGATTGCCGTGAGATGCTGGCGGCCGAGCGTCGTACCGGTCGGGCCCTGCAGATCGGCTTCGAGTACCGCTACGGTTCGATGACCGCCCGGCTCAAGGAACTGCAGGCCCAGGGCGCCTTCGGCGAGGTCCGCTGCGTTGAAGCCGTGGACAGCCGCGGTCACTGGTGGCCGGAACGCCCGGATACCCCGGTTGCGGATGTGTGGCACCTCAACCGCGCCGTCGGTGGCGGGCCGCTGCTGCATTGCGGCATCCATCAGCTTGACCTGTTGCGCTATTACGCCGGCGAGGTCGCCGAGGTGCAGGCCTTCTGCCCACCGCGTTCGCTATCCTTTTATCCCGCCGACATCCCGGACCACTTCACGGTCCATCTGCGCTTCGTCAGCGGCGCGACCGGCATGCTCAGCGTCTTTCACAACCTCGGCTCGACCTGGTACCGCCCCAGTCCGGCCTGGGTGCCCAAGTACCACGAGGTGCCGGGGCACTTCATGGACCTGGTCATTACCGGCTCGGGGGGTGCGGCTATCGCCCAGTTGTACGGGGAGGAGCTCCACCTCGCCCGTTATGACATCCCGCAGCGTGAGACGGTGTTCGAGCGGACCGAGACCTTCCATCACCATCATCCCTCGCGGACCCATCACGATACGGCTGGCATGATCGCCACGGTGGCGCGTCGTCTGGCGGCCGGGCAGGGGGTCATGCACTCGGCTGAGGACAGCTATCGGACCACCGTGCTGGGCATGACCTGTGAGGAGGCGGTGCAGGAGGCCCTGGCTTCGGGGTGGACGTCGTCGCGGCGGATGGTTCCCACGGCGTAGGTGAATCCGGAGGGCAGGCCTCAGCATACCTGGTCGGGTCGGCGCCATTCCCCGGTTGCGGACTCTGCGGTTGGCCTGACCTGCTTCCTTTGTCGTCCGTCCTCTATTCTGTTCTGCGGGCGTTCTGGAATCCCCATATAAAGAAACCGAACGACCGGTATCCAAATGGTAAATAATAAATACCGGTAATTCGGTATCAATTAAAGCATGAGGAAAGGGCTTCTGCCGCTTGGGCTGGATGGACGGGAAGGGGCGGTTGTTAGAACGCTATTTCTGCCACACCCGGACATAATCGACACGGAATTCGGCCGGAAAGACACTGTCATCGATGCCTTGTTGTCCGCCCCAGGCTCCACCGACCGCCAGGTTCATGATCAGGTACTGCGGTCGGTCAAAGGGCCAGTGCTCGGAACCGGCGCCGTCATTGGCAAAGCTGAACACCGGTTGGCCATCGAAGAACCACTCCAGGGCCTGCGGGGTCCATACCAGGCCGTAGGTGTGAAAGGCCTCCCACGGGCGGGGTACGGTGATCCGCGTGCCGCGCTGGGTGCCGATCACATGGTTGAAGGCTGCTGTGTGTACCGTGAAATGCACCTGATCAGGATGCATGCCGACGTATTCCATCAGGTCGATCTCGCCAATGGCCGGCCAGCGCACGCCTTCCTGGCGCTGACCAAGGGTCCACAGGGCTGGCCAGAGGCCACGTCCATCGGGCAGTCTGGCACGGATTTCGACTTTGCCGTAGGTGAAGGCGAAGCGGTCCCGTGAGGTCAGGCTGGCCGAGGTGTAGGCGGCCCCTTCCCAGGGTTCGCGTATGGCGGTGATGACCAGGCTTCCGTCCCGGACACAGGAGTTTTCCGCCCGATCCACGGTGTAGAACTGCGCCTCCTTGTTCCGTACCAACCCGCTTTCGTAACCCCAGCGGGCCGGATCCGGACGACCAGGAACATCGAATTCATCAGCCCAGAGCAGACGCCAATCGGCCGCGCTATAGCGGTTGCGGGCTGCGATCGGATCGCTGATGCCCGCTGACGCGGACGCTCCAAGGCCAGTGGGTGTCGGGACCGGGGGGAGGGCATCGGCCATGCCGGGATCGTAGCCGGCCGGTCGTTCCCAGCCAGGGGAGCGGTCAGGCTGGTACCGACGATGCCTTCGTCGCCTTGCGCAACTGGGTCAGGCAGTCCTCGCAGGCCATTTCGTCGAAGACGTCAACATCCTGTCTGCGCCCCAGACCGTCGGGCATCGCCAGGGTCAGCCTCCCGCCGAGGTGTTCGCGGAACTGCACCAGGCCAGCGTAGATCTGGCGGCGGCCATCGGCGTCACGCAGGTCGAAGCAGGGATCCCAGAGGCGGAATCCGATCGACGTCAGCAGGTCGAGGACACGGTGCGCCTCGACCGGCGTCAGACGACCGATAGCGGCGGCGTAGAGGGCGTCGAGGGCGACACCGATGGCGACGGCCTCGCCATGCTGCAGGCGGTGATGCGACAGGGCTTCGAGCCGGTGTGCCGACCAGTGGCCGAAGTCGAGCGGGCGCGAACTGCCGTGTTCGAAGGCGTCGCCCGAGGTGGTGATGTGTTCGAGGTGGAGTTCCGCGCAACGCCGTACGACCCGTTCGAGGGCATCCGGGTCGCGGGCGCGCAGGCGTGGGGCAAGGACTTCCAATTCGGCGAAGAAGCCTGCATCCTTGATGATCGCCACCTTGACGGCCTCGGCGATGCCGGCCCGCCAGGTGCGGTCATCCTGCGAGTCGAGGAAGCGGCTGTCATCGACCACCGCCCAGGGCGGGGTGAAGGTGCCGATCAGATTCTTCAGGCCGAACAGGTTGACCGCGTTCTTCACACCGAGTCCGGCATCGCACTGGCCAAGCGTCGTGCTGGGCAGGCGGATCTGGCGCAGGCCGCGATGCACCAGGCTGGCCGCCAGGCCGACCGCATCGAGGACCGCTCCACCGCCGATGATGATCACGTAACTGTGCCGGCACAATCCGAGATCGACGCAGGTGCGCGCCACCCGCTCGACGATGGCGAGGCCGCTCTTGGCCGCCTCGCCGCCATCGACCTCCACCGGGGCCGCCGCCAGGCTGATGCGGCGGTCGGTGTGGGCCGCGAACCAGGCGTGGATGTCCCGGCCCAGGGTCGGGCGGGCGCGCATCACGGCGGCATCGACATAGACCACGGCCCGGGCGACCGGGCCATCGGTCTCAGCCGCCATCAGCCCCGCCAGGGTGTCGTTATCGGCGGCGAAGGCGTCCCGGGTGAAGATCACCGGGAAGCGGAAACCGACAGAGAAGGTCCAGTCGGGGGTACTCATGACGGCAGCATCGCCACAGCCCGGGGTGGAGCCATGTCGGAGAGTGGCTGATGGGTGGGCATGCGATCGGCAACTGGTCAGCAGATGAGCAGCGACTCAGCCTTGATTCCCCCGTTCGGCGTTCGGCGTTCGGCGTTCGGCGTTTTAGACAGAGAACTTACATGAACCTAAACCCGGCGATAGGGGTCACACAGAGCACCAGAGTGACCAGAGGGGAAATGCTTTGCATGGTACATAGACATGCACCGCCCGGGTGAACCCGAGAAATTGCGCAAATCCTTGTCTTGACCTCTGGTGGCTCTGGTTCTCTGTGTGAAATGCTGCGTTTAGGATGAACCGTCGGGTTCACCCTTTGGGTGACATGATACAGATGCCGGAATCATGGACGTCCTCTGCGGAACATCGAACGTCGCACACCGAACGTCGAACCCAAAGGAGCAATGTAGGTTCAGGCCTTGTCCCGACGTACGGCCGGGCTCCACACGAAGCCGATCGCATCGAGGAAGGCCCGCGCCAGGATCATGTGCCCCACGAGATTGGGGTGGACCCTGTCCCACGACAGGTTGGAGCTGTGCTGATGCTTCAGGGCGCGATCGAAGGCGGCCTGGGTATCGACCCCGATGGCGCCATGCTTCTTGGCGACCGCCAGCACGATCTGGCCGTACTGGTCCATGCGGGCGCGCATCGCATCACCGACCAGGGGTTCGAGGTAGAAGGGGGTCATCAGGACCAATCCCTTCAACAGCGGCTTGGTGGTGGCGACCAGGCCTTCGAGGGTCTTCTCGTAGTCCTCGGGCGGGACCGCGTTCTCGGGGAACAAGGGGGTGTCGAACTGGCGCCACACATCGTTGGTGCCGATCATCACCGACAGCCAGTCCGGCTTCAGGTCAAGCACATCGGTCTGCCAGCGTCCCTTGAGATCCCGCACCGTGTTGCCCGAGCATCCGGTGTTGACGACGCGGATGGGGCGATCCGGGTAGGCGGCACCCAGCAGCGCGTTGACCTGGCTGACGTAGCCCTTGCCGAGCGGGTCGAACAGTCCTTCTGCCACCGGGCGGTTGCGACCGGCGTCGGTGATCGAATCGCCAATGAACAGAAGCTTGCTGCGTGGTTGGATGAGCATGTCGGACTCCGGGTCAGATGCCGTCGAGCAGTCGTTGGCCGGCCGCCAGGCAGCGTTGATAGGCCCCGTGTGCCGGCCGGCCGTCGTTGCCGAGGTAGCCGACGCCACCTTCGGCGACGAGCCGCTGGTGGCCCAGGGCGACCATCGCCCCGGCGCGGAAGGCCGGGCGGAAACGTCCATCCAAGCCCCACCGGGTGGTCAGGGGGTCCATCGCCGGGGTGTTGTGCTCGGTGCCATCGAAGACGGGCCAGTTGCGCCGGCAGGCTTCGGCGACGACCGCGGCGACCCGCTCTTCGCTGTTGCGGTGCGGGATGAGTTCCAGGGCGCAGAAGCCCCAGGAATCCAGGCGATCCGCCCATTGCCGCACATCACTCTCTGCGCCGGTGAGGGGATTGCCCAGCACGGGGTAGGTCGGAATGGCGCCCAGGCCGAGGAACAGGTCGCGGATGCTGGCGACCGAGGGGAATGCGGCGGAGTCCTCGGGGGCGTAGCACGGCTTGCCGGCTTTGAGCAGATGGTTGCGCACCGCGTTCTGCTGATCGGCATCGGAACCGGAAATCGGTGCCCCGACCACCGCCTTGAAGGCGTCGCCAGCCGGCATGCTGCGTTCGACGGCGACCGCGCGGATGCGTTCGAGGATCGCCTTGGCGACATGGCGTTCAGTGATGTTGCCAGCGGGGGTCAGATCAAGGACGTCCTGCCAGGCAGGCCCCGCAGCCCCGACCGTGGCGCGGAAGCGTTCATCGGCCTTGGCGACCAGGAGGCGGTTGCGGGTCTCCTGGAAGCTGCGCAGCCTGGCCAGCGCAGCCTGGGCGCTGGCCTGCTCGGGATGGGTGACCGCCTTGCCGCTCAGGTAGATCCGGCCGGCATTGGCGGGGTCGTTGACCAGCACCCCGGCGGCGGCCAGGTCGGCATCCAGGGCGATGGCCTCGATCCCGAACACGGGTTGGATGCCCAGCGTCCTGCAGGCCTCACCGAATTCGGCATAGGCGCCGGTGGTGTAGAAATCGTTGACGCCAAGGGCCTCGAGGCCGGCCTGACGAGCCAGCCAAGCGGCTTCACATGGTGAGCGGAAGACGCTGAAGGAGTGGTTGGTGTGGATGTGGAGGTTGGTGCCGTTGCGATACGGGACCGTGACTGTGACGTTCAGCTTGCGCACCCCCGCCAGGCGCACGGACAGATCAGGATGGACGAGATCTGCCGTGGGATCGCCCATGTGCGTTCAGGCGCTCTTGCGGCCCATCGGCGGATCGGTGATGCGCCTCCGGCCTTCGATGAAGGCGGCATCGACCAGGAATTCCTTCTGGGTCTTGACCAGCACCGGCACGTCGAACATCAGGTCGAGCATGACCTCCTCGAGGATCGCGCGCAGCGCGCGCGCGCCGGTCTTGCGTTCGTGGGCGCGCTGGGCGACCACGCGCAGGGCGTCCTCGGTGAAGGACAACGAGGCTCCCTCCATGGCGAACAGCGCCTGGTACTGCTTGACCAGGGCGTTCTTCGGCTCGGAAAGGATGTTGATCAGCGCGTCCTCGGAGAGGGGGGTGAGGGCGCAGACCACCGGCAGACGCCCGATGAATTCCGGGATCATGCCGAAATCGACCAGATCCTGCGGCTGCACGTGTTCAAGCAGCGCGTACTCGGCATCGTCCGCCTCGAGTGCGGTACGGGCCGCATCGACTTCCGAGATGCGGAAGCCCACACGCTTGTCGCCGAGGCGGCGGGCGACGATCTCGGGCAGGCCGCTGAACGCCCCGCCGACGATGAACAGGATGCTTTCCGTGTTGACCTGGATGTACTTCTGCTCGGGGTGCTTGCGGCCGCCGCCCGGGGGGACGTTGGCGACCGTGCCTTCGATCAGCTTGAGCAGGGCCTGCTGGACACCCTCGCCGCTGACGTCGCGGGTGATCGAGACGTTGCCGGCCGAGCGGGCAATCTTGTCGATCTCATCGACGTAGATGATCCCGGTCTCGCAGCGTGCCACGTCGAAATCGGCGCTTTGCAGCAGACGCAGAATGAGGTTTTCGACGTCCTCGCCGACGTAACCGGCCTCGGTCAGCGTGGTCGCATCGCCGATGGCGAAGGGCACATTGAGCAGCTTGGCAAGACAGCGGGCGATGGCGGTCTTGCCGCAGCCGGTCGGGCCGAGCAGCAGGATGTTCGACTTCTCGAGTTCGACCCCGGCGCCGACCTGGTTGTGACGCAGACGCTTGTAGTGGTTGTACACCGCGACCGAGATGACGCGCTTGGCGCGTTCCTGGCCGATAATGTACTGGTCGAGGTGGGCCTTGATCTCCTGCGGGCTGGAGAGCTTGGGGCCGGGACGCGGCGCAGCGTCCTTGATCGAGGCCTTCTTGTCCGACTTCTGGTCCCGGATCAGGGTCGAGCAGACCTCGACGCATTCGTTGCAGATGTAGGTTCCGGGCGGGCCCTGGATGAGGCGGTCCACCTGGCCGCTGTGGCGGCCGCAGAACGAGCAGCTGTCGAGACCGGCATCACCCTTGCGCTTGCTCACGGGGTCACTTCTCCGCCGAAGGCTTGGTCACGACCTTGTCCACGATGCCGTAGGCGCAGGCCTCGTCGGCGCTCATGTAGTGGTCGCGCTCGGTGTCCTTGGCGACCCGCTCCAGCGGCTTGCCGGTGGTGTCGGACAGGATCCGGTTGAGTTCCTTCTTGAGGCGCAGCAGTTCGCGCGCCTGGATCTCGATGTCGCTGGCCTGGCCTGAGGTGCCGCCCATCGGCTGGTGGATCATGATCCGGCTGTGCGGCAGGGCGAAGCGCTTGCCCTTGGTCCCGGCGGCAAGCAGGAAGGCGCCCATGCTGGCGGCCTGGCCGATGCACACGGTCGCCACATCGCAGGTCAGGTACTGCATCGTGTCGTAGATCGCGAAGCCCGAGCTGATCACGCCGCCCGGGCTGTTGATATACAGGGTGATGTCAGCGTCACGCTTCTGGCTCTGCAGGAACAGCAGCTGCGCGACCACGACGTTGGCCACGAAATCATCGATCGGCTCGCCGAGGAAGATGATCCGGTCCTTGAGCAGGCGCGAGTAGATGTCGTAGGTCCGCTCGCCGCGCGAGTCCTTCTCGATCACGTAAGGTATGGGCATGGGGTATCCGTCCTTGCATGCTAAGGCCCGGATCGGGGTGCCAAGGGCAGGTCCGGGGCATGGTGATACGGACGCCAGGGCATCCGTCGAAGGATGGCTGATCTGGGCGAACAGTTGGGGAGGATGACCGTTGTACCCATATGCTCAAGCCGTCCCGTCTCCTGGTCGCCGTCCCGCTCCTGCTCGTCCTTGCCGCCGCCCTGCACGCCGAGTCCTTCGAGGAGAAGCAGGCGCAGACCGACATGGCCAACGCCGAATCGGTGTGGCAGCTCGCCCAGTGGTGCAGCCAGAACAACCAGCCGAGCAAGGCCCGCCAGCTGTGGAACCAGGTGGTCAAGCTCGACAAGGACCACGAAGGGGCGCGGGCTGCCCTCGGCCAGGTCCGGGTCGGCGAGCGCTGGGTCAGCAAGACCTTCGCCCCGAAGCAGACCGGTCCGGGCGGTGCACCAGCCGGGGCCGAGGCGGGTGGACGCAGCGGGGCGGCCGGACCAGGGCCGAAGGCTTCCGAGGTCGCCTGGAACCTCACCATCCCGCCCGATCCGAGCAACGTCGAAAACCCTTTCCTGGACGGCTACGTCAACCGTCTGCGCACCTCCGCCAACGACTCCGACGCCATGAGCGGTACGGTGGCAACCCTGATCCGCGCCGATAATTGGGCCAGCGCCCTGCCGCGCATCTGCAAGGCCCTGATTTCCTCAGGTTTCGACGACGTGTATGGAACGGCTGAGCTGGTCATCATGCTGCAGAAGGAGGGGCGCTCGGCCGAGGCCCGTCGGCTGGTGCCCTTCATGGTCAAGGGTAGCGAAAAGGTGACGAACCCCGAAGACCTCGAGCACATGGCGATGGTCCTGATCACGGTCCGCGAACGCAAGGCGGTGCCTCGGCTCACCGAGCTGCTGACGCATGCCAATGAGGGCGTGCGCAGCTCTGTCGCCGAAGCCATTGCAGCGATCACCCGCCTGCCCAACCGGGATCTGACGGCCGAGAAGGTCAAGGCGTGGTGGAACGCGAACTGGTCCCTGTCGGAAGACGAGGTGCTGCTCGAGCAACTGCGCTCCAGCGACCCCGAGATGGCGGTGGCCGCCGCCGAGGGCCTGTGCGATGTGCGCAACAAGGCCATCTTCCCGGTGCTGTTCAAGCTGCTGCGCAATGACAATCCGGTCGTGGTGAAGCAGGCGATCGAGGTGCTGCGGCGCGCCACCTCGCTGGATTGGGGCCTGAGCCCCCAGCAACCCGCCGACCAGCGCTCCAAGACGGTCGAACGCCTCGAGAAGTGGTGGAAGGACGAGCAGTTCCGCTTCGCCTGGCCGGGACTTCCCAAGCAGGATGACGCTGCGGCGGCCGTGGTTGCCAAGACCGATCCGGATGCCGAAGCCGTGGAGAAGCTGGGCAGCACGGCAGGCAAGGAGGCGACCGAGGCCGAGGCCCGGCTGCGCGGCCGGGGCAACACCGCCGTGCCGGCCCTGCTTGATGGCCTGGCCAGCCAGAGTCCGCTGATACGCCGTCGTGCACACGACATCCTGCGCGAGATCACCAAGCAGGACTTCAAATACGATCCACGCGCCGACGAAGGGGAGCGGCAGGCCGCCGTCGAAGCCTGGCGGGCGTGGGCCGTGAAACAGAAGCTGCTCGCTGATCCAGCCGCCGAGTGACCGCGCTTCATGAGTCCGGTTGATCCCCAGCGCATCGCCCAGCAGGTGGCCGCGGTGCGCGCCGAAATCGCCGACGCCTGCCAGCGATGTGGCCGTGATCCTGCCAGTATCACTCTCATCGCTGTGACCAAAAGCCAGGGGCCTGAGGTCCTCTCGGCCTTGCGCGCCTGCGGAATCCATGATTTCGGCGAGAATCGCGTCGATCATCTCGAAGAGATGCGCCGTGCAGGCGGTCTGGTCGGGGATCGTTGGCACTTCATCGGTCGGGTCCAGGGCCGCCAATTGCCAGCCATTGCCCCGGTCGTCTCCGCCCTGCATAGCCTGCATGACCCGGGTCACCTGGACCGGCTGGATCGGGCCTGCCAGGCCGCTGGAGTCCGACTACCGGTGTTCCTGCAGGTCAACACCAGTGGCGAGGCGAGCAAGGCCGGCATGCAACCATCCGAGCTCGATCCTGCCCTGTCGGTTGCGCGGAGCAGACCGGGCATCGAGGTCGTCGGCTTGATGACCATGGCACCCGAATGCGGGGTGCACGGTTCGCCAGAGATCGTCCGGTCGGCCTTTGCCGGCTTGAGGCTGCTGGCCGCCGAGCGCTCCCTTCCTCGCTTGTCGATGGGCATGTCGGGTGATTTCGCCATCGCCATCGAGGAGGGGGCGACCGACGTCCGGGTCGGTTCGCGGCTGTTCGCGTGAGGACTCTCGGGGTTGGGTTTGGGGTGAGTTGCTCTGAAGGCGCCGACCAACACCGCGATCTCATCCTGTCGCAACTGCTCGGCTTCCTGCCTGCCGGCGTGCGCCTTGAATTGCGCGTTAAACGTAACCGAAAGGGCCTGCTTGGCTTACGTGGAACTCCCACGGCATGGGTCCTCACCTTACACCCAGATCTCACATCTGATCCCGAATGGTCGGTATGCATAGGGGAGTGGTTACGTCGCCGGGGGCGCGGCGGCGCAGGCAAGCCACTACGCGACCTCCTAGCGAGAGTGCGGCGACGCCACGATCAACCCGGACCGGAAGAGCACACCCTCTTGGCTGCCCTTCCGGTGGTAGGGCCTACCCTCGACCTGAATGCCGAATTAGCCCGGATGCACGACCTGTGGTTCAGCGATCTGCGCAGACCACAGATCCGTTGGTCACGCCAGCCGCCCAGACGGCGCCTGAGTCACTTGCGGTTTGGCTGCTACCGTCGCGCCCTTCCGGGCACCATCGAACTGAGTCCACGCCTCAACCGTCCGTGGATAGCGCGCTGCTTTGTCGAACACGTCCTGCACCACGAACTCTGTCATCACCGCCAAGCGGCAACACCCCTGGCCCGACGCGAGCCTCCTCATTCCCGACGCTTTAAAACGTGGGAGCGCACCTATCCGCAACTGGATCAGGCCCTGTCCTGGGAGCACCGTGCACTGCCATGGCTGCTGGACGATGCGCCACCGCCATGGTACGTCACCACCCAGGACCCCCCATGAAACCGACCTACGCCCTCCTCAGCCTCGCCCTCTGCGCCCCTGTCGCCCAGGCTGCGGACGAGACCTTTGCTGTCGATCTTCTCGGCGGGGCGGCTTTCACCGAAAATTACATCACCTTGGGTATCGCCCAGGTCAATGCCGAAGCCCGAGACAGCAACCAGGAATTTACTGCGATACAGATCGGCATGGCTGGGTATTCGGTCTCGGGCTACAAGAAAGAAGCCGACAGCAGCAGCGGCTTTCTGCTAGGCGCCGGCGTGCTCGCCCGATCCTGGATCGCCAGCGACAACGGTGTTGATTGGCAGGGACTCACCCCCTTTGCGGTGCTGACCGGTGGTGCGTTCGTTGATCCGGGCGCTCATTTACGCCTGAGTCTGACCGGTGAGGCTGGCCCTGGGCTCGCTTTCCAGCGCGTCGAAGCAGGGGGTCAGACTGACAGCCAGGTGTTTAAACCAGCCCTCCACCTGGGCATGCACGCCACCCTGATGGGGCGCATGAATCCCTCCACGGATATCGGCATCATCCTGGGCTATGAGTACGACCGTTTGCCCGACATCACGGTCAGCGGCCCCTTGATCGGCCTGGCTTTGAAGTGGCATGGATCGAACGCTGCGGCCGGCGCCGAATAGCAGCGCAGGATTCAAGCCGACTCCGTGACCGCAGATCGGGCGGTCACGGCCGGCGGGCGGAACTCTCTCCGGCCTGGTCGCGTCGTCGTGATGGCCTGACGACCGACCGCATACGACTTCCATGATTCCCGGCGTGCTGGACGACGCCTTTTCCACAAAACGCAAAGTGATTGGGATTATCAGCGGAAACCCCAGTCTGTAAATTACACAATATACATTATCGGACATTTATATCTCGGCCCCCCCCGTATGGCGTTCTGCCCTGATGACGCGTGGTTTCCACGGCGGGGCTCAGCAACCACAACCCTAGTCCTCGCCCAGCGAGCGGGGTTGGAAGCGGCGGCAAGCATGTTAGGCTCTGAATCTCGCCGCTGGGAGGCCTCATGCACCGGATCATCACCAACGAAGAACTCGCTCCGGGCGTCCATCGCCTGGTCATCGATGCGCCGCTGATCGCCAAGGCCCGCAAGCCGGGCCAGTTCGTGATCGTCCGCCTGGATCAGGGCCACGAGCGCATACCGCTGACGATTGCGGATGGAGACGCCGCCGCAGGCACCATCACCCTGGTGATCCAGGCCATGGGCCACGGCACCAAGGCGATCGTGGCCACGCCAGCCGGTGGAGCGATCCGCGACGTGGCCGGACCACTCGGCGCCCCGACCCATCTGCTTGAACAGGGTCACGCCGTCTGCGTCGGCGGCGGCGTCGGTACCGCCGTCGTCCATCCGATCGCCCAGGCGCTGCATCGCGCTGGCGTCCGCGTCACCTCGATCATCGGTGGGCGCGATCGTCCGCGGGTCATCTACCATGATGAACTGGCCAGGCTGGGCACGGTCCAGGTCTGCACCGACGACGGGTCCTGGGGACGCAAGGGCCTGGTGACCGAGGCGCTCGCCGAGCTGTGCGTTGCCGACAAGCCGGCCATCGTCTATGCCGTCGGCCCGGTGCCGATGATGCAGGCCGTCGCCAATACGACCAAGCCACACGGCATCGCCACGGTGGTCTCGCTCAATCCGGTGATGGTTGATGGCACCGGCATGTGCGGCGGCTGTCGCGTGACGGTCGGCGGCCAGGTGCGTTTCGCCTGCGTAGATGGCCCGGAATTCGATGGTCACCAAGTGGATTTCGCCGAACTCCGCAGCCGCCTCGGCACCTACCGCGCCTTCGAGGCCCAGCCCTGCGCAGACGGCGCCTGCAAGGCGCGCAAGGCCGCCGATCAGATCCTCCAGCAGCAGCAACAGTAGGAATACGCGATGCCGCTCTCTCCCAAGGAACGCCTCGCCATCCAGCGCCAGGCCGTCCCCGCCCAGGACCCGGTCGCACGCGCGGCCAATTTTGACGAGGTCAATCTCGGCTATTCGACCGCCCTGGCACAACTGGAGGCTGAACGCTGCCTGCAGTGCAAGAACGCCAAGTGCATCACGGGATGCCCGGTGTCGGTCAATATCCCCCGATTCATCGACTTCGTGGCCAAGGGCGACCTGCCCGGCGCGGCTAACTCGCTGATGGCTGACAACTGCTTGCCGGCTGTCACCGGCCGGGTCTGCCCCCAGGAGTCGCAGTGTGAAAGCCAGTGCGTCCGGGCTGTGAAGGGCACATCGGTTGCGATCGGTGCCCTCGAGCGCTTCGTCGCTGACTGGGCGCGCGAGCATGACGCGGACACCGCGGCCAAGGCGCCCCCCTCCGGCAAGCGTGTCGCCGTCGTCGGCTCTGGTCCTGGCGGCCTCACCGCGGCCGGCGAACTGGCCCGGCTCGGCCATGACGTGACCGTCTTCGAGGCCTTCCACACCGCCGGTGGCGTTCTGGTCTATGGCATCCCCGAGTTCCGCCTGCCCAAGGCGATCGTAGGCAAGGAGGTCGAACGCCTGCAGGCGCTGGGCGTGAAGCTGCAGTTGAACGCCATCGTCGGACGCACCTTCAGCGTCGATGAACTGCGCCGGACCCACGATGCCATCTTCATCGCGGTCGGGGCCGGCCTGCCGCAGTTCATGAACGTCCCTGGCGAGAACCTCAAGGGCGTCTATTCAGCCAACGAGTACCTTACCCGGGTCAACCTGATGGGCGCCTGGAATGCCGACTCGCGCACGCCCGTGCTGAAGGGTGGCCGGGTGGTCGTGGTCGGAGGCGGCAACGTCGCGATGGATGCCGTACGTACAGCCAAGCGTCTTGGCGCCACCGAGGCGATCATCGCCTATCGGCGCGGCAAAGAGGAGCTGCCTGCCCGTCTCGAGGAGGTCCATCACGCCGAGGAGGAAGGCATCCGCTTCGAGCTGCTGGTCGCGCCGACCCGCGTGGAAGGCAACGCGGAAGGCTGGGTGACGGGACTGTCCTGCCAGCGCATGCGCCTGGGTCAGCCTGATGCCTCGGGCCGGCGCAAGCCCGAGGTCATTCCGGGCAGCGACTTCACCATCGCCTGTGATCTCGTGGTCAGCGCCATCGGCACACGCGCCAACCCCCTGCTGACCCAGACCTGTCCTGAATTGACGCTCAACAAATGGGGCAATGTCGTCGTGGACCAGGATCTCATGTCGTCGATCCCCGGCGTCTTCGCCGGGGGTGATATCGTGCGCGGAGCCGCCACGGTCATCTTGGCGATGGGTGACGGGAAGACGGCAGCCAAGCGGATCGACGCCTGGTTGCGACGTCCCTGAAGTTCGCCCCGTCGCACTCAGGCGGTTTTGGGTTTCCCTCGGCCCTTGCGAGTGCTAGGGAAAGACATGCCTCATCAGGTGACGACTCGACGGATCATCAAACCAGGCGGCGCGCCCAACCCGTCACCTCCCTCGCCAGCCGTCGAGGCCAAGCCCGACCGGATGTGGGCGACCTGGATGCAGCGTTTCACCGAACTCGAGCGTTCGGCTGCTGCTGGCCAGGCCCAGGAACGTGCCATGTGGGCAGGTCTGCCCATGCGCCCCGATCCGATCCTGGCCAAGCAGGTTGGCGACCGCTTCGTCCAGCCCTGGAGCAGCCTGCATCAGACCTTCGGGCTCGCCTCGACGGCTGCTGGGCTCCCTTCGGCGGTCAGCGCCGACTACCAAGCCTACCTTGGGCTTCGGGTGGCGTACTATCAGGCTGTGGTCAGGCGCTGTCTCAATCCAACCCCCACCACCCAGGCGCAACTCGTTGAGCATGAACGTCGTATAGACACCTTTGTCGGCGCCCGCCGTCGTTCCTCGACCGTCGGGGATGGCCAGGTCAACCGCCCCGGTTGAGTTCCACGGCAACGCCAAGCACCATGCCGGCGCAGATCGTGGTGAGGAACGTGAAGGGGCTGAACGCCACCATCGCCACGCAGGGTAGCACGAGGATGGCGAACAGGCCGGCGGCCCACATCTGCCCCCATCCGCGCCAGGCGACGAACCAGCCGACCGAGCCACCGATCAGGCCGCCAGCGATGATCAGGAGCGGGTGCAAGGTGATGATCATGCCGGCCAGCCCCACGAGCGCCCCGGTCAGCAGCGACTTGCGCGCGAACCTGGTGGTCATGTTCGCCTTCTCGATCCGGGCCAGCTCGCCGAGCTGATGCTGGGTCAGTTCCATCTGCCCGATCTGCTGGTTGGTCAAGGAGGCCAGGCAGGCCGGGCAACGCCGATCTTCGAGATTCAGCACCCGGCCACAGCGGACGCATTGGGTCGCCATGGCTCGGGTTGTGCCGGATGCGCACCTGCTTGCCAGTGATCAAAAATCCCGCATTCGCGGCTCTTTGAGGATGAAAGAAGCTGAGGCCCCAAGATGTGTACGGAGTCGCGTCTTCCGTGATCGGCATTGGGGCAGACTTATGTATTCCCCTGGATGGATCATATGTCTCTAAAGATACCGACCGAACGGTACCTTGAACCACCTCGTTTCAGTCTCACGAGGGACCTGCGCCGATCGACGCGCGCCCCGATGGGTGGGCGTTCGCTCCCGACGTAAACTATTTCGCCTCTGTTGCCTCCGTTCCTCCGTGTGAATCCAACGGAGCAATCTAGGAACGGAGGGAACTGATTTCGCACGAGGGACTTACGCCGATCGACGCGCGCCCCGATGGGTGGGCGTTCGCTCCCGACGTAAACTATTTCGCCTCTGTTGCCTACGTTCCTCCGTGTGAATCCAACGGAGCAATCTAGGAACGGAGGGAACTGAGTTCGCACGAGGGACCTGCGCCGATCGACGCGCGCCCCGATGGGTGGGCGTTCGCTCCCGACGTAAACTATTT
>JFJP01027046.1_pt1 | contig 28785 bp, 36 predicted proteins | sample 431651 | NCBI WGS metagenome assembly JFJP01 (sample SAMN02602958, study PRJNA72255) | Microbial mat metagenome, whole genome shotgun sequencing project. | biome: fresh water; feature: sink hole; material: water; isolation source: purple microbial (photo- and chemosynthetic) mats found in... | reverse complement strand
AAAAAAAAAAAAAAATTCATTTTTTTAAACAAAACAAAAAAAATAACATTTTTTGATATTCATGTATGTTCCATCCCACAATTTTTTTCACAAAAAGAAATACACCCCAAAGCTTTCTTATGGTTTCATCACCGAGACCCCTTTAGATCTAATTCAAGAGAAAAAAATGACCCGTGACCCAATAAATCCCTTGATTAACTATCAGAAAAATCTCAAAAACACCGCTCGTTTTTCCAAACGATTCAACACAAATACTCTTCAAACCGAAAATGACTTTTCTCCTAATGAAACCCTTTCCTCAAAGCAATCTATCAGCAAAGAAGACGATCAAGAAAAAAATCAGCTTCAAGAGCTTAAAAACTACGATGTAACAAAACACATAAACTCATTTTTCCCATATAAAACAACTGATCTTTTCACAAAATTTATAAAAAGTGAACACGATTATGAAGAAATAAAACCAAAAAAACTCACAAATGTAAAAAATCGAATAAATAAACTCTGTCCGAATCCCAAAGAACTTTATCAAAGAAACTTCACAAATACAAATGAAATTTCTTTGGAATCTTTGAGACCGAAAACCCAGACTTTATCTTCAACAAATAATTTCAAGCATAGAAGAATAAGAACTCCGTTCCAAGCAAGTGAGAATGAAATATTTCAATCAAAAGACACGCTTCATTCAAAAGAAATGGACCAGTCATTCGAATTAACAAAAAGCAAAGGCATGAACCAAATCATATTGAAATTGAGATCATCAGAATGTAGTCCTTCTTTGGGTCTTTGTAGTCCTTTTTCTTTAGGAAAAAGTCCTTTGATGAGTTTTAGCAAAAAATGTGAAGATTTCAAGGATTTATCCAAATTAGAGTTAAGGAAGAAGATTTTTCGCAAATATAGTCTTACAAAACGCGAAAAAAAGACTATAACTCAGAAGATTGTTGATGAATATTCGAACTTTAAGCCTGGAGAGATCGATTTAGACCATTACATCAATAAAAGAAAAGAATTCGAAGTGTTTTATGAAGATGATTTATATAAAGCGGGTTACTTTAATGAGATTGATCATCAAGATTATATTAAAGACTACGTTCTGAAGAAAAAAGAAAAGGAATCAGGGCTTATACAAAGAGATGTAACAGGTGCTATGAAAAGTTCGGTAATTAAAATGAAGCCTGGATTTAAAAAAGACATCGAAAATGGAACAAATAAGCTTTATAACAAGTATTTCAATGAGAAAATAATTCCTGAAGAAAATGAAAAAGATGTGAAAACTCATGGAAATGATGAAAAAACTGATTATTTAAGAGGTAAAAAAAGAAGATTTTATGCATAAATATAAAGGTTTTTTTATATAAAAAGCAAAGGAAAATCTAACAATTTTCTCAAAATCTTGAAGTTTTTCTCACGTTTTGATGCTAAAACCCGTATGCAACTTCTAAAAAAATCTGAATTTCAAGAGTTCAATCCTGGAGAAATCATTTTTCATCAAGGTGATTTTGGCAATTATATGTATGTAATTATAAAGGGCGCTGTCAATATAAGAAGAATTAGCCAAATGAAGAACGAACACTTACAAAACCTTGTGGTCAATACCCTTTATGATGGAGAAATCTTCGGGGAATTAGCAATGATGGGTACTACACAGAAAAAAGAGAAAAATTCAAAGGATTTATGGAAGAGTATAAAAGAAAATGATGAAGAGATTGAGAAAAAAGAAAAAGAAAATAGAGATATTGATGAAGATATGAAGAAAAAAGAGAATAAAGAATATATTGAAAGGACCAAAAGAATGGCAACGACTGAAGCTGCTGAAAGCACGACGCTTTTGGCGATTTCAAGAGATTATTTCAAAACAATCCTTTTGTCAACCACACAGAAAGAATTAGATGATAAATTGAATTTTCTCATGAATATTCCTGGATTTTCGGTAGATTTTTTAATTATTTATAAATTTAATGTTTTTATTGATTTTTTTTTTTTTTAAATGTAATGTTTTTTTAAGATATTTGAAGCACATTCTTTGATTCCTTTGGCAAATAATCTGGCAGTTTGCTATTTCGCAACAGGGGAGATAATTATGAAGGAAGGGGAAACACCCACATGTCTTTATATAATAAAGCAAGGATCTTGTAAGGTTTTTAAATCATTTATCCTCTTGTGTTTTTTAATAGATTTTTTTTTTTTGTAGCTTGTTAAAAATCTTTTTGTGAAAAGGGATTTGTGTCCTTCTATTTATACAAAAGGCTTGAGAAAAGCTTTGCCACAAATGAATTTCGGAGCAAACCGAAGTATTTTCATTGATTTTCAATATATTTTATGTGTTTTTTTAATTAAGATCAAGAGGAAATACATAAAAGAAAAATTATTGGAGAAAAAGAAGAAAATAGCAATATAAATTCAAGAGTTCTTTATAGTGAGCCGAAGATTCTTGAGAAGGAGGACAAAATTCATTACAATGATATGGTATTTGTTTGAATAGAAGAATAATGATATATTTTGTTATAGATTGAATATGGGGCTTTAGTTGAAGGAGAAATGATCGGACAAAGAGCGATTTTCAATATGAATAAACTGAATCAAAATGAAATAATTCTCTCAAATCTAGAGGAAATCGAAGAATCAAGAGTATCTGTGGTAATTTTACATCCAATTTTTGCATATTTGGTGATTTTTTTTCATTATAAAAGATTGCTGATAGTAATATGGTCGAAATTTTGAAATTAGAAAGAAAAAGTCTCGAAAATATCCCAGAATTTCTTAAAGTATTTGAGAAAAAGTTCTTTATTTATTTGAAACTGCTTTGAGTTTAGATAGCTTTAAGCAAAGAAATTCAAAACACTGTGGAATTTGATGAGAATCTAGACGTAGAGAAAAGCTTGTTAGGTGGCAAAAATTGGAATAAATTCAAGCAGACATATACCAAAGAATTAATAAAGGCTGCTGCTCTCAATAAAAACGCCAAAGATTTTTATAAAATGTATTAAATGATTAAAAACATGATTTATTGATTTTCGTTTAATTATACTAAAATTCAAACTTTATACTCAATATAAAACCTAAAAAATTCAAGTAAATCCATTAAATCACAAAAATGCAATTAAATTTACAAAAGCATTGCTTGTTTTTTTTTAAATCAGATCAAATGAGTTTGGAAAATTTTCTTCCCCTCGAAAATAATCATCACACTACTCAATCCCACCCATATAAACTCCCCAATCAAAGAAGCAATCATTATATAATAAGAAACTTGCCAAGCTGTTACAAGTTCTGGCATTGAAAGTCCATTTTGATTTATCTTTTCCATAGTGTTTTTCATATTATCATGAATTTTTTCATTTGATGAACCCAATAAATAAAACCCGCCAGACATTCCTTTTCCGAAGAAAAACAAAAGGAAATAAATCGAACATATTACTGCTATTGGCCAATTTAACCATTTTTTTCTGATTATTATGATAGTTATGATAGAAAAAACTGCTAATATTGAATCAAAAGCTAAAGAAGCATCTAATGAAGCGATAAATTTCTCCGATTTGCTACCGAATGTATAACTTTCACTGGATTTTAATTCAGAAAAATTGCTCACACTGTAAAACCAGGAGGTTAATCCAATTGTTACGAGGCAGTGAATGCAAAGTATGGATAAAAGCGCTAAAAAATTATTAGAAAAATCATATGAAAAAACGAAATAAAACCTATAATGATTCGTTCCATTATAAAATAAGAAAAATTATTTTTCTTTGATTTCTAAAATTATAAGAAATGAATTTATTAAATTTTAGTTAATGAAAAGAAATTATTTAATTTTTTCTTAAAATTTTTAATTTTTCTTATATTATAAATTTTTTCTTAAATTTATAAAGTATTAAATTTCTAAAATTAAATGATAATAATAAAAAAATATATTAAAGTTCGAAAATAAATAGGATGCAAATTGTGACAGTTAACAAAACAAAACAAAAAATTAATTAAAAATCCAATTTCGTAAATTTACTTGATAGTTATTTTTTTGTTTTGTTTATGCCTTAAATAATTTTATTTTTAATATTTTATATATTTTTCACTAAAATATACATTTTTATTTATTAATTTTTTTATTTTTTTCTAATAGTCACCGTTTTCTTCTCTTCTGTAGTTTTTATAAACTGTCTTTGCACTGATTTCTTAATTTTGCCTTCAAACTTCATTTGTTCCTTCATGTTCGGTGTCAGAGATCTTTTTTCCTTTATTTTATTTGAATTCGGTGCAATGCCAGCATTTTTATTTTTAATGTTATTTGAAGCAACAATGTTTTTTTTATCTTTATCTTTAAATTGAATTTTTGCATTATCATCATTTATTTCAAAAGATTTTTTATTATTATGTTGATTGTAATAAGTTAAACCTAAATCATCTGATTTCCGAACAAATAAGATGTTTTCTTTTTCCCTTTCCTTTTCCTTTTGGTTGGGCTCGTTTATTCTAGGGGTATTTATTAGGCCTCCTGCTGCCTGTTGTTGTTGACTGAGGTTTATTTCATGATAGATAACATCTTCATTTAGCTCATGTTCAGGCATTTCGTCAATATCCATTGAATTTTTTATATTAGTCTTTTGTTTACCTTGAAAAAAATAAGTTTTTAATTGTTTTTTGGGGTTTCTTTTAAAAACTAACCGAAGGAATCATCATTAATCAGACTATTTTTATTCTCTTTTTCTTCTTTTCTAATATTTTTTTTTCGTTTAAACAAGCGTTAAATAAAAGAAAACCTTGTAATATTCTCATAATTTTTAGTATAACTTTGTTCAGTTTTATAGTTATTGTGATGTCCTTTTATCAGTTTACTCAAAGCTGTCGTTTTATTGTTTTCGATATTACTTTTTTTCTTTGTATGATTGGTTGTATTTGTAGAATCAGCTGGCTTTTTCTCGTATTTTATATTGTAATCTTGTAAAACGCTTTGCGATTTAGGATTGGGTTTTGCATCATCTTTGCCTTTAGTTTCAATAATGGACATAAAATTGTTTTGTTTTCTTATATCTTGCATCTTTCGCGGCAATGGAGTCTTTGGGGGTGCAGCTAAATGATAAGAATTCGAAATCAAATTGAAACCGCATTTCTTCTTATCAGGGATGATTTGTGGGCTCAATAATCTCGTTTTGTGATTAGAAATATCTTTTTTCCTTGAGGATTCCGATATTATATTTGTTTTATCTAAAATTATAAGATTTTTTCTTTTATTAAATGAAAAATACTAGTTTTTGATAGGTCTTTTTGATCAGTCATGTTTTTTTCTTCTAAACCGTGAATTAGGGATATTTTCTGAACCTCTACATTTAAAGCTTTGTCAGCTGTTCGATAATAAATATCATTTGCTGTTTTTGGGGCTAATTTATTTTGTTTATTTTCTTAAATTTTGAAAAAGATTTCATGAAAAATAACGATTTTTTTCAAAAGGTCTAGCTGTTTGACATTCATCCTTTAATCTATTGATATTTTTTAAGCATTACTAGATTTAAATTTATTTAGAACTTTTTGTCAGGTTTTGATGATTTGATGCTTGCTTTTGTTAAAGTAATAGATCCTTTGTTGTTTTCAGTATTCAAATCTATAGGATTTTTAGAGAAAAAATTCATTGTTTTGAAGAAAGAAACTTTCGTTTTTGGTAGATTTATTAAAAGGACTTTTCGATTTTTCATAATGTTTTGAAGAGGATACAGTTTCTGGCCTAATTCCATTAAAATTAAATCAAATAAATAAAGATATTTTCAAACATTTTGCTTTTTTGAGTTATTTTAATTTGTCCTTGTCCTTGTTCACTATTAACAGTCGTATTAAAATCAGTGAATTTTATAGATTCTTGTTCTTCATTCTGGTTTTATTAAATAAAAAAAAAGATCAAAAATATTGTTTACTTCTTGTTTGATAACAAACCCAATTAAAACCATTAAAGGATCGACAAAATCATCATTTTTTTTTTGCGACCAACTGCTAGGATAAATATATTCAATGCCTTGTGCGTTCAAATGGATTTTATCAGGAGAATAGAACCAGCATAAAGGGGTCACTATAGTAGTTTTTAACAAATAATCAAGTGTGAAAATTACTCGAATGCTCATTTTCATTAATGTTTTTTAAGGAATCTAACAATTCTGAGGAAATATGAAATAAAACGTTTTTTTGAAAAAAGAGAACCTGGTAATTCTTTGTAGAAATTCAGGAAAGAATCAGGTATTTTGTTAATGCAAATCTAAATTTCAATTAAAAAAGAATTATGAAGAGAAATGAATACTTTGCCTTTCATCGGAACAATACCAGTTAATTCACAAAATAACATTTGAACTACATAATTATCATACAATAACTCGCATAAAAAACGAATCGAAGTTTTTCTTAAAGCTTTTTTTCCCAAAAAACAGCTATGTGTATTAAATAAAAAAATATTTTCTTACTTGCATTTGGATCCAACATGTTTTTGAACATTTTATCGAGATCATTTAAAGAAAGGGATTTAAAAATTTCCTCTTGATTTGACCTTTTCTCATAAATATGCCTAAATTTTAGGAATAGATTAAGGGTTTTTATAAAGTAAGGTTGAACTCTATTAGTTTTTCCATCGACTCAATCAGCATTTCCTTTTCATTTGATTTGAAATTCTGCATAATATTTTCGAGGGGCATTTTAAAAAAAATTAAAAAAATATGTTAAAATTTAAAAAAAATAACAAAACTAGCCAAATTAAGAAAAAATAATTTTAATTTTTTTTTTTCTGAAAAAAAAAAAATATTTTTTTTAAAAAGACGGATAAAAAAGTTGTTCTTTTTTTTTAAATCTTGCCCATATTTTGCAAAATCAAAAAATATCAAGCAAAGCACTTTAGAGATTGGATTTGTTAAAAATAATTAAAAAAATTTATAATTGTTTTTAAATTCTTAAAATATTTTATCAGCAGTAAATAGGGGAATATTTAACTTATTGAATTTTGTCAAAAATTCAGAATTTTGATTATTTTCGATATTTTCAGATATTTTGTTGAATAAATTTTTTTAACTAATTATTTTCTAAAGAAATATTTGCTTTATTTATCCACTCCCCATCTAATTATTGTAATTTTTTAAAAAATATCATAAAAAATGCTCGGAGAAAATAAAATTAATTATAATTTTCTTTCTCAAAAAATTTTATTATTTTTAAAGTGCCAACTTTTATGGGTTTATGTTGTAGTTTGTTTAAAACACTTCTCTACAAGACCGCAAAGCGCACATCCCAAACTTCTCATTTACAAATCGAAATTGATGGAAATCTTGATGCTAAATGCCTCACAAAACAAAAGGAAAACAGAAACCCTAGTCCCCCAATGCCAATTTCAAACAATAACTCAAATATAGAGAATCAGTCACATGATGCTATAAAAATAAATATAGATAGTAATTTAATGATAAAACCAAATCCTTCATCTTATCACAAATCCTGTCCAAAAAGCTTGAATTTAGAAAGCGATGATGTTATTCCAAATGAAAAGATAGAAAAAAAATCAAGTAAACCAAGCACTATGACAATTATAGACTTAATTAAAGAAGTTAGGGTTGAAAGTCCTACAAATCAATCAGATGTTTCAATCAGGATTAAAAAAATGGATTTGATTTTACCTGAAAATCTTGTTGTTAAAATTAATAAAATTATTGATAATGTTAATGTTAAGAATGAAAAACGAACGTCTGCAAAAAAAAAAACTTCTGATCCAATAAAATCACAAACTCTTTTTGAAAATGAAAACAATGACACTAGTACAAATATTGTCAAAATTAGCTTAAAAGAAGAAAATACTCAAATACCTATGGTTGAGGAGAAAAGAACTGCCAGTTTTCCCAATGAAATCGACTTAAAAAACAGTCACATAGAGAAAAAAGAATTACACATTTCACAGCCTATTATAGAAAAAAATCAGCAATTTCATGATACACCTGAATTAATAAACAAAACCAAGATGACTCTTGAAAGAGAAACTACAATAAAAACTACAGAAGTTATGAGTGAAAACCAAAGAAGTGAAAATTTAACAGAAAAACCTTTATTACCAAAAAAAAGCCTATTAAAATATAAAACTTTTGGTGAAGAAAGGAGAATATCATGCATAAAGAAAAATGTAAAATTTAAAGGAATTGGAGGGGGCGCAAAAAAAAAAAAAAAAAATTAATAAAATAAAAGTTTTGTTGTTTTATTTATGTTAATCTTTATGGTTAATTAATATATCCTATATTTTTATTTAATGGAATTTCATAGCTCAACTGATTTTTTCTCTATTATTTTTGTGAATTTAAAAACTTTTAAGAATAACATATCTATACCTTGAACATAAAGGTGATAATATAAACAAATCCTATGACTAACATAACAATAGACATAATATAGCTAAATCTAAAAAATATTGAGTTTTTGACTACTTTAAAATAAATTACATTTTTGGCAAATCAGAAGCTTCACTATCTACAATCAAACCAGCCATGCTTTAAAAAACATATGTGAAAAGAGGCTTTTTATAAATTTTACAAAATATTGAATAAGCCACGGCCCAAATAATTGAATAAAAATTTGCAATATTCTTGAAGAACTTTGATATTCATTTCAGCTCCGAGCATCATTAATCCAAACAATCTTATTCAAATATGAAAATTTTTTGCGTTTTAACTAAAATAAGTCATTTACATTAAAAAAGCTGGAATGAAAATCAGAGCAGATAAGGTGAAAGCAGAAAAAGTGAGATATTTAAATATTCCAATCAAAATCAGCAGAATCCTAATTCAAATTTATTGGATTTCATGTTTTTAAAAAAAATAAAATCGTAAACGCAACAACAGAGTGGGCTAAACGCAAAAACTTCCCTTGTTTTTCAGGTATATTCGAAACATTATCCATATGAAAACAAATTCCTTTGAAATTTTTTAAAATAAATAAATGAATTAATTAGTTAAACGTGTTTTTTTTTTAATTTAATTAAATTCTTTATCAAAAATTGTTTATTAATAAAAAGGATTAAATGGAAGAAAATCATCCCCCAGTTCAAAGCGAGTCTAGATTTTATAATTTTTGCTCACGATTCGACATTTTTTCATTCCTGCCAGTTCCCACAAGTCGCGAACTTTCCACCCAAAGAAGTGTCATAGGATCTATAATACTTATTCTTTTTTTCCTTGGTTATGTAATTTATGGCATTTACAAATTCACAACAAATAACCCCCCAAGAACCAATCAATATTTTATGCCAATCCCTGATTTGCTGGAAATCCAGAGTCCCGAATTCGCAATAATTTTCATGACAGGAGAAAATCTGAATATCTCCTTTTATAATGAGTCTTATTTTAGTTTCAAATTGCAACAAGTAACTATATACACAGATATTGATATCCCAAGAAAATATGAAGACATTAAACTTGAAGTCTGTTCGTTGAAGCAAATTTCATGGATTAGACAAACTAATTTCACAAATTTACTTTGCAATGAAAATAACTCACATCTTAAAATGCAAGGTTTGATATATAGTTCAGAAGTACATAAATTCCCAAGAATTCAAGTCTCTATTTGTGAAAACCAGACTAATCAAACAATAAATTGTGCCACTGAAACAGAAATATTTGATATTTTATCAAAAGGAAGGCTCTTTTTCTTTATTGCGAAGCCAGGCGGGATGAATTTCGCGACAGAAGCACAAACTTCTGAGAGTTTTACTCTTTTATATTATTTTATGGTGCCTGGTTTCTATAATAGAGCAGAATTATCTATCAGAAAGAGCAATTATATAGTAAGACCTGATTATTTAACAACTTTTACAACCAATCAATTTTCAACTTTGGATCAAGTTAATGAAAAAATTTACATGAGCAAAACCCCGGATCCATCATTATTGTTTTTGATTTGGATGAGATTAGATCAAAGCGAGGAGTTTGATGAGATTGTTTATATCACTTTGATTGATAGTATTTCATTATGGGGAGCTTTATGGAGTGTTTTGTTCACTCTGTTTGCGTTTTATTTCCTCAAACATAATAGAACGAGATTCTACGAAAAGAAGCCTGAATGGAATGAATTTGACGAAGAATTCGAAAAGCTGAAAAAGAAAAAAAGAGAGGAATATGTGAAATTGTCGAAGTCACCATCCAGAGGAAAAAGCGAAGAAAGTGGAGAAGAAGAAAAAAAAGAAAAAGAAAATTTGGGAGAATTGGGGAGAAAACTTATTTGAAACATTAAATTAAAATTTTTTGTCGGATTTTAGTTTTTATAATAAATCTTTTAATTTAGTTTTTTTAATTTTTTGTTTCAGCAGATTTATTTTTTTTATCAATAAAAATAATCTTAAAAAAAACTTAAGGAAAGAATTTCTTGATACAGATTTGAAGGATTATTATATTTTTTTAATAAATTGCCAAGAAAATTATTTAGTTTTTTTTATTTGATTAGCTTTGCTTCTCAAGTGGACGATTTGTCTTTAAAATGAATTTTTTGACTAAAGGAGGCATTAGAAAAATTATTCCCAAAACGATCAACTAAAATCCAAAGAATTGACACAAATTGAATAAGTTATATTACTAAAATATAATTTGAGGGCTGCATAATTTCATCTTTTGAGCGAAAAGTTTTGATTTTAAGACCAGCCAAACAAGTCATAAAATTCCATGGAATTAACCCTTTCAAGAATGATTATGTTTATTATCACTAAAAAATTTCTGAGTTTTTTACCTATTGCAATAGATGGAACGAAATAATGGAGCGGAATTTTCAAATGGGGAAAACTGATATTCATGAACCAATTTGGAGATCCTGGAAAAATTCTTAGTGAAGTCATATAGTAAAATAGGTCTTTTTGATGATGAGAAAGCTATAAAATAAATGAAATTTCATTAAAAATATTATTTTCGAAAGAAGTAAACTTTTTCTTTCACAGCCAACAACTTCTCATGAAGCTGTTTTTCTACTATTTCAGCAGCGAAATACTTTGAAATTAAGAAACAATTCAATGCTCCAAGGGTATTACACTTTAAAGAGAGAAATAAAAATAAATAAATGTGATTTTTATGGGAAAGTAACGGCTAAACAAATTGGAAAGCCCAAATAAATTCCAAACAAAGCTCCTCCCAACAAATTAAATAAGAAAGTTCCAGGGATACACCAGGTTTGTAGACTTAATAATTATTGAAATTGATAAAAAAAAAATAGATAATAAGCTAACAATAGAAAGCTGAAAACTTGAAAGGCTAAAAGAGTACAAAAATTTGTATGAAGATATTGACTTAAAATATGAGCTAATTCCTGAGCTTTTTCGAAATTTGTGGGAAATCCTACTTTCATAAAACTAAAAATGAATGAAGGATCGAAAAATAAAAATGAAAAATATACTCGGGCAAGGTTGTGGCAACATAAAGAACAATAAGTAACTCAAATGCCAGTGATAATATAAAAATAAGTGGTATGAATTTCCAAGAATAATATTTCTTTATTTCAATATCTTCTTTCATTTTTTTTTATAGAATGATTAATTTTTTTAAGTGTTTTCTTTTAAAATTATTTTTTTATTTATTTTAATATCGAAAGCATTTTATGAAACTCTTTTTGATCGACAAGATCCTTCTTTATGTCTTTTTTTCCACAGCTTTTTAATTTCAATTATTCTATATTTTTCGATTTTATTGAATTGACTGAAAATTACGCCTGGATTAGCCAAACCATCATCTCTTTCATCATATCTTTATCCGATTAAACATCATTGGAAGGAATTTACGATGAATTTTGCTGTTTTTATTATTAATATGTTAAACCTTTTTGATGGAATGCAAAGAGAAGAATGAAAATAATTGAGGTGAGAACTAGTGAAAACTTCATTTGAAAAATATTTCTTTTAAAAAATTTAAATTGTATTTAAAGGTTTTTTTGAGTTTTGAAAAATTTTCATTAAAAAAAAAATTAATAAAAATTGTTATTAATTAATATATATATATTCAACTGGTTTTTATAAAGGCTTATATTTAACTAATGAAGAGTTTTGAATGTTATTGTTAATTATGCAATCATAAATCCACTAAAATAAAATTGTTAAGAATAAAGAAATTGAGAAAATGAAGGCTTGTTTACTTGAACATTGACTGCTTTCACATGAGGAGGTATTGTGTTTGGAGATTTGAGAATATTTTTTCTGACAAGACAATAATCAGCAGCTCTGATGTTTTCAACGATCTTGATAAAATTTAATGAAGATTATTTAATTTTCGTTTGATTTTAATCGAATTTCTTACCGTTCCTCCTGATTTGCACAACATTTCCTCAATATCTTTTCTATTGGGATATGTTGATTTTACAAGAGAATTTTCAATCATTACAAAAAATCGAATTTTATGAAATAAATTTTCACCTAAAATAATAAACAAATTAAAATCTATTGAATTCGCTTCTCTCACAAAATTTCACCTTGAAATTTATTTTCTGTGAGTTTGATTTCTTTGGAAATTCCATCTTTGAAATTAAAGACATTTTGTAAAATCTCTAGGATTATTTGATCATTTGCAATAAACTGTAAATTGATATTTGAAATAATTGGGATTTCTTTAAAAAACATGAAATTGTTTTAAAATTAATATTTTTTGAATCAAAAAACCATGTTGAAAACAAAAGGCAATTTTGAAGTTTTCTCCGTAATCTCCTTCTTGTAAAAGAATTTGTGATTTTTGAAAATGTTCGGAATCGTTTAAAATAAGTTTATATGTCCTTTAGAAATCAAAAAAATTGAGAATAATTATTAATTTTTTTACTTATTTTGGCTGAAAAGCAGTTTTATTTGCTTTATAAATTCTTGTGAAGTTGCTATTAATCCGATCCAAATAAAATTTTCATTTATTAAATTAGGTTCATTATTCTATGATCAAATAATTTCCATATTTAAAAATTAAAATTGCATTGACAATAAAAACTTCTTTTTGTGAAGAATCTTCTTGTTTAACTTCTGGATTTTCTTTTTTTATCGTTTCTTTTTTAAAGCCGAACTTTAACAATGAAGAATTATTTGAAACGCCTACTCCAAAATCTTTCTTTTTCTTTAATTCATCTTTTTTGCATTTATCAATTTTCTGATCAATATTCTCTTTTTTTTTTGGAAACCCAAAAAAATTCATTTGATTTTTATTATTTTTTTCTTGAATATCTTTGTTTTTTGAGATTTTTTCTTCATATTCTTAATTAACAAAAAGGAGTTTTTTTGTGATTTCGAAAAAAATAACCTTTGATCAAAATGCAATTATTATTTTCAACTGATGTCTTGGAATACAATAACGTTTCTTCACGAAATTCATATTTGTCTGCAAAAATTTCAGCAGGACATTCAGAATTCTCCATTTGTGAAGAACTTTCGAGAGAAACTCCGAGCTTTTTGAAAAAAGCATTTTCAGCAATTGGCTTGATTTTCCTTTGAAAATAATCTGTGATTGATTTTAAATTTTTTGGGCTAAATTTTATATCAGAATTCTCATTGGGAGCAAAAGCTTTTAAATAAAAATTTTTTTGCATTAAGAATTGATAAAAATTTCAAACGTTTTCTTTTTTTTAAAGGATTAGATTCAAGAATCATATTTTCTTCACTATTAGGACTTTTACTGTCAGATTCAAAAAGCAATTTATTTCTTTTTTTTTTCTAAAAAGATTTGAACTTTTTAGAGAATTTTAATTTTTTAGGAACCTCATTTTCCCAAAAAACAACTCTTTCTTGTTCAGTGGGAATATTTACAAAATATTTTGAAAAATCTGCTAAAATGTTATTATCAAAACATCTAGAAATATTATAATTTTTTTTTTTACAAAGACTTACGCCTCCACCCATTGTGTATTAACGATCTTTATTTTAAATTTGATGGCCTTGTCGAGATTTTTCAAGGATCCATCTATCAAATATGCGATTTTATTAAGCAATTTATGGGCAAAAACCTTTCCAAATCATCAAATTGCATTTTTTTGTGAGTTTTTTTTCAACCTAAATCCAATTTCAATATAAAGAAAAGAAAAGAAAAATCGATTGAAAATGTGGGATACTTTGGCTCCTAAATCAATCAAAAGGGAATAACAACTCTCTGAAATATTGTTTCCATTGGAGAAAATTTCGGCATATATAGTCTAAAGATATTAAGAGATTGTAAATTTTTTAATTTATCATACTAAATTTTTTAGTGGCTGCTCATTTATATTATAGTTTTCTGTTTGTTCACAAAAGATGACTTGATATTTAGGGTTTTTTGAAATTTTCGCATCTGAATTGTCTGAATATTTTTGCTCATTTTTGTTATTTGGGGATTTTTCCATCGAAATTTTGGGGGTCATTGGTTTGAAAGCTTTCATTATAGTTTTTTTATGAATTGATTTTTTTTAAATGCTTTACTGTCTAATTGTTCGAAGCAGTTTGTTGCTTTAAAAGGGGAGAAAAGCATTTGTTTATAAATTTCTAAGCGCTAAAAATTTAAATTAAAAAACTTAATTTAAATTTGGAAACTAGTTTTAAATAACTCATTTGTATTTTAATTTAGCAAACAAAAAAATTGATTTTTTTCTTTCTTTCTCAATTGATTTGAGAAATTTCAATTTTAGTTTTTAATAATTGACTTAGCGATGATCAATCCCCATATTATCATCAATTATACATCATCAATCCCATCAGTAATCAATCACCCTCATCAACCAATCCCCGATTTAATCAATCCCTCATCATCAAGCAATCCCCCTTCATCAATTAATATCAATCCTCTTTCATCAATCAATCACCCAATTATTTTGCAATCCCCCAACATCTTTCAAGCTCTCATAATCATTAATGTCATTATCATAGAATGCTCTATTATCATCAAACCCTCATTATCATCAATTCCCCATTACAATGAGTCCCACATTTACATTTGAAACAAGAACTCCCACATTTGAAACAAGAAACATAGCAACCGTCTCAGCAGATCTAGTTATATGTCCTTCTTCATTGGAAATTCTGAAAAATCTTTCATATTTTACCTTATTAGTATTGATTGGTAGCAAAACCAAAAACTCTCAAAATCCTACTATTATTTGATTGCAAAACACAAGAATCTTGATAGATTTAAAAAATTAACTTTTAATTAGGTAATTTATTTCAAAAATTTAAAAATTTTGGTTTAAAAAAATGATGGGTTTTTTTCTTATGAAAAATTTTTTTGAAATTTTTGTTAAAAAAGGCAAATCAACATTAAAATCACTATTTTTAAAAAAAAACATTTTTTCTTATTAAATTTTAAAAACCCCCCTTAAATTCCTTTTTTTTAAACAAAAAACTCAAAATCCTCAAATTGATCATGTCGAAAACCAGCAACTCCGCAACAAAATCCTGCAAAAAACCTCTTGAGTACTTTATCAAGGAAAAAAACCTTTTTATTTTTTATTTTAAAAAGTCGTTACAATGGGTTAAATTCTGAAAAAAAGGCGAATTTCAATTTTGAAGATCGGAATTCCCAAAATTCGCAATCGAGAATCTATAATTCTGAACGCAAAAAAATGGAGAATTATCTAGAATTTCACAATGAAAGCCCTAGTCCTACTCCGAATATCGAAGCCAAACAAATTTTGACTTCATGGATAAAAAATGAACAGGAAGCTTATAAAATCAAAGAAAAATTCGTAAGCAATCCCGATATTTCGAAAAAGGACCTCAATTTTTTCCAAGAAAAGTAAAAATTTTCTTAACAAAAGCATTTTTTCTTTTAAAAAACATTGAAAAAAATGATGGGTTTTAAAAAGCATTTTTCTTTTTTAAAAAAAAAGGGTGTTTATTTAAAATAAATTTGGGGTTTTTTCAAGAAAAAATAAAGCAAAAAATCAGACTAATGGACGAAATTTCGGGGTTTTGATGCAAAAAGGTTCAACAAAGAGCAATAATTCATCGTTTTTGCTAGAAAACTTGACGCCAATTTCTAATATTAACCGAAGCACAAGAGAGATCATTGAAAGAAACGGTCATAATAACATGAGTTTCGACTTAAAGGACAATAAGACTGAATTCATAAATAAAGTCTATTCAATAAAGAATAAAGTCAAAGCAATTACAACCTGTATTTTACAAATAGAAAGGGAATTTTATGTGTATTTTTTTAAAAAGTGACAGTACGAAATGGAATTTCTGAGAATTTTGATGAGATTTCGAAGCTAAAGAATAAAAGAAAAGTCCTGGAAAAACAAACTTTGAAAATGGAGAAAGAAATGCTGAAGATCAATGAAAAGTTTGGTAAAAAGACTGATAAAAAACCAAAGGAAATCGATTCAACTATTGATCTTTTGAAACAAGAACATGAAAAATCGAAGAAAATATACATGAACTATCGTGGCGAAAAACTTCAAGGAAAACTCTCGAATTTCTTCACCAAAACAAAGAAAAAACAAGAAAAAATGGTCTTTTGTAAACTTAAAAACGATTTTCTTCGTGAAAAATCACAAATTTCACAGGTTTTTTTTCGAAAAATTTTATCATAAAAATTATGAAGTTCCGGAGAAAAACCCTTGAAAAAATAGAAAAACATTGTTTAATCAGCTGGAGAAAAATCATTTTGCAAGAAAAAGAAGAGAAAAACAGAAAGGAAAGACTAAAGGAGGATTTGCGTGAAGAATTCCTCATAGTAAAGAAATTTCTTCATAAAAAAATTGAAAATATTCACTACATTCTTTAAGAAAAAAGCTGAGAAATTTCATCAGAAAAAGGTGTTTTTTCGATGTTTTCAGGCTCTTAAAAGGGAAAAATGCGAAACTCAAACTTTAAAATCATCAAATCCTAAAAACAAAAGAAATAACAACGTTTACGCCAACAAAAAACCTGAACTCAAGTCGAAAATCAACACTTTTATCACAGAAATGAAGAAAAAAACGGAGACTTCTTCACAAATTCGTGCGAAATCACCAAATGTTCTTTCGAATAAAAAACAGAATTTGAATGAAAAATCAAATGAAAAATCAAAAGAAAAATCAAAAAGTTCCTTTTCTAATGTAAATAAATCGAATTTTTCTGATATTTTGCTTCCGAATAAAAGCAATGAAAATGACATATTTAATCAAAGTTTCGGATATAATGAAAAAATCTGTGGGTTAGAAGAAATAAATGAGAATAAAGAGGCTTTATCTGAGAATTCCTGCATTATGAAGTCCCCTATACAAAGGCTGAGTCTCAATCATGAGGAATACTTTGAAAATGCAGATAATCCGATTGATCAGATTATCACCAATATTCGTATGTTTTTTCTTTGAATTTTATTTGAATTTTTCTTTTATTTTCTATTGAATAATGGAATTTTATTTGAATTTATTGATTTTTTCTTAAAGCAAAGCCCATTTGTTTCGATAATTTCAGGGCAAACGAAAAGAACAACACTCCAATTAGAGAAAACTCTGATTTCTCTGAGAAAATACAGAAAAGCGAGACGAAAAACTCGCCTTCTCCCCTTTCAAAAAACACGGAAAAAACTTCTTCACAAACTCCGAATAAGAACTCTGAAGAGAAAAAAAGTTTTCACAAAAGAATCTTTTCTTCACAGAAAGAGACTTTCGAGAAAAAAACTGAGAAAATTAAGGATTTAGAACTAAGAGCCAAACAAAGAAAAGAAAACCAGAACTTTATCAAGCAAAAGTCTTTTAAAAAAGCCCATTTCTTTTTTAAAAAAGACTTTTTTCCTTTTAAAAAATTGGATTTTTTTAAAAAAAATTTAACTCTTAATAATTGAATTATTTATAAAAAGGCACGTGGAAAAACAAATGAAAAAAGCTTTGGAAAAAAAGTTTGAAGATGAGAAAAAACTCGAAGAACAACTACAAAAGGCAAATGAATACAAACAGAAGATCCAACAGAAGAAAAAAGAAGTAAGAATCTTTATAAAATAAGAAATTTCATTTGTAAAAAAATAAAGGAAATAATGAAGAAAGAGACTGCTGAACAAGCGAAAGAAAGACAGGCGAAAAACCTAGAAAAAGCTGTTCAACATCACAAACGAAGCTTAAAAGTACTGAAAAATCAATTAAAAAATCAATAAAAATCAATTTAAAGAAATATTTCGTTTTGATTCCTTTGAAAAAAAATATTCTGAAAAGAAGAGAAAGAGAAAAAATTGCGGAGAAAATATATGAGAAAAATCTAATGAAATATTGCTTTGTAGCTTGGAATGAAGGGGTCACGTTCATCAGGATCGAAAAGAATATAGAAATCTCGAAGAATCTTGAAAAAGCGAAACTTCATCATGAATTTTCTTTAAAAAAGTTTCTTTTTTAAATTTTTTTTCATTTTTTTTCATTTTTTTTGAGATTTATCCTTAATTTCTCTTTGTTATTTAATTAATTAGGAGTATTTTCAATGGATTTTTGAAGCATTATGTTGATAATTTTGAAGAAAGTCAGAAATATCTAAAGAAAAGAAATGATTATTTGTTGAGGGTTTGTTATTTTAGCTGGTTCAAACTTCTACCGAGATTAAGAGAAAAGAAGCTGATAGTAGATGGGAAATATGATAAAATTGTGAAACAATTCAGATATGTAAGAATTTCCTCTTTAACAATTTTTTTAATTTTCTTTCTTATTTATTAAATTAAATATTTTTTCAGGTAATTTTAGCAGACCGTTCAATGCGGGCCTGGAAACTCTTCAATTCCCAGGAAAAAAAGGACAAAGTGAAGAAAACACAAAAGGATGTGATGTGGAAAAAGGTGAATGGTTGGTTAACAGAATATTCTGATCAAAAAAAGCATCTGAAATACAAATAAAAATCTTAAAAAATTAAAAAACTAATTTTTTTTTAATTAAAGTAAAAAGAAAAACAATGGTTTTATTGTTTTCATTTAATCTTAAATTCTTAAATTTCACATATAATTAATTATAAGAAAGAAACATTAAAATTTTATTATTTTCGTTTTTTTTTCCTTATGAAAATTTTTTCAATTTTTTTCTTCTAAAAAAATGAAATTTGCTTATTTTGAAATTAAATTAATCATTAATATTGTGAAAACTCCAATAGTTTCTTCACCCTTCTCTTCGATTCTAAATAAATCATCGCCTCTTCATACGTTGCTGGATACACAGGTTCTAAAATACTTACAGGACATTTAAGTGTAATATGTAATTCTGTACACTTTTGTCTTTCTTTTTCTCCTTCTTTCAACACCTTTGGATATTTAATAGCCTCGACTTTAATATGAATTAAGCTTCCTTGTGTAAAAGTCACCATAGCTTCGAAATCAACTATGGACCCAATATCAACGGAATTGATGAATGTGAAGTCATCAATAGCCTCAAACTCTGGATGATCACCATTTGAATAGCTGTAAGCCACAAGCCATGCAAATTCTATTGATTCTTTCATCATAAACCCACCGAAAATTTTACCATGAATATTACGATCCTGGTTATGCATTAACATACTTTTCGTTTTTTTGGTATCCTGCATATATTTTACAGGGATATTTTCCCTTAAATTCTCCTCATTCTTCAAAAAGATTTCATGCAGTTCCAAACTTTCTTCCTCACTTGGTGGGCTTTTTAATAAACTTGAGGACACTTGCTTTTTCCTGAGTTCTTGGTTCAATTTCCCGAGATCAAATCGCAGCAAACATTTATTTTTGTCAATTTCTTCATCAAATTTTAGCTTGGGAAGAATAAATGGTTTCGAATATTCTTTATAATCTCTAGCAGCCATCAAAAACAAAGCACTAGCAACCATTTTCTCTTCATTTTGGAGATTTTCTTGAAAGAGATCGGTTCTTATTTCCACAGAGCTGTTGCCACTGTAAGTCGGATATGCATTAATGATAATATTTTTATCTCCTCGCAAATTTGAAAAGAATTTCAAATGATCTACGCAAACCGTTATCATCGTACAGCTTCTGTTAAATGGCTCATTCTTGCTATGAAAATAAGAGACAAAAGTTGCTGTAAAGTCCAAAGCTTCCAATAACCGTCCCACTCTAATACTTTCAGGTCTAAAACGTATGAATTTATTTCGAAGATCTTGATTTTCTTCTAAGGCAAGTCTAATTTGTATAAAGGAATTGAAGGGTGTATTGAAATCTTTCGATTCATCAAAGGTTTTATTCGTATAAAAGAGCTCAATTTGATCGGATTTCGCAAGGAATTCAGAAGCGATTCTATTATGTAAAATATCAGAAGCCTCCATTTTCTTTAATTTTTCTTGAGGGATCTTCAAACAAGAAACCTCATGTTCGTGCAAATCCATATTATGTTTGAATTTAAAGAGAATATCAGAAGATTTGGATGAGAAAGAGAATTTCTGAATGAAATTCCAAGAAAGAAGTTTTTTTATAGAAGTCAATTTCATTGGGTTTTCTTGCTTAAAATAAAATATTATTATATTAAATGCTGTTTAAATCCATTTGCTTTGAAACTCTTCTCTTAGCTTCAAGGTATTTCATCGCTTCTTCATACGTAGTTGGAAAAATCGGCTTTGATATTTTATTCTGACATTTAAATGTAATATGTAATTCAGTGCATATTTGTCGTTCTTTTTCACCTTCTTTAACAACTCGTGGGTATTTTATCGCAATCACTTGAACATGAATGAAAGTTCCTTCAGCAAAAGTCACTTGTGCTTCGAAATCAACTATTGAACCAACATCGATTGAACTAATGAAATGGAAATCATCGATCGCTTCGAATTCAGGATGTTGATTATTAACATGCATAAATGCCACTAACCAGGCGAATTCAATGGATTCTCGCATTAAATACCCTCCGAAAATCTTACCATTGATATTCTTATCCTGGTTATACATTAATAAACTCTTGGTCTTTAATGTGTCTTTCATCAGAGAAAAATTGGTTTTGTTCAATAATTTTTCATTCTCTAGATTCACATTTGTAAAAATTTCATGCATTTCAACGCTTTCTTCTTGACTTGGGGGGCTTTTGAATAAACTTGTAGAATTCATTTGTTTTCTATTTGTTTGGTTTATTTTTCCTAGCTCAAACCTCAAAACAGCTTTTTGTTTATCTTCTTCTTCATTCAGGATAAGTTTAGGCACTAAAAAAGGCTTGTTATAATCATTGAAATCTCTTGCTGCCATCAAAAAAAGGGCACTTGAGCTCATGGTTGTTTCTCCATTTTCTTGTGCTTGAAACAAATCTGTTCGAATTTCCACTGTGCTGCTTCCACTCCAAGTCGGATATGCGTTTATTGTGATATCTTTATCAGATCGAAGATTGTGAAAGAATTTCAAATGATCCACACACACTGTCATCAAAGTACATTGTTTATTCATTGGTGTACTTTTGCAATGAAAATAGGCTACATAATTCGAAATAAAGTCCATTGCTTCTAATAAACGGCCCACTCTAATTTTTTCGGGTTTAAATCGAATAAAAATATTTCTTAATTCTTCGTTTTCTTCAAGTGGAAGACGAATTTGAACCAATGAACTTGAAGGAGTGCTTATATTTTGTGGGATTGATTCATTTAAATAACGATACATTTCTAAATGCTCAGTCTTTGTTAAGAAACCTGAAGCTATTTTGTTTAGAGAGATATCAGATGTAGGAATTTTCTTGAGGTATTGAGAGTTGATTTTCATGCAAGAGGCCTCCTGTTCGTGAAGAGAGATGTTTTGTTTGAATTTGAAGAGAACATCTGAAAATTTTGAAATTTGTGAAAAACTGAAGTTGTGGTGAAATGACAAGAATTTTGACATTTTTTTGTTGTACTTATGTTTTTTGAAGGAAAAAACAATTAAAAGTTAAATCTATTAATGAAAAAAATTCTTCTGAAAATTTTTGATATTTTGAACATTTAACCAACAATTTAAATTATTTCTTCTTCTGTTTTCTAGAAATTGAGGAAGAGAAATTTTTAAAAGGAACTCTCCTTTTTTTACATCTCTTCGCGATTTCTTCAAAATTATTCTTAACAAAATAAAACTTAAAATTTTTCATTTTGTCCATATTCTCCAAACTTTCTGAGAATTCCTCAATGTTTTTGTCCTTAAAATCTTGCATGAATTTCTGGAAATCTTCTTCTTTGCTGTTTTTCTTTGACCCTATTCCTATTTTCTGAGCTGAAATCAAATAGTTTTCTTTTTCAAAGGATCTTAATGGAAAGCAATCAAAATTGTTTAAATTCGAATTCTCAATTGATTTTAAATCCAAAATATTTTTGCGTCTTTCACTCTTATGATAAAGATCTTTTTCTTTAAATTTCTTGTTTTCTTCATCAATCATCTCATCTTTATTTGATTCAGCTTTATTTATTTCAAAACCTTTTTCATTCAAACTGGCTTCTTCGGAAGATTCACTATTTGAAGATTCCTTTGAGAATTGCGAGTCTGGTTTATTGAAACCACGATCTTTAATCAAAGCCATTGCAATAGATTGTATATTGATCAAATGCCCTCTGACATTATATCTTAGGTTTTTTCTTTGAGAATATGCTTTACGATCTTGTAGAACAGGAGCAAGATATTTCCTTATCACGATATATTTATTGGGGATATAATGGATCAAAGGACAATCTAACATCAAATGGTTTGGAGACTGACAGGAAAAACAATTAATTTTTAAAGATTCAACTTTTTTATTCAAAGAATAATTATCTTTTAAATAGCAGAATTTTTCCTATTGAAATTTTAGTTAAATTTAGAAAAAATTGAAATTTTTTTGCAAAAGATTGAAAAAAATTGAAAAAATACATAATCTTCAGGAAATTGCTGAAGAATTTTTATGAAATCATTGCGTTTTAAAAAAGCCACATGAGTAACTGATCGGCATTTAGCTGAAGATTTTTTGAAATCACCTGTTAGAAAGCATATTTCACCAAAGGTGTCACCTTTCTGGGAGGGAAGAAAACGACTATAGAGTAAGAAAAATTGATATATTACAAAATTAAAAGACTTTGAGAGGGCTCATTTTCTGATAAATGTCATGTTTTTTATCATTTTCATACAAAAGAACGTTGATTTCTCCTTTGAGAATAAAATAAAGAAGTGGCTCATTCTCTTCTTTGTTCTTTAATTTAATAAAATTGCATTTGAAAATAAAAAGTTTCATTTACTTGAATAACATCATCAGGAGCGAAGGTACTTTCATTGAAATAATGAGTTAATTTATTCAAAAGATTCTCAGAAAATTGAGAAAAAAGACTATTATGTTTTAATAATTTGCCATAAAGCTCAATATAACACTCTTCTTTTAAAGATTGTGATAAGGATTGAGTCAATAGAATGTCTTTATAATTCATCTTGCTTTCCTCGAACATATATTCCAGATATTTCTTGATTTTCATCTGAAGAAACTTATTGATTCCTCTTTTGTTCATATAATCATTAATTTTTTTAATTTTTTTTCTATAAAATAACCAAAATAATCATTAAAAACACAATATTTTTTTCAAAAAACCAAAACAATTACTTAAATTCTTTATCTTCTTGATACATTTCTTTGAAAATATTCCCAATATTATTGATAGAATAAGCAAAAACTCCACATCCAAATATAATAATAAGGATATTAAAACAGCATTCTATGTAGTTTTTAGCACTTATATCTCCATATCCCACAGTCATCATCGTAACAATCGAGAAATATAAAGCATATATGTATTTTATATACCATTTCTCCTGGTGGATATTCTTTATTTCCAGCCAATTATCATCAAAACCATTAGAAATTTCCCAAGATGCTAATGAATGCCACGCACAAGCACAAATATGAGCCAAAAACAATAGACTTATGATGAGTTTTATCAATTGAAAAGCTCCTTCCTTTTTACCTTTTAACTGCAAATATTCTTCTAATCTTTTCACTAAATTCCTGACATTTATCAATCGAAAAACTGCCACTATCTCTAATAATGCTCCATATTTATTTATTTGGAAAAATAAAGGAAAAACTGTTAGCATATCTAATAGAAAATTGTATTTGACATAGTGCTTCACGATTTGTGATCGGTTCCTTACGTAAATTCCTTTGGAATAATAAGAAGTATTCAAATCCATAAGAATCTCCACAAGGAAAATCCAAAGTGGTAATATTTCCAACAGTATCCATATTGGCAGTAAATAATCATCATGAGTCAAGTTAAAACCGTATTTTAGAGCAATGTGTGAACTCAAAAAAATCAAATAGAATAAAAAAAAAATATCAAAAATAAATCGGAATGAACGATTTGGCTCAAAAATAGGCACATTATGAAAGCTTATTGATGAAAAGTATTCAATTTTTTCTAAACAGAAGAAAAACCTGTCTTGAACCCAGGTTTTCGCTTTAATAACAAGAGAATTCTTGATGGAAATTCATTAGATATTAAAAAATTTCTAGATAAAAATAACCTTTATGTCATTATTTTTTAGGGTTTTGGCTCGATTGAAGAATTTTGTGCCATAAAAATCTGAAGGATCATTGATAAAGGAGAAGTGCAAAGGGCTCAGTTTGTTAAATTTATTCTCAAAAGAATGTAGTTTCATTATTCTGATGAATTTCCAGACCAAAAAACTCACTCCCATTGAATAAATGCTAGTTTTTTTCTGAAAAAGATCTTTTTTTGGCTGCATTTTATTCAAAAACTTTTCCCCCATAGAATCATCAAATTTATGCATGATGAAAGAGTGAATAAAGGGGACATTAGTGTTATTCTTGCTTAATTCCTCGGGTTTACTGTGAGTTTCTGGGAAAGTGAGCTTTTGATTTGAGAGATTATTATAGAAATGGGAAAATTGATTTGGTTCTTTTTTTAAAAAAAAAGAAGTTTTATAATGGAATAAATAAAGAAATTAACCTGCTTTTCGCTTTTTTGTAAAGGGTTTTATGCGGGGATTGTTTTTAGCGATTTCTCTGTTCATTTGAATCTCAGACTTTGGAAATTAAATATTTTTTAAAGATAAATTTGATTATTTTAATGAGAAAAAATTTTGTTTTTCCTACATTCGTTTTTTTAATGTGAAATCAAAATTACCAAATTTTACAAAAAAACTCTCTTGTGCGATATAAAAAAACTTCCCATCAGAAAAAGCTGATCTTAATTTTAATTTATTGACAAATTTATAAAATAAACACCCCATATTAAAATTTCAAGACAATGCATAAATTGACAAAAATATCGAAATTATTTCCCCCCTTCTTCTTCCACAAAGTAAATTTCTCTACAAAAAAACTCAATGATTTCCAAATTGATATCTTCAATGGCCTTCACATCAACCCTTTAACCTTGCCATCCTCTTCTTCAGATCTTAATTCTATGTTAAATAACTCAATTCCTGAATGGCAACAACAAAAAATCACAGGAATTTGGCTCAAAATCCCGAACACAAAGCTATTTCTCTTAGAATCTGCACTATCACATTCCTTTGAATACCACCATTGCGAAAAAGACTATATAATGATGACTAAATGGCTTCCGAAAACAATCCCAAATAAAATTCCTGTTTATTGTACTCATTATGTCGGTTGTGGGGGTAATTAACCGTTTTTTGAAGTTTCTTCTTCTTTTTTCCTCAATATTTTGCCATTTTTATCATTGATTTTTTGCATTGATTTTTTTATCATTGATTTTTATTGTCAATTTTTATGTTCTCTTTTTTCGTCTCTTTTTTTTGTCAATTTTTATTTTCTACTTTCTATTTTTCAGACTTTTCTTCAATAAACTTCATGTAAAAATAAAATAATTAATGTAGGCATTGTTTATAATGTAAACAAAGAAATTCTTATTGTTCGAGAAAGCGTCCCTTCAAGAAAAGGCTGGGGAATCCCTGGCGGCCAAGCGAATAAAAACGAATTAATTCATACGGCCAGCGAAAGAGAAGTTTATGAAGAAACTGGGATAAATAGTGAATTTATTGAGATTTTAGGCATAAGAGAAATCGATAATTTCCGGTTCGAAGCCTCAGAAATTTACTTTCTTTCTTTATTAAAGGCAAAAAGCGATAAAATCAACATAGATCCTGATGAGATTTTAGAGGCTAAATGGGCTACAAAGGTCTTTTTTATAAGCTTTTCTCATAAAATTTAAAAGAAGTTATCATGGGTTTAGGAAGAAATTGAAGAGATTATCGTGAAAAAAGACGCTTGGTGCGATACTATCCTCGATTCGATAAAGATCGGTTATAATAAAATTCATAATGGTTTACACGATAAAATGATGGAGACCTTCACAAAAGAAAGAATAAATAAAGAAGAAACTGGACTTTATCTTTATCATTCAATAAAGAAATATGGCTTAGAAAAGAAATAAAAGGCTTTTTGAATGTTTTTGTAAATTAAAAACATCATAAATTATGGAAAAGGACGTTTTTTCGGCTTTTTTTGATGGATTTTTTTCGGCTTTTTTTAATGGATTTTTTAAATGTTTTTTAAATTAAAACAGCAACGATTTTTTGAAAAAAACAAATCAAAAATTTAAATTTTTCTACATAAATTCCCTAATTCATGCTTGACAACAGCAGTTTGAACACTTCTAAGAAGAAAATCTTCGAAAATAATCGCTCCAATGCGATAAACCCTCGACTTTCCTCGACTTCTTCACAAAAAGAACCACATTCCTTCAGAGATAGTCCTATTAAGTAAAAAAAATGGAGAAATTTAGGGTTATTTTAATGGTTTTTATGATTTTTATCGTAGATCTTCACAACAAAAAAACAAAGAAAATGATGAAAATAGCAGTTTAAATGATATAAAGCCTTTTCCTCAGGATTTCTCGCTTCCAGTCTCATTTCTATAAATTCTTTCATATAATCCTTTACTTTCAACAAAAAAAAGCCCACTTATAAACAAGATAAACTCCAATTGAAACATTTGGAAAAACTCAAAGATCTCGAAAAACCCAATGAATTCTTTAGAAAAAACCAGAAGCTCGAAGCACATCCTCTCGTAAAATCCTTTATAAAATCTATTAAACCCATTAAACCCTTTGAGAAAACTCCTTTAAAATTCCTTTAAAAACAAAAAACTCCTAAAATTTCTTTATAAAACCCCAAATTTCATTGTAAAAATTCTGTTTTTTCTTGAAAAAGGACCAAAGCATGGAGGAATCCCAGCAAATGAAATCTCGTGAAATAGATCTCCTCCGTCGTAAAAACCAGGAATTAGACCGTCAAAACCTCCATTTAAAGAAAGAACTCACCCTTTTAGAAGAACGTTATCGGAAAGGCTTCGATCAAGAGAAAGAGATAATCGACCGTTTGGCAAAAATCCCAAAGGAACAAACCATGAGTAAATTGCGAGAATTGATGAAGGAAATCAACTATTGGCAAGAGCGTTTTTCTCAATCAGAGGCTCGTTTAGAAGAATATCGCCCTTTACCAGCAAAACTGGAGGAATATGAGCTAAAAATCACTGAAATAACCTATGAGAAACAAAACATAAAGAAAACACTGGACGAAACTAAAGAAAAAATGGCCTTTATCACCCAGCAAAAAGCTCGATTAGAAGGTGAAATCACTGGAAAAGGCGCACAAATCTCCAAATTAAACGAGCTAGAAAGCGAGAAAAAGACGTTAAAAATGGAATTAGACGATTGGAAGTCCAAATACGAGAAATTAAACGTGCTTTTTTCCGATAAAAACAGCATAGAATCAAAATATAGTGAGATGAAACACCTGCTTTTAGACAGAGAAACCCGGTTAAAAACCTTGACAAAAGAGATAAATCGGTTAAATGAGATGATTCTGGAGCAAAAGAACGAGACTGATAAGCTAAAAGGCCGTGCTTTCCGTCTGGATGAAATCCAGATAATGTATCAAAAAGAGCGTGAATTCCGAGAAAATGAGATAAAAGCCTTGAAAAGCCGTTTAGGTGATGATGGTTCTCCTAAGAAAAAGATGAAGAATATCAAAAGAGAATACGAATTACAGATAGAAGCGTTAAAGAATGAGCTTTCTCGCACAATAGATGACCGTAAATTAAAAGTGATAGAAAACGAGAATTTAAAGAAGGATATCGGAGATTTAAACGTTGAATTAAGGTTAAAAGAGGATTTAAATGATGAAATTCTTGATAAAGAGAAGAGAATCCGTGCTACTTTAGAAGAAATCAATCGATTAAATGACGTTTTAGGCTCTACTGTCACTTCTTATGAGAAAAGCCAGAATAAACTCAATGAATATGAGAATAAGATCATAATGCTAACCAGTGAAATACAGCGATTAAACCAGATGCTTCGTGGCAAAAACGAAGAAAATGATATAATGAAGCTAAGATTCGGTGAAATGGACACGAGATTTCTCGGACAAAAGGAGAAATACGAAGAGAAAATCAAACAATTAACCATAGAAATGGAGAAAATCAAAGGGAAATTAAGGACTAGTGAGGCTGCAAAAGCCTTAGAAATCAATCATTTACGCATAAAAATTGACGATTTCAAGAAAATTGATAGTGTTGGTTTAAGCGATAATAAAGAAGAAATCAATAGTAAAGAAACAGCGATAAAATCGTTAAAAACCTTAGAAAAAGAGCCTTTAGAAGACGTGAAGAGGCGTATGAAGCGTGAAATGATGATGTTGGATGAGCGGAATCGCGTGTTAAAGGAGGATAACGACCATATCCGTCGACAAGCTGATAATTGGCGAGATGAGCTCGAGCGTATTGAACAAGAAAACGCTTTATTGAAGAGTCGTTTAACCGGAAAAACTCCTTTAACAGAGAATCAGCAGTTAAACGTGCTTATGCAAAGCGAACATATGCATAGAATCGCCACTGACAGCAATGAGACGATATTGCGTTTAGATGCCGAAAATCGTGAATTAAAACAAAAGCTAAAATTCTTTGAAAATGAAGGCTTTTATAATGAAGAAA
>JFJP01037423.1_pt1 | contig 28788 bp, 34 predicted proteins | sample 431651 | NCBI WGS metagenome assembly JFJP01 (sample SAMN02602958, study PRJNA72255) | Microbial mat metagenome, whole genome shotgun sequencing project. | biome: fresh water; feature: sink hole; material: water; isolation source: purple microbial (photo- and chemosynthetic) mats found in... | reverse complement strand
AGTATATTTACTTGACTGATTGTGATTCTTTGATAGAATGTTTACTTGTTAATTTAAATTAAATTTTATAAATGAATTCAGCAAATAAAAACCAAGAAACAGCCTCCGGTATTATTGTAGAAGCCTTACCAGAAGCCATGTTCATGGTTAAAATGGAAGATGGTCAAGAAAAACTATCCTATCTTGCTGGAAAAATGAAAATACACAGGATCAAGGTTTTAGTCGGCGATAAGGTAGAAATGATCATCGATCCTTACGGAGGCAAAGCCAGAATCTTTAAGAGATTATAAATTATGCAAGTCAAATCATCAGTCACAAAGAAATGTAGAAACTGTAGTGTAATTCGTCGAAAAGGACGAGTCTATATTACTTGTTCAAATCCTCGTCACAAACAAAGACAGGGTTAATTTTATTAAAACCTTTACAAATTAGTTAATATTTGTTAATTTTATCGAATAAAAAATTAAATCATGAGAATATTAGGTGTTACATTGCCAGATGAAAAAAGATTAGAAATCGCATTAACTGCAGTTTTTGGTATTGGACGTCCAATGGCCAAGAAAATTTTAAATGATACAGGTATAGATATTGCTAAGAAACCTAAAGATTTAAGTACAGAAGAGGAAAATAAAATTAGGACTGAGGTTGAAAAACTAAAATTAGAAGGAGACCTAAGAAGAGAGGTTTCTTCAAACATCAAACGATTAAAGGATATTAAAAGCTATAGAGGAACACGCCACTCTAGAAGACTACCGTCACGAGGACAAAGAACTAAAACAAATGGTAGAACCTTAAAAGGTGCCAAAAAGACTATGGGTTCTGGTAGAAAGAGCGCTGATAAAAAATAATAATTATTAAATATGGGAAAGAAAAAAATTGTAAATAAAGGTTCATCAGAAGAAAATGTTAAATCAGGATCTAGATCTAATAAAGCATCTAGAAGAAAAATGGATAGTGGTATTTTGTATGTTCAATCAACTTTCAACAATACTAAAATTTTATTAACTGACACAAAAGGAAACGCAGTAGCCGCTTCTTCTAGTGGAGCCCTAGGATTCCGAGGTGCTAAAAAAGGAACACCTTTTGCAGCAGCTAAAGCCGCTGAAATTCTTGCTGACAAAGCAGAACAAATGGGCCTAAAAACTATCAAAGTTATAGTTAAGGGAGTTGGAGCAGGTAGAGAATCATCAATCAGAAGTTTTATTAGCAAAGGAGTAGATATTTCTTCAATTGAAGATCAAACCCCGGTACCATTTAATGGACCAAAAGCACCTAAACCAAGAAGAATATAATTTTTAAAAAATATGAAAATCGGACCAAAATACAAAATTGCACGAAGATTAGGATCAGCAGTGTTTGAAAAAACTCAAACACCTAAATTTATTCTTTCTGAACAAAAAAGAAAAAAGAAATTTTCTCGACCAAAAAGTAACTATGCTCTTCAATTAACTGAAAAACAAAAAGTTAAATTCACTTACGCTATTACAGAAAGACAACTTAGAAAGTATATTGTAGAAATCATTGAAAAAAATGATGCAAATCCTGCTGATTCTCTTTTCAGTAAGCTAGAAAGCAGACTGGATAGCGTAATTTTAAGATCAGGAATGGCTAAAACTAGATTTCAAGCTAAACAAGCCGCATCACATGGTCATTTCATGGTTAATAAACACAAAGCTACTGTTCCATCAATTCAAATTACTGAAACCGACACAGTTATATTAAGAGAACCTAAAAAAGAGAGTCCTCTTTACTTGGAATTCAAGGATAACTTCCAGGCGACAATTGTCCCAAGCTGGATATCAGTTGATCCAAAAGAATATTCAATAAAACTAATTTCTGCTCCAAAATACAACCCAATTGAAACTCATTTTGACCTATTGTCAGTTATTCAATTCTATAAGAGATAGATTTGAGTTATTGGTAGTCAACTTATTCGGTAATTATACTTGCCACATGTCGATTATAAATGTATAATACTAAAAATAAGTTAGGGAAAACATTATTAATTAATCCGTAAAATCCAAAAGGTATGTTAGATAAAAATATTGCTTTACCATCAAAGCCAAAGGTTATTTCTGAACAGGAAAGTAGGGGTATTTATCAAATAGACGGTTTTTATCCTGGCTACGGCCATACAATAGGTAATTCCCTAAGAAGAATTATGCTATCATCTTTGCCTGGAGCTGCCATAACTCAAGTTAAAATAGAAGGTGTTGGACACGAATTCTCAACCCTTGCAGGCGTTAAAGAGGACGTTATTGCAATTATTTTGAACCTTAAAAAATTAAGAATCAAATTAAATTCAGATGAACCTCAAAAAATATATTTAAATGTAAAAGGTGTAAAAAATGCCAAGGCAGGTGACATGGAAATTCCAAGTCAGGTTACTATTTTTAATCCTGAACTAGCGATTTTAACTACTACTGACAAAAATATTGATTTAAAAATCGAAATGTTGGTTGAAAATGGATTAGGTTATGTTCCAAAAGAAGATTTGCATAAAGATCGAATCGATATTGGTAATATTATCCTAGACGGAGTTTTTACCCCAATCAGAAGAGTCCACTACGAAACAGAAAACATGCGAGTTGGCGACAGAACTGACTTCAATAGACTTATTATCTCTGTAGAAACTGACGGTACTATCTCTCCAAGAGAAGCATTGGAAAAATCAATCGAAATCATGATTACTCAGTTGAAAGCCATTATTGGTTTCAAAGAAGATGTTCAAGAAGAAGTAATTAGTGAATCAGCTGAAAAAGATGTCGTAGAAGAAGTTGAAGATCAATCAGAATTTTTGAAGACTAGAATTGAAAACTTGAATCTTTCAGCAAGAACTGCTAACGCTTTAGAGAAGGCAAACATCAGAACTATCGGTGGATTAGCAAGGAAAAAAGAAGAAGATATCCTTGATTTAGACGGACTTGGAAACAAGGGCCTAGAAGAAATTAAGAAGATTCTTGGAGAAAACGGAATCGAATTAAAATAGGACTTTACTTTTTTTAAAAAACTGTTAATCTTAACTTTCATGAATCATCATAGTAATAAAAGAACACTAGGAAGAAACAAAAACCAAAGAAACGCTTTGATAAAGACTTTGGCTTGTTCTTTGATTAGAGACGGTAAAATAAAAACTACCGAAGCTAAAGCGAAAGAACTTCGACCTTTTGTTGAAAAAATAGTTACTCACGGCAAGAAAAATACTTTGCATAGTAAAAGATTTATTACTTCTAAAATTGGAAATCCTGATTTAGTTGATAAGTTGATTACAGAAATTAGTGCGAAAAATATTGAACGAAACGGTGGATACACTAGAATTATAAAATTACCAATAAGAAAAACCGACGCTAGTAAAATGGCATTAATAGAATTTGTATAGAAATATGGAAAAAATAATCGACGCAAAAAATAAAATAATTGGAAGAGTTGCAACCGAAGCAGCTATGGCTTTAATGGGTAAAGATAATCCAAACTATCAGCCAAATATTTTAGCTGATGTGACTGTTGTTATTGAAAATGCTTCTCTATCAAAAATTAACGATAAAAAGTTAGGTGATAAAGTTTACACAAGATATACTGGATACCCAAGTGGTTTGAAATTCAGAACTCTTGAGGAATTAATTGCCAAAAAAGGATATCAAGAAGTTTACGAAAAAGCTGTTTATGGAATGTTGCCTTCAAACAGATTGAGAAAACAAAGAATGAAGAATTTAACAATAAAAGATTAATAGAATATGTCAGATAAAAAAACAGAAAAATACATCGAATCAATTGGCCGAAGAAAAACTGCTATCGCTAGAGTAAGATTGACTCCAGCATCTAAAAATACCTACGCAATCAACGGTAAAACATTATCTGAATATTTTGGTGTTGACGAATTAAATATAGTCACAGAATCTGCTTTGAAAGAAGTTGAAACTAAATACAGTGTTAGTGTGAAAGTTTTAGGAGGTGGAAAACCAGCACAAGCCGGAGCTATCAGATTAGGGATTTCACGATGTTTAGTGAAAGAAAACCTAGAAACTAGAAAGACATTAAAAAAATTAGGTTTCCTAAAAAGAGATCCTCGAGTTAAGGAAAGAAAGAAACCTGGTTTGAAAAAGGCTCGAAAGAGACCTCAGTGGAAGAAACGATAATATTTCTTATTATACGTTAATATGTCATCAAAAAATTCAGAAGATAAAAATCGAGATAATTCTGATCAAGACATTGTTTATGAAGACAATGTTTTTGATGCTACGAGCGACGATACTGCAAATATTCAGGATGTCGAAAATGATAGTGACGATGAAACAGATGTTGCTGTAGCGCAGAATAAAATCAATAAATTAAAAGAAGACCTTAAAAGAATTCAGGCTGAAAAAGATGAATATTTACAAGGTTGGCAAAGATCACAAGCTGATTATGCAAATTTAAAAAGGCGAACAGAGGAGGAAAAAGATAATATCAGAAAGTACGGATCCGAAAAAATTATTTTGGACCTTATCAAGGTTCTTGATAGCTTTGAAATGGCTTTTAATGATCAGGATACCTGGCAAAAAGCACCCGAGAATTGGAGAATTGGGGTAGAGTCAATTTACAATCAACTTTTATCCGTACTTGGTAAAAATAGTGTTATAATAGTAAACCCAGTTAAAGAACTATTCGACCCAAATATACATCATTGTGTAGAAGTTGTTCAAACAAAAAATCAGGAAGAGGACGGATTGATTATAGAAGTTATCCAAAAGGGTTATTCATTAGGGGAAAAAAATATTAGACCTGCGATGGTGAGAGTTGGAAAGTTTGAAAAGTAGTTTGAACTTTACAAGAAATTAATTATTCTTATAATAGTTAATCATTATTAGTCTTTAATATAATACAAAAATATGTCAAAAATAATAGGTATTGATTTAGGAACAACAAACTCAGCGGTTTCAATTATTGAAGGAGGAGAACCTCATATCATTGAAAATTCAGAGGGGAATAGAACAACACCTTCTATTGTCGCCATATCTAAAAATAATGAAAGACTAGTTGGACAGGTTGCAAAAAGACAGGCAGTCACAAATCATAAAAATACTATTTTCGGAATCAAGAGATTCATCGGGCACAATTTTGACGACATCGCAGTTCAAAAAGACAGGGCGACTGTTCCATATGATGTTAAGAAATCAGATAACGGCGGTGTTCTTGTAACAATGGGCGACAAAGATTATCGACCAGAGGAAATTTCTGCGATGATCCTTCAAAAAATTAAAAAGGATGTTGAAGACAAAATTGGAGAAACTATCACTGAAGCAGTTATTACTGTCCCTGCATATTTTAATGACTCACAAAGACAAGCTACCAAGGACGCTGGTAAAATTGCTGGTTTAAACGTGATGAGAATCATTAACGAACCTACTGCCGCTGCTTTGTCTTATGGTTTTAATAAAAAGAAAGACGAAAAAATTGTAGTTTACGATTTTGGAGGAGGAACATTTGATATATCAGTTCTAGAAGTAGGTGATGATGTTGTAGAAGTAAAATCAACCGACGGAGACTCTCACTTGGGCGGTAAGGATATAGATCAAAAAATTATCAATTGGATTATCAATGAATTTAAAAAAGATTCAGGAATTGACGTTTCCAAAGATCAATTAGCTTTGCAAAGATTGGATGAGGCTTCAGAAAAAGCCAAAATTGAACTATCAACAGCTATCGAAAGTGAAATCAATATTCCATTTATTACTTCTGATGCAAACGGTCCAAAACATCTAATTTTGAAATTAACTAGAGCCAAATTGGAAGAATTGTGCGAAGAATTTATCACAAGATCAATAGAGATTACAAAGAGAGCTTTGGAAGCTTCACCATTCAAGATGGCTGAAATTGACGAAATTATTTTGGTTGGAGGCCAAACTAGAATGCCTAAAATTCAGGAGGAAGTTAAAAAATTATTTAACAAAGAACCAAACAGAAGTATTAACCCAGATGAAGTGGTGGCGATGGGAGCTGCAATTCAAGCTGGTATTCTGCAAGGTGACGTCAAAGACGTTTTGTTACTAGATGTTATTCCTTTGTCACTAGGAATTGAAACTATGGGTGGAGTGGCTACTAAATTGATTGAGAAAAATACCACTATTCCAGCTTCAAAATCACAAATATTTTCAACTGCGTCCGATAATCAAACTCAGGTTGAAATTAATGTTGTGCAGGGTGAAAGAGCGATGGCTACTGATAACAAATCATTAGGAAGATTTGTACTTGATGGAATCGCAACTGCTTCAAGAGGTGTACCACAGATTGAAGTAACTTTTGATATAGACGTGAATGGAATCCTGAAAGTAAAGGCTATTGATAAAGCTACAAATAAAGAACAATCTATTAAAATTGAAGCTAGCTCAGGACTTTCTGAAGATGAAATTAATAAAATGAAGAATGATGCGGAAGTTAATGCTGAAAATGATAAGAAAAAACGAGAATTGATTGATACTAAAAATCTTGGGGAACAGGTATCTTATACTGCGGAAAAAGCTTTAAAGGATGCTGGAGATAAAGTTAGTGAAGAAACTAAAAAATCAGTTGAAGGAAAAATTAAAGATTTAAGAGAAGCTTTAACAAAAGATGATTTGGCAGAAATTAAATCAAAAACTGATGTGCTAAATACAGAGATGCAGAAAATTGGAAACGAAATGAATAAAGCAAATCAAGACGCAGCGCAACCTAAACCAGAGCAAAATGAAAACACCTCAGGTACTTCATCTAATAATGAAAATATAAAGGACGCCGAAATTGAAAATGACGAAAGTAAGGGTGATGATGACCAGTCATCTAACAAATAATTTAAATGTCCAAAGATTATTATCAAATACTTGGTCTAAGTAAAGGCGCTTCTCAGGAAGAAATTAAAAAAGCCTATCGAAAATTAGCCCACCAATATCACCCAGATAAAAAAGGTGGCGATGAGGCAAAATTCAAGGAGGTTAATGAAGCCTATGGTATTTTATCTAACGCACAGAAAAAGGCTCAGTATGATCAATATGGATCAAATTTTGGTGGTTTTGGATCAGGAAGTAACACTGGGGGAGGTGCTGGCTTCGGTGGATTTGATTTTTCCGGATTCACTAATGGTCAAAATATCGATATAGACCTGAATGATATTTTGGGTAGTTTTTTCGGTGGTCGAGGAGGTTGGTCACGACAAAGAAAAGGTGCTGACATTATGATGAATATGGAAATTGATTTTAAAGACTGTGTTTTCGGAACGACTAAAAAGGTTAAAATTAACAGGAATAATAATCAAACCGAAGAATTAACCGTCAATATTCCAGCTGGGATTGATGATGGTGAAATGCTTAAATACAAGCAGAAGGGTGAGGAAATGGTAAACGGAATTCCTGGAGATCTCTACATTAAAATTCATATAAAAAGCCATCCAACATTAAGAAAAGAAGGGGCTCATCTTGTAATGGAAATAGAAGTTAAAATCACCGAGTCAATTCTGGGAACAAAAAAGGAAATTGATATTGTGGATGAAAAAATGACAGTGAAGATTCCGGCCGGAGTCAGACATGGCGAAATTCTAAGAGTTCGCGGAAAGGGAATTAAATATCATAATTCAGTACAAGGCGATCTGCTTATCAAAATTAAAATTGCAACTCCTAAAAAATTATCTCGGAAAGCAAAGAGCGCTTTGGAAGAATTACAGAAGGAAGGATTATAATCACCTGTAGATATTTAAAATTCTTTTTACTTTTTTTTAGTATAATAAAGGTATGATACAAATAGGGTTCATTTCACTTAATATAATTATTATTTTATTGTTACTGGTTTTTATTTTATTTATTACTATTAAGAAAGGAAAAAGGTTATTAATTTCACTGATACTCGCAATTTATCCAAGCTTACTAATTTTTGAGAATTTTCCCTACATTACTTTTAAACCAGGATTACCAGAAGCTGTTGGTTTTTTGGTCTTGTATGCGATTTTGGTTTTCATTTTTTATAAAAACACTAACAAAAAATTACTTTATACTACCAGTCGGAAAATTATAGACAGCTCATTGCTTTCTCTTTCGTACATCGTACTGATGATCTCTATTTCCTCTAAGGTTTTGCCTTCGCTACAAAATCTATATGGAATAAGTGGTTTTTTGCCACAGCTCATCAACAAAATTGATTATGGTTTAATATTAATTATTCCAATCGTAATTATTATGTTAACAAACAAAAGCGATAATTTATAAAATGCTCATTACTTTTGCAAACATCCTAATATTATTTCTTGGCGTTACAATTTTTGTTTTGTTACTTTTAATTTCTGGTCAGCACCAAATTATTGAAAAATACAAGGGTAAGGTATGCCATGGTATTAGGAATCTTGAATCTGGTACCCAAAGGAAAGCCGAGTTTATTTCCATTGCTTCACATCAACTGAGAAGTCCTCTATCATCTATAACAGGTCACATATCAATGATTTTGGATGGTGATTTCGGTGATGTTCCAGAAAATCTAAAGCTTCCACTTGAAAGAGTTTCAAAATCCTCGAGCTCTCTTGGGGTTTTAATTAACGATTTTATAAATATTAGTAAAATTGAAAAAAATGAACTAACTTATTCGATGACTAACTTTAATCTGAACGAGGTTCTGAAAATCATCTATCACGATTTTGAATTAGCTGCTAAAGAAAAGAAATTATTATTAACTAATTTAGTCCCAGAAAATGAAAGAGTAATGGTAACTGGTGATTTTAATAAAACAAAGCAAATTATTTCTAATGTAGTTGAAAATGCGATTAAATATACTCCCGAAGGAAAAGTGGAAATTCATCTAGAAAAAAGTAAAAATTTCGTAACAGTTATGGTTTCAGATACCGGTATTGGAGTTAGAGAGGATCAAAAAAGCGAAATTTTCGGTAAATTTATCAGAGATGAAGACGCTGCGCGAATGGATGTGGAAGGAACTGGTATTGGATTGTATATTGCTTTAGTGATGATCAGCGCCCTTGGTGGAAAAATTTGGGTTGAATCAGAGGGTGTAGGAAAAGGTTCAACTTTCTATTTAAAATTCCCTTTAGCTAAGTAAAAACTGTTCAATAATTACACTTTATTATTGAACAATTTTTTGGTATCCTAATAGAATGAAACAAAAATTATTATCTGGTGTAAAACCAACCGGAAGACCTCACCTAGGAAATTATTTTGGAGCCATGAAGCAATTCGTCGATTTACAAAATCAGTATGAATCGTATATTTTCATTGCTGATTTGCATGCTCTAACTACTCTAAAAAATCCAGCTGAGTTAAGAGAAAATATTGTTAACCAATATTTCGATTATTTGGCAATCGGACTTAATCCAAAGAAAACTAAAATTTTTAAACAGTCAGATATTCCCGAAGTTACAGAACTCGCTTGGATTTTTTCTTGCATAACATCAGTGCCATATTTAATGCGAGCTCATGCCTTCAAGGATGCTGAAAATAAGAACAAAGAAATTAACGCTGGGGTTTTCAATTACCCAGTTTTAATGGCTGCTGACATTTTAATATCTGACGCTAATCTAGTTCCAGTTGGAAAAGATCAAAAACAACATATTGAAATTGCCAGAGACATAGCTAGTAAATTTAATCAAACATATGGGGAAACATTTGCCGAGCCAAAGGAATTAATTCTTGAAAGCGTTGAAACTGTGCCAGGAACTGACGGACAAAAAATGTCAAAAAGTTACAATAACACTATTGGGCTATTTGCAGAAGATGATGAAATTATAAAGGCTGTGATGTCTATTCCAACAGACTCTGCTCTGGTATCTGATTCAAAAAATCCAGACGAAAGTATTCTTTATAAAATTCATTCTCTTGTTTTAGATGATGCCAGTAAAATTGAATTAAGAAATAAGTTTATTAATGGAGGCCTTGGATATAAGGAAGCCAAAGAAAATTTGATCAAAGATTTAATTCTTTTCATTAAACCATTAAGAGATAGAAGAAATGAATTATTGAAAAGTAAAAATAAACTAATCAAACAATTGGAAAAAAATGGCAAGATAATGAAAAAAATTGTCCATAAAAAAATGCTTGATGTTAGAGCGAAGGTTGGAATATCAATATAATCATGACAGATAATTTTTTAGTAAAAACAGAAATATTTGAAGGGCCGTTGGATTTATTGCTGTCCCTTATTCAAAAAAGGAAACTTTTAATTAATGAAATATCCCTAGCAAGAATTACTGATGATTATATTCAATTTATTCAGAATTCAGATAGGGGTAATTTAAAAAGTAATGCTGACTTTATTTTAGTCGCATCTACTTTATTGCTAATAAAATCTAAATCCTTGCTTCCAACTCTTGATTTAACTCTGGAAGAGGAAACCGATATCGAAGAACTGGAAACCCGTTTGAAGGTGTATCAAAAAATCAAGGAGACTGAACATTTCCTATTAGAAAAATTCTGCCATGATGTTATATATTTTAAGTCAGAAAATAAATTAGAAACACCTGTTTTTGCACCGCCAGAAAATTTGAATATTGATCTAATCAAATTATCGATTGATAACATAATTAAAAATATCCCAGCCCCAGTAGAGAAAAAACCAGAAATTAAGATCAAGAAAATCGTCAGTTTGGAGGAAACAATCAACAAATTGACAGAGCGAGTAAGGAGAAATATTCAGATGACATTTAGGGACTTTTCGCAAATCGGAAAGGAGGAAAAAATTAATGTTGTTGTTAGTTTTTTAGCTATGTTACAATTAGTTAAAGATGGGATTATCGAGGCAGAACAGAATAGTAATTATTCTGAAATCAGTATGCAAAGCAAGGACTGCGATGTCCCAAGTTATATATAAATAAAACAGTCATATGGATGAAATAAAAACAAATTTAAATAATACAGACGAAACTGAAAATTTAATTGAGGCTATTTTATTTTACAAGGGTGAACCAGTTAAAATATCTGAATTATCAAAAATACTAAATCAAAAAGAAGAAGCGATTCAAGAAGCATTAAATAATCTCGAAATCAAATTATCTAATAGGGGAATTAGATTATCAAAAAAGGATGATTTAGTTGTTTTAGTGACTTCTCAGGAATCCTCAAACTTTATAGAGAAAATTCGAAAAGAGGACTTAACAAAAGATTTAAGTAAGGCCGCTCTAGAAACTTTATCAATTATAATTTATAGATCACCAATAAAAAGATCTGAAATTGATTTTGTGCGAGGGGTTAATTCACAATTTATTTTAAGATTGCTATCAATCAGGGGTTTAATTGAAAAATATATAAATCCGCATGACGAAAGGGGATTTTTATATAAACCAACATTTGAATTATTGAATTTGCTTGGTATAAATAAAATAGAAGACTACCCTGATTTTGAAAAAGTTAACCAAGAGATTGAGGAATTTTTAAACAGAAAAGATGAAACTAACAAATAGCAACAAAGAAATATACTATTCATTGGCGATGTTGATTATCCCGCTATGTTTACTTTTTGGAATCTTGATCCATTCATCAGTTACTAAAAAAAATATTCCTGATTCTAGTACGGCTTCAGTTGTGCAAAGTAAATTTGAATATCGAATTAATCCATTCGATATTGTAAATATTACAGGCCGAGCAGCCCTGGTTAAAGATGTAAATAGTGGTGAAATTGCCTATCAAAAAAATGCTAATTTAGTTTTGCCATTAGCGTCAATCACAAAACTGATGAGTGTAACGTTAGTAATGGAGCATTCATTCCCACAGGATGAAATAGTTAACATAAGCCCAAATGCGATAAATACTCCTGGCGAAAGTTACTTCTTTATTAACGAAAAATTTGAAGTGCAGGAATTAATAAAGATGATGTTGGTTTCATCATCAAATGATGCCGCGGCGGCTATGCGGGAATATTTTGAAGCAAAAACTGGCCTAGACTTTTTGGTGGAAATGAACAAATTGGCTAAAAAAATCGGAATGAAAAATACTAATTTTTTTAACGAAACAGGGCTAGATCTTTCAAGTGAAAATGCTGGTTCAGTCGGAACAGCTTCTGATCTTGCAATTTTATTTGAATATATTTTAAAAAATCATCCAGAAATTTTTGAATATTCTAAAATGATCAATTACAGTACCTATTCTGAATCTGGCCTGTATTACGAGATGCAAAATACGAACGGGATTATTTCTAAATTAAAGAACATTATCGGTACTAAAACTGGCTATACTGATTTAGCTGGTGGAAATTTGGGAGTGATTATTGATCCTGATCTTAATAAACCGACTATCATAATAGTTTTGGGTTCTACTTTCGACGGACGTTTTGATGATGTGTTAAAATTAAATAATACTTTGTCAGAGTTTTTTAATTATCAGCTTAACAAAAAATAAAAATGAATTGGGATATTTTAAAAATTATTTTACCGACCACTTTAACATTTATAATTGGAATTTTAATCACTCCAATTATCACTCATTTTCTTTACAAGTATAAATGTTGGAAAAAAGTTCACGGTAAAGTTGATATGGAAGGTAACGAGACTCCTATTTTCAACCAATTAAATAAAAGCAAAGAAATTGGCACCCCAAGGATGGGAGGTATTGTTATTTGGTTAAGTATCCTAATCACAGTTGGAATTTTTTGGCTGCTACATGAATTATTACCCTTGGAAATTTTTAATAAATTAAATTTTATTAGTAGAAATCAGACTTGGATTCCGCTTGCTTCATTATTCCTTGGTGCAATCGTTGGGATGATCGATGACCTACTAGAAATTAGAGGTTGTAAAGATAGCAAAAATAAAACTGGAGGTCTTTCTTTTAAGAAAAGACTTCTAGTTGCTGGGATAGTTGGTATTTTAGTTGCTAGTTGGTTTTATATTAAATTGGGAGTAGATGCAATTAACATCCCATTTTTTGGACCCCTTTATCTTGGATTTTTGATAATTCCGATTTTCACCGTAATAATTTTAGTGATTTATGGTGGTGGAGTAATTGACGGAATAGATGGTTTGTCAGGTGGAATTTTTACTATAAACTTTGCAACATATGGCTTGATTGCTTTTTACTTAGATCAAATAAATTTAGCCGCTTTCTGTGGAGCTATTGTCGGAGGAACCTTGGCATTCCTATGGTTCAATATCCCACCAGCGAGGTTTTATTTATCGGAAACTGGTACGATGGCCCTGACGCTAGTGCTATCAATCGTGGCGTTCATGACAGATAATATAGCTGGAGGATTTGGATTGTTTGTATTGCCGATAGTTGCTTTTCCTTTGGTGATTAGTATCTTTACTTCTGTAATACAAATTGCTTCCAAAAGATATAGAAATGGTAAAAAAATATTAATCGCGGCACCTTTACATTTACATTTACAAGCTATTGGTTGGCCTCCATATAAAGTAGTCATGAGGTATTGGGTGCTAAATATTATTCTAGCTTTTGTAGCAATTATAATAAACCTAGTTGGTTAATTTATAAAAAATAATGACACATAAACAAAGCATTGATAAATTTTTCTTAATAAATTTTGCAGTCATTATTTTTTTAGGTCTCATAATATTTTTTTCAGCTTCACTAGGATTACTCGCGAGAGACGGAGCCAGATTTGGGTCAGTTGTATCAAGTCAAATTGGTCTTGGTGTCCTCATTGGAGGTTTTACAGCCTTCTTGATTTCAAATCTTTCCTATAAAAAATTGGGGAAGTATTCATGTTCCATCTGGATTTTTTCAGTCATCCTGACATTTTCTGTTTTTATCCCACAATTAGGTTTTGCACATGGTGGCGCCCGTCGCTGGATTTCATTATTTGGCTTTACATTACAACCTGCAGAATTTTTAAAAATTGGATATATAATTTTTCTTTCAGCGTGGTTAAGTAAAAATAAAAGTGAGATTAAAACTTTTAAAAAAGGATTTTTACCGTTCGTGGTGATAACCGCGATTTCTGCTTTGCCTTTAGTTTTGCAACCAGATATGGGAACAATATTATTGATGTTAGGGGCCGGATTTGGAATTTATTTTATCAGTGGGGCGAGCTGGAAGCATATCGGATTGTTTCTGTTGTTATCCGTAATAGCGGGTGGGATATTTCTTTTCTTTAAGCCTTATGCCTTAGACAGAATGTTAACTTTTATGGATCCAGGGCGCGATCCATTAGGATCGGGATATCAAATTCAGCAATCGTTAATTGCTGTTGGTTCTGGGGGGCTCTCTGGCCGTGGGATTGGTCAGAGTATCCAGAAGTTTAACTATTTGCCCGAACCGTACGGTGATAGTATTTTTGCAATAGTAGGAGAAGAATTCGGTTTTATTGGATCATCTATTTTAGTTATTCTATTTTCCTTGCTATTAATTAGAGGTTTTATTTTAGGAATTAGAATTAAGGAACATTTTCCTTCAATTTTAATTTTTGGATTACTTATGTTGATTGTGGGTCAGTCATTTTCCAATATGGGTGCGATTTTGTCAATTTTACCATTGGATGGGATGCCATTAATTTTCATCAGTCATGGTGGGACAGCCATGTTTTTTTCTTTGGTTTCTATTGGTATAATACTTAGCATATCTAAAACAGTTAAACAATAAAATTATGAAAATATTATTCACAGGAGGAGGGACAGGAGGACATTTTTACCCAATTATTGCAGTGGCCAAGGAAATACGCCGTGTTGCCAAGGAAAATAAAATGGTTCAGCCGACCTTACTTTATTTTGCACCTGATCCTTACATAGAACAAATGCTCTACGATAACCAAATTTCTTTTTCTCGCGTTTCTTCTGGAAAAGTTAGGGCTTATTCTTCAATTTTAAATTTCTTTGATATGTTCAAAACTTTTTTTGGCGTCATTGGTGCACTTTGGAAAGTTTTTTGGTCATACCCGGATGTCATTTTTAGTAAAGGAGGCTACGGGAGTTTCCCGGTAGTTTTTGCCGGCAGAATGTTAGGAATACCAATTATTATTCACGAATCCGACTCTGTTCCTGGAAAAGTTAATAGATGGGCTGGTAAATTTGCCAAAAGAATCGCAATATCTTATCCAGATGCTGCGGCATATTTCCCAAAAGATAAAACCGCCTGGACTGGTAATCCTGTCCGACCAGAAATTGAAATGGCATCAAAAGAAGGCGCAAAGGAATTCCTTAATCTAAAGGAAAACATTCCAACTTTATTAATCCTTGGTGGTTCCCAAGGTGCGAAATTAATCAATGATATTATTCTTGATGCTTTACCAAAATTAATCGAGAAATTTCAAATAATTCACCAAACTGGCATCAACAATTTTAAAGAGGTAAATAATACTGCCAAGTCAATCCTAATTCATTCGGATTACAAAGATAGGTATATGGCTTTTCAGTATCTAGATGATTTAGCAATGAAAATGTCAGCTGGTGCGGCTGATTTAATTATTACAAGAGCCGGGTCAGCCATTTTCGAGATTGCTTCATGGGGAATTCCTAGTATTATAATACCAATCACCGAATCGAATGGAAACCATCAAAGACTGAACGCATATACCTATGCTCGAACTGGTGCCGGGATTGTAATCGAGGAAAAGAACCTATCAGATGATATTTTAATGGCTCAAATCAGCAAGATTATGGATAATGATGCTGTTTACCAACAAATGGCCGAAAGTAGCAAGAACTTTGCAAAACCAAACGCTGATAGAGAAATTGCTGAGGAAATTATTAGATTTGGTTTGCATAATTAATAAAAAAGGGCAGTATTAATAATATTAGTAATAAAACAAAAAGCATGACTGACAAGAATAAAAATGAATCAGGAAGGGGAGTTGTAACGAGAATCGCACCCTCTCCAACAGGAGTAATGCATATCGGAACAGCAAGAACTGCTTTGTTCAATTATTTATTTGCCAGAAAACATGGCGGTAAATTTTTATTAAGAATAGAGGATACTGATACAGAAAGAAGTAAACCAGAATACGAAGTTGATATTATCGAAGGACTAAAATCATTAGGTCTAGATTACGATGAATTTTACAGACAATCAGAAAGAAAAGCTATTTATGAAAGTTACATAAATAAAATGATCCAAGAAGGGCATGCCTATGTTTCAAAAGAGGAATCTGGAGATAGAACAGAAGTAATAAGATTCAAGAACCCAAATATTAAAATTACATTTAACGACTTGGTGCGTGGAGAAATTACTTTCGACACTACAGACTTGGGCGACTTTGTGATCGCAAAATCAATGACTGAACCACTGTATCATTTGGCTGTAGTTGTTGACGATTTTGAAATGAATATAACCCACATTATCCGAGGTGATGATGGAATTTCTAATACCCCAAGACAAATTTTAATTCAGAGAGCTATCGGAGCCCCAACCCCAGAATATGCTCATCTACCTTTGATTCTTGGTCCTGATAAATCTAAATTATCCAAAAGGCACGGAGCCACATCATTAGTTGCTTTCAAAAAATCTGGTTTTCTAAAAGAGGCTATTTTAAACCACCTTGCTTTTCTTGGTTGGAACCCTGGAACCGACCAGGAAATATTTTCTCTGGAGCAATTGATTACAGATTTTTCATTAGATAAAGTTTCAAAAGGAGGAGCCGTCTTTAATATAGATAAGCTTAAATGGTTTAACCATCATTATTTACTAGAATTAAAAGACGAGGAGTTTATCAAAATATTTGTTGATAATTTCAAGGAATACTTATCACAAAAAAATATTCAAATAGAGCCAACCAAACTAGAATCTATTATTTTAAATTTAAAAAATATAATTCTAGAAAGATGTTTTTCTGCGGATGATTTAAAAATTAAATTAGAAGAAGGGGAGTTTGATTTCTGTTTTCAAGAACCAAACATTACTGAACCAGAAAAAATTATCTGGAGAAAATCTGACGCTGCTAACACTATTGCACATCTAAATTATTCTTTAGATAAAATTAAAGCTAATTGGCCCAACAGAGAATTAACCCAAGAAGAAAAAATTAATTATTTTAAGGAGTTAATATTTTCCTATGCTGAAGAGAATGGAAAAGGTGATGTATTGTGGCCACTTAGATTTTGTCTAACGGGTCTTGAAAGATCTCCAGATCCATTAACAATACTATCAATTATTGACCAACAAACTGCCATCGGTAGGATAGAAAAAGGTATCGAATTGCTAAAATAGCCTCGAAATATGATAAAAAGCTGCCAAAACACCAAATTTGCCTATAAAATAGCCGTTATTTGGCTCATTTTGGCCTTATTTTTGAGCTTTTTACCACATAACACTGCTTTGGCTAACCAAGATGAAATCAACCGTTTAAACACTGAAATTAACGAAAAACAATCAAAAATTGATGAGCTGAATAAGGAGATCGAAAGACAAAGAGCGGCTTTAAATTCGGCGGCAGGTAGATCAAATAATTTAAATAATACCATTGCTGAACTAGAGGCTACGAAAAAGAAATTGGAAAACGATATTTCTGCTACTCAAACTCAAATCGAGAAAGCTGAATTAACTATCAAGAAATTAAATTTAGAAATTACTGACAAGGAATTGGCAATCAGAAAAAATTCCGATGCTTTAGCTAAAACTGTTCGAAAAATGAACCAGCTTGAACAGTATAGTTTAATAGAAAGGTTTTTGAATTATGACAGTCTATCTGATTTTTGGTTGGATTTTGAATCAATGCAGAATGTACAAAAGAGACTTCATACAGAAGTTAATGAACTAAACTCATTGCAGGAATCCTTAATTGATAAGGAAAATGAAAAGACTCTAGAAAAAATGAGTCTCGCAAAGCAAAGAGATATTCTTTCTGGTGAAACTGCTGTTATAAAATCTACTGCCGCTGAAAAAGCTGCATTACTAAAAAAAACAAAACAGGAGGAAGCTGAATATCAAAAAATTCTTAATCAGAAAATGGCCGAACGACAAGCTTTCGAAAAAGAATTACTGGAAATTGAGTCACAGTTAAATTTTTTAATTGATTCAGATTCTTATCCTGTCGCAAGAAAAGGCATTTTAGGATGGCCACTCGATAAGATTATCGTTACTCAGGAATTTGGAGGAACACAGTTTGCTAAAAATAATCCTGGGATTTACGGGCGCGCTTATCATCCTGGAACAGATTTGGGTATCCCAATCGGTACTCAAGTTAAATCCGTCTCTGATGGGGTAGTCAAAGGCTTTGATAATACAGACAAATACCCTGGTTGTTATGCCTGGGGAGGTTGGGTTCTAATCGAACACGATAATGGATTAAGTAGTCTTTATGCCCACTTGTCAAGAGTAATTGTTTCACAAGGGCAGAGAGTTAAAAAAGGCGAAGTAATTGCGCTATCTGGAAATACAGGAATTAGTACCGGTCCTCATCTTCACTTATCAATCTATGCAAGCCAAGGAGTCAAAATTGGTCGTTACGGAGATTATAAAGGTGGAACTGGATGCGGAGCAACTAATGCAACTGGACCATTTGCCGACCTAGAAGCTTATTTGGATCCTATGACATATTTACCAAACGAATAAAATTACTGTGCAAAATTAATTAAAACTTAAAACTTTTTGATATAATGTATCTTATGGAAAATTTGAATAAAAAAAGAAGTAAGGGTTTTGTTAGACTAATCGTGATTATAATCATCGTGTTAGTTGTAATTAGTTTACTAGGTTTAAATGTTGATTCAGTATGGAATAATTTCTTTCTGCCAATATTTGAATTTATAGGGGATTTGATAGTAAGTATTGTGAACTACTTAACATCTTTAATAAAATATATTACAGCTTAAATGGGGTAGGTTTTATTTATTTAATTAGGTGGATATTTATTAATATTAATTTGTATAGTTATATAGATATATTGAATATAGTGTCGCAAAAGATATATTGTGCGACACACTATCAATAAGTCCCCTAAGGACAAAGCTCTATAAGAACGAAATCTAAACTGTTGAAAAATATTCTGACTAATAGTTATTACCTACTGGCCAAAGTATCTGGAAATAATTTAGTAAACAAAAAGGACCTCGGAATTTATCCAGAGGTCCTTTTTGTCTTTTTTCAGTTTTAAGTTTAAGTTTAATTTAGAGCCACTTCCCTTTTTTTATTCCAACAATGAGATGAATATTCCCATGGTTTGGTTCCTTGAGTCTCGTATAAGAAACGAGCATATTCCAAGTTACCTTCCAGAGTGTGAATATCTAACCCAAGTTTTTGGGAAGTTTCTAGATGATATTGTTCGTTAATTTGCATAACTCCAACATCATCTGGATTAACGACACCTCGGTGAACTGATCCGTCATAATTGAACTGAGTATATCGTGATTCACAATATGCTACGTCAATCATAACAGGAACATCTTCGAAGTATTCGAACACTATTTCTTTGGTATTTTTAATTCTAGGATCACTATCCTGAATTGCAGTTTCAATGTTTTCTTTTGTTTCCTCTTCGATAATTATTACCTCTGAGGTTAGACTTTCATTCTTAGGATTTTCTATAACAAAAGTTGAAACTGTATTACTTACGGTAGCGGCTAATGCGGCTACACCTAAAGCGATATTTATTATAAGCCAAATTATTAATGGTAAACTGTGCTTGCAACCGGATTACTCGTACACAGGCTTCAGATTGATTCGTTTATCGAGATCTGAAAAGCAAAAATCTCAAGCGTTTTGCCTGAGATGTTAATCTATTATATCACAGGCAATTACATTAAGTCAATATCAAAAAGAGGCCTATTTTAAGCCCTAAAATCGATAAAAAGTCATTTTTCGCAATTTTTTGCAAGTTCATAACCTGCCTTTTCAGCCTCACTTTCGGATGCAAAATATACCAAATTTTCTACTTTTATCCTTTTTAGGCCTGCACAATTGGGGTAATAATACTTGGAACCCGTTTTTGCTGCCGCAATTTGATGGGTTTCACTATCAAAAACTGCCTCCTCGCCGCTATTTCCATCTAAAATATCAACCTTATCATCACTAATACCCGATTCAGCCACTGCTAAATTGTTGAAGTCCATAGCAAAAGCATCATGGTAAATTAGAACTGGTAACCTTCTTTGATTAAATGAGTCTATTAAATAAACAAAATACAAAAATATCAAAACCTCGACGAGAAGCAGAAACTGCAAAAAATACTTGATTTTTTTGCTTTTTTGTTCTAAACTCATTCCTATATTATAAATTAAACAAATTAAGGAAAAGTAAAGTTTTTCTTAATAATAATTAAAATTACAAAATGTCACACGTAAAAGCCGGAGGAACAGTAAAAAACCTGAGTGATTCAAAGCCTAAATTTTTAGGTGTTAAATTATCTGATGGTCAAAAAGCAGGTGTAGGATCAATCATTATTAGACAAAGAGGAACAAGGTACCTACCAGGAAGAAACACAAAACTTGGAAACGATCACACAATTTTTGCAGTTAAAGAAGGTTTGGTTAAATTCTCTCATAAAAGAAAAGTTGGTTTTGATGGAAAAACAACCGTTCACAAATTAGTAGCTGTTGTGTAATTTAAATTAAAATTCTCTTGGGTAACAAAAAACCAGATTCATAGTCTGGTTTTTTGTTACCTATCCTATAAAGTTTATTTAAAATCTATTAATGCAGAATTCTAACGAAGGCAACGAACTTGATTTGCAAATGGTTTGGAAAATGGATCCATACGGTCATAGTTAGGGTTCAGCACCCAAACATTGAATGACGGGTTTGTTATTGACTCTGTAGAAGAATAATAGTCGACAGCAGTATTAAATATTACATTAGAAAATTCACCATTTTGCTGTGCTTGCCAGCCGCTAAACAATTGGTTCTTAGCTGGTAAATACCAATCAATATAGCCACCATACGTTGAATCTTCACAAAATTGTGCAGCAGGAAAGGATTCTGCCATAGCCACTAGGATTTCAGTATTCAACCTACCATTAGTATCGCTGTTCGCATTACTAATTGATGGGCTTGGTCCCCATGATTTATTTCCTTCATCTGACCAACAACCCTCATTCGCAGGGTTTCCACATTCAGTTAATATTTTAACTTCCTCTAATCCATATTCTGTAGATTCGGTAGCCACTATATTAGGAGTCTTCGAAGTAGGATTAATTCCTATCCTATATAATGTACTTGTAGTACTTGCTTGAGGATCTTCAGGAATAGCAGATAAATAATTTGGCACTAGGTCAGATTCTAAATCAAGACAACCAGATGTTTCTCCTGAACGACAGACATCTACCATCGTTCCATCAATTTCAGTTGTTTGGAGGGCTAACGGCCATTCCTTATTATCAATATAGTATTGCTGAACCGCTGAGTGAAGAGACCTTATATCATTCCATCTTTGTGCGTTTCGTGATTGGGCAAGTTGCCTACCTGGGTTAATTGCCACAATTACAATTCCAGCTAGGATTGCAATAATAGCGATGACCAATAGCATTTCTAGTAGAGTGAAGCCTTTTTGTTTATTCATATAAAACATATTATATCACCCAACCTCAGAAGTAGCGCCGGTTTTATGCACAATTTATTTAGACTCAACAACTAGAGTGAATTTTCCTTTCAATTTTTCAAATCTTAGGTTGATTTCGTATTTCCCAATTTCCTTGATTGGATTTTCTATAATTAGGTATTCTGGTTCTAATTCCTGGCCAACTTGGGCATGGAAAGCTTCTAGAATTTCTTTCTTGTCGATTTTCGCAAATAGGTGACCTTTTTCGTTGGCTTTTTCTTTGATGCAAACCACCTTCCCTTCAAGAGATTTAAACGAATCAGCAATTTGCTTTGCTCTGTTTTCTTGAGCAGCTTCTTTTAATTGCTTTGACTTTTCTAGGTTGTTTATTTCTGAAATATTGGCTATTTTTGCTAATTTCCTTGGTAATAGCATATTCCTCACATATCCCTCTTTTAGGTCCTTTAAGTCCCCTTTTAGGCCGATTTTTGGCACATTCTGCAGTAAAATGACTTTCATAAATGGTTATTAGTTAACGTTATTAATCGAATTTTCTTAATTTATCTCAAATTCTAATCAATTATTAATTTAGAACAATTATTCGAAAATTTCAAGGGCCTTATCTAATTGGTAATCAAACAAATTATAATCCTCTGAATCCTTTTTATCTTCTGGTAATTCTTCAACTAGAACGTCAGGTGTTAATCCTCCATCAGAAATTGATTTTCCGAAAGGTGTTAACCATCGAGCGATAGTAACTTTTAGTGAAGTTTCTGGGTTAACTGAAATCAATTCTTGAACGGACCCTTTTCCGAAAGTTTGTGTACCAAGTAAAGTCGCAACTCCATGTTCCTGTAAAGCCCCGGCTACAATTTCTGAAGCTGAAGCGGATCCTTTGTTAACAAGAATGACCATTTTTAAATTACTATCAAAAAGGTATCTTCCTTTGGTTTTTAGAACCTTAACTTCCCCATTTCTAAATTCCTCTTGGACAATAGTTTTTCCTTCTGGTAAAAAGTAGCTTGATATTTCAACAGCTGATTCTAAAAATCCACCTGGGTTTCCGCGAAGATCAAGGATTAATTTGTTGCTTCCTGAAGCCTTGAATTCCTTTAATGATTTTTCAAAATCTTTGGTTGAATTAGCTGAAAAATTGTAAAGAGAAATTAAGAATACATCATTTTCTAGCATTTCATGACTAACTGTTGGGATGTTAATAATATCTCTGATGATCGATATTTCTAGGGATTCTTTCTCACCCTCTCTAATGATCTTCATTGTGACTTTGGTTCCAACTTCGCCTCTGATCATGCTGACGGCTTCCTCTAGAGACATGTTGAGGGTTGATTTACCATCAATTTCGATCACTTTATCCCCAATTTGGATTCCTGATTTTTCGGCTGGAGTATTTTTTAATGGTGTAACAACCGTAATAACGCCATCTTCTAGAGTTACCTCCATTCCGACCCCGCTAAAATTGCCTTTTATACTTTCCTGGAAAGAGGAATGTTCTTTTGGTTTAAGAAAAACTGTATACGGATCTCCTAATGAATCAACCATTCCAGCAACGGCTCCGTAGACTCGGTCTTTTGAGCTAGTTTCTAGAGTTGATGAGGCCGGCATATATTTGGCGTCAATCAAATTCCAGGTTTTCCAAAAGATAGAAAGGTCTGCGCTATCGTCAGCCTTGGTTCGTCCAGAAAAAAAGCTTAGATCAGCATCCTCGTTTTTAACACCTATCCAAAAACCTCCCGCAAAAAATAATACGAACAAAACGAACGTTGGGATTGCGACTTGTAGGTAAACCAAAAATTTATTTTCTGGTTTCAAGGTTACTTCTGAAGCTGGTTTTTGTATTTCTTTTCTAATTTTAGTAATTTTTATTTCGGAGGATTTATCTTTTTCGCTTGTAATGTTTTTGTTTGTAGTCATTGTTAAATATTATCTCAATAATTATTTAATAAATCAAATAATTTAGTTCAATGTAAGCCGATAAATTTTATAGCCGAGATTTCTAGTTTTATGGGATAAACTAATTATAAATTTTAAAAAGTATTATATAATGTAAATATGATTTCTAAATATAAACACGGCCAAGTAACCTGGGTGGATATGGAAAATCCAACTCAGGAAGAAGTAAATAAAATTGCCAATGAATACAATCTAAATCCATTGGTGGCAAACGACTTATTAACACCTTCATCAAGACCAACAATTGAAGAACATACTGGTTACTTATACTTGATTCTCCATTTTCCAATTATGCTGAGAAATAGTGGGCAAGGAAAAATAAGCGAGGTTCAAGAGATAGATTTTATTCTTGGTAAGGATTATATTATTACCAATCGATATTCAATTTTTGATTCCGTCCTAGAATTCTCTAAAACATTTTCTATCTCACTTGCAAATATTGATTCGAAAAATTATGCTAGCTATGTTTTCTTTAAAATAATTCTAGGTATCTACGAAGAAATGAATAATCGTCTAGCTAATATTGGCGATTTATTAAACGACATAGAGTCTCAGATTTTTGAAAGTAAGGAAAAAGAAATGGTTTTTGAATTATCAAAATTAAATCGACTATTGTTAAATTTTAATAAATCTATTACTTTGCAAGAAGATGTTATTAAAGGTTTGATTAGTTCTGGTGAAAAAGTTTACGGTCAAGAATATCAGGTACATTTTAAAAGCATTTTTTCTGAACACCAGAAAATTAAAGTTACGATATTAAGCCACCGTGAATATCTTTCAGAATTAAGAAACACCAACGATTCATTATTGTCTGCAAAGCAGAATGAAATTATACAATTTCTGACCATCTTGGCATTTATCACCTTCCCATTATCGGTGATAACTCAAATTTTTGGAATGAATGCTATCCATACACCAATAGTTGGATCAGATTTTGATTTTTGGATTATTCTAGGTATTATTCTAATTACTTCAATTCTGATTACCTTAATTTTCAGATTTAAAAAATGGCTATAAAAAACAGCAAAATTTATTTTAAAAATACATTTGGAAACGAAATCCAAGAATTTAAACCGATTAACGAGCATAAAGTCGGAATGTACCATTGCGGGCCAACTGTATATAATCAAGCGCACATAGGAAATATCAGCGCCTATATTTTCGCTGACATTTTACGTAGACTTTTCGAGACTCAAGATTATCAGGTAACGCAGGTGATCAATATCACAGATGTTGGACACTTAACCGACGACCAGGACGACGGTGCTGATAAAATTGAAGAGGCTTCTAAAAAACAAAACCTGACCGCTGTAGAAATCAGTCGAAAATACACTGAATTATTTTTACAAGACTTGCAGAAATTAAATATTGAAACGAACAAAATTATTTTCCCGAGGGCAACCGACCATATCACAGAACAAATCGAATTAATCAAAAAGATTGAAGCTGCCGGTTTAACATATCAAACTAGTGATGGAATTTACTTCGATACCTCCCTTTACGAAAATTACGGCCAACTTGGAAACATTGATTTGAAAAATTTACAGGAAGGTGCCAGAGTCTCAATTAATTCAGAAAAGAAAAATCCTACAGACTTTGCGCTTTGGAAATTCTCTCCGAAGGAAGAAAAGCGACAACAGGAATGGGAATCACCTTGGGGTATTGGCTTCCCTGGTTGGCATATTGAATGTTCTGCGATGTCAGAAAAATATCTAGGCAAGAATTTTGATATTCACACCGGTGGAATTGAACATATTGCCATTCATCATAATAATGAAATGGCTCAATCTGAAACGGCTAATCATGAAAGGCAGGCTAATTATTGGCTACATACTAATCATATAACTCTCGATGGTCAGAAAATGTCCAAGAGTTTAGGAAATGTTTTGTATTTGGATGATTTAATAAAAAGCGATATTAACCCAATGTCGTTTAGATATTGGTATTTAACTTCTAAATATAACACCCCAGCTAATTTTTCAATGGAATCTGTTAAGGCCTCTCAAACTGCCCTCTTTAAAATAGTGAATTTTATCAGCGCAAGCAGCGTTTTGGATAATGATTCAGAAAAAAGTCCAAGCAAAAAATGGTTTCATCTTCTAAAGATTATCAATAAGAGTTCTACTAGCGAAAAAATTGATCAGAAATATTATTCCGCAATTTTAGCTGAACTAAACCATGATTTAAACACCCCAAAAGCTATCGCATTGATTTGGGAATTAATAAAAGATGATTCAATTTCTCAAGATAAAAAAGTTTGGACTATTATCGAAGCAGATAAAATCCTTGGGATAAATTTAAAAGTATTAGCTACAAACCAACCACGATTAGGCGATCAGCAAATTTTGAATTCAGAGACACAAATCCCGACAGAAATTATTGAGATGGCAAAGGAAAGACAGTTGGCGCGTGAGAATAAAAATTTCACAGAAGCCGATCGATTAAGATCAGAAATCAGCGAAGCGGGTTACGAAATCATTGACCAAACCGATAATAAACAGAGTAATTTTATTATCCTAAAGAAATAATTTCTATTTAAGACATTAAAACAAGGTTATTTTTTAAATATCCACTTTTTATTCACATCTCGAAATAAATTCATATTTTTTTCACTTCTCACTGTGTTAAGATACCTATATATGAGTCAAGAAGTAATCACTAAAAACACTTTTAATAACAAAACGAGTCGGAATCAAAATACTAAAAATAGCATTCTAAAAGTTCCTCCACACAGTAACGAAAGCGAAATGGCAGTCCTTGGTTCCATTATGTTGAGGCCAGACGTCATGAACGAAGTGATGGATATTGTTAGTGTTAATACTTTCTATTCACATAGACATCGAGTAGTTTTCCAGGCTTTGATAGATTTATTCTCCAAAGGTAGCCCAGTAGATCTAGTATCCTTATCCGAAAAATTAAAATCCGAAAGTAAATTAGACCAAGCTGGTGGTAGAACATATCTTTCTGAATTATTAGAATCAGTTCCCTCAGCTTCCAACATAAGTTACTATGCAGAAATTATTAAGAACAAATATATTCTTCGCGGATTAATTGAAGCCTCTGAAGATATTTCCCTGCTTGGTTATAATGAAGCTAGCGATATTGAAAATATATTAGACGAAGCAGAAAAAAGAATATTTAATATAACTGACAAAAAAAATACCAAAAGTTTGGTCAGTATCCAAGAAACATTAGACGGGGCTTGGGAAAGAATCGATTATTTACATAAAAATAAAGATAAACTACGTGGAGTACCAAGTGGTTTCAAAAATTTGGATCATTTATTGGCAGGGTTCCAACCATCTGACTTAATTATTTTAGCAGCTAGGCCTTCCGTTGGAAAGACTTCCCTTGCCCTAGACATTGCAAGGCATGCTGCTGTTAGAGAAAAAGTTCCGGTTATAATTTTCTCACTTGAAATGAGTTCCCAACAACTGATTGATAGAATGTTGGCAGCCGAAGCTCAAGTCAACGCATGGCAATTGCGAACTGGTGACTTGCGCCACGAAGAAGATTTTGAAAAAATTCGTGATACTCTGTCAGTCCTTTCAGAAGCTCCAATTTATGTTGACGATAAGCCGGCAAATAATATTATTTCCATGCGATCAACTGCTCGAAAAGTTAAGGCTGAAAAAGGTCTTGGATTGATCATTGTCGACTATTTGCAGTTGATGGCCCCAACTCAAAGTCGTAATTCCGACAACATGGTCCAACAAGTGACAGAAATTTCAAGATCTCTGAAATCTCTAGCCCGAGAGTTGAATGTGCCGATTATTGCCTTGTCACAGTTATCTCGTGCGATTGAGCAAAGAGGTGGAAAACCGAGGTTGTCCGACTTGCGAGATTCTGGTTCTATCGAACAGGATGCCGATGTGGTTATGTTTATTCACCGAGAGGATAGGTATAAAGAACAAGAAGAGAAAAATAACATGGCGGAAATTCTAGTCGAGAAACACAGAAATGGTCCGGTTGGAAGAGTTGAATTATATTTTGACGACACAAAATCAACCTTTAGAGAAGTCGAAAAGAATGGATACGGAAATGAAAGTGTGGATAATTTCTAATATGAATATTATAGAAGATTTAGCTCAACAATTTAAACAATTCCCCGGAATTGGTCCTCGACAAGCCAAGCGGTTTGTTTATTTTCTATTAAAAAAAGATTCTGCTTTTAGACATGAACTGTCTCACAAAATTAACGAGCTTGGTCAAAATGTTTCAGTTTGTCAGGATTGCCACAATTATTTTATAAAAAGAGATGCAACAAATTCACAAAAATGTGGCGTCTGTAGTAATCCAAACCGAGACACGGAAACATTGATGATTGTAACTTCTGATACGGATTTAGAAATTATCGAAAAAAGCAATATCTTTCACGGAAAATATTTTATTTTGGGCGGCAACCTAGGACTTTCCAATAATCTAAATCAAAATAATAGGATTGATAAATTAAAATTAAAAATTCAAAAAGAAAAAGATAATATAAAAGAAATTATCCTCGCTCTAAGTGCAACACCAGAAGGTGAAATGACAACAAATTTCTTGAAAAAAGAATTAAGAGCAATTACTAAACCTGAAATCAAAATTTCTATCTTGGGCAGAGGACTGTCTACAGGAACTGAAATCGAATACTCTGATGCTGAGACTATTAAAAATGCTCTCTCAAATCGAATATCATAACAGAAAGTAAAACCTATTAACTATAAAGAAAAAATCTCTAATTTTTAGAACGGTCCTCGGTCGTGTTACATCAAGCCATCAAGGGCATTGACTCCACACTCTCTGCGGATGTTCTAAAAATTAGAGATTATTTTCTTTTTAATTATTTAATAGCTGTAATTCTTACAAACACAACTGGTTGTCTGTGACCTCTCTTTTTGAAATATCTAGATTTTTGTCGGTATCGAATGATAGTGACTTTTTTATCTTTTACTTCTTTGATTACTTCAGCTTCAACTTTTGAGCCCTTTAGAATTGGGTCTCCCATTTTAGCTGTTTTTCCATCATCGATTAATAGGACTTCTTCAAATGTAACTTTGTTATCAACGATATCTTCTGCATCCAATTTTTCGATTTTGATAATTTCTCCCTCTCTGATTACATATTGTTTTCCACCAGTTTTAATAACAGCCATTGTGTCGCTTTTTGCCTTCTTTTCAATTTGTTTTGCAGTGACTTTTTTGGCTACTTCTTTAGTTTCCTTGATTTCTTTAACTATTTTTGTTTCTTTTTTAGTTTTTGCTTCCATGATTTATTTATTTATATTTCCTACATTTTACACAAAAATCAGTTTTTCGCAAGTGTTTCTAATATTAAAATGACCTTTTTTATAGAGCCCTTATAAAAGGCTTTAATCCAATTCTGGTTTTTCAACATGCAAAGGCTCGATTCCGATTGGGTTAGAGGTGATTTTTAGAACATCTTTGTCGACTTTTTTCAGTTCTTGATAAGCTTTATCATAATG
>JFJP01001799.1_pt1 | contig 28798 bp, 31 predicted proteins | sample 431651 | NCBI WGS metagenome assembly JFJP01 (sample SAMN02602958, study PRJNA72255) | Microbial mat metagenome, whole genome shotgun sequencing project. | biome: fresh water; feature: sink hole; material: water; isolation source: purple microbial (photo- and chemosynthetic) mats found in... | reverse complement strand
AGCCGGGGTCCAGTTCGTTCATCTAATTGATTTAATTGACGTCGGTGGTGCGCACTGGATCCCGGCCTACGCCGGGAAGACGAATTTATAATCCTGTTCCTATTTTTTCACAGCCTCTGAGTCTATCAGGCAAAACTCTTTATAAAAACGACCCGTCGCGCAGCGTCAGAATCCGCTCCGCCCGCCCGGCCAGGCCGGGATCGTGCGTGACGATGACGAAACTCGTCTGGCGCGAGCGGTTGAGCGCCAGCATCAGCTCGAACACACCCTCGGCCGTTTGCCGGTCGAGATTGCCGGTCGGCTCGTCGGCCAGCACGCAGGCCGGTTCGGTCACCAGTGCGCGGGCAATGGCCGCCCGCTGGCGCTCGCCGCCGGAAAGTTCCGATGGCGTGTGGTCGAGCCGGTGCGACAGTCCGACTTCGCCGAGCACCACCGCCGCCCGCTCTTCCGCTTCGGCTTTGGGCATGCGCCGGATGAACAGCGGCATGGCGACGTTTTCCAGTGCCGTGAATTCGGGCAGCAGATGATGGAACTGGTAGACGAAGCCGAGATGACGGTTGCGCAGGGTACCGCGTTCGGCGTCGCTGATCTCGGACAGATCGCGTCCCATCAACTGGATCTTGCCTGCCGTTGCCGCGTCCAGACCGCCGAGCAAATGCAGCAGCGTGCTCTTGCCCGAACCGGAGGCACCGACCACGGCGACCCGCTCACCGGCCACGATCTCAAGATCGACACCAAGCAGGACGGGTACTTCGGCGCCCTCGCCCGTACCCTGCCGGTAAATCTTTTTCAGCCCCTGACAGGCCAGCACGATCTGACGAGGCTCACTCATAGCGCAGGGCCTCCGCCGGATTGACGCGCGACGCGCGCCAGCTCGGATAGATCGTCGCCACCAGCGACAACACAAAAGACACACCGGTGATGGTGCTGACGTCCGTCCACTGCAATTCGGACGGCAGGTTGGAGATGTAATACACCTCCTTGGACATGAACTGCGTACCGAGCAGACGCTCGATGAAGGGCACGACCACATCGACGTTGAGCGCCAGCGTCACGCCGCCGGCAATGCCGAGGCCGAGGCCGATGAAACCGATCAGCGCACCCTGTACCATGAAGATGGCCATCACGCTGCCGGGGCTGGCGCCGAGCGTACGCAGGATGGCAATGTCGGCCTGCTTGTCGGTCACCGCCATGACCAGCGTCGACACGATATTGAAGGCGGCTACGGCGACGATCAGCGAGAGGATGATGAACATCATGTTCTTTTCGATCTGTACGGCGCGGAAAAAATTGGCATGGCTGCGCGTCCAGTCGCTGATGTAGGCCGCCGTATTCAGACTGTTGGCCAGTTGCCGGGCAATGGCCGGCGCCTTGAACAGATCGTCGAGTTTGAGGCGGACGCCGGAAACACGATCGTCCATGCGGTAGAGGCGCTGCGCGTCTTCCATGCGGATCAGCGCCAACCCGCTGTCGTACTCGAACATGCCGACCTCGAACAGGCCGGTAACGGTAAAGGTCTTCAGGCGCGGCACCACGCCGGCAGGAGTGACAACGCCCTGCGGCGCAATGACAGTCACCTTGTCGCCGACAAAAACGCCGAGCGCACGGGCCAGTTCGCTGCCCAGCACAATGTTGAACGAATCTGGCACCAGGGTTTCGAGACGGCCTTCCTTCATGTGCGAGCGGAAGTCGACCACCTTGTCTTCAAAGTCTGGCAGGATGCCGCGCACCATCGCGCCGCGCACCGACTGCCCGAAGGAAAGCATGCCCTGCGCCTGCACGAAAGGCGCCGCCGCCAGCACACCCGGCTGTTTGGCCGCCTGTTCAGCCACCCCCTGCCACTCAGCCATCTCGCCACTGGCACCGGTAATCTGGATGTGCGAGACCACGGCCAGGATGCGCCCGCGCAACTCGGTCTGGAAGCCGTTCATCACGGAAAGCACGACAATCAGCGCGGCCACGCCGAGTGCAATGCCAAGCATCGAAATCATCGAAATGAAGGAGATGAAATGATTGCGTCGCTTGGTACTCGTGTAACGCAGACCAATCAGCAGTTCGTAAGGCAAGGCCATCAGTGGCAAATTCTCATGTCGGGCTTGTGGACAAGCCGGGGTGGGACGGCAAAACGCTATGCTACACTGTTCCCGGGCATTCTTCCCCGCCAGGAAGGCCAGTTCAGGGCAATTGCAAGAAATTACGGGAATCCGGATTCTTCTGTGGATGGACGCCCAAAACTAAGCTTGGCTGATCAGGGCCAGCCTCTCTTGCGCAACGGCTACGCATTTCAGAGATTCAGACCTCGGGCAACGAATCCATCGGGCTGCGCACTCCTCGGCCGCCTACCTTCAAAACGTGGGTGTAGATCATGGTCGTTGCCACATCGGCATGGCCGAGCAGATCCTGCACCGTACGGATATCGTATCCACCCTGAAGCAGCGTTTTTGCAAAGGAGTGGCGAAGGGAATGTGGCGTTGCCGGCTTGGCGATACCGGCAAGCAACAACGCGCGCTTGAAGGCACGTTGAAACGACTGATCGTACAGGTGATGCCAGCGCAGAACACCGGAGCGCGGGTCAACCGAATGCGTGTCCTGCGGAAACACCCAAAACCAGTTCCACGACGTTCCGGCCCGAGGGTACTTGCGGTCAAGCGCATCCGGCATAGCCACGCCACCACGCCCAGCCTCCTGATCGGCACTCCACAATACCCGCGACCGTAATAGCTGGTACCTCAGCCCCGGCACAAGGCGTTGCGGCAACATGACCGCCCTATCCTTTCCGCCTTTGCCCTCGCGCACGATGATCGTGCTCAGTCCGAAGACCACATCCTTCACACGCAGTTGCAAGCCCTCGTTGATGCGCATCCCCGTGCCATACAGCAATTGGGCAAAGAGGCGATATTCACCCTTCAGGACACAAAGAATCCGGGCCACCTCATCGGGAGACAGAACGACAGGGAGGTGCGTCTTCGTGCGCGGGCGCCCAATCTCCTTCATCCATGGCCAATCGACACCGAGCACTTTACCGAAGAAGAACAGCAAGGCTGAAAGCGCCTGCTTGTGCGTTGACGCCGCCACATTACGTGTACCGGCAAGCCAGGACAGAAATGCCTCGACCTCAGCGCCACCCATGGTGGTCGAGTGCTGAAGACTGTGGAACCTGATAAACGCCCGTACCCAATAGACATAGGCCTCCTCTGTGCGTATGCTGTAGTGCAAATAGCGAATGCGCTCGCGTAGTTGATCAAGCACTTTTACGGAGCGCAGAGGGGCAACGGGGCGGTGCATCTTTCCACGATAATTTAATACTGGATAAATTCACAGCATAGTTGCCGGAAATCCAGGCTGCAAGTTGCTTTTGATGCACTGAGCGACGCCGAGTTAGGGAGCAGGCGCCGGAGTTATACAGCAAAACTGATCCCTATAACAAAGTTGGAGATTTCCATATCATCGTATGGCTTTTTATATTGCCAAATGCTAGACTTCACCCATGGCAAACACTCGCTTCGATTGGGATCCAGATAAGGACGCCGAAAACCAGCGAAAGCACGGGGTTTCCTTCTCTCGTGCCCAATACGCCTTTGCGGACTCACAGCGCGTGATTGCCAAGGATGCCACTCACAGTCAAACCGAAGAGCGGTTCTATTGTTTCGGCGAAGTTGATGGTGGCGTCCTCACTGTGCGGTTTACCTACCGCGCTTCGGTTATTCGAATCATCGGCGCCGGTTATTGGCGCAAAGGAAAGGCCATCTATGAGCGCGAAAATAAAATACACCGATGAACCCCTCGGCAAGGTTCAAGTGGTTCCTGACTTCCTCCCTTCGCCCGCAGAATTGGCATTTCGTGAAGAAGGTGTGAAAGTAACCTTGGCTCTGAGCAAGAAGAGCATCGAGTTCTTTAAGTCCGAGGCCACAAAGCATCACACGCAGTACCAACGCATGATCCGTCGACTCATCGATGCCTATGTTGATGCCCAGGCCCCAACCCAGCGGTCAAACGGACCTCACGCATAAAGCCGCGCGAGGCCGGTTACCTCTTCGTTAGGCGGCACAAGCCACCCCTTCCGCTATGCTCTTCCGCGAAGCCAAATCCACTGAGCTCGATGCGGTTCTACACACGCACAAGCGCGCATTCGGACAAGATGACGAGGCAATCCTCGTCGACAGTCTGCTCAGGGATCCAAGTGCACAACCATTCCTGTCCGTTGTTGCAGAGTCGGAGGGAGAACTTGCAGGTCACGCCCTTTTTACGTCGCTGACTCTCGTTGGCTCTCAGACTCCGACAAGCTGTTCGATACTGGCGCCACTCGCCGTCTTGCCGAAGTACCAGAGGTCGGGCGTCGGACGTGGTCTGATTGAGTTCGGCTGCAAACTCCTCGCTGAGCGCAACATCGATTTCGTCTTCGTCCTCGGAGATCCGCAGTACTACACCCGATGCGGCTTCACACCAGCGGTTGCCTACGGCCTCCACGCGCCGTACGCAATTGAACCGGAAGACGCGTGGATGGTTCGTCCTCTCAGGCAACAGGTACTCGGCAATGTCCATGGAACGGTGCGGTGCGCTCAGGCACTAGCGGCCGAGCAGTACTGGCGAGAGTAGAGCGAGTACTGTCCCAGTGCCGCCTAACCCTTCGCTCAACCGAACACGCAACAGCATGTCGCGTGCCGGTTAGCTCAAACGTTGAGCGTCTTGAAACTGTCTCGTCTGGCGAGTTTGACGTGTAACTACATCGTAGCTACAATTAACGCATGACTACACTTCATTTCGAGTGGGATGAACCGAAGGCCAAAGCCAATATTGCGAAGCATGGTGTGAGCTTCAACGAAGCAAAACCGTGTTCTACGATGAACGCGCAAGGCTAATCCCAGATCCAGACCATTCTGAAGATGAAGAACGTTTCATCCTTCTGGGCTATAGCTCAGGTTTAAAGCTTCTGATTGTGTGTCATTGCTACCGAGCGAACGATAGTGTAATTCGCATCATCTCGGCACGTAAGGCCACAAAACGTGAAGCGGCTTCTTATTGAATGGGTAACCATCATGCGTACTGAATACGACTTCTCCAAATCGACCAAGAACCCCTACGCTTCTCAACTCAAGAAACAAATTACGATTCGTCTGGATGAAGAGTGCATCAATTACTTCAAGTCTATTTCTGAGGGTGTGGGCATTCCGTATCAAAGCCTCATCAATCTTTACCTGCGAGATTGCGCAACGTCCAATCGGAAACTGAACCTCAAATGGAAGTGACGCCCAACCCGGCGCTCAACCTCGCTCATTTCAGTCGCTGGACCTCTTGTAGTGCTCGTATATTACCACTTGACAAGCGTACGTTATAGCGTACCATTTAGCTTCTTTGAAGGAGCTCGAAATGAATACCCTTACCGCCAGCGAAGCCCGTGCAAATCTGTATCGGCTCATTGATCAAACGGTAGAGTCTCACGAGCCAATCATCATTTCCGGGAAACGCAGCAACGCCGTGCTTCTCTCCGCAGAAGATTGGAGCGCAATTCAAGAAACCTTGTACCTACTGGCCGTACCTGGCATGCGCGAGTCCATTAAGGCTGGAATGGCCGAACCCCTCGCAAAAAGCTCGAAGGAGCTTAAGTGGTAAGCTGGCAATTTGTTTATGCCAAGCAAGCAATGAAGGATGCAAAGAAGCTTGCTGCAAGCGGTCTTAAACAAAAAGCACAAGAACTACTTGCGATTCTTGCCAATGACCCATTTCAAAAACCACCTCCCTTTGAAAAATTGGTCGGTGATCTTGCCGGCGCATACTCTCGCCGCATTAATATTCAGCACCGCATCGTGTACGAAGTCTTTACCAAAGAGAAAACGGTTCGCGTCCTGCGTATGTGGACGCACTATGAGTAAGAAACCCAACCCATCATTCAACTCGGACTGGCGCGATAAAGCCGCGCCAACCGGTTAATTCAGACGCTGGCGTCAGGAGATAAACATGAAACTCAACACTGATCGCCTTGATGAGGCCATTTTGGCGCTCCTGTACCTGGGGCTCCACGATGGCACCAGGGCATGGAAGTCTTTTGATTGGGACGCAATGGCCCGACTGCATGAAAAGGCTTTCATCACGAACCCGGTGGGTAAGGCAAAGTCCGTTACTTTCACCGAAGAGGGGCTGCGCGAATCGGAGCGCCTGCTCAAGGTGTTGTTCGGGGAACCTGGCGAGTGAGCGCGAAAGAAATGCAATCACCCTGAATATCTGTTCAAGCACCACGGACACCACGAAAACAATGCTGACTCATGCTGTTCCCTGCCTATAATGCGCTTGAATTCCGTGGCGCTTCGCGCCCTGATCATTCCTTGAGTCCACATGCAACTCACCCTTCTCGTTCCCGAACTCATCTGGCCGGAACCCGACGACCGCGACACGCTTGACGGTCTGGCCTGTCCGGCACTGGAGACGCTGCTCGCCCGCAGCCGACTTGGCCGTCAGCCGCCGCAGTCGCTCGAAGCCGCGTTAAGCGACGCCTTCGGCCATGCGCAAGCCGCACCTTATGCAGCGTTCCGCCTGCTTGGCGAATCGGGAATCGATTTCGAAGCCGGCGACCAATGCTGGGTTGCTGCCGACCCGGTGCATCTGCGCTTCCACCAGGAGCACCTGATTCTCGCCGACAGCGGCAGTTTCGGCATTGCGCTGGACGAGGCGCAAGAACTCGCCGAGGCCTTGAACATTCATCTTGCCGATGTCGGCCGCATTCATGTCGCAGCCGCCGAGCGCTGGTATCTGGAATTGGCGGATACCCTGCTGGCGGACGGTTTTGACTCGCCGCCGCTTTCCGCCGTCGCCGGACGCAGCATCGAAGACCTGTTAACTGAAACCTCGCAGGCCAGAAGCCTGCGCAAGTTGCTCAACGAGATCCAGATGCTGATGCACGCACACCCGATCAACCAGCAGCGCGAAAACACCGGTCGCCTGCCCATCAACAGCCTGTGGCTATGGGGAGCCGGGACCCTTCCGCCGCGCACCGACAGCGATGCGCCATGCCGCTTTGACGGCATGTGGAGCAGCGACCCGCTGGCCCTCGGCCTGGCCCGCGCCGCCGGCGTACCGACGCATCGCGTGCCGGTCGACGCGGCAACGCTGCTGGAGCATACCGTAGCCGACACCAGCCATCTCGTCGTGCTCGATGACCTGCTCGGACCGGTACACTATGAAAATGGAGAAAACTATCGCGGCGCCATCGCCGCGCTGGAACAGCGCTGGTTTGCCCCGCTACGCGCGGCGCTGTCGGCGGGGAAAATCAGTCAATTACGTATCGAAGCGTCGACCGCCTACGCCCTGCTCGCCTGGGAATGCCGGCGCAGCGACCTGTGGAAAGTCTGGTGCCGCCCGCAGCCGCTGGCCGCAATCGCCAGGACCCTGGCATGACGCGCCTGAGCACCCGTGCTGTCCCGCCACGCATCCAGTGGCAACTTGAGCAGCAAGGCGTGCACCCCCTGCTCGCCCGCATCTACGCCGCGCGCGGCATCCGCAGCCGCAGCGAACTCGATTACGAGCTCAAATCACTGCTCCCGCCGGCACAGCTTTCCAACACGGTCGAGGCCGCCATCCTGCTCGCCAATGCCATCGAGGCGCAGGCAAGAATCCTCATCGTCGCCGATTATGACTGCGACGGCGCCACGGCCTGTGCCGTCGGCATCCGCGCGCTGCGGGCGATGGCCGGAGATTCGGGAGCCGCCATCGACTATCTGGTGCCCAACCGTTTCACCTACGGTTATGGCCTGACGCCGGAAATTGTCGATCTCGCCGCGACCATGAGCCCCGACCTCATCGTCACTGTCGACAACGGCATCGCCAGCCTGGATGGCGTGGCCCGCGCCAATGAACTGGGCATCGCCACGCTGATCACCGACCACCACCTGCCCGCCGAGGAATTGCCGGCGGCGGATTGCATCGTCAATCCGAACCAGCCGGGCTGCGCCTTCCCGAGCAAGTGCATCGCCGGCGTCGGCGTGATGTTCTACGTCATGCTCGCCCTGCGCGCCGAACTGCGCGAGCGTGGCTGGTTTGCCGAAGGCAGCGGCCAACATGAGCCCAATCTCGGCGCCATGCTCGACCTTGTGGCCCTGGGTACGGTGGCCGACCTCGTCAGGCTCGACCGCAACAACCGCATCCTCGTCGATCAGGGGCTGAAACGCATGCGTGAAGGCCGGCTGACTCCCGGTCTGCGCGCCCTCTTCCGCGCCGCCGGACGCGAACCGGCCAAGGCCACCAGCCTCGATCTGGGCTTCATCGTCGGTCCGCGCCTGAACGCTGCCGGGCGTCTTGCCGACATGTCGCTCGGGATCGAAGCCCTGATCACCGATGACGAAACACGTGCGCTGAACATCGCGCAGCAACTCGATGCGCTCAACCGCGAACGCAAGGACATCGAATCCGGCATGCAGGACAGCGCGCTCGTCCTCCTCGAAACGCTGGATACCAGCGATGGCGCCGGGGTCGTGCTGTTCGATCCGCACTGGCATCAGGGCGTGATCGGCATTCTCGCCGCGCGCCTAAAGGAAAAGCTGCACCGCCCGGTATTCGCCTTCGCCCGCGGCGAGAACGGGCAGATCAAGGGCTCCGGCCGCTCTATCCCCGGTCTGCACCTGCGTGACGCCCTCGATCTCGTTTCCAAACGCGCGCCCGGCCTGCTGCTGCGTTTTGGCGGCCACGCCATGGCCGCCGGCGCGACGATCATGGAAGATGATTTCCCGCGCTTCCGCGAACTTTTCGCGCAGATCGCCAACGAGTTGCTGTCGCCAGCTGACCTCACGCGCACACTGGAAACTGACGGCGCCCTGGAAGCGGCCTATTTTTCGATCAATACGGCCCATCTGCTGGAAAACGAGGTCTGGGGGCAAGGCTTTCCCGCACCGATCTTCGAAGACGAATTCATCGTCGAAAACCAGCGCATCCTCAAGGACAAACACCTCAAGCTGCGCCTGCGCAAAGGCGAACAGCGGCTCGAAGCCATCCAGTTCAATTTCAGCGCAACGCCCGGCGCCAGGATTCGCGCCGCCTACCGGCTGGCAATCAACGACTACAACGGCGTGCAGACGCCGCAACTGATGATCGAGCACATCGAGAATCTGTGAAAGCTGGCGGCTTGTCCTGCAGCCAAGGAAACGCTGAAGTATTCAAAATCCGTCATTCCGGCGAAAGCCGGAATCCAGAAGAATCAACGAACTGGACCCCGGCTTTCGCCGGGGTGACAAATAAATCAGCCTTTCCCTGACGGACGACCGACACGCGGATCAGTCATAAGTGGCCGACAATTTCATCTCGCGATCAATGGGCCAGAACGTAGTCCTGCAACTCCTGCAAGCACGCCTGTTTTCTCACCTCCGGAGCAAACGATGCGACGATGCTGTTGCGCGCCATGTGCACCAGTTCCTCGCGAGTCAGTTGCAGCGCATCGGCAGAGGCGATGAAATTGCTGTTGATGTAGCCGCCGAAATAGGCCGGGTCGTCGGAATTGATCGTCACGCACAGGCCGGACCGCAGCAGGCGTGCCAGATTGTGCTCGCGCAAATCCTGCACCACGCGCAGCTTCAGGTTTGACAGCGGACAGACGGTCAGCGGCGTCCGGCTTTGCGCCAGGCGCTGCATCAGCATAGTATCCTCTTCGGCACGCACGCCATGATCGATGCGTTCGACCCCGAGCGCATCCAGCGCATTTTGAATATAGGCCGGTGGTCCTTCCTCGCCGGCGTGCGCCACCAGATGAAAGCCGAGTTCGCGTGCCCGGGCAAAGACACGGGCAAACTTCTCCGGCGGGTTGCCGACTTCGCCGGAGTCGAGCCCCACACCAAGCCACAGGTCGGCATATTCTTCGCGCAAAGGCAAGGCCGCAGCGAGCGTGGCGAACGCCTCTTCTTCAGTAAGATGGCGCAGGAAACAAAGAATCATGGCGCTGGAGAGCCCGTTTTCGGCACGCGCTTCGCGCAGGGCCCGGGCAATGCCGGCAAACACCGTGCGCAGTACGATGCCGCGTACGCTATGCGTCTGCGGGTCGAAGAACAACTCGACGTGGCGCACATTATCAGCCAGCGCCCGCTGCACGTAGGCCCTGGTCAGATCATAGAAATCCTGTTCGCTCTGCAGTACCGCCGCCCCGGCATAGTAGAGATCGAGAAAGGATTGCAGATCGCTGAAGTTATAGGCGGCACGGACCTCGTCCACTGAGGCGTAGGGTAGCGTCACACCATTGCGTTGCGCCAGCGCGAACATCAGTTCAGGCTCCAGCGAACCTTCGATATGCAAGTGCAGCTCGGCCTTCGGCAGGCCGCGAATGAAGTCGTGCAGTGAATTTCTCAACTCGTTTGAAGCCATGCCGGTCAGAACTGTCCGAGGCCCAGACGCTCGTCGAATACGGCTTCGATCCACGCATTCACGCCGCGACAACCGGCCACGACCTCGGCCGCCCAGGCAAAATACTCGCGCTTCCGGGTCGCCGACCAGTCTTTCGGCGGAGTCTGCAGGATCGAGTTGAGATTGGCCGCCTTGTCAGCGATCTTGAGAATCCGGGCGCGCCGTGAGAGGTGCGGTGCATGCAGCACCTGCAAGCGCTTGCGCTCAGCTTTCGGCAAGGATTTATCATCCGTGACTTCGCGCACGATCTTCGCTACCCGCTCGCCGAAATTCTCCAACAGCATCTCGTCAGTCACGTGCAGCGACTGGTCCTCAAGCACGTCGTGCAACAGGGCGGCAATGATCAGCTTTTCGTCATTGCCCCCCGTCGCCTGCGCCACCAGCCGTGCCACCTCGGTCAGATGATTGACGTAGGGCTCGCGCGCCCCACCCTTGCGCCGCTGCGACGAATGCGCCCAGGCGGCAAAGTCGAGCGCCCGGACGATCTGGAGAACTTTTTTTGGCTTCATGTCAACAACTCCTGGCCTGTATTCGCAGGAAAACCGGTTCCTGCAACGAGTGGTTGTTAGTGCACCTGTCAGGATACCGGAACAGAGAGCATAAAAACATATGGCAATAGCCTAACACGAAGGACATCTCCGAGCATGCCCATTTCGACACACCTCAATCGCCAGCTTTGTTCGAGGCAAAGTCAACGCCCATGTAGATATATATATGTCATTTATACACTTTGTGCAGAAAGTTCCGCAACGGTACAAAGTGTCACAAAAGCAAAGCAAAGACACAACAGACCCGGCAGCCACTTGCCGGTACGCTCTGTCTCGTCAGGTAGTTATGTATTTCGCCTGATGAAATCTTTACCTTTAACGAAAGGAAATTTGTATGAGTCCAGTAACTCCTGACTATTTTTTCACCCATGCCATCGAGATTCACCTTGCAACGGTGCTGCTTGCCTTCGTAGTGTCCTTTTTCGCTATCAAGCTCGCCTTGATTGTGGAGGACTTTGCGAAATTTCTTCGCGCAAAGTTCGCCAACAGCGGATCCGGCCGTCGATTTGCGGGCCGTCTCGAAACTGTCGGCGATTTCCGATGAGATGCATGTTCACACTGACGCAATCCTGATTAATCTTATTGAAAGGTAACAATCATGAAATCTATCACTGTTTCCAACCTGATACTGTCCGTCGCGGGAAATCCCTTCCTGTCGTCACTGCTTATCCTGATGGTGATGATCACCGGACTGATGACCGGATCTTTAGCGCTCGTTATTGTCAGCGGTGTGCTGGCCTTCGGTCGTCCGGTTTTCTACTCTGCTCTATACGGTACGAAAGCTGACGCCGGAAATTCCACAGCCATTGAATCCGACAAGCGCACTTCGTTTGACAAGCAGTCATCGAACCGCGCCATGGCATTTGACCTTCGCTGAGCCTGTTCGGCCATGAAGCGCAGTAATCCGACCGGAAATCACCTCAGCTCGACGATTGCCCGGCAATCTCGACAGCAAGACTGCACCCGCCGCAACCCGGCAGGCGCTTCCGGTCGGTATCATTTTCCGTATTTCAAGATAAGTGCCATTTTTCCCCAGGCGGCGTATAGGTTCTAAACGCGGCCAGAATTGCCTCCGGATCGTCACTGACAATCAGCATGTCCCGGTATTCCTCTGCCATGAAACCGGATGAAACCATCTGATCGACAAAGCTCAGCAAGGTGTCGAAATAGCCATCCAGGTTGAAAAAAGCACAGGGTTTGGCGTGGTAACCCAGTTGTGCCCAGGTCCAGGCCTCGAAAATCTCTTCCAGAGTTCCGGCAGCACCCGGCATGGCGATAAAGCCGTCGGCCAGACCGGCCATGGTCTGCTTGCGCTCATGCATGTCCTGCACCACGAGCAGCTCGGATAATCCGCCATGGGCGAGTTCCCTGTTCTTGAGCGACTGCGGAATCACGCCAACGACTTCGCCGCCGCAGGCCAGCGCCTGCGAAGCCACCACGCCCATCAGGCCGACATTGCCGCCGCCATAGACGAGCCGGATGCCTTGTTCGGCAAGACACCGGCCCAACTGTCGTGCGCCCTGTTCATAGACCGGATGATTGCCAAATTTTGAACCGCAATACACGGCGATGCTGCGCATATCTGTTCCCTGAAAAGGTGATGATTTCTAACCTGGCCGATAGTACAGCAATCCTTTTCCCGACAATACGTGACCTTTAACCCCGCGGATCCGGCACAAAGCCGGCGCCGGCCGGAAAAGGCGAAGGCTCTGCCAGACGCGGGGAAGGGATGATGCCACGCGCGATAAGGTTGCTGCGGGAGTCGTAGTAGAGGCTAATGATTTCGTCGGGCGTATCGCTGTTACGGACAAATCCGGTATAACGCGTTGGTGAATACTCGCGTGCGCCGTGGCCGGTACCGAGTTTACTGGATTTTTTCTCGACGTCCGCAGAGCGTGCGCTGCGGGATTCGGACTGCCCGGAGCGATTTTCGGCCAGCGTATCGGCCGCCGCCTGGCCTCGACTGCCGGAGCTGGCAGATAAGCCGCTCTCACTTTCGCCCTTGCCTTCAGGCGCGGGAAGCGAAGACGCCCTGCGGGCAGTGTCGGCTAGGGAATCGGATGAGGATTCCTTGCGCAGATACGGTGCGGGTGATGACGCGGGGGGCGCCACTTCAACGGGTGGCGGAACTGCCCGCTTTTCGCGGTACACCGCCACACCGATGACGCCGACATTGCCCGGCCGGCCGGTTCGTGCGGCGTAGCTGTTGGGCAGGTCGGTAAAGACGAACTGAGCGACATCGTCCATGCTCTTGCGCCAGCCGCTCACCGCATAGCTTTGCCCGCCCTCGATCACATAACCCGATTGCCGCGTGGCCGCGGTCTCTCCGGTAAGCACATTGACGCCATCGACGGATATGACCGTGAGCACGCGTTCGCCACTGAGGCTTCTGAGTTCTACCGTATAACGCTCACCGGGGGTACCGGCAACGTAGAGATGGCCTCCGTGGCGGTAGGGAGTCAGCCGCTCGCCGGTACTGCGATTGACCACTGTAACGTCGACCAGCCGAGCGGCAAGGCTGGGCTGAGCGCAAGCGAGCAAGGCAAGAATACTCAGTGCTCCGATAATGCGGGATGCAAAAATGGATTTGTTCATGGTGTTCTCCGTGGTAGATAAGATGCGCGATGTCCGCAAACCTATAAACGGAGGACTTCGGAAAACGGGGTTAAAACACTTGAATCAGTCCCGCCCGGCCTATTTCGGATTGATCAGATCATCCGGCAGTACCAGGTCCGGGTAGCGCAGCTGCAGCCGGGCAAGGCTTTGCGCGGCTTCTGCGTTGCGCCCTTCGGCACGCAGCTCACGGATTCGCTTCAGCCAGGCTTCTGGCGTTGCCGCATCGTCTGCGGGGCTGGCTGCAGAACTGGAGGACAAATCCGCCGCAGTCACTGCACTGGAACCGGCATCACGGCGCTTCGCTTCAATTCTGCCCTGCCCTGAAGCGGCATCGCCAGCATCACCCGATTCACGTTTTTCGCGCAGAGCATCGGCAGTGGCACTCACTGATTTTTTCAGCTGTTCGGTGACCGGAGAAGGCGGAACCTCTGCCGGGGCCGCAGGAAGCGAGGCTGCCGGCGAAGCCTGCGGCCTGGCAACGCGGGCCGCGGCTTGTTCCTGTTCTGCAGAGGGCAAGTCCTGCACGGCCTTTGACCCGGCACGCTGTATAGCCGGTGGCCGGAGATTGATCGACGGCCGGACTTCCGTCGTGACGACTTCCGGCGCGGCTCTACCCACCCCGTCGTCCACAGCCTTGCCCGGCCCCACCGCAGTATTCATTTCGCTGCGCCGATCGCGTTCCTGTTCATCCATGACGTGCCAGCCAAGCGACAGTCCAAGAGCCGCGACCGCTATCGCCGATGCCGGTGCCAGCCAGCCCTTCCACCACGGCAAGGGACGCCTTGTTTGTGTCCTGCTGCCAGTAGCAAGATCAGCCCTTGCTGCTTCGAGAATGCGCTGGTCAAGCATCAGGTCCGGTTCGGCATCACTGCCTGCATGGAAAAGAGCATGCAGTTCCTTGACCGCAGACTGCGGAACATCAGTTTCCGGCGGGAGGATGGAACGGGTCATCGCAAATCTCCCAGTTCGCTGCGCAAGCGCGAATAAGCATAGCGCAGACGGCTTTTTGCGGTTTCGAAGCCGGTGCCGGTAGCCTTGCCGATTTCTTCGACGCTCAGCCCGCCTTCGGCCGCCAGCAGGAAAGCTTCGCGCTGTGCCGCCGGCAAGGCTTCAACAGCGGCAACCAGGCGGCCGGCGAGGTGCGCACGCTCGAGCAGACGCTCAGGTTGTTCGCTCGACGGCGCTGGATAATCCGGAGGATCACCCTCGGCATCGCTAGCGTCAACTTCGAATTCAGCCAGCCGGCCACGCGCACGGAAACTGTCGATCAGCCGATTATGGGCGATGCGGTAGAGCCAGGTCGTAAACTTGGCAGACACCTCGTATCCACTACGGATGCGAATAACCGACATCCAGATCTCCTGAAACATTTCATCCGCCAGTTCGCGACGTCCGCACTGATGCAACAGATAGCGGTACAGGCGTCTGCGATGACGCGCGTAGAGTGCATCAAACGCTGCTGCATCGCCATCGCGATAGTCCAGCATGAGGGTTTCGTCAGTGCGCGACTCGTCCATGCCTTAAGTGTAAACGAGGAAGAGGCGTTTTCGGGGTCAGCGTGACCTGATAACTGGTCGGCAATGGGTACTCAGCCATCGCGCTCCCCGTTCCGGCCAGGGGGCTGATTAAGGGCTGCCCGGAAAAATACCAGAGCGACGCCAAGCGCCAGCACGGCGAGCACGAAGGCCAGACGTTTCCCATGCCACAGGCTGGCCAACCAGCGATTGAAGTCATCGGCCAGGACGGCCGCCTTGCCGCCAAAAAGCTCCAGGTCATGACGATAACGCTTGGAATCGTACAACGTGACTGCATAGGCATTGCCGTCCACAAACACATAGCCATCGACATCGCCGGGATCATCCGCCGCCGTCAGATACACGGCGGCGGAAGCCGCCAGACCGGCAAGCAGGATCAGGGCGCCGATCAGAAACAGGCGAAGCTGACGTGTCGAGTACTTCCTGCGCATACCCCTGCTTTCTTCAAAAACGATCCAGGTCAAACCCTGAAACCATGAAGCAATACGGCTCAGATAAGTTGTCATCCCCGCGTAGGCGGGGATCCAGAGCCAAGACTGTAACTGGCTCTGCATTCCCGTTGGTCAGATTCCCGCCTTCGCGGGAATGACCAATTGATGCCTTTGCGTTAACTGAACAGTATTGAAAACTAGGGAGCGCTATATCCCGCAGCCGTCAGGCGCGCACCGGCAGCGGGGCCGGTGAGGTGGCTGATGAAGGCTTCGACGGCAGCGCCATGCGGCGTTCCGGGAACCGGTACCGCCACATATACGGTGTACTTCTGCAATTCCTCGGGCAAGGGCCCGACCAGGCGGATGCCCTTCACCGGCATGATTTCGCTGATCTGGTGGATGCCCAGTTCAATTTCGCCGCGGCCGACCGGTTCGACCACATAGCCGCCCTTGAGCAGCGTCGTTTTCGCTTTCACCTGCTCGGCGATGCCGAGTTTCTCCAGCACAGTGGCGACATGCTTGCCGCTGGTGCCGATGGTCGGATCGATATACACCAGAGATTTGGCGGCCAGTACGGTACGCGTGAAGGCCTCGGCCGTCGAAATATCCGGCAGCGGCGCATTTTCGTTCACCGCCACTCCCACGCCCACACGCGCAAGCGGACGGCCGATGCCCTTCGGCAATTTGCCTTCGCGCTCAAGACGTTCAAGCACGTCGCTGGTCACAATCACCATATCGATGGCCTCGCCCTTGGCGAGGCGCTCGGTCAGCGGCCCCATCGGCTGGAATTCGACCAGGGCAACGTGTGCGGAAGCCGCCTTGAACGACTGCGCCAGCGGTTCCACCAAGGCCTTGGCCGCGCCACCCGACAGAACGCGTATCTCGTCAGCCTGCCCCAGCGGGACACACAGCGCGACCAAGGTCAGCGTTGCAATGAAAGAGCGGGGTATCGACCTTCGCTTGTGCCTAAGGAAACGCTGAAGTATTCCATATCCGTCATTCCGGCGAAAGCCGGAATCCAGAAGAATCAACGAACTGGACCCCGGCTTTCGCCGGGGTGACGAGTAAATTAGTCTCTCCCTAAGAGCTTCGCGATGTTTGCCCATGTGATGCCTCCGTCCGAACGGGTTTGTGAAAGACGCCGAAATAAGCATTCATCACTATTTGCGGCCCTGACCGTGCATCAATTCTGACACACTCTGCAGCTGAATTCTCCAAAGCCTCGGGCACGATTCATAATCCATCGGCTACCGGGCGTTTCCGTAGGACGGGTCGATTGATGATAAAATTCCCGCCAGTAAATCAATACCACTAACGCCTGCAACTGAACGCCCAGCGCCCAGATCTCACTCTCGAAACCTTTGACAGAAAGCCTGAAATGACCACCAACATCCGCCAGGAAGATTTGATCCAGAGCATCGCCGACGCCTTCCAGTACATCAGCTATTACCATCCGCTCGACTTCATCAAGGCGCTGGGCGAAGCCTACGAGCGCGAGGAATCACCTGCCGCCAAGGACGCGATTGCCCAGATCCTGACCAACTCGCGCATGTCGGCCGAAGGCCACCGCCCGATCTGCCAGGACACCGGCATCGGCATGGTCTTCCTCAAGGTCGGCATGAACGTGCAGTGGCCAGACGCTACCATGAGCCTGCAGGAAATGGTCAACGAAGGCGTGCGCCGCGCCTACGCCGATCCGGACAACCCGCTGCGTGCCTCCGTGCTCGCCGATCCGGCCGGCAAGCGCAACAACACCAAGGACAACACCCCGGCCGTCGTGCATTTCGAGATCGTTCCCGGCCACCACGTCGAAGTCATCTGCGCGGCCAAGGGCGGCGGTTCCGAAGCCAAGGCAAAGTTCGCCATGCTCAACCCCTCCGACGACGTCGTCGAGTGGATTCTCAAGACCGTGCCGACCATGGGCGCCGGCTGGTGCCCACCCGGCATCCTCGGCGTCGGCATCGGCGGCACGCCGGAAAAAGCCATGCTGATGGCCAAAGAGTCAATCATGGCGCCGGTCGATATCCAGGAACTCAAGGCGCGCGGCGCCAAGACCAGAGCCGAAGAACTGCGTCTTGAACTCTATGAAAAGATCAATGCCCTTGGCATCGGCGCTCAAGGGCTTGGCGGCCTGACCACCGTGCTCGACGTCAAGGTGCTCGATTACCCGACACACGCCGCCAACCTGCCGGTGGCGCTGGTTCCCAACTGCGCCGCCACCCGCCATATCCACTTCCACCTCGACGGTTCCGGCCCGGCCAGACTCGAACCCCCGAAGCTCTCCGACTGGCCCGATGTCACCTGGACGCCGGATCTCAAGACGGCCACGCGCGTCGACCTCAATACGCTGACCAAAGCCCAGGTCGCCGCCTGGACGCCAGGCCAGAAGCTGCTGCTCAACGGCAAGATGCTGACCGGTCGCGACGCTGCGCACAAGCGCATCGCCGACATGCTGGCCAGGGGCGAGAAGCTACCGGTGGACTTCACCAACCGCGTCATCTACTACGTTGGCCCGGTTGATCCGGTACGCGACGAAGTCGTTGGCCCGGCCGGCCCGACGACGGCGACGCGCATGGACAAGTTTACTCGAATGATGCTGGAAAAGACCGGCCTCATCTCGATGGTCGGCAAGTCCGAGCGTGGCCCCGTAGCCATCGAGGCGATCAAGGACAACAAGTCGGCCTACCTGATGGCCGTTGGCGGTGCCGCCTATCTCGTCGCCAAGGCGATCAAGGCATCGAAAGTCGTCGGCTTTGCCGATCTGGGCATGGAAGCCATCTACGAGTTCGATCTGCAGGATATGCCGGTAACCGTGGCGGTTGATTCAAACGGCACCTCGGTGCACACCACCGGTCCGAAGGAGTGGTGCGAAAAGATCGGCAAGATCCCGGTTTCCATGCTCTTCGGCAACAAGCACTAGGCCGTTTGATGCATCAATGAATAGCCGGCTCCGTGCCGGCTATTTTTCTTGTTCCATGCAATCAACACCTTAATCGCATGATTGGTATTTTCGACAGCGGACTCGGCGGCCTCTCGGTTCTGGCGTCTATCGCCAGCGCCTTGCCTCACGCCAACCTAGTCTATTTGGCTGATACGGCGCATGTCCCCTACGGTGAAAAGGACGACCGTTTCATTCGCGAGCGCGTGCTGAACATCGGCCGCCATCTCGTCGATCACGGCTGCACGCTGATCGTCGTCGCCTGCAACACGGCCACGGCGGCGGCCGTTGCCGCGCTGCGCAAGTCCTTGCCCAATATCCCGGTGGTTGGTGTCGAACCGGGCGTCAAACCAGCCGCCGCTTCTTCAACAAGCGGCCACATCGCCGTGCTGGCCACCGAATCCACCGCACGCAGCGAAAGGTTGGCGCGCCTCATTCGCGAGCATGCGGGAACGTTGCAGGTCGACATTCTGCCCTGCCCGGGCTGGGCCACCCGGGTCGAAACGCTGCATCTCGACGACCCAGGTTTCACCGAAACCGCGCGCCGGCATCTGGCGCCGGTACTCGCTGCGGGGGCCGACCGGATCGTGCTCGGCTGCACGCACTACGCCTTCCTCGCGCCGCTGCTCGAACCCATCGTTGCCGGCCGTGCGCTGCTGGTCGACGTTGCCGGTGCCGTCGCCCGCCAGTGCGTGCGTCTCGCTGCGACTTCCGCTCACGGCCAGGGCCGGCTGACCCTGCTCGCCACCGCCAGTCCCGAACGCCTGCAGGCGGCACTTCCTGCGCTTGGCCTGAATCACCTTGGTACTCGGCTAAGCGGCCCGGCGTGCCGGGCTTCGGTCTGAGCGCGAACATGTCGCCGAGGCAAACAGTCAGCATCATCGGCGGCGGACCGGCCGGCCTGATGGCTGCCGAAGTAATTGCCCGTACCGGCCTCCAGGTCGATCTTTACGACGCCATGCCCTCACTCGGCCGCAAGTTCCTGATGGCCGGCAAGGGCGGCATGAACATCACCCATAGCGAAGCGGCAGCGGCGTTCCGCGCCCGCTACGGCGTACGCGCCGGGCACATCGCTCCGCTGCTCGATGCCTTTGGCCCCGAAGCGCTGCGCGAATGGATCCACGGACTGGGGATAGACACCTTTGTCGGCACCTCCGGCCGGGTTTTCCCCGCCGGCATGAAGTCCGCCCCGCTGCTGCGCGCCTGGCTGCACCGCCTGCGCCAAGCCGGCGTGCGCTTTCACGTCCGCCATCGCTGGGTCGGCATCGAACAGCAAGCCGACCGCAGATACGCGTTGCATTTCGCCACCCCGGAGGGTGAAAAGCGGGTCGAGACCGACACCCTCGTGCTGGCACTGGGTGGCGGCAGTTGGTCAAAGCTCGGTTCGGATGGGCGCTGGGCCAGCCTGCTCGAACAGGCTGGCGTCCCGGTGGCCGTGCTGCGCCCGTCCAACTGCGGTTTTGACGTGGGCTGGAGCAAGCATCTGCGCGAACACTTTGCCGGCCAGCCGGTCAAGCCCGTGGCCGCGTCCTTCACCGCTGCCGGCGGTACGACATGCCGGCGCCAGAGCGAATTCGTGATCACTGAAAACGGCGTCGAAGGCGGCCTGATCTACGCTTTCTCCGCGGCCTTGCGCGACCGTATCGAGCAGACTGGAAGCGCCGTTCTTACGCTCGACCTGCTGCCCGGCCACGATCTGTCGCGGGTGATCGACGAGGTGGCACGTCCTCGGGGATCGCGTTCACTATCCAGCCACCTGCAAAGCCGTCTGGGGCTCAAGGGCGTGAAAACGGCGCTGCTGCATGAATGCCTCCCGCATGAAGCGTTCGCCGACCCGTACAGACTGGCCATGGCCATCAAGGCCTTGCCGCTACGCCTGATCGCGCCGCGCCCGCTCGATGAAGCCATCAGCAGTGCCGGTGGCGTGCTGTTCGAAGCACTCGATGAATACCTGATGATCCGCACGCTGCCGGGCATCTTCTGCGCCGGCGAAATGCTCGACTGGGAAGCGCCCACCGGCGGTTATCTGCTTACCGCCTGTCTTGCCAGTGGCCACAGGGCGGGGCAAGGGGTCATCGACCGCCTGCAATCCGTTCATCAAGCATGCTAGTCTTGTTATCCGACACCGACAGCCCGATATAAGGCCACATGAACATCCCCGGAAAACCTGCCCCCTGCGACTATGCGGCCTGGACACTGGCTGTACTCGGCATCCTTTTCGTCCTCCATTTCCATCTGCTGCCGGCGCTGATTGCCGGCTTGCTGATTTATGAACTGGTGCATGCCATCTTCCCGTTGTTTTCACGGCACCTTTCAACACGACGCGCCAAGGGACTGGCGGTGATATTCGTCGCACTGCTGGTGGTCGGTGCGGTTACAGCGGGTGGTTTCGGCATCATCGCCTTCATGAAAAGCGAAGGCGGCAGCCTGGCGGCACTGCTCGCCAAGATGGCCGACATCGTCGAGAGTTCGCGCGCTTTGCTGCCGCAATGGCTGGCCGATTACCTGCCGGTCACCACGGACGGCGGCGGCAACATCAGCGTATGGCTGCGCGAACACGCCACCGATCTGCAACGGATCGGCAAGGAAACCGGTCATTCGCTGGCGCATGTACTGATCGGCATGGTCATCGGTGCCATGGTTTCACTGCGCGAGGCCTGCGCCAAAGACAACAGCGGCCCCTTGTCCAGGGCGCTGGCCGAACGCATCTTCCACCTCGGCGAAGCCTTCCGCCGCATCGTCTTCGCCCAGGTGCGCATCTCGGCCATCAATACGCTATTTACTGCCATTTATCTGGTCGTCGTGCTGCCGCTCTGCGGCGTATCCCTGCCCCTGACCAAGACGATGATTGTCGTCACCTTCCTGACCGGCCTGCTGCCGGTCGTCGGCAACCTGGTCTCCAACACGATCATCGTCATCGTCAGCATGGCGCATTCGCCGGCAGTGGCGCTATCGTCGCTCGTCTTTCTGGTTGTCATCCACAAGCTGGAATACTTTCTCAATGCACGCATTGTCGGTACCCAGATCAACGCCAGGGCGTGGGAACTGCTCACTGCCATGCTGATCATGGAAAGCGCCTTCGGCCTTTCCGGGCTGGTAGCGGCCCCGATCTGTTATGCCTGGCTGAAGGATGAGCTTAAGCAGCGCGGTCTGATCTGATGCACATCTGGGTCGACGCCGATGCCTGCCCCAAAGTCATCAAGGACATTCTCTTTCGCGCCGCAACGCGTACCAGTATTCCGCTGACGCTGGTTGCCAACCAGACACTTCATGTTCCACCCTCGCCCTTGATCCGCAGCGTGCAGGTCGCCGCCGGCTTCGACGTGGCCGACAACGAGATCGTCAAGCGCGTTGCCGCCGGCGATCTGGTCATCACCAGCGACCTGCCGCTTGCCGCCGAGGTCATTGAAAAAGGCGTCCATGTATTGAGCCACCGCGGCGAATGGTATTCGGCTGCCAACATCCGGCCGCTGCTCAACATGCGCGACTTCATGGACAACCTGCGCGCCAGCGGCATACAAACCGGCGGGCCGCCACCGATGAGTCAATCCGAACGGCAGGCGTTTGCCGGGCATCTCGATCGCTTCCTGGCAAATCGCTGCTGAGAGGCTGTGGAAATTTGCATCAAGCCCAAGCGTAAAGGTGACCGGAGGAAATGCAGAGCCACGAAAGGGCAAATGAATATTCAAGCGCTTTACAGGTTGAAATCCGACCAGACGCCCTCCAGGGCTGCGGAAACCTTTTTGTACAGGGCCAGCTTCCTGGCATAGACGGGCATGGTAGCCGGATCGGGCTCAAGCCGGCATTTGATCCGCACCATGTTTTTCGCGGCTTCCGGCAAATCCTTGTAGACCCCTGCCGCGACGGAAGCAGCCATGGCACAGCCCAGGGTGCCCAGTTCCCGGGTCTCGACAATCTCCACCGGCAGCCTGAACACATCAGCAAATATCTGCGCCCAGAACAGCGAATTTGCCGCACCTCCGGCAAGTCTGACGGCTTCTGTCCGGCCGCGCTTGGCCAGCAATCTCTCAAGATGGATCCTATGGCAGAAAACAATGCCCTCCAGAACGGCGCGGATAATCTGGGGCCTTGAATGATGGCTGTCCAGCCCGACCAGGCATGCCTTGGCCCGGGGGTTATAGTTGGAGCCAAAAATATACGGCAGAAAAATGATGTTCTGCTCTTGCGCACTCACCTGGGCCGCCAACTCGCTGCAATACTCGAACACATTGACACCCAGTTCGCTGGCCCTGAGTTTTTCCTCGGCCAGGAACATCTCCAGAAACCATTCGAAGTTGCTTGCCGAGGTCGGGCTGCATTCCTCGATCAGGTAATAACCGGGAATGCAGTAAAGCGAGTTCATCATCACCGATTTATCGACCACCGGTGTTCTGGAGATGTATTCATTGATGCCCCAGGTCCCGGCGATGACACATATCCTGTCTTCATTGACGATATCCATGGCGATGGCACAGGCGTCAATATCGAACATTCCGCCGGCCAGCGGAGTCCCTGCCCTGAGCCCCGTCTCCGCGCTGGCGGCCTGACTGACAACGCCGCAGAAGTCGGTTGATTGTTTCAACGGCGGCAAGGCGTCAAAAAGTTCTTCGAGTCCGTATTCGGCCAGAAGCTCGCGATCGAAGCCTTGCTCTTTCAGGTTCAGCATGTTCGATCCCGAGGCATCGGTCACTTCGGAAAACGCCTGACCCGTCAGCCGGAACCTGATGTAATCCTTCACCCCGAAGATCCATTTAATATTGGCGAAGACTTCGGGCCGGTTGTCCCTGTACCAGCAAAGGAGTGAAACCGGCTGACAGGCCAGGATCGTCTGGAAGGTCCTGGCAAAAACCCGGTCGGCCGTTCCGTCGGCAGTCCACTGTTCCGTATACCTCCAGGCACGACTGTCGGTCGAGACGATGCCATTGCCGCAGGGCTTGCCATCCCGGCCCCAAAGGTACAGGCCCTTGCCATGACCGGTGCAGGCGACTCCGCTGATTTCCGCCGCAGCGATGCCGGACCTGGCGATGGCTTCCCGGATGACCCTGCAGTTCACCCGCCAGAGTTCATCCATGTCACGTTCGGTATATCCGGCCAGCGGTGTCAGCATTTCGAGCCGGGATGCTGACGCGGCGATTTCATTTCCCGTGCTGTCAAAGATGACCGCCTTGCACATCGACCCCCCGTTATCGATGCCCATGAAATAAGTTGTCATGTTGCTCCCCATGATTTCAGACCCTGGTTCAGGAATGCCGCAGCTTATCCCCGACCAGGCAGAACCGGTGTGACAGGCTCTTGCGTAAGCTGACGGGATAGTTTTTCGATGCCAGAAGCTTAAGGCCGTGCCAAGGCAGCCTTTTAGTGCGGGTCCGATACCATTCCCTGTCTCGGCTATGGTGGTCTTGTCCGATGAAAGTCTATCCTGGCCACCGGATTTGTGGGAATCAGTAATTCTTGATTTGTGATCAATTCATATGAATTAACGATTATACGTAGATGTGTTTGCTGAATATAATGACAAAATTCTCTTGACGGCAAGCGTAATGTAGTCACCCTGCCTTTAGAGGATCGAGTCAGCGAAGGTCTCTATTATTGATCGGCTCAAACGTGGGCCTGCCGTTGACACCACATGGACCTGACTGCGCTGCTGCCTTGAGCGCCAATACTCAACGACCCAAAGGACGACCCATGAACGACCATAAAACTGCGATTGTCACCGGCGGAGCCAAGGGGCTCGGCAAGGCCATCTGCGAAACGCTCGCATCCCCCGGCACCCTGGTGGTGGTGGCTGATATGGAGATCGCCAAGGCGCGCGAAACCGCGGATTCCATCAAGAGCCATGGCGGTGAGGCCGTGGCGATCGAGGTGAACGTCGCCGATGAGGCCTCGGTGCTGGCCTTATACCAAGCAGTGAAGGCGCTCTCGCCGACCATCGACATCCTGGTGAACAATGCCGGCATCGGCCGCGAGTTGCCCATCCTCGACATCGCCGTTGCCGAGTGGGACCGGATCTTCGCCGTGAACATGCGCGGCACCTTCCTGATGAGCCGTGAGGCCTTGCGCGTCATGAAGGAGCAGCGCAGCGGGAAAATCATCTCCATCGCCTCAGCCTCCGGCAAGATGGGCGGACTCGTCGCCGGGGCACATTACGCAGCCTCCAAGGCCGGCGTCATCTGTTTCACTAAATCCCTCGCCTTGCAGGCCGCACCATTCAAGATCAATGTCAATGCCGTGTGTCCGGGACCGATGGCTACAGACATGACAGCCATCTGGGGGGAAGAGATGAATCGGGCCTTCGCCGAGAAGATTCCCTGGAAGGAATATGGCCAGCCTCAGGACGTGGCCGATGCCGTCGCCTTCCTTGCATCGGAGAAATCCCGTTACATCACCGGTGAGATCCTGGATGTGAACGGTGGTTTCGTCATGGACTGATCCCTAGGGGGTGTTCTCATTCAGCGGGCGGTCCATTGAATGAGAACACCCCCTTGGATCATCTCACCAGGCGTGCACCAATCCCCGGCCACCGGCTCCGATCGCATCCCGGTCATTTGCGCTGATGTCCGCGATTAGCACGCCTTTGTCCACGGCTCCGGAAACCGATTGCTACATTTCGATTCTCCGAACGGGGCTGGGCGCATGGGTCCGAGCTCTGAACTAGCAGGAAACATCAATACCAATTTCAAGATCGCTCGATACAATAATACAATTGTACTTCTCTTGCTTTTCATCTTATTGTTACAAAACTCAAAGAAGTTTATTTACAAAAAGCAGGGAGTTACAAGAATCATTTTCGCAGGCTCGTGGAATTCCGGTCAGGCTACCAGCTTGTACCGATTTTCCTTTGACATGGGGTAAAAGCACAGCGATACTTCCCGTGGAGGGGGGTTGAATTTCCTATCCTCTGGGGTTTGTTGTTTCCAAATTCATAATTTTTTCTGGGGGCACTATGAGAATTAGAAAATTATCTGGAATCATTGTTTCTGTCCTTACTTTAACGGTCGGTATTTCGGTGATGGGCTTCAGTCCGGTTTCTGCCCAGGAAAAGCCCATTGTTATCAAGTTTGCCCACGGCGATCCACCTGATCCGATTGTCGGCTCGGCGCATGGGGACGCGGTCACCTTCAAGAACCTGGTCGAGAGTGCATCGAACGGGCGGATCAAGGTCGAGATCTACCCGGCCAACCAGTTGGGATCCGAGCGGGAACAACTTGAAGCCGTCAAGATGGGCACCGTCGAGATGTGCAATGTGAGCGAGGGTACGGTTCCTGGCATCTTTCCGGAAATCCTGGTGCTGGGGATCCCCTATCTCTTCGAGTCGGCGCCCCTGGCATGGAAGGTCCTTGACGGGCCTTTTGGCAAGGACCTGATGGAGGAGATGAGGAAGAAGACCGGCGTCAAAAACCTCACGATTACCGAAAACGGGTTCCGCAACTTCACCAACAGAGTTCGCGCCATTCACAAGCCTGATGATATGAAAGGCATGAAGATCAGGACGATGGAGAACCCCGCCCACATGGAGATGGTACGGTCTCTCGGTGCCTCTCCGACGCCTGTTGCCTGGGCTGAGACTTACACGTCATTACAGCAAAAAGTTGTCGATGGGCAGGAAAACCCTGTTTCCCTGATCCTGGCCATGAAGTTCTATGAGGTGCAAAAGTACCTGATCCTTGACGGGCATGTCTACAGCATTGACTTCACTTTTATCAATGATGCCTTCTTCCAGAAGCTGCCGAAGGACCTGCGCCGGATCGTCGAAGATGCCGCCGTCGTGGGCGGGCTTGTTCATAGAGGCATGCAGCAGTACACATCGGCGATTGGTGTGGAAGAGCTGAAGAAGAAAGGGATGGAGATTTATGTGCCGACACCCGCCGAGTTGGATGCCTTCGCCAAGACAACTCAGCCTCGGGTGACCGAATGGGTCAAGACCAAGGTTCCGCCGAAGTGGGTTGATTATCTCTTCAAAGAGGTCGAGAAATCCAGAACAGAACTCTACGGCAAGAACTAAGTTCTCAACTCATACAGGTCAGGCAGGATTTTGACTTGAAATGGAGAGGATTCGCCTGGCGATTCCTCTCCACTTTTTTAGCACGTCGTCACCCGAGATGAAAGGTATCTTGATAATGATGTCCTTCCAGAAGCACGCTGAGAAAACTTTCGACTGGACCGTCGCAATTGCCATGGTGCTATTGAACGCATGCGTCTTTGCCCAAGTGGTCAGCCGCTATATTTTCAACAGTCCGATCGACTGGACAGAAGAGTTGGCGCGCCTCCTGTTCATCTGGATCTCGTTCATGGGGGCTTTCCTGGCCCTCAAGACGAAGGGCCATATCGCCGTTGAAACGTTGTTGCATAGCCTGTTCAAGCCCGCAGCGAGGATTTATGTCAAAGCCATCGCCGATTTCCTGATCCTCTACTTCTGCATCTATCTCGCCTACATGGGCGTGGTGATGATGCAGAAAACGGCAGACGATTTGACGCCGGTGATGCTGCTCCCATTTTCCTATCTCTATGCCGCCATTGCGCTGTCCGGCACCCTGATGGCTGTCTATCTGGTGATTCGCGCCTTCAGCCTGGAGAGAAAGACACTCATCGTTTCCTTTCTCGCTTCCGTCGTACTGTGCGCATTGCTTTACTTCGTCTTCGGCAGAGGGGATTTTTCCGGGGGGAATCTCGTTGCCGTGATGCTCGTTTCCTTTTTCCTTTTTATCGCTGCCGGCATGCCCATTGCGTTTGCGATCGGCATCGGCGGCCTGCAATTCTTGCTCTTGCAAGGTAAGATTCCTCTCGTTGTGACCCATACCCGTCTGTTCGGGGGGGTCGATTCCTTTCCGCTGCTGGCCGTGCCGTTCTTTATCCTGGCCGGCGAACTGATGAATATCGGCGGCGTGACCGTGCGGCTCGTAGCCCTGGCGAAGGTTCTGGTGGGGCATATCCGCGGCGGCCTGGGAATGGTCGTGGTGGTCGCAGAATACTTCTTTTCCGGCATCTCCGGCTCGACAGTGGCCGACGTCTCGGCGATCGCTTCACTGTTGATTCCGGCGATGAAAAAGGCTGGCTATTCGTCGGAAACCTGCGTTTGCATTGTTTCAGCAGCCACGGCGATGGGGATTCTCGTTCCACCGTGCATTCTCATGGTGGTCCTCGGCGGAATGACCGGCATCTCGGTGGGCGCCCTGTTCATGGGAGGTTTTCTCCCCGCCGTCGTCATCTCGCTTTGCATCATGGCGCTGATCTATTATCAAGCCGTCAAGACGGGTATCCCTGTGGAAGAAAAGGCCACGTTGAAGGAGGCCGTCAAGGCAACAGGAGGGGCTCTCGTTCCGCTGATGCTTCCGGTGATCATTCTGGGTGGCATCATCGGGGGTGCGGCCACGCCGACGGAAATTTCTGTGATCGCCGTCCTCTATGCCTTCATTCTCGGAAAGTTTGGCTACGGGGAAATCAAATGGGGCGACCTCGTCCCGATTCTGGTGCGATCCGCGATCATGACGGGTAGCGTGATGTTCCTCGTCGGGACCGCGTCTATCCTCTCCTGGATCCTGTCCATCAACCAGATCCCGCAAATGGTCGGGCAACTGATCATCCATCTGTCAAGCTCACCCCTAGTTTTCCTTCTTCTGTGCAATCTGACGTTCATCATCATCGGCTGCATCCTGGAAGGACTGCCCGCCATGCTGATTCTCGTACCGATCTTTCTGCCCCTGTGCGCGCAATTCGGAGTCAGCCAACTGCATTTCGGTATCCTGGTGGTCGCTTCTCTAGGGATAGGACTGTTCCTGCCCCCACTCGGCATGGGGATGTACATCGCCTGCGCCTTTGCCAAGCTGGACATCGGGAAATCAATCGTGCCGTTCATGCCGTATCTCATATGTCTGCTCGTCGGACTTTTCATCATTACGGCATTCCCATGGTTTACGCTGGTCCTTCCAGGCATGTTTTTTCAGTGAGCTCGCTTGTCATGCTCAATAATTGAGCGAATAAGGGGGTCAGAGAGTGTTTTCATCTCTGACCCCCTTTTAATATGATCACCCTGCCAGCAGCTTGACACGGACAAGGTAGAATCCGTCTTTCGATTGATTCCGGGTCTTCCATGCCGCGCCTTCTAGTTGAACGCTTTACCGTCGGTTCCGCCTCCATCGACATGAACGGTCATGTCAATAATCAGGACTACGTGCGCTGGATGCAGGACATCGCGACCGCCCATTCGCAGTTGCAGGACTGGCCCCTGGCCCGTTACCTCAAAACGAAAACGACCTGGGTGATCCGCTCGCATTTCATCGAATACATCCGACCGGCTTTCATGGGCGACGAATTGATCGTCGCCACCTGGGTCGCCGGCATGGAGACGCAGACGTCTCC
>JFJP01005510.1_pt1 | contig 28804 bp, 26 predicted proteins | sample 431651 | NCBI WGS metagenome assembly JFJP01 (sample SAMN02602958, study PRJNA72255) | Microbial mat metagenome, whole genome shotgun sequencing project. | biome: fresh water; feature: sink hole; material: water; isolation source: purple microbial (photo- and chemosynthetic) mats found in... | reverse complement strand
GTGTCGTGGCGGCGCAATTCAGCATGGCCCTGCACCACCGTCTGCACGCCAGCCTCACCGCTGATGCGGTCACCCGACACAAAACTGGGCGCGTCGCGCCGCGCGGCCTCGGGCAAAGCGTCTCGCAACAGAGGGCTGGATTTCAGCGCCAAGGGCGGCACTGCGTCCTGCGCCGCAGCCCACTGGGTGCCTGCAGAGCCGAGCAGCACCGTGACCGTCTGGGCCCATCGCCACCAGCGCACGGGGGTGACGCCAGCCTGGACTGAGGGCGGACACCGGGGGCTGTGATCGGAAGCAGGGCAGGTCATTTGTAAAATCCCGCCGCATTATCGTCTGCCGGGTTCACACTCCCTGCCCATGCCATTGAACCCCTCTGCCCCCACACCACAACCGCATGCCTTGCCAGCCATTGAATGGGCCAGCACTGAGCGCCAGCAACACTTTGCCACTTGGCTGGCTCAGGTCGCGCTGGCCCACAAACTGCTGCCCGACTCCGTGCGCGCCGCCTCGGCCGATGCCAGCTTCCGGCGCTACTTCCGCGTGGACACGGCAGCAGGCGGCAGTTGCATCGTCATGGACGCGCCGCCCGACAAGGAAAACTGCCAGCCCTTCGTGACCGTGGCCGGGCTGATGGCCGCCGCCGGGTTGCGCGTGCCCCCCAGGGCTTCATGCTGCTGAGCGACCTGGGCTCGCAAACCATGCTCGATGTGCTGGACCTGGACAACCCCAGCGCCAACCAGCCCCGCTACATGGATGCGCTGGCCGCCCTCGTGCCATGGCAAACCGCCAGCCGCGAAGGCGTGCTGCCCGCTTACGATGAAGCCCTGCTTCGGCGCGAGCTGCAACTCTTCCCCGACTGGTACCTGGCGCAGCACAAAGGCTTCACGCTCAGCCCCGCCCAACAGGCCCTGCTGGACAAGACTTTCACCACCATCGTGGCGCGCAACCTGGCCGGCCCCAAGGTGTTTGTGCACCGCGACTTCATGCCCCGCAACCTGATGGTGCCGCCCTCCGGGTACAGCTCCACCACCGCCGCGCAGGCGCTGGGCGTGCTGGACTTTCAGGATGCCGTCTACGGCCCCGTGACCTACGACATTGCCAGCCTGATGCGCGACGCCTTCCTGACCTGGGAAGAAGACTTCGTGCTGGAAATCACCATCCGCTACTGGGAGCGCGCCCGCAAAGCGGGCCTGCTGGACTTTGACGGCTGGAGCGAAGACTTCGGGGCGTTCTACCGTGCCGTGGAATGGATGGGGCTGCAACGCCACCTGAAGGTGATGGGCATTTTTGCGCGACTGACCCTGCGCGACGGCAAGCCCAAATACCTGGCCGACACGCCCCGCTTCGTGCACTACGTGCGCAACACGGCCAACCGCTACCGCGAACTTGGCCCTTTCCTGAAGCTGATCGACGAGGTGGAAAACCTGCAAGCCGCCACCGGTTTTGCCTACGGGCGCATGTGATTTACAAGCTTTTTGTGCCTCTGCCGCTTAATGGTATTGCGTTTCTAGCTACTGTTTATTAAGCTGATGCCCCGCTTTTTTTGCCCCCTGCCTTTGACCACCGGCCAGGCACTGGAACTGCCCGCCGGTGCGGCGCGGCACGTGCAGGTGCTGCGCTTGCAGCCGGGCATGGACATCACGCTGTTCAACGGGCAGGGCGGCGAGTTCACGGCCACCATCACCCGCATGGGCCGCAGCGACGTGGCCGTGACCGTGGGCACACACCTGGCACGGGAATGCGAAGCCGTGCGCCCGGTCCATCTGGCCATGGGCATGCCCGCCAACGACCGCATGGACTGGCTGGTGGAAAAGGCCACCGAACTGGGCGCGGCCAGCCTCCAACCGCTGCACACCGCCCACAGCGTGTTGCGCCTGAAGGGCGAACGCGCCGACAAAAAGCAGGCCCACTGGCAGGCCATGGCCGAGGCCGGCTGCGAACAATGCGGCGCCAACCGGGTGCCCGCCGTGTGGCCCGTGGCCGAACTGGATACCTGGCTGACCCGCGCCGCCAGCCCTGCCCCGGCGCTGCGCTGCGTGTTGTCGCTGGCTGCTGACACGCAGCCGCTGGCCGATGTGTTGCGCACGGTGGCCGCCGACACGCCGGTGACATTCCTCAGCGGACCCGAAGGTGGTTTGTCTGAGGCGGAAGACGCCAAAGCCCGCGCCCTCGGCTGGGTGCCTGTCTCGCTGGGTGCACGCGTGCTGCGCGCCGAAACCGCTGCGCTGGCGGCCTTGGTGCTGGCTCTCGGCTGAGCCGCCTCACTGCCGGGCGAAAAAATCCCAGATCTCTTGCGTCGCGTCCAGCGCGTCTGACCCCTTGCCACCCCGGGCCTTGCGCCCGCCAGGCCACGAATGGCCGCCGGTTTCAGTCACACACACACGCACTTCCGCGCCGTCCTGGCAGCCGCTGCGCACCTCGCAGCGCACACCGGGCCGCTCCAACACCGGCTTGGCGGGGCCACTGCACCGGTTCAACCCGGCCCACTTGTCGATGGTGGCGGGCACTGACACAAAGTTGGCATGGCTGACGGATGCACTGCCCGAGCCGCCGTTGAACATCACATGGTCGTCGTCCCGGGCGTGGATGTGGAACACCGGCACCGGCCTGCCGGGCTGGCAAGCCGAGGTGCCATCAGTGCCTGCCACGGCGGCCACAGCGCGGAACAGATCGGACGCCTCACAGGCCAGGCGGTAGCTCATCATGCCGCCGTTGGACATGCCGGTGGCGAAGATGCGCCGCGTGTCGATGGCCAGGCGCTGCTGTACCTCGGCCACCACCTCCCGCACAAAGCCCACATCGTCAATGCCCTTGTCACGCGCCGCGCCACAGCACAGGCCAGCGTTCCAGGTGGCCAGTCGCCCCCCGGGAAAACGGCTGTAGCCGTTGGGGAACACCACGATCCAGCCGCTGGCCTCCGACTGCGCGGTGAGGCCATACAGGCTGTCGCGGGCCATCGACTGCATGTTGCCCCCTCCGCCGTGGAAGGCCAGCACCAGCGGCACCGGGTGGTCGCCACGGTATGAACGGGGCACATGCACCGTGAAAGCGCGCTCCACGCCCCCGTGGCGCAGCGCCAGCTCATGGCTGCCGGGAGCCATCGGCTCTTTCGCGTGCAACCCGGCCGCGCCGACCACACACCACATGACCAGGCACCACCATCGCACCCTGCAAAACCCGTGTGTCATACCCTGGCCTCCAGCCCGCTGCAAATCGCCCATTGTGAAACAGCCCGCCCTGCATTGCAGAAGCGACAGGCAACGCTGGCAGCGGGCATGTATAAACGGCCGCTTATGAACAAGAACCTCTGGTTGCTGGCCGCCGCGCAAGGCCTGTTCCTGACGAACAACGTCACCTTCATCGCCATCAACGGGCTGGTGGGCCTGAGCCTCGCCCCGCTGGGCTGGATGGCCACGCTGCCGGTGATGGGCTATGTGGTGGGCGGCGCGCTGTCCACCGGGCTGGTGGCACGCACGCAATCCCGCTGGGGCCGCAAGGTGTCTTTTCAGTTGGGGTTGCTGGTGGCATTCGTTTCGGCGTTGCTGGGCGCATGGGCCGTGGCCGACAAAAACTTCTGGTTGCTGGTCACCGCCACCGTGGTGGCCGGTTACTACAGTGCCAACGGGCAGTTGTACCGCTTTGCCGCCGCTGAACTGGCGCTGCCCGCCTTCCGCGAAAAAGCCGTGTCGCTGGTCATGGCCGGTGGCCTGTTGGGCGCGGTACTGGGCCCCAACCTGGCCAGCCGCACCCGCACACTGACCGAGGTGCCTTTCATGGGCGCTTACCTGGCACTGGCCGTGGTGGCGGTGGTGTCCATGGCGGTGATGGCCTGGGTGCATTTCCCGCCCGCCGCACCCAAAACCGTGGGGGCTGACGGCAAGGTGGACGAAGGCCGCCCCATGTCGCAAATCCTGAAGCAACCCGTGTTCATCGTGGCTGCCGGGGCGGCTGCGCTGAGTTACGGCGTGATGAACCTGCTGATGGCCGCCACCCCACTGGCCATGCAGGTGTGCGGTTTCCCGTTCGACGACGCAGCACTGGTGCTGGAATGGCATGTGATCGGCATGTTTGCGCCGGGCTTTTTCACCGGGCACCTCATCAAACGCTTTGGCGTGCTCACCATCATGGGCTGGGGTGTGGTGCTCAATGCCGTCTGCATCGGCATTGCGCTGTCGGGCCAAGACCTGCACCAGTTCATTGGCGCGCTGTTCTTGCTGGGCGTGGGCTGGAATTTCCTGTTCACCGGCAGCACCACGCTGGCTTTGCAGGCCTACCGGCCTGAAGAGAAAGACCGGGCCCAGGCCGCCATCAACTTTTTCGTGTTTGCCACCATGGCCGTCACCTCATTCGCCTCTGGCGCGCTGGTCACCACCCAAGGCTGGACACTGCTGAACATGGGCTCGCTGCTGCCCGTGGCGATCACGGGGCTGGGGCTTGCATGGCTGGGGTGGATGCGCAAGCAGACAGCGCCCTGAGCCGCCACCGGCCACAGCCGGGACTCAGAACCGCTCGTTCAGCCAACTGCGCATGTGGTTGAGCACTTCCTGGCGCTCCACCTCGTTGAACAGCTCGTGGTACATCTCTTCAAAGCAGTGTGCCTGCACCATGTCGGGTGGGGCCGCTGCGGCAAACCGACGGCTGCCTGCGGGGTTGACCAGACCGTCTGACCCGGCGTACATCAGCAGCGTGGGCATCGACCATTCAGCCGCCTGCTCCAACACCTGCGGCCCGCCATTGGCAATGAACCGGCCCAGGCGGGGTGACACCCGGTCGTGCACCGTGGGGTCGGACAGGTAGGCCTGCACCACGTCAGGGTCGTGGGAAAGCAACTGCGGGTTCAGGCCATTGGCCACCGTGAGGTGAGGCAACACCCCTGGTAACACAGACAGCAGCGTGCTTTGCCAGCGGTTCAAGCCGGGGTCCAGCGCGGGCGACGACAGCACCAGCGCGTCGGCAGGCGGCGTCTGTCCGGCCGCCTGCTGCCGGGCGGTGTGCAGTGCAGCCACCAGTCCGCCCATGCTGTGGCCCAACAAAATCAGCGGCACTTCACCGCGGCGGCCCAGGGTGTTTCGGGTGTCTTCCAGCACATCGGCCAGGTCACGCAGGAGGGTGTCATTGGCTGGGAGACATCCGTGTTTGCCTGACGAGTCTCCGTGACCGCGCTGGTCATAGGCGCGCACGCTGAACCCCCACTCGTTGAGCTGCAGGGCAAGCGCGTTGTAGCGCCATGCGTGTTCGCCCAGCCCATGCACAACGAGCACAACCGCACGGGGGCGTTGCCGCCCCCACAGGGACCAATCAATGACGGCCAGGTGGTCGCCGTCGTGGGTGACAAACGGACTTTGTGTGATGTGATTCATGCTTCTCCCCGGGCGTGTTCTGGGAACATCTGTTGCCTGGGCCCGATTGTGCCGAGTTGCGCAGCGTCTGCCTTCGACCTGGCTGACAACCCTCTGGGAAAAACAGCACGGCTCAGGGCATGCTGGACACCACCTGTGCCACCGCCGCCGTGAGTTTTTGTGCATAGGGCAGGTGCAAAAACTCGTTGGGGCCGTGCGCGTTGCTGCGGGGGCCCAGCACGCCACACACCATCATTTGTGCCTGAGGAAAGCCCTGGCTGAGCATGTTCATGAGCGGAATGGTGCCCCCCTGACCGATGGTGCCGTAACCCGCGCCAAATTGCGCCTGTGACGCGGCCTGCATCGCGTCGTGAAACCAAGGGGCCGTGGTGGGGGCGTTCCAACCGGTGGCGCTGCCCTCACCCTCAAACGTGACCACGGCCTGGTAAGGCGCGTTGTCTTCGAGCAGGGCTTTCAGGTCTTGCACCGCCTGCGCCGCGTCCACCAGGGGCGGCAGCCGCAGGCTGAGCTTGAACGCGGTGTAGGGGCGCAGCACGTTGCCTGCGTTTTGCAGCGTGGGGAAGCCCTCTGCTCCCGTGACCGACAGCGTGGGCCGCCAGGTGCGGTTGAGCAAGGCTTCCACCGGGTCGGTGGTGGTGGGCAGGGTGAATTGGCTGGAGCCACCACAGTCGGCGTGTGCCCACGGAAAACGTTTGTACAACTCGTCACCCAGAATGGCCGCTGTGGCCTGGGCCTGTGCCAGCCGCTCGGCGGGTACTTCGCAATGGAAGCTGGCGGGCAACAGGCGACCGGTGGTGCTGTCTTCCAGCCGGTCGAGCACCTGGCGCATGACACGAAAACTGGAGGGCACCAAGCCCGAGGCATCGCCCGAGTGAATGCCCTCGGTCAGCACCTGCACCTTGAGCACGCCGCTGGCCATGCCACGCAGGCTGGTGGTGAGCCAAAGCTGGTCGTAGTTGCCGGCGCCGCTGTCCAGGCAGATGACCAGGCCCACGTCACCCAGTCGGTTGTTGCCCGGTTCGCGCAGGGCATCCACGTAGGGCAGCAGGTCGTACGAACCGCTTTCTTCGCAGGTCTCGATCAACCCCACGATGCGTGGGTGGGGCAGGCCCTGGGATTGCAGCGCCTGGATGCTGGCTATGGCGGCGTACACGGCATAGCCGTCGTCAGCTCCGCCACGGCCGTACAGCTTGCCGTCGTCAATGACCGGCGTCCACGGCCCCAGATCGCTGCGCCAGCCGGAGAACTCGGGCTGCTTGTCCAGGTGGCCGTACATGAGGCAGGTCTGGCCACTGGGGTTGGCAGGGGCTGGGCTCGTGCCGTTGCTGGCGGGTAAATCAAAGAATAAAACGGGCGTTCTAGCTTGTCCCGTATGGGTTTTTAGCTCTATTATTTCAAGCTTCAGGCCAGGCACTTTCTGGGCCTGTACCCAGTCGGCGGCGCGTTGCAGCACGCGCTTGAGGTGACCTTGTTCGGCCCAGTCGGGGGCGAAAGCAGGTGATTTGGCCGGGATTTCGATGTAGCGCTGCAGCTCAGGCACGATGCGTTGCTGCCAGCTGTCGGCCACGTGTTGGCCCAACAGAGCGGCGTCAAGGGCGGTGGCGCTGCCCAGCGCCTGGGGATTCAAACGGTCGTTCATCGGGTGTGTCTTTCAGAAACTGTCACATCGGGGCGGGGCGGCCAAACAGGTAGCCCTGGAATGCCTCGCAGCCCATCACTTGCAGGAGTTGCATCTGGCCTTCGGTTTCCACGCCTTCGGCCACCACCTTGAGGTCGAGACTTTCGGCGAGTTGCAGGATGGTGCGGGCAATGGCGGCGTCGTTGGGGTCGGTCAGCAAATCACGCACAAACGACTGGTCGATTTTGAGCACAGACAACGGCAAGCGCTTGAGGTAGCTGAGCGACGAATAGCCGGTGCCAAAGTCGTCGAGCGAAAAACGGATGCCCAAGTCGGCCAACTGGTCCATCTTCCGAATGGTGTCCTCCACATCGTGCAACAGCAGGCTTTCGGTCAGCTCCAGCTTGAGCAGATGGGGGTTGGCCCCGGTCTCGGCCAGCACGGCCTGCACAGTCTCCACAAAGTCGGGCTGGCGCAATTGCCGCGCGCTCAGGTTGACAGCGAGCGTCCACTCCGCCTTGGCAGGGGCACGAGCCCACAGGGCCAGGTGCCGACAGGCCGCACGCATCACCCAGTCGCCAATGGCCAGGATGAGGCCCGTCTGCTCGGCCACGGGGATGAACTCTGCAGGTGACACCATGCCGCGTTGCGGGTGCCTCCACCTCAGGAGGGCTTCATGCCCCGTGGTTTGACCCAACACGTTGACCACCGCCTGGCTGTACAGGGACAGTTCATCGTTGGCAAGAGCTTCACGCAGATCGCGCTCCAGTTCGGACCTGCGCTGCACCACCTCCTGCATGTGCGGATCAAAAAACCGCACGGTGTTGCGGCCGGCCGACTTCGACTGGTACATGGCGAGGTCGGCACGTTTGAGGATGTCTTCCACCCGCTCGTGGTGCTCGCGGAACAGGGTGATGCCGATGCTGGGCGTGTTGTGGTGCGGTCCCCGGCCCAGCGGGTAAGGTTCCGTCAGCGTTTCCAGCAGCTTTTGCCCCACCGTGTTGGCATACAGAGCCGCCTGGTCTTCCTGCGGGCCGAGTTCTTCGAGCAACAGCACGAACTCATCGCCCCCGATGCGGGCCACCGTGTCTTGCACGCGCACCGCAGCCTGCAGACGCTCGCCCACCTGCTTGAGCAACAGGTCGCCCTGGTCGTGGCCCTGGGTGTCGTTCAGGTCTTTGAAGTTGTCGAGGTCAATGAAGCACACCGCCGCCCACTGGCCGTGGCGGGTGCTGGCGGCCTGTGCCTGGGCCAGGCGGTCGTGGAACAGGCGGCGGTTGCACAGGCCGGTGAGCGGGTCAAAAAACGCCAGCCGCTCGATCTGCTCTTCCGCCCGTTTGCGCTCTGTCACGTTACGGGCAATGCCCAGCACACCAATGGCCTGGCCGTTGCGGTCAAACACGGCCCGTTTGACCACGTCGAACATGCCCATGCCTTCACCTGGCGCCAAGGGCAGGCTCTGCTCGTACATCACGGGCTCCTGGCTCTGCAGAGCCCTGCGGTCCGTGCCCTCGTAGCTGGCCAGCATCTCGGGAGGCGACAGCTCGGCTTCTGTGCACCCCAGCACCTCTTCGGGCGTGCGGTGGTACCCCTCCGCCCCAGATGGGTTGCACAAGATATACACGCCTTCGGTGTTTTTGAGCCAAACCCGGTCGGGGATGGCATCGAACAGGGCCCTGAAATGCAGTTCACTGCGCTCCAGCGCCTGACGCGCCTGGAAGTAATCGGACACATCCGCAAACGTGCGCACCCAGCCCCCGTCGTCCAACACCTGCGTTTTCACCTCCAGCGTGCGTCCCTGGTGGGAGGTGCGAACGTACTGCGGCGGAAACGTCAGGCGTTTTTCATCGGAGTAGTCGCCCCAGGTGGTCAATTGAGTGCGGTCCACACCTGGCCCGAAATGGCCTTGCGCGTATTGCCAGTCCACCAGTTGCACCAGCGTGGGCTGACGGGCCAGCACGCTGTCGGGGACGTCCAGCAACTCGAGCAGTCGCTGGTTGTAGTACGTCACCCGCCCGTCATCGGCAATCATCATCACGCCCTGGCTCAGGCTGCCCAGCTGCACTTCCATGAGGTTGGTACGCGCGCGCAATTGCTCGTGGGCACGCTGCAGTTGTTCGTCAGACAGGACGCGGTCGGTGATGTCCGTGGTGAAGCCGTGCCACACGGTGCCGCCGTCGGAATCGCGGTAGGGCAGTGCATTGATGGCGTGCCAGTTCACCTGCCCGTCTGACAAACGCACCCGGTAGTTCAGCACCAGCGGCGTGAGCTGGGTGGCCGAGCGCTCCATGGCCTCGCGGCACTGCAGAAAATCCACCGGCAGCAGCTTGGCAAACAGCAGGCCCGCGTCCACCTTGGCATCGTCCGGGTCGACCTCGAACAACTCCTGCAATGCATTGCTGGCAAACGGCATGGTGTACCAGCCAGACACGCTGCGCCGCAGCTGAAAGACCAGCCCCGGCACGCGCTGCACGAGCGTGCGGGTGAGTTGCTGCTGTTGTTCGTGGGCCTGACGTGCCTTTTTCAGCGAAGTGCAGTCGCGCAACACACCTCTGTAACAAACCCAATGGCCAGCTTCGTTGTAGACGGCGGCACCAGACATCACCAACCATTGCTGGGTGCCATCGGGCAAATGACGGGGCAGTTCCAGAGCCCGCAAGGGCTCGCGGCGCTCGAATGCGGTTTGAAGGGCCGTATGGCCCGCCGCATCCAGCTGCGTGCCGGGCAATTCCCAGACCAACAGACCGAGCCAGCCCACATGGGCCTGCGATTCACCGCCCACACCCACGATGCGAACCAACCGGTGTTCAGCGTCGGTTTCCCAGAACAGGTCTGAAGACCATGTCGCCCACGCGCGCAAATCCGTCCCGCCACCTCGTACCGCAGGGGTGAGTGACGGGGAGTGAAAATCGTCTAACGCGGGGGCGTCGGGCTTCATTCGTGGGTTGGGCTGTCAGGTGCAGTGGTCAGCTTGCATGCTAAGTCAAAACCCGAGCGGGTTTGTGTCACATCAACACGGCGGAGGTCAGACAGGTCGACAATGGGTGGAGACCCATATAAACAGGAGACCGAATTGCTCAGTGCCTTCATCACACACACCGACTGCGCCCTGCACGAAATGGGCCCGCACCACCCCGAATGCCCGGAACGCCTGGCCGCTATACAAGACCACCTTCTGGTCAAGGGTTTGCTGGACTACATGCTCCCGCACGACGCACCGCTGGCCACCGAAGAGCAACTGGGCCGCGCACATGATGTGCTGTATGTGAAAGAGCTGCTGGCAGCTTCCCCCGCCGAGGGCTACTACGCACTCGACCCTGACACCAACATGAACCCCTACACCGTGACCGCTGCCTTGCGCGCTGCCGGTGCTGCGGTTCACGCCACGGACCTCGTGATCCGGGGTGATGTGCCCACGGCTTTTTGCAGCGTGCGCCCGCCAGGTCACCACGCTGTGCGCGGAGCGGCCATGGGGTTTTGTTTCTTCAACAATGTGGCGGTGGGCATTCGGCATGCGCTCGACGTACACGGGCTGGAGCGTGTCGCCCTGATCGATTTTGATGTGCACCATGGCAACGGCAGCGAAGACATCTTCCAGGGTGATGAGCGGGTGCTGATGTGTTCCATTTTTGAAAAAGGCCTCTACCCGTTCAATGGTGAGGAGGCAGTGGGGCCCAACATGGTGAACGTGGGAATGCCCAGCCGATCGGGCGGAGACGTGTTCCGTGACGCCGTGACGCAACACTGGCTGCCAGCGCTGCACGCCTTCAAACCCCAGATGATTTTCATCTCGGCAGGTTTTGATGCCCACCGGGAAGACGACATGGGCAACCTGGGGCTGGTGGAGGCCGATTACGCCTGGGTCACCAAACAGCTCATGGGTGTGGCGCAAACCCACGCCAAAGGCCGTGTTGTGTCTTGCCTGGAGGGAGGCTATGTCATGAGCCCGCTGGCGCGCAGCGTGGCAGCACACGTCAAGGTGCTGATCGGTGCCGACTGATTGAAAAATCGCCCACGCCAAGCGGCACAAACCTGCCAGAATAAGGGTTAACCCTTATACATACCATGGACAAGCACTACCTCACCCCACTGTTCTCTCCCGCCTCCGTGCTGGTGTTTGCCGACAGCCCGACCGAGGGCGGCACCCCCGCTGCACAGCCCCAGGCGCTGCATGCGGCGCTGACCAGCCAGCGCTTCAGTGGCGAGCTGACGTTTCTCGACACACAAACCACCGGCACCCTGGCCGAACTGGCTGACACACGGGCCGACCTGGCCATCATCTCGCTGCCCCACCCAGAGGTGGCGGCGGCACTGGAGGTGGCGGGCCGCATGAAGTGCAAGGCGGCCCTGGTGGTGTCAGCAGGCATGGGCACCGACCAAGCATCGGAACTCAAGGCCATTGCACGGCGCTCGGGATTGCGATTGCTTGGGCCCAATTGCCTTGGTTTTCAGCGCCCGCACATGGGGCTGAATGCCAGCTTGGCCGGGCCCTTGGCAGCCAAGGGATCGCTGGGGCTGGTGAGCCAGTCGGGGGCGCTGACCTCGTCCATCCTGGACTGGGCAAGTTGCAACAACGTGGGTTTCTCGGCCGTGGTGTCTCTGGGACCGAACACCGTGGTGGACATTGCCGATGTGCTTGATTTCCTGGCCGCTGATGCCCAGACGCAAAGCATCGTGGTGTGCATGGAGGGCATTTCCAACGCCCGCCGCTTCATGAGCGCGCTGCGCGCCGCCGCCAATGCCAAGCCGGTGGTGGTGCTCAAGTCGGGTCGCAAAAACGCAGGCAACGCTGCGGCACAAACGCACAGCGGCACCATTGTGGGCAGTGACGATGTCTTCGATGCGGCCCTGCGCCGTGCCGGTGCGGTACGGGTGAAGTCGTTTGTTGAGCTGTTTTCTGCAGCCAAGTGTCTGGCATCCCGCTACAGGCCGGTGGGCAAACGGTTGGCCATCATCACCAACGGGGGGGGCCCCGGCGTGCTGGCCGCCGACTGGGCCAACGAACTGGGCCTCACGTTGGGCTGTCTGTCGCCCGAGGTAGCCCAGGGGCTGCAACCTTTGCTGTCACCGCTGGCCACGCTGAGTGGCTTGATCGACCTGGCAGAAGACGCCAGGCCAGAGGCCTACACGGCTGCGCTACAGTCCGCTGCCAAAGACCCTTCGGTGGACGGTCTGCTGGCCATCCACTCGCCCAAACCCGGCGGCGACGCCACCGCTGTGGCGCATGCACTAGCCCAATTGAAACCCAACCTCCGCAAGCCACTGCTGGCATGCTGGATGGGCGATGCATCCGTGGGTGATGCGCGCGAAGCGCTGTCTGCGGCCAGCATCCCCAACTTCCGCACGCCCGAGGCGGCAGTGGGCGCATTTGGCAACATCGCGTCGTTTTACGAGAACCAGCAGATGCTGCAGCAAACGCCGCCACCGCTGTCCGCGCTGGCGCAGCCCGACGTCGAGGGCGCGCGCCTGCTGATAGAAGGGGTACTGGCCGAGCGGCGCAAGGTGCTGACAGAGATGGAGTCGAAAGCGCTGTTGTCGGCGTTCCACATCCCGGTCACACAGACCATCCTCGCGCGCACCGCCACCGAGGCCATGATGATCGCCACGCAACTGGGCTACCCTGTCGCGCTGAAGATCGACTCGCCTGACATCAGCCACAAGTCTGACGTGAACGGTGTGGCGCTGGGCCTGATGAACGCCGTGGCCGTGCGCGACACCTTCAACGACATGGTGCAAGGTGTCAAACGCCTGCGGCCAGAGGCGCGCATCAACGGCATCACTGTGCAGCGCATGGCGCAGGCCAAACGCGGGCGCGAGCTGTACATTGGGCTGGTCACTGACGACCCTTTCGGCCCCATGATCGCGTTCGGTGCGGGGGGCACCATGATCGAACTGATCAACGACCGCGCCATGGAACTGCCCCCGCTGAACCAGTTTCTGGCACACCGCCTGATTGACCGCGCACGGGTGGCCGAAACATTGGGTGAGTGGCGCGGCGCCAGCGCAGTGAATGTGCAGGCGCTGGAACAGGTGTTGCTGCGCGTGTCTGAAATGGTGTGCGAACTGCCCCAATTGCGCGAGATGGACATCAACCCCATCATCGTCGATGAAAACGGCGCGGTGGCGGTGGACGCACGCATCGTCATCGACCAGGCCCCCGGCTCGGCGCGCGACTACAGCCACCTGGCCATCCTGCCCTACCCGGCGCACCACGAGCAGGTGTGGCCATTGCGCGGCGGTGGGCAATACACCATTCGCCCCATTCGCCCCGACGACGCGCAAATGCTGCAGGCGCTTGTCAAAAGTTTGTCGCCCGAGAGCCGGTACTTCCGCTTTGTGTCGTCGCTCACCGAGTTGCCACCTGGCATGTTGTCGCGCTTCACGCTGATCGACTATGACCGCGAAATGGCACTGGTGGCCGTGCACCAGACGCGCGAAGCCGGACCCAATGGCGAGTTTGTGGTCACTGAGCGCATTGTGGGTGTGTCGCGCTACGTGACCAACGTAGACGCCACCAGTTGCGAATTTGCCCTGGTGGTGGCCGACGACTTTGGCGGCAAGGGCTTGGGCTCACGCCTGATGCTCAGCATCATGGAAGTGGCCCGCGAAAAAGGCCTGACAGAAATTGAGGGCCTGGTGCTGGTCAACAACCCCGGCATGCTGCGCCTGATGCGCAGCCTGGGCTACAACATCAAGCCCTACAGCGACGACCCCGATTTCAGGCTGGTGTCTCACCCGCTCTGATCAGAAACTTTCCCAGTTGCTGTCCAGCGCAGGCGGTGCTTTGACCGCTGCGGGCTGGCTCCGCGCAGGCGCTGGTGCTGAGGAGCGCGTTGAAGGTACCGGCCGCTGCAGCGGCGTGGTATTTTTTGTGCTTTTTTGACCGCCAGCGCTTGCCGAAAATGACTTATTCACTCCTGATTTTGCACTGGCACCAGGCGCCTGTGATGACCCCAGGCGCGGGGCCTGTGCATCGGCATGGCGTGAGGGTGGCGGCAAGGCAGCCGTCTGCGCTGGCTTTTTGACAGGCGCCTTCAACGCAAGTGGAGCTGGGCGCACAGGGGTGCGGGCCGTGTCGCGTTTTTCAATGGCTGAGTCAGGAACCCCATCGTTTCCGGTTTTGAATTGGGCCAGGGCCTGCTGAAGCCGCATGGTCTGGCGCGTCAGGCTGTCGGCGGCGGCAGCCACTTCTTCCACCATCGCCGCGTTTTGCTGGGTCATCTGGTCGAGCTGGCCCACGGCTGCGTTCACCTGCCCGATGCCATCGCTCTGGTCGCGTGCGGCCGAGGTGATCTCGGCGATCACGTCCGTCACGCGCTGCACACTGACCACAATTTCGCCCATGGTGTTGCCTGCGTCTTGCACTTGCTGAGTGCCGCTTTGCACTTTGTCGACGCTGGCGTTGATGAGGTCTTTGATTTCTTTGGCGGCCTGTGCGCTTCGCCCTGCGAGGTTGCGCACCTCACTGGCCACCACGGCAAACCCTCTGCCTGCCTCGCCTGCCCTGGCGGCTTCGACGGCGGCATTCAAAGCGAGGATGTTGGTCTGGAAGGCGATGGAGTCGATGACGCCGATGATGTCAGCGATCTTGCGGCTGCTCTGGTTGATGTCGTCCATCGTCGCGACCACCTTGTGCACCGCCTCGCCACCCCGCGCCGCAACTGCGGCCGCGCTGGTGGCCAATTGGTTGGCCTGCGCAGCGGCATCGGCACTCTGGCGCACGGTGGTGGTGAGCTGGCCCAGGCTGGTGGTGGTCTGCTGCAGGCTGCCTGCTGCGCTTTCGGTTCTGCCGCCAAGCTCCGTATTGCCTTTGGCCACTTCCGAGGCCACCGCGTCGATGTCACGTGCGGACTGTTCCATCTGGCGCATGTTGGCGCTGAGTTGGCGGCGCACTTGTTCCAGCAAGGCAATGAACTGCCCCAACTCGTCACGGCTGCGCGGGACCAAGGCCTGGGAATAGTTGTTGTCGCGCAGCAACTCGACATCGGCCAGCACCGTGCGCAATGGCACCAGCACCATGCGGCGGATGGCCACAAACACGCCAGCCGCTGCCGCCAGCGCTCCACCGGCAATGATGCTCCACAGCAGCATGAGTTCGCTGCGGGCGCTGGCGGTGGTGTCGCTGTCGCGCTGTGCCTGGACAATGGCCCAGCCCCACGGAGCAAAGTGAGACCATGCAATGTTGGTGGGCCCTGTGCCGGTCAGCGCCTGAGGCAGCGACAGATCGGTGACAGTACCGTGCCCTTGGCCTGACTTGACCGCGTCTCGCAGGGCTTGCAGCAGGGGGTCACCGTCGGGCAGTTTGCCTGGGGCTCGGCCATAGGTTTGACCGCTGCGCAGGTCAACCGCAAGGGTGGTCAGTGTGGGGCCGCCGGCAAGGTCGAAAGACTTGTTCATCATGTCCAGTTGCTGCCCCATATCCAGGCCGATGAACAGAATGCCCTCCAATTTGCCGCCCACCAACACCGGCTCGTACAGGGTCATGTAAGTTTTGCCGAACAGCACCGCACGGCCCACGTAACCCTTGCCGTCCAACACGAGGCGATATGCAGGGTGGTTACGGTCCAGCAGGGTGTTGATGGCGCGACTGCCGTCTTCTTTCTTGAGGCTGGTGGTGATGCGGCGGAAGTCGTCGCCCTCACGCTGGAACACTGTGGCCACACCGCCGGTGAGGCTGGAATAAGCATCCACAGCCTCGAAGTTGCTGGCCAGCGGGTATCCCGCGTGCTGCAACTGGTGTTTGCCATCCAGCTCGACCGACTGGAACAGGCTCATGGGCAGACGGTCCAGCAGCACACCAAAGGACTGCTGCGCAGCACGCCGACCTGACTCATCCACCTGCTGAAGAGACTGTGCCAGGCTTTGCGTGCGCTGGTTCAGCGCCGCCTGCTGCATCTCGCGCTCACGCTGGTGGAACGTGACTGAAAAAATGCCCAAGCCGACAAAAATCAGCGACCAGGCCAGCGCCACCGCGAGAATGAGCTTGGTGGCAAGGCCCATGCCGGGCTTGAACGCGACGGCGTGGGGTGTGGCGGATGACATTGGGTTGGGCTGCACGGGAACTCCTGCATCTGGGGTGGTACGGTCAACGCACCTGGAACACGGAAACGGCTTCTGTCAGGCGCTGGGCCTGCTCTGACAAACTCTGCGCTGCTGCGGCGCTTTGCTCCACCAGTGCGGCGTTTTGCTGCGTGGTGCGGTCAAGCTGGGCAATGGCATCGTTCACCTCGCCAATGCCTTGCGCCTGCTCGTCCCCGGCCACGCGAATACCCGAAATGATGTCGCTCATGCGTTGGGCGTTGTTGACGATTTCACCGATGGTGGCCCCCGCACGCCCCACCAGCGCGGTGCCGGCCTGGACTCGGTCAACACTGGCACCGATGAGGTCCTTGATTTCTTTGGCTGCCTGCGCGCTGCGCTGCGCCAGGCTGCGCACCTCCCCAGCCACCACGGCAAAACCGCGCCCTTGTTCCCCGGCACGGGCTGCTTCCACAGCCGCGTTGAGCGCCAGGATGTTGGTCTGGAACGCGATGCCGTCAATCACCCCGATGATGTCGGCGATTTTCTTGCTGCTGTGGTTGATGTCTTCCATGGTGCTGACCACCTGGTTGACCACCTCGCCTCCTTCAGCGGCCACCCGGGCGTTGGTGGTTGCCATGTCGTTGGCGGTTTGTGCGGCATCGGCAGACTGGCGCACCGCCTGCGACAACTGCTGCACATGGCTCGACGTGGCTTCCAGGCTGCTGGCCGATTGTTCGGTGCGCGCACTCAGATCGTTGTTGCCACTGGCAATCTCCTGGCTGGCACTGTTGATCTGCGTTCCGGCATCCTGTACAGCCAGCACCACGTCGCGCATGCGCAGCACCGACGCCTGCAGCTTGAGCGCCACGGTTGTGCCCACGCGCACGCCAGACACATCGAGCGACAGGGTGTGGCCCCGGTCAATGGCCATCACCAGGCGGTTGAGCTCCTCACGCGCCAGCGCCGCACCGCGCATGCGCACCACCAGAATGAGCTCCAGGCCAGTCTGTATGACCACGTACACGGCGTGCAGGATGATGCGGGGAAAGTCCGGTTCGCTCAGGCAATAGAACCCGAAGCCAGCGGCCAGCAGGCGGTCGAACAGCACGTGGTGCACCGCGAACAGCACGGCTGAGAACAGAATCGGCCGCCAATCCAGGTAAACCATCAGCAGGGCCAGGGTGACAAACACCCCGAAGTGGAACTCTTCCATGCCCCGGGCAAGCTGAATGTGCAGCACCACCAGGGCAGTGAGCACGAACGCCATGACCATGCTGGACGCAAACGTTCCCTTGGCCGAGGCATACACCCCCGCCGCAATGGCCAGCAGCACCAGCGATGAAACCAGCGCCAGCCCGGCGTCAATCAGCGCGAAACCCATGTAGATGGCCGCCAGCGCGCTGATCACGATGGCGGCGAGCATGATGCGGTCGCCCAACAGGGCCTGCTCGCTGATGCCCTCGGGAGGGGATGTCAAGTCACTTGAGTTCATACACGGCGCTTTCTAAAAAATCAAAACAAACTACCCGACTGGCGCGGCGCATTGTGTGCCAAGGATTGGGGTAGATCAAAAACTCTCCCAGTCCCCATCGTCTGAGGCCTGGGCCTTGACCACTCTGCTGGCCGTGGCCGGCGCAGCTGCCTCCGCCTTGGCAGACGCCGTCGGAGTTGACCCCGGCCTGGCTGGCGCTGCGCTGGGTTTTGTGTCGTTTTTGATACTTTTTATGCCCCTGGCGCTTGATGTACCTGGCTTGTTGACTATCAACTTTGCTACCTGTGCATGTGCCGGCGTTGCAATGGCAGCTGGTTTGAGTGGGGCAGGGGTCAATGTGGGGGCTTTGGCTGTGGGGCGGCTGCGTGTGGGGGCGCTGGCCTGGGGCGCTGCGCCGCTGATCTTGAAGACGCTGACGGTGTCGCTCAGGCGGCGGGCCTGGTCTTTGAGGCTTTCTGCCGCTGCGGTGCTTTGCTCTACCAGCGCTGCGTTTTGCTGGGTCATCTGGTCGAGCTGATTGACCGCGACGTTGACCTGGGCGATGCCATCGCTTTGCTCACCGGATGCAGCAGTGATTTCTCCGATGACGTCTGTGACGCGTTGTACGCTGGCCACGATTTCGGTCATGGTGTTGCCTGCGTCTTGCACTTGCTGTGTGCCGCTGTGCACCTTGTCGACGCTGGCGTTGATCAGGTCTTTGATTTCTTTGGCGGCCTGGGCACTTCGCCCTGCGAGGCTGCGCACTTCTGATGCCACCACGGCAAACCCTCTGCCTGCTTCGCCTGCGCGGGCGGCTTCGACGGCGGCGTTCAAGGCGAGGATGTTGGTCTGAAAGGCGATGGAGTCGATGACGCCGATGATGTCGGCGATCTTCTGGCTGCTCTGGTTGATGTCTTGCATGGTGGTGACCACCTGGCTGACCACCTGTCCGCCTCGCTGGGCGACGTCTGCTGCGGTGCTGGCGAGCTGGTTGGCCTGGCGGGCTGCGTCTGCGCTCTGGCGCACGGTGGCGGTGAGCTCTTCCATGCTGCTGGCGGTTTGCTCCAGGTTGCTGGCTGCCGCTTCTGTGCGGCTGGCCAGGTCCTGGGTGCCCACGGCCACTTCGCTGCTGGACACCTCGATGTTGCCCGACGCCTCCTGCACTTGCCTCACGAGGTTGGACAACGAACTGTTCGTTGACCCAGTTCGTCCGTGCGCTCGGTGTGGATGTTCTGCGTCAGGTCTCCATTGGCAATGCACTCGGCCATGCGCACGGAACGGTTCAGTGGGTCGCGGATGGAGCGGATGAGGTACGCAGCTCCAATGACGATGAACAGCAGCACCGCCACCACGCCTGCGGTGGCATACATCACCGTGGCGCGACTGCGGGCGGCCAACTCGTCACGCAGTGCAAGCTGGCTTTGCTTCTGAATTTCGACAAAGGCGTTGAGCGCATTCACGTAGCGGTCGCGTTGCGGTGAAAACACGTTGAGGGCCATTTCACCGGCTTTCTCTGTGTCGCCTGCTGTGCGCACGTCAATGATCTGCTTGCGCAACTGCAACACGCCCTGGCGCTCTTTGGCCACCAGTTCCAGCGCGGTCTTTTCTTCGGCAGAAAGGTCAAGCGCCTCAATGCGCTTTTGCAATTGGGAAATTTGCTCAATCACCCGGGCGGCTTCGGGTTTGAACAGTTTTTCAAGGCCAGGCTCGGCGCTGAGCATCAATGCCATATTGCGCACCACATTGGCATCGGTCAGGCACCGCCACTCGCTGGCCAGGCTCAGACGGTCATCCAGTGCAGCCGCTCGGACTGCGGCTTCAGTTTGCTGTGTTTTGTTGCGGAGGGCCGCAAAGGCCACCACCGCACCAAACGCCAGCACAATGCACAGCACCGCCAACCACAACTTGGCTGAAATGCTCAGATTTTTCATGCTGCCTCCGCGCTGCTACACCCGGGCGCCCGCCGCGCAAGGCCTCAGCTCACGCTTTCCATCAAGCCCATGTCAGGGCTGGACATCAGGGCCTGGATGTCCATCATGATCAACATGCGCTCGCCCACGCTGGCAATGCCGGTGACATAGGCATCATCAGCGGCGTGGCTGCTCATTTCGGGCGCGGGCTTGAGGTCGGACTCGGGCAACTCCAGCACGTCGGACACGGAGTCGACCACCGCGCCAACCACCCGGCCCTTGACGTTGAGCACGATCACCACGGTGAAACCGTTGTACTCCACCTTGTCGCAGCCAAGCTTGATGCGCAGGTCCACGACCGGAACGATGACACCCCGCAGGTTGACCACGCCCTTGATGAAGCGGGGGGAGTTCGCGATGCGCGTGGGCTCTTCATAGGAACGGATTTCCTGTACGCGCAGGATGTCGATACCGTACTCCTCGGCACCCAATCGAAAAGTCAAAAACTCTTTGGTGGGCCCGGTGTTCTGGGTTTTGTCGTGGTTGACATTGGTGCCCATCATCTGCTTCAAAGTGGCCGCAGACATCGAACCCATGTTGTTGGGGGCTGGTTTGGCGGGGTTTGCTTGCGCCATGTTCATACGCACTCCTGAGGAAGGTTGTGGGCCCGACGGCCGCTGGAATCACCATGCGTACCGGTCAAGGTACGGCGTGCAAAACACAAGTATCGGTGCATTTGCCAAAAAACGCACAACAACGCAGTGGTGTTTTCAACCATTGTGCGCCATGGAGTGCCGTGGATCAAAAGCTTTCCCAGTCCCCATCGCCTGAAGCCGGAGCCTTGCTTGATCACTCTGCTGGTCCCGGCCGACGCTGGTGCCTCCGCATTGGCCAACGCTGGCATGTGCAGCATCAGCGCAAAACCTGGTGCCAAAACCGATGGCCATACGTGCACTGATTTTCAGATGTCTGAAGTTCATGTTGTCTCCTGATTCTGATGAGAACAGTATCGAGCCAAAATTCTCAGCGTGAAAAACGGAAAACAGCGGTGCTGGCCAGCAAGTTGGGCATGCTGCGCACCTCCTGCCCCTCCTGCAGGCCAAACGCGTCCTGTATCTGCAATCCGTTGCGCCGCGCCAGCACCTCAAAATCGGCATAGGTACCTACGCGGATGTTGGGCGTGTCGTACCACTGGTAGGGCAGGCGTTTGGTCACGGGCATGCGGCCCTGCAGCACGCTCAACCGGTTGGGCCAATGGGCGAAATTGGGGAAAGCCACCACACCCAGACGCCCGACGCGGGCGGTTTCCAGCAGCATGGTTTGTGCATTGCGCAGGTGCTGCAAGGTGTCGATCTGCAGCACCACGTCAAAGCTCTGGTCTTCAAAGGCACTCAGGCCATCTTCGAGGTTGAGTTGCAGCACGTTAACGCCGCGCACCAGGCAAGCGTGGACCTTGGCATCGTCGATCTCCACCCCGTAACCGGTACAACCCTGGCGGGCCATCAGGTGCGCCAGCAGTTCGCCATTGCCGCAACCCAGATCGAGCACGCGGGAGCCGTGAGGCACCAACCGGGCAATCGAATGAATCAGGGTGTTTTCACTCATGATGTCTGGCCCCCGGCAGATGTTGCACCCACGCGGTGATCGAAGTAGGCACGCACGGCCGAGAGGTAGCGCGGATCTTCCAGCAGAAAGGCGTCGTGGCCATGCGGAGCATCTATCTCGGCATAACTCACGTCGCGCCGGTTTTTCAGCAGGGCGCGCACCATTTCGCGGCTGCGGGCAGGCGAAAAACGCCAGTCGGTGGTGAAACTCACCAACAAAAACGAGGCCTTGGCAGGAGCCAGTGCGCGGGCCAGGTCGCCGCCGTGAGCCAGGGCTGGATCGAAATAGTCCAGTGCGCGAGTGATCAACAGGTAGGTGTTGGCATCGAAATACTCGCTGAACTTGTCACCCTGATGGCGCAGGTAACTCTCGATTTCGAACTCGACACCCTGCGTGGTGTATTGGTATGCAAGCCGGGCAAGAGCTGGCTGGTCATCGGCGCGGGCAGCCTGCTTCACATCATTGACCAAGGGGCGCAACTGGCGGCCGAACTTGTCATTCATCACATCGTCGCTCAGATAGGTGATGTGGCCGATCATGCGGGCGATGCGCAAGCCCCGCTTGGGCACAGTACCGTGACGCAGGTAATGGCCACCATGAAAGTCGGGGTCGGTCACGATGGCGCGGCGCGCCACCTCGTTGAACGCGATGTTTTCAGCCGTGAGGTTGGGCGCACTGGCCACCACCACCGCATGGCGGACACGGCTGGGATATTGAAGCGTCCAGCTCAGGGTTTGCATGCCACCCAGGCTACCGCCCATCACGGCGGCCAGTTGCTCAATGCCCAGCGTGTCGAGCAAGCGCGCCTGTGCGTTCACCCAGTCCTCCACGGTCACGACCGGAAAGTCGGCACCCCAGGCCTCACCAGTGGAGGGATTGATATGGGTGGGGCCTGTGGATCCAAAGCACGACCCGAGGTTGTTGACCCCGATGACAAAGAAGCGGTCGGTGTCCACCGGTTTGCCGGGACCAATCATGTTGTCCCACCAGCCCTCGCTGCGGGGCTTGGGGGTGCCGTCTGCGTTCAGGTAAATACCCGCCACATGGTGCGAGGCGTTGAGGGCGTGACAAATCAGCACCGCATTGGAACGGTCTGCATTCAAGCGGCCGTAAGTCTCGTAACTCAATGAGTACGACGGCAGCACCGCGCCACTTTGCAGAGGCAAAGCCTGCGCAAAGTGCTGCGTGAGGGCGGTGGCAATCAATGTCATGGCACAAAAAACCCGGTTCGCCAAAAACGGGCACCGGGTCGGAACCTCCGTCTTTAGCTGCATTTGTAAAAAGCGCCCGCAAGTCAGGGACAAATCAGCGCTCAAATCAGTATAGCAATGCACCACTCTGGCCCATGTATGGGTGCAGCGAGATCAAACTGTTGCAGTTTTGCATCAAGCGCACGCGCGCCCCTCAGGGGGTTGACAGCACCGATTGAAAGAACACCACAGCCAGGGCATTCAGCGCATAATCTGCCCGCGGGTGGAAGAACACCCGCTTGACAGGTGATCGGTCGGTTTCGCGTGCTACAGGTTTCATTGTGCTAACGGGGCTCCATCGCTATTTTTTCTGTGTATTTTGAGGAGTCCCGCAATGGGCAACAAACTTTACGTCGGCAACCTGCCTTACACGGTTCGCGACGAAGACCTGCAACAGTCTTTCAGCGCCTTCGGCAACGTGAACAGCGCCAAAGTCATGATGGAACGTGACACTGGCCGTTCCAAAGGTTTCGGCTTTGTGGAAATGGGCAGCGACGCTGAAGCCCAGCAAGCCATCGCTGGCATGAACGGCCAGTCTCTGGGCGGCCGTAGCCTGGTGGTGAACGAAGCACGTCCCATGGAGGCACGTCCTCCCCGCACCGGCGGCGGCGGCTTCGGTGGCGGCCGCCGTGAAGGAGGTGGCGGCGGCTTCGGTGGCGGCGGCAACGACGGTGGCTTCCGCAGCCCCTACGGCGGCGGTGGCCGTCGCGAAGGTGGTGGTGGCGGCGGTGGCTTCGGTGGCGGTGGCCGCGGCGGTTACTGAAATCGCTTAAGGGTTTCACCCGAAAAGCCCTCTGTGCCCTCACGGCCAGGGGGCTTTTTCAATGGGCATCACCCCAATGTGTCGTTCATGATGTTGGTTGCCCAAGCCATCGCGTAAATGCCTTCAGCTGTGGTTGGGGCGGCAGACACACCACCTGCGCCAGGGGCTGGCACCATGATCTTTTTGTCCCTGTCGTATCGGTAAACCGAGGCGACATGGATGACTTCGTTGTGGGACACAAAGCTGTAGCAAGTGTTGGCAATGATGGGGTTGTCGGGCACAGGCTGCCCCAGCGTGAGAGCAGCCACAGCCCCTGCACACACTTTGGCCTGCTGATTGGCCATGTGCCCTGACTTGGGCATGCCGGAGGACCCGGATATGGAGTCGCCCAACACGTGCACGCCCTTGGCAGCCGTGGATTCATAGCCCAAAAAATCGACCCCACACCAGCGATCTCCCACATTGGCCAAGCCTGCTTTGCGGGCAATGCTGCCCGCGCGCTGCGGGGGAATGACGTTGATCACGTCGGCCCGCACTTTGCCTTGCGAGTCGAATTCCAATGTACCGGTGGTCGTGTCGACGCTTTTGAGATCGGCGTTGGGCACGTACTCAATCAGACCTGCGTACCTGTTTTTCCAGACTGCCTCGAAAAGACCCTTTTTGGCCTGAATCTCGGGATTGGCATCAAACACCAGCAGTTTGCCTTTGGGTTTGCGTGTCTGCAGGTAGTAAGCCAGCAAGCTGGCACGTTCGTAGGGACCGGGTGGGCAGCGGTACGGCACTTTGGGAATGTGCATGGCAACCACTCCTGTGTCCGGCATGGACTGCAGCATCTGGCGCAATTGCAGCGTCTGTTCACCTGCCTTCCATCCATGTGGCACACGGGCCTGTTGCTGGGCCGTTTGCAAACCGGTGATACCGCTGTAGTCGTAATCAACACCGGGCGAAACGATGAGGTGCTCATACGCCCATTTTTCTCCCCCGGCACGCACCTCGCGTTTGGCCACATCGATGTCGTCGGCCAATGCCCTCACCCACCTGATGCCATTGCGCTCGACAAACCGCGAATAGGGGCGGGAAATGTCCTTGATGCTCAAGCCACCGTAAATGACACGGTTGCTCATGGGGCACATGATGAACTCTGAGTTGGGCTCGATCAACGTGATCTGGGCACGCGGGTTGAGCCGTTTGATGTACCTGGCAGCCGTGGCCCCGCCGAAGCCGCCACCAACAATCACAACCTGCGGACCGCTTTGGGCTCGGGCCGGCGTGATGACCCATGGCGCGCCCAACACAGCCAAGGCGGTGGCACCACCTTGCAAAACCTGTCTTCTGTCCATGGTTGAAGCTCCGAACTATTTGAGGTTGGCAAAAAACCGGCTGATCGCCCGCAACTCGTCGTCGCTGTAGCCCTTGGTGTGCTGGTGCATGATCGTGGCATTGAGCTTGCCCGATTTGTACCCGAGCAGTTTGGCGGTGAGGTCTTCCTCGGGGCGACCCGCGATGCTCAAGCCCGTTCCCTCGGCCCTCCCGTCGGGACCGTGGCAGGCCATGCAACTGTAGGCCCATATGGAGACTTGCATCGGGGTTGGCGGACTGCCCTGGGCCAGCACCGAAGCCGAGGCCATCACAGTCGCCAGAAACAGGGTGGCCCAACGGGTGGGTGGTTTGAAGTCATGCGGAGCCATATGTACCTCTTGAACCAACAGGACAGGGGGCTTCTGATGGCCCTCGTGAATCACAGCAGTGGGCCGCACACATCGGCAAGCAGGTCTCAGTGCTCGTCGCGTCTGTGCTTTCGGGGTCGCCCGGACAGCAGTCTATCGAACCACGCGACGGGCAGCACCCGCAAAATTCTGGCCACCCAACCCATTTGCCAAGGGATCACACAAAACGGACTGCTTTTTTGAATGGCCCGCGCTGCCTGCCGGGCAAATTCATCGGGCTGCATCAAAAAAGGCATGGGGTAGCGGTTGGCGCGCGTGAGTGGCGTGTCCACATAACCCGGCAGCAGGGTGACCACTTTCACTCCAGCGCTGCGCAATTCACCACGCAAACTTTCGCAGTAACTGATGGCAGCGGCCTTGCTCGCGCAATACGCGCCGTGACCGGGCAGGCCCCGAATCCCGGCCACACTGGCCACGCCCACCAGGGTTCCGTGCCCGCGCTCGGTCATGGGAGCCACGAACGGTTGAAAGGTGGCAGCCATGCCAATGTTGTTGGTGGCAAAGGTGTCGGCCATCACCTGGAGGTCGCTGCGGACAGCGGTGTCCATGCCCACGCTGATGCCCGCATTGGCTATGACGACATCGGGCAAGCCCTGCGCTGCAATAGCGGCCTCGCCTGCGGCAACGATGGCATCGGTGTGGGCCACATCGGCCACATAAATTCGATAGCTGTCGCCGCTTATCTGACAAGCATCAAGCCATGTTTTTGTTTCAAACTCCTTGCGAACCACCAGCGCCAGCCTCCATCCGGCACGCGCGTAATGCAAAGCCAGCGCTTGCCCGATACCGCTGGATGCGCCGGTGATGAACACGAGGGGTGAGGCCATGGGCTGAACCGTTCAGGGTTGGGGGCGCGCAATGAGTTGGGCGCGCACGCGCCCGGTCACAACGGCAACTCGCTGCTCATCGTTGTAGTCCAGCTTGTTGCCGCTGAGGCGGTCTGAGCCTCGCAGCAGCACCACAGGCTGGTCGGACACCACACGGTGCGTACCAGTGAACACGTGCAGGTGCTGGCCCTGGAATTCCAGCCGTACGAGGCGCTGGCCGCTGGGCAGGGTGGTCTGCTCTCGCACCACGCGTGCGTTGCCACGCAGCACAAACTCGTCGCTCGCTTTGTTGGTCCAACCCTGGTCGCCCACTAGGGTTGTCAGCACACCCTCAGGGCTGAAGCTGCGCACCCGGGGATTGTCCACCTCCATGCTGCCGTCATCAGGAAACAGCCTGGCCTCACTTCCCAGGACCTCGGTTTTGAGCACGCCACCCACCCCGTGCGTGCGCACCGAAAACTGGCGCATCACATGGTGCGGGTGGTGCACTTCTACCCGCGGGTCAGTCGGCACGATACCGGCTGGCGTGGCGCGCAACAGCCAATACGACGCCAGAGCCAACACCCCCATCAACAACACGGGCAAATACAGCGTGAGTCGCTCCAAGGCGAGACGCCAGGGCCGGGCCATTGGGTTGCCGGTCATGTTTGTGTCAGGCTGAGCGCGCGTGCCACAGGCGTGCGTACTGCCCGCTGGCGACCAAAATCAGATCACAGAGGGCTCGGGCGGCACCTTGCCCCGCAGCTGTCTCGGGTACATAGTGCGCAAGGCCCAGCACCTCCGCGTGGGCGGTACGGGGTGCACAAGCCAGCGCAACTCGGCGCAAAACGGGGGCATCGGGCCAATCGTCGCCCATCGCTGCGGCCTGGGACCAGTCAAGCCCCAGTTCGGCCAGGATGGCTTCGGCGGCGGGGCGCTTGTCTTCGGTGCCGTAGCGCACATGGGTCACACCCAGCGCGGCGAGGCGCGTGCGCAGGGGGGCAGAATCGCGGCCGGTGATCACGGCTGGTGTGATACCGGCCTGTTGCAACAGCTTCAGTCCGTGGCCATCGAGCGAATGGAAGCGCTTGAGGGTTTCGCCCGACTCGGTGAAATACAAGCCGCCATCTGTCAACACGCCGTCCACGTCGAAAAACACCACCTTCACGTCTTGGGCGCGCAGCAGCAGCGCGGGATCAAAGTTCAGGCGAGGGGGGAGGTAAGGCAGGCTCATTCAGATCACTTTGGCACGCATGAGGTCGTGGGTGTTGAGCGCACCACACAGGGCACCCTCGGCGTTGACCACCAGCACACTGGAGATGCGGTGGTTTTCCATGAGGTCGGCAGCCTCCACGGCCAGCGCATCAGCCGACACGGTGCGGGGGTTGGGCCGCATCACCTCGCGGGCCAGGACAACGCGCATGTCGGTGCCGCTTTCAATCAGGCGGCGCAAATCGCCGTCGGTGAAGATGCCGGCAATGTGGCCACTGGCCGACAACACCGCCGAGGCGCCGAGGCCTTTGGCGCTCATTTCGCGCATCAGGTCCATGGCGGAAGCGTCCCACCCCACGCTGGGCACGGCGTCGCCGCTGCGCATGACATCGCGCACATGCGTCAACAGCTTGCGACCCAGCGAACCGCCGGGGTGGCTGCGGGCAAAGTCTTCGGCTTTGAAGCCCCTGGCATCCAGCAACGCCACGGCGAGCGCATCTCCCATCGCCAGCTGAACGGTGGTGCTGGCCGTGGGGGCAAGGTTGAGCGGGCAGGCCTCTTTGGCCACGCTGGTGTCGAGGAAGTGCGCAGCGTGGCGGGCCAGCGAGGAATCGGCCCGCGAGGTCATGGCCACCAGAGGCACGGCCATGCGTTTGAGCACGGGGAGCAGCACGGTGAGTTCGTCGCTTTCACCGCTGTTGCTGATGGCCAAGACTACATCGGCAGCGGTGATCATGCCCAGATCGCCGTGGCTGGCTTCACCGGGATGCACAAACATGGCAGGCGTGCCGGTGGAGGCGAGCGTGGCAGCAATTTTGCGGCCCACATGCCCGCTTTTGCCCATGCCCATGACCACCACGCGGCCCCGGCTGCCCAAAATCAGATCGACGGCTTGGGCAAAGGCGGGCCCCAGCCGCAGGGCAGCCGCCAGCAGGGCATCGGCCTCGGTGCGCAAGGTGTCCTGCGCCAAGGCCAGTACACGATCGGCCTCGAAAACGGGGGTTGAACTCATGGCGGGGATTATCAGCCAGCCCACGCTCTGCGCGCCGCGACGCTGCCGTTACCATGTGGCGATGAACGCGCTGGACATCACCTTGCTCTACCTGCTGGCCGCAGTGCTGGGGGTGGTCGCGTGCCGGTCGATGAAGCTGCCGCCCATGCTGGGCTATCTGTTTGTGGGTGTGGTGATCGGGCCGCACACGCTGGCATTGGCCCAGAACTCTGCGGGCATACGGTACCTGGCGGAATTCGGCGTGGTGTTCCTGATGTTCGTGATTGGGCTGGAATTCAGCCTGCCCAAGCTGCGCGCCATGCGCAAGCTGGTGTTCGGGCTGGGGCTGTCTCAGGTGGTGGTCACCATCGTGCTGGTTACCCTGGGCTCGCTGGTTCTGGACTGGTTCTTTCCCGAGTGGTGGAAGATGGACTGGCGCACCGCCCTGGCGCTGGGCGGTGTGATGGCGATGAGCAGCACCGCCATCGTCATCAAACTGGTGGCCGAGCGGCTGGAGCTGGACTCGGACCATGGCAAGCGCGTGGTGGGTGTGCTGCTGTTCCAGGATTTGGCTGTGGTGCCCCTGCTGGTGCTGATCCCCGCCCTGGGGTCTCCGCCGGAGGAACTGGCCACTGCACTCGGGCTGGCCCTTGTCAAGGCGGTGTTGCTGCTGGGTCTGCTGCTGACATGGGGCCAGAAATGGCTGCGCTGGTGGCTCAAACAGGTGGCCATGCGCAAAAGCGAAGAGCTGTTCATGCTCAACCTGCTGCTCATCACACTGGGGCTGGCCTGGATCACCGAACACGCCGGGCTCTCACTGGCGCTCGGAGCCTTTGTGGCGGGCATGTTGATTTCAGAAACCGAATACAAGCATCAGGTGGAAACCGACATCCGCCCGTTCCACGACGTGTTGTTGGGCCTGTTCTTCATCACCATCGGCATGATGCTCGACTGGCGGCTGGTGCTGGAGCGCTGGCCATTGGTGCTGATTCTGGTCACGCTGCCCGTGTTGTTCAAGCTGGCGGTCATCGCATTTCTCGCGCGGGGAATGGGCTCGGGCCTGGGCACAG
>JFJP01037422.1_pt1 | contig 28815 bp, 16 predicted proteins | sample 431651 | NCBI WGS metagenome assembly JFJP01 (sample SAMN02602958, study PRJNA72255) | Microbial mat metagenome, whole genome shotgun sequencing project. | biome: fresh water; feature: sink hole; material: water; isolation source: purple microbial (photo- and chemosynthetic) mats found in... | reverse complement strand
CGTTACTATTCCCACATCTGACAAGTCTCCTAATGTTTGGGTAGTATTTTTATTATCAATATAAGTTTTTAATGCCAATGAACTGGCTAGCTTATTGTCTACTGCACCTGTCAAATTAACATCGGTAATTATTGCACTTCCGCTTACACCTGTCTGAAGAATTGAACTATTTAATGTAGGTGAAGTAAGCGTTTTATTAGTAAATGTTTCTGTTCCATCTATTGTTGCTAATACTCCTGATGTTGGCAATTCAATACTTGTATTCCCATTCAAATCTATAGTTAAACTGGTTCCAGCTGCTCCTGTAGTACTAAATGCTCCTATTGTTGAGAATAATCCCCCGGTTGAAAAATTACCAGTAGTAGAAAATGTGCCCCCTGTAGTAAAAAGCCCATTGGTTGTAAATGCCCCAGTAGTAGAAAATGTACTTCCTATTGAAAAATTTCCTGCCGTTGTAAATGTACCACCTGTCGTTAATACACCAGCAGTATTAACAGCCCCTCCTAAATTTACAGCATAATTTCCTATACTTGTAATAGTTATCATTCCCGTATTGTCTATAGTTCCATTCCCATTAATTGACTTGTTTAGCCAATTTGTACCATCACTTATCAGAAACTGTCCAGCCGAATGACCAGTTACGTTTACATCGCTCAAACTATCGAGTTTTTGCACCAAAGTTTTGGAATTGATATAAGATTTAACAGCCAATGCACTAGGAATAAGCGAATTGCTAGCACCAGCCAAATTTACATCAGTAAGGATTGCAGTACCCGAAACGCCTGTTTCTAAAGTGGTATTATTGAGGGTCGCAGTATTAAGAATTGGGGAACTTAGTGTTTTATTGCTAAAAGTTTCAGTGCCGGCAAGAGTAGCCAAGGTACCAGTAACAGGTAATACAATATTTGTAGCCGCTGAAGTATTGAATATTACAGAGTTAGCCCCAAGTAATTGAAAATCGCCACCAAGAGAAATATTTTTCCCACCTATCTTAGATATGGTAAGAAAGCCGGTGTTTATCAAACTACCATCACCTGTTATACCCACATTATTCCAACTAGTTCCATTGCCAACCAAAATATTGGCATCAAGCGGACTGGCAGCACCAACGTCGAGCAAATCTCCAAGTACCTGATTTGTGTTTTTATTGTCGACATAATTTTTTATAGCGAGGGAACTCACAAATAAATTGTCAGTAGCAGAAGCAAGAGCAATATCCGCAGAAGTAATGATAGATGTACCAGAAACATTTCCATTGAAAATAGGAGAAACTAAGGTTTTATTTGTAAATGTCTCCGATTGGTTCGTTGTTGCAAGTGTTCCAGTGACTGGCAAAATTAAACTTGTAGCACCGTTAAGGGTGAAATTCAGGTCATAGGGGTTTGTAGTCATGAAACTACCACCCAAATTTACACTTTTACCGGAAAGGGAAGTAACGGTAAGTGAGCCATCATTGGCCAAGATGGCATCTCCACCAATATTTACTTCAGTACTAAAACCAGAAGGCGAACCGATATAAATTTTGCCCAGACTTAACGGCAATGCACCAGAATATACGGGTTTCCAAACCGAACCACTATAAAAATAAAAACTATTTAAATCTGTATCGTATACCAATAAACCTGTTGCAGGACTGGCTATCGCATTTTTCTGCGCAGTAGTAAGTCGAGGAACTAATAAACCTCTGGTTATTGACTTTACATCAAGTACGGCAGAAGGATCCGGATTGTATCCATTTATATCGGTAATTGCAACATTTTGTGCTGAAGCAGTATTCCCAATGAATAAATAACCAGCCAGAACGAAGCAGATGGCAAGATAGCGGAAAAAAGTATTATGTTTTTTAGCCCCTTCTCGTGCAGATAGATAAGTTCTTGTAGGGGAACTTATTTCAGTTATTAGTTGGTAAAAATGTTTCATATCTTGAGGGTTAAAATTTTGTTCGAATAATGTATTAGACCGTATAAATAAAGATTTGGTTGCAGCCATAAAGTTTAGTTAAATTTTCCTTCGGCATCCACTTTTATAAGCATTATCATGCTGTTTCCTTTGAATCCGGTAGTTCCGGCAATGTATATATCTCCATTACTATTTTTCCGGAAAGCAACGGCTTCTTCCGATGTTTCGCTTCCGTATGACAAAGTCCACAAAGTATCGGCTAATTGGTTGCAGCATATCATCCTTATGTCTTGTTCGGTAGAAGATCCGGAGTTTGTAAGGATGTAAAAATCGTTATCATTTTTTTGTAACAAATCTACACCTGTATGTCCTGCTGGTACCGTAACAACTTTGTCGAAAATAATATTCTGAATGCTAGTAGAAATCTTTAAAATTCCTATTCTTCCAGAAGCCTCGCCTTGCAAATAAGTTGTATATAATAACAAAAATGAGTTGGATTCGAATGCTATAATGGCATTGCCAACCTCGTTGTTTGCTCCACCATATGTAGCTTTATCGTTAATAATACCAGCCTCATTTACTGACAAAAGCAAGACATTTGAGAGCAATTGCCCCATATCGCCAAAACTACGCGAGCTGCCAAGCACATATGATTGGTTGTTGTAAACTCGCACCTGACTCACTCTATCGAGTTCGCTGCCTCCATATTGCCTATACCACAAACTATCGCCATTGGCATTTATTTTCATGATAAAAAAGTCTGCGTCTTCTTCTTGAGAAGTTTCATCTTTTATCCAAACATCGCCAGCAATTATAAGGTCACCAGCCTCTGTTAAATCAGCTGAGACAGACTCTTCTCGGTTTGAGTTTCCAAAAAATTTGGTCCATACTAAACTACCGTCCGGATTGTGATAAGATACGGATACTTGAGTATTTGAATTATCTTCGGCGTATATAACTTCTTGATATCCGACAACATAGAAACTTCCAGAGGCTGCAATTTCTATTTGAGTGGCATTCTGAATAATGGTATCGCCTATCTGTTTAGACCATAGGGCATTCCCTTTGGTATCCAAATTCAGGAGCAGCATATCTTCATCATTGATAGTATCGACAAAGTTACCGAGTAAGAAAACCTGATCTGCACTATTTAAATTCAAATCAACACCAGCGTCTAAGCCAGACTTTCCAAAAAGTTTTATAAACCCTTCCTTTCCATCAGACTCATCTTCATATAACGAACAAGCCACCAAAAGAGTAGCTGAAAGTATAAGAATGATATGGTAATATATGTTTCTCATTGATTTTCGGTTCTATACATTTTTCTTTTTCGAGGTTTATAGAAAGATTGTGTATAACCAAACGAAATTTCAGCATCACTAAACCTGAAATCATTATCCATATAGTAGTATTTGTATAAGAATTCAGAATTATCGAACCTCACATCATTTCTTACCATATTGGTTCTGCTAAAGTTATGCTTCAATTCAAGTATAAGGTATCCTTTTCTAATTTGATATTTAAACCCTAGTCCAGCTGCATACGACAAATGCAGTGTATGGCGATATTTTTTTACTGATACATCCGCAGAACTTATACCAGGATTGGAGTTATCAGAATAATCGCGCAATAAATTGCCAGTAGCAGAGAGCAATAGAGCACTATTTACCCCTACAGAAACATAAGGTCTAATATTACCTTTAAGTATATCATACCTAATATATACTGGAAATTCAACGAGCCATTGGCTTTCAGTATACACTACTTTTGCAAAATTGAACATATCATTCTCATACTCAAATTTTCTGTTTTTAATTCCACTTGTAACGTTAAGTTCCAACCTAGGCAACAGATACCTGCTGAAACGAGTAGCTATCTGGAATCCAAATTTTGAGTGGTATATAGGGGTACTTTCAGATAGTTGATAAGTTGCAAATTGATGATCGGCTTCAAGAACCGAAAAATTGGTCCCAGCCGATATACCTACACTGAATATAGGATCAGTAATATAAGTTTCATATAATTCCTGAAACTCCACCGGATCGTTTTCTTGAAGTTGATAAAGTGGCTCAGCACTCAATAAATCGTACATTGCCACATCAGCCTCAAATTTCCTGTCGAGATACAAATATGCAAGTGTAAGTATTCGCAGCGCTTGTACTTTTTCATCTTTCTTAAATCCATTTCTCAAACAATCTTTGAGCATTTCTGGTATTAATTGCAAGTTGCCTTCATCATAGGCTCGTTCAGCACGACGTAAAGAGTTGGTGCACAACGACTGAGCCCCTGCATCATGAGTAATACCCAGAACAACGAGAAAGAATAGGGCGGCTGCCAAATATTTTAAAATCAATGATTTGCGTAAATTATCTAATGCTGTCATTTCCTTTTGGCATATTTGGGAAAGTTGGACGATACTCAATATCTTTAGCTATATATCGGCTCCATTCTTTTGCTGAAAAATTTCTTTTTATAAGTCCGGAAAGCTCTTCTGCCATTTGTTTAGAACGGGTAGGCCAAATCTGAATTTTCCCATCTTTAAAGCCAGACACTATATAATCGCTTTTAGCAGAATAAGAGAACGACCAAACCCAAGAATTTTCATCTTTTAGAATAATGGGTTGCTCATCATAATCCTGGGTATTCCAAACATAAATGGTACCATCTAAACTCGATGCTGAAAGCAATTTGTTATCAGGACTATATTCAATATCGGTTATACGCGATCTTTGTCCGGTAAGTCTAACTACCAATTCCCTTTTCTGAAAATCAAATATAAGTACATTGCCATTAAGTTCGCCTGCTGAGAGTGTATCTCCATTTTGGTTAAAATCAAGTGCAAAAATACCTGAATTGCCAGAGTTTTTGTAATATACTTCAGTTAGCATTCCACCTTTACCTGAATTTGGTATCAGTATTTTACCATCATCGGTTCCCACTATAATTTTGTGCGAAACAGGATTTATAGCCATTGAGCGTATGCGTTGTTCTGAGAGTATATCAGTTATGAAACTGGCATCGGAAGCAGACCACAATTTAAGTGTATTGTCATCAGATACGGAATAAAAATTATTGTCATCGTTGGAAAAGAGAACATTCCAAACTGCTCCCTTATGTCCTTTTATCACTTTAGTACTAAACTGGGGTCCATATAAACTAAGCAATAAGATATCGCTCTGGTTAGTACCTACCACCATAAACTTTCCGTTGCTGCTAATATCGGCACATCTGAAAATATAATTGCCCTCATACATGAGGGTCGATTTGAACTTATTGTCTTTGTAAGTCCAATTATAAATACGTCCATCTGCTCCTACAGAGTAGAAAGAGTTATTCTTAGGATTGTATATTACTTCACGTATAGCATCGTTATGTGCAGTAACGTTGTTATAGTCAAAATTCTTCAACAATTTGAGACTAAAAAATAAAGCACTGTATATATCCTGGTTGTGATTCCTGCCTTGATATTGTGTATTGAAGAGGTGAGCCTGATATGCCATAAGCGCGCGTAACATAGTATCTCTGTCTATTTGCATAGATTTCACAGCCATAGACTGGGCAATAGATTGCATACGAAGTTTAAGGGCATTGTCAGTAGCACTTTCAGCCAGTTCTTTCTGATAATTGGCGACTTTAGCATTGGAGTCGGCTTTTTCCTTCTGTGTATTGGCTTCTTTGGTTTTGGTATCGGCAATTTTACGTTGTTGATTTGCCTCAAGTGCACTTTGAATAGCTCTTTGTCTGGCAGTATCCGCTTCAATTCTCTTTTCTTCAGCCAGAAGTCTTTGACGTTCAGCCTCCAAAGTTTTTTCTTGTGCCAATCGCAATGCTTCCACAGCCTTCTGCTCATTCTCCAAGGCAAGTATTTTCTGACTTTCAGCCAAGGTACGTTGCTTTTCGGCTTCAACCTGAGCTACTATGGCGTAAAGCATAAACATGAGTGATATAAGAGTGGCTGTACCCAAAATAATAGCAAAAATACGGGAACGGCGCAGCGCTCGCTTCTGCAACTTTATCTTATTTTGTTCTTCAGCTATATACTCGGCTTCGCTATTTGCCAAAAATTGCATGGTACGTTCAAAAGCACCAGAATATCTAAGCGCCCAAGCTTTGGTAGGCTTTTGTTTATCGCGCCAGTTTAGGGCCAAATGCAAATCGGGTGGCCGCCAAAGTCCTATTTTACCAACCTGATTTCTTTCAGCAGAATCGGCTAATCGCAAATACATTTGAGCAGATCGCGATTCTTCTTCAACCCATATTTTGAGTTTGTCCCAAATACGCATTAAACTTTCGTGAGATATATCAAGAATGGTATCACCGGATATTACATTTCGGGTAGATGAAATAATAAACGAACGTCCACCTAATTGGAATTTCTCGATCACTTCAACTGTTTCCGGCAATGAAGCACCTGAAATAGCCATAATTTCGAAAACACTGGAGGGACGCCGTATACCGCGGTTGTCCCCTCCTAATTCGGTAAGAGCTTTGAAAATAGTTTCGCATATGACTTCGCCTCTGAGAGATAACTCAGAAAAAGCTTCGTTTGCATGCTCCGATAATGCCTTTTCCATTCGGCCAATGGCAATATAATGCATAATATCAATAGGCTCTTCACCCTCTCTATGCACCATCCAATAATCCCAGGTACGCATAAGTGCATGCTGCAAAATAGGCAACTGGTCAGTTTTATCACCTATATCATTGAGCAGTTGGTGAACAAGATGCGGAGTGATTTTACCTCCTCCAACAGCGATAGGACCCTCGATGGTTTTTCGCATATCATCACGCGTCATTTGCGGAATGAGGTAGTGGCTATCGTTGATCAACCGTGTAAGCTCTTGATATTGTGCACATTCACCAATAAAGTCAGACCTCATGGTGAGTACAATATAAATAGGCACATTTTTTTGATAAACTGCTTCTAAAAGCATTTTAACAAAAGCAATAGATTCGTTTGTACTGTTTCGGTTAGTATTGACTTGTTTGTACCGGAATAACTCCTCGAATTGGTCTACCATGATGAGTATATTCTCATCAGTTTTCCTATTCATTTGAGCCACAGCATCTACCAAACCAAGAGAACTACTACGCAGAATAGATTCTACAATAGCTTCTTTAAGGTTAAGTTCGTCGGGTTTAAGGTAATATTCTGTATCCGATTTTACGATGGCTTTAGCCAGATTTTCAAGTGGTCCTGCACCCGGGCGCATAGTAACTATCTTCCAACGCGAACCTGCATCTGTAATAAATCCACCATAGAGCGTTGGAACCAGACCGCAATACATAAGTGAGGATTTTCCACTACCACTAGCGCCGAGAACAGCTACAAATTTGTGAGTAGCCAGATTTTGAAGCAACTCTTCGCTCTGCCCTTCCCGTCCAAAAAACAAATGACTCTCATCTACCGTAAATGGGCGCAACCCTGGGAAAGGGTTGAAAACCGCATCACGCGTAATTGTCAAAGGTTTAACGTATTGCAGGGTTTTGTGCATCTACTAGTTGTTCATTAAATCATTTATAAATAGTTTATAGTCGGGATATTCAGTGTAAATAATTTCAAAATCTTCAAGACTATCAGTATATAAATCGTCCAATGATGAATTGGAAATCAATATTTTACGTTCAAAAGGCTTATTTCTGCCAAAACCCTTCGATTTCATTATGTCCTTCAACTTACTATCAAGCCAAGCAGAATTATCATTGTTATGATAAAGTACTACTATATCACACATTATCAATAGATTTCTATGCATATCGAGCTTTTCAGCCTGAGTGCCATCATTGTCTATTGTTCTTACAATATAGCCGCTTGTTTTGTGCAAACTGATTAATTCTTCAAGGTTAGCATCAACCAATGAATCGGCAATGAAATATACTAATTTATTTTTATCATTTGCAAGGTCATTTGTATTTAAATCTTTGAACAAATTATTAAAAATCTGCAGGGACGAAATTACAATAGATTTGAAAATTTCTAAAGGGGTTTGAATTAATTCTGCTCCATACAGCAAATCGGCATCACGCCTTAAGTTTTCGATGAAGTAACCTTGATCTTCATTAGGTTCCAAATCGGGTGAAAGCCATACAAACCTGTAAGCAATATTCAGATTGCGCACTGTTTGAAGTTGAAATAGATGATTGGCCGCTATGGGGTTCAATATCTGCTTCTTGCTAGCTCGAAAATAATCTGCTGCATATTTGTTCTGGATTTCAATTTTGCGAATATCACCATCTGATATATCTCTGGTTTTTTCGCCTAAGATATGAATTACAAGATTGGTTTGTTCGAAATAAGCATAAAGTTGGTGCTGCAATTTTGCAGATTCCCAATCAATAGGCTTATCTGGCAATATATTCACGCCCCTTCTCAATAATTCTCTTTTCAGAATTTCGCGATTAGAAGTCTGATCGTCAGTGGTTTCAGCTAAATATACAGTGAGTCCTTTAAAGATTTCAGCGGCATCTTCATATTTTATATAGGTAAGCACATGATAAGCCAAATCGATGAAACGCAACCAAAAAGTAGAGTTAATTGTTCCGCTTTTTGTAAAATCGAATTCAATAAACTGATTTTCAATAGTTTGATAAAATTCGTATGCAAAAAAAGCATCGGTGTACTTATTATTGGTTTTAAGTGGCAAAGGAATAACCCAAATGCCATCCACATAAGCCGTACTCATCCAATCGTCTTTTCTATCGAGAAATTTAACCATTGCATCAGAAAGCAATATGATACTTACATGCTGGGGATTGTGCTCAGGTAAAGAATCAATAATTCGAATATGATTCACAACTACTTCATTTCGCCAGATTCTAAGTATAACAAAACGGAGGTAATAACTAAAATTATCACCCCAGCTTCCAATAGAATCGTTTTGAACACTATAGATGTCTATATTAAGTAGTTTCTGCATTTTTTGCTTCACATTAGCTTTGCGTAGGTGAAAAGAATTTGACCAGAAATAATAATCAAAAACTTTGCCGTATTTACTCTATTCTTACGCCTATCACCAATATATCATCAATCTGAGGAATATCGCCCCTCCAATTCTCAATAACTTCTTCTAGTAATGCCTTTTGGTCTTCTAATTTGTTGTTATAAATTTCTTGAAGCAATCCTCTGAAGTTTTTCTTGAGGTATTTTCTATTTTTGGGCCCGCCAAACTGATCGGCATATCCATCTGAGAAAATATAGAAGGTATCTCCCTTTTTGAAATTAAACTGGTGGTTGGTAAATTTGGTTAGTTCAACATCTACAAAATTACCAACTGGCGATTTATCAGCATCAATAACACTTAGATTTCCATCGCTTATAAATACCAATGGGTTGTGTGCACCGGCATACTCAATTGTATTGTTGTTGAGGTCTATACATACGAGTGCCATATCCATCCCGTCTTTTATATTTGTGCCACCTGAGCGCTGTCTCATGGTAGAAGTAATACGTTCATTCATTACACTTAGGATTTCGCCCGGATGATATTTTTTCAGAATATTGACTGCATAATCTAAGTGGTTGTGTCCTACAATACTCATAAAAGCTCCTGGAACTCCGTGCCCGGTGCAGTCTACAGCAGCTATAAGAATGCGGTTATCAATTTTAGTAACCCAATAGAAGTCGCCGCTTACAATATCTTTAGGTTTGTATAATACAAATGAGCTTGGCAGCATTTCTTTTACATAACCATCAGATGGCATGATAGCATTCTGCAAGCGGCGTGCATAATGAATACTGTCCATGATGGCTTTTTGCTGATTTTCGATTTTATCTTTCTGTCTTACAATTTCTGCGGTACGGTCAGCAACCATTTGCTCCAACTCGTTATAATATTTTTCCAATTGCTCAAGCATAAGATTAAATTGCTCTGACAGGCTAGTAATTTCGTTGTTTCCAAACACTTCTGCGCGGTCATTCAGATTGCCATCGCGAATTCGTATTACATTATCAACCAATTTTTTTATTGGTTTGGTAATTCGCTGCGCCTTCATGTAAATAACAAAAATCACAACCAGAATGGATAGGCCGAAAATGAATACAAATTTCAAGTATTCATTACGCATCATTTTCTGTTCAGGCTCTTTGCTTGTTACTATGCTTATAACACTACTTTGGTACAAAGAGGTATTTGTACGTTTCATGATGAAGTATTCGTAGTTCAAATCTTCTCCATTACGTCGTACATCGATTTTAACATTATCCATTTTGTCGAAAGCCTCACGCAGTGCCATAGATGTTTCAGAACTATCCGTGACAGTTCGCCCTGTGATGTATGAAAAAGGATAATCTGCAGCAATAAATAAGTCAATCTCTTTAATGCGAGCGTCTTTGCCGGGTATATCCATGACTCGTTTGCGTACTAGCTGCAGAATGGTATCGGCTTCGGCAGAATAATTTCCTGTTTCCACTATATATTTGCCATCTTTTGTGGGCTGATAGGTGTATTTTTTAATGCGCTTGGTTGATGACTCTATTGAGAATCTCTCGCTTACCATAGTATCACCCATAGTTACCGAAATAAGAAAATTTTTAAAACTTTCGCCCCAGTCAAATACATTTAAGCCAAAATCTTCTTTAAACGTGGTATTGACTATCAGTCCGGTTTCCATTTCTATGATGTAGATGTCTTCTAAATCCGGATTCATTCCCATTTCACGTTGCACTCTATCCAAATCCATGGTCTTGATACTATCCGAATTTTTGAAATAGGTGGTTATCAACTTATGGCTAACCATCTCAAGGTGAGCATCAAGTGTATTTTCGACCATGAGCAAAGCTGCATCCTGAAATTCGAGTATGTATTTAATTTCGTCGGTGATATTCTCGTTGGTACGTGTATTAAACTGAGTTATAAGTTGCTGTATATTAGTTATATTCAAAACTGCCAATACAAGCAAAGCGGCTATAACCGGAATAATAATATTGATTATCAGTTGCTTAAATATGGTTGTGCGTCGCATTTTTCAGAATATTAAAAACGGTTGGTCGTTTTATAATCTTATAAAATTAGTTATAATATTTAAAAAGTCAATGCTTTGAAAAAAGTTATTTTCTAAATGGACTTTGAATTAGCTAAAGGCAAAGAAATAGCAAATTCAACACCGTCATTCAAAATAGATTTTATTTCAATGCTACCTTTATGAGTCTTAGTAATGATGTCGTAACTCAAAGAAAGTCCCAAACCAGTTCCCTTTCCGGCAGGTTTGGTTGTAAAAAATGGCTGAAAAATTTGATTCCTTATTTCGTCGGGTATCCCTTCGCCATTGTCCTTGAACACGAATGTGAGATTTTTTTCATTTTTCTCGATGCTTATATTTATTTCAGGCATATAATTGGTTATTGTGTTAAGTTTTTGCTGCATACTATAGCATGCATTTGTGATAAGATTGATAATAACACGACTAAATTGCTGAGGTTGAATATGGTTAAAAATTTCGTCAGATGCAGAATGATAAATTATATTGGCTATAAATTCCGGATGTTCGTTTCGGAATCCAAGGTAGGCGAGCTGGGTATAGTCTTTTATCAATTGTACCACATTCACCCTTTCAAAATGCGAATCAGATGAACCACTATGAGAAAGCATTTCCTTAATGATGGCTTCTGCACGGTGGCTGTGCTTCAATATTTTGACAAGATTAGATGATATTGTTTCCAAATCTTCGGTTAAATATGTGGGTGAAAAATCATTCTTTGCAATATCTTGTAGCAATGACTGGGCCAACTCTACAGACAATTGGGTAAAATTAGTAATAAAATTGAGTGGGTTTCTTATTTCGTGAGCGATGCCGGCAGTCAATTGTCCGAGCGAAGCAAGTTTCTCTTGCTGAATAAGTTGCTCTTGTGTACTATTTAAATCATCTAAAGTCTTCTCGAGGCTGAGCATCAATTTTGAGCGTATATATGCTGCAAGCAGGTAGTCACGCAATTGAGAGATAAGTTCAGCATTTTCATGCGAAATACCTTGGCTACCAACGCTTTCAAGCACTACCATCGCATTTGCTTCCGTAGTTCGGCCAAGCAGCAAAACTATGCGCTTGTATGTGTTGGGTACATCGGCTTGCATCATCAAAACATATTCTTCTGTTTCGGCTCCAATTGCATGAATATTTTTGTAAAATTCGATCCAGCTAAGATTTTTGTATGGAACTTCACTCTCTTGGTAGCCCAAAGTTGCTTTTGTCTCCAAGCGTTTTTCAGGATTATTAGTATCTAAAAAGGCCAGCTTATCAACTCCATCTAGTTGATTCAACTTTTTGAGCAACATCGTAAACATTTGCAAATAATTTACTTCAGAATTAAGAGTATTGATGATAGAATTTATTTGCTCCATTTGCCGGTTTTTAACGGCCAGTTGATTTGAAGTACGTTCCAATTCCTCTTTTTGTCTGAGCAATTTAGAAGTGCGTTCTAATACTCTGTTTTCTAGATGCTCATGATATTCTTGTATACGCTGCACCATATCATTGAATTTATTGGCAAGGGTAGCAAACTCTAAAGGAGATTTGATTTCCAATCTGTGCGAATAATCACCCCCTGATATCTTAGATGCTGCGGCTATCATTTTGTCAACTAGTTTTACTAAATGCATAGAATTGAAATAGATAAAAGTACCTATCAGCGCCAGTGTAACCAAGAAAGTTAGTACCATGCGTATGCCTTGGTTGGTAAGGAGAGCTTTTTCGTGTTCAATGTTTTCTACAACCCTTATTACAAAGTGCTTGTAAAGTCCTGATTCCTGATTTGCGATATACTGATAGGTGTATCTGTGCCAGCCAGAATCTGAATGGGTTTCATAATTGAACAATTGTTTGCTTCTAAAAACTTCCAGAATATAATCTTTATCGCTAAAATTAATTTTACGTCCGAGAGAATAAATGGTTGTATCTACAACAGTAAGAATTTCAGCAGATTGTATATGGCCATCTTTTTTGGAAGATATCTCAAAAAGTCTTTGATTTATAAATTTTACCAGTTTTTCGGCACCAGGCGAGCTTATTCCAAGTTCAAGTATGTATTTTCCACCAGGAGTTGGTTGGTAGGTATATATTCGTGGACGCCCCGAAACGGATTCTATTGTAAAACCTGCAGTCTTAAAAACATTTTCGTCCCAGACAGATTGTAAGAATGCTTTGTGCTCTTTTCCAAAATCGAATAAATTGAGCCCCTTGTCTCTGCTAAACGTGGTATTCACTACAATACCTTGCTTGCTTATCACGTAAATATCAATATAAGGTGCCATAGCGCCAAGGTCATCTTTGATACGGTCAAGATTTACTTTTTCAGGATTTAAGCCATCGGTAACAACTTTGTTAGCGATATTATAGCTCAATAATTGTAACTGACTAATTATTAAGTCTTCAACTACATTCAACGATACATTCTGATAATCTATCACAGATTTTATATCGTCGAAAATCAGTTTGTTTTGTTGTTCATTTGTTTCTTTAAGTATATTTCTTAGCGTCAGGTAGTTTATAGCACCTAGAATAATAAATACTGCGCTTACCAGCAAAAGTACATTGGTGATTAAAAGTCGGTAAACTGTATTTTTAGTCATACTGTTTCAAGTTGATTCTTAGGGGGAAATATTTTAAGATTCGACATCACTTTGCAAAACGACAGGTTATCGTATACAATTTCGAACCAAGTACCGGATTCAAGCATAAAAAAATCGGTATCGGTGCCTGGAAAAATGGTATAACCTTGCGATACAGGATTGTACAAACAGGCTGTAAACAATAAGTCGCCTTTTTGCATCTGCATTTCCAATACATTGTCCACCTTTATATGAAGCGAACCATTGTTCAAGAAGATGAGAGTACCGGTAGCTTTATCGTCAAAAGGGGTAAACAAGTTGTCGCGAAGGCTTATGAAACGTAAATTTGAAGTAATAGAAATAATGTCAGCAAAGTCGAGGTCTTTAAATTCTTCTTTAGACTTAAGCAAGAGAATCAGCTCGTAAACATTGGATTTGGGATATTTATTGAGTTGCTTAATCTTAGTTTTATACCAATCCAGCTCTTCAGGTGCCACCCGGCTAAGTACCTCATTTACCAAAGATGGATTTGTATGAAGAGTAATAGAAAGCGCCATTTCGCGCAAATGTAGCTCAGGATTGAACAAATGCGCAACTACAGACTGGTTTCTGGTTTCTTTACCTGTATCAGAATACATTTGCAAAGCAATTATTTTCAACCAAATACTGGTATAATTTAAATCCCGGTTTATTATAGATTCAAGCAAGTCTACATCATCGGTAACCGATATAGGAAAATGCTCTTGCAACATTCTAATTTTCAGTTCAGTAGTATTGTCTTCAAAAAGTGCAAATATGATTGGTTTCAGTTCTTCAGCAATAAACAAATCTAAAAGTTCGAGCGCAAATCCAACTCCTTCAGATGTACTACTTTCAATATTGTAGCGTATTTGCGCCATTTTCTCGGCAGTATATAGCAAACTCAACAAGTTGAAAATCATGCTATACTCATCTTTCATGTTTTGTTTTAAGGCATCAATTAGCAATTCAGACTCATACTCCTGCTCTGCACGCCAAAGAGCCGCAATATTCCAGGCTTGTATATTTACTGAAAGTTCAAGGGCTTGTTGTACTAACCTGAAGTGGTGCTGAGGGACAATAATATTTCGCTTAACTAGAATAATGATGGCTTCTTCTGCTATTTTGCGAATCGGAAAAGTAATTTTATCAATAAGAAACTGAACAGAAGTATCGCTGGGTATAGCGCCAATAATGCGGACTATATCAATTTGGTTTCTTATACTAACTCCTGTTTTGAAGAAATTCTGCCGCAACTGCGATATCGTTTTCTCCTGAAAACTAATGAGGACAGGAAATATATGTGCTTTACGTTTGCCACGTTGCATTTCATCAAACAATATCTGAATGATTTCAGGCCTGTTGAAGTTTTGCGCTGCAATAGTAGCCAGATTTCGGACTTGATCGTTGAGATCGCGCAACAATAAAATAAGCGAAGGCAAATATTTTTCGTCTGACTCAAACCCGATAATTCGGGCAGCAATAAGCCGGTTCTTGCGGTTGCGGGCGCGGCTAATACTCATGATCTGCTCCATCTCGTGGTACTGGTTCAATATGTGCGCCAGTTGTCCCAAATATGTATCTATTTCTTCCGCAAATTGTTGGTCGCTTACTTCAGTCAATTTCTCGTAAAGCCAATCTGTACCACTCAAAATTATTCTACGTTCAATTTCTTTTATTGCATATACTTCAAGTATTGAGTTCGCTTCAGGTTTGCAGTTTACTATCCATGTTTCAAATTCGATAGGTTTTAGTGCAGAGTATAATCGAACTTGAAGCAATTCATTTCGGTCAGGCACAAAGTTGGCATCTATTTGCGTAGAGCCCCTTACTGGCGTGCCTTTGGCTTGCGAATCGGACAACGCTTTTTGCAATGATAATTTATACTCTTTGTATACACTTACCAATATAACCAACCAAGTTATTAGCAGTATGATAAGTACGTATATAAAATATACAAAACCAAAAAAACTGGAAAGTAACAATAAGGCCAAACCACTAGCCAGTGCAGATAGCTCATTGATTGTACCATCTATTCGCGATTGTACATCGAATCTGATATTGATAGGCAATGATTGGTATAGGGTCTTGAAAGCGGGAATTTCAATAGCATCTCTGAGCGATAAAGAAAAAAGCCTTGCCATAGAAATAATAAGGAAAAGGTACAATACTGCATTTGCGGAAAAAAAACTTATAAGCAACGACCCCACCGATAAAGCCAATAGCAGAAAAGGGAGAATCATCATGGCAGTTTTCAATCCGTAACTTTTCATGAGTTTGCTATACACAAATGTTTTTATTAAAAACCCAAATATCATAAGTGTACCTGTAAATACACCCAGAAAGTTTTTTAAATCTGTCTCTTCAGGATATTGCTGTTTGGCTATACTCAGAAATAAGTACGACACAAAAAACAATACCATCATGGAGAAGCCTACAAAACCACTCATCGCAAGTATGTACTTGTTAGTAAGCATTTGTTTCCATGAAATAGATTTTTCTTTCGTCTGTTTGGCTACGCCTTCAAGCGAAAATCTGCGGCTGACGAAAAATTGGAAAATTGATGCGACTAATAGCCCGATTGCACTCACCAATATAAGGTCGGTTGTACCTAAATTTATTTTGAGCAAGGGCAAAAAAGGAATCATGTAACTGGCTGTAATAATGCCAAATACCTGACCGGAACCTATGAGCCCGAATAGTCGTTTCCCTTGACGCAAGGAATATATGCGCCCTGCAACCCCCCAGAAGTTAACAATGGCAACTATATTGAGAGGGCCAAGAAACATGAAACTTATAAAAACCAATTCGCGGGAATACTTTATACTAAAACCAAACCAAATGCCAGCTGTAATGACGGCCAAAACCCATAAAGTAACCACCGCAAGACGACCAAACTTAACTATTTGCTGAAATTTGGAATAAACGGCAGTCATAACTATACCTACTACACCAGATAAGGTGTATGCCTGAGCAATCATTTCCTCTGAATATTCCGAAAGGAACAAAGTATGGGCACTTATATCAAATAATCCGTAAAATATACCCAAAAACACAGACTGAATACCAAGAAGCGTAACGCTGTGTCGCTCTTCGTCTTCAATATTAAGTGCCTGATATATACCTAGTTTCATTTAATGCTTTTGCGATATTTTATTATATAATGTTTGCTAACACTTGAGAATCTGGGCTTCAAAGATGTTTTTCCAGTTTAAAATTACATCTTTTTTTAAAATAATCATAAAACTATGTTAGTATGCGCTTAGTTTTTAAAGAATCTATAATGAATTGGTTTAAAAAGTTTGCAATGTGAAAACACATTATAGAAATAGAGCATTTGCAAAAACCAGACCATCCGCCAGCCAAAATGCGCGAAAAAGTGGGCTATCTGCAAAATAAATTATTTTCCCTCCCTCTGTTTCTGTCACCAGATATTGTATTTGCTTATGCACATTTCGTTCAAATTCATGCCCCATATAACCCGCCTTATATCCGTTTTTTGTAAGCTTGACGGCAGTATGCACACTATGGTTTACATTTATTATCAAATTGTTCCGTTTGAGTACATAGAGTTTATGTACTCCCCAAAAAAGTGGATTAGTAAGATCCGGATTCACTTCAAAAATAGCTCCCATAGCCTTGGTAGTAAGGCTCATGCGCTTTTTCATATTGTATGCAATTTGTTGAGAAAGTGAATCAAGATTCCATTGTTCAATCGTCATACCGTCATAACCCCTATTGAGAAACTCTGCCATCGCATTTTCAATCAGAATCAGATTGCCTCCATTACGAACATATCGCTTTAGAATATCGCTGATACTTTCAGGAATGTCTCCCGAGGGCACCACTAAATAATCATACTGACCCAGATTTACGTTTTCGAGCAAATCTGTGCGGAGACGTGTAACTGGAAAATTGAAAAAATGTTCGAAACTAAACCACAAATCAGCATATGAAGTAGGCGCTATGCCAGCTCCCCCCAAAAGCGCAACTGAAGGTTTACGAACCGGAATCAGTTCATTGGAACCAAGCTCTACACCATAAAGTACATTTGATGAATCGATTACAAACAAGTTAGTGCCATTTTTCTTACAAACATTTTCCAAATAAATATGTATGTCTTTTGTTTTGAGTGTGTTCTCAGACAATAAGCAAACGAAAGTACCTGATTGGAATTCCATTCCTCCAAAGCTAAGTGTTTTAGATATACGACGTAAAACAATATTCTGACCTAGCAGCTGAAAAATGGTTTTGGCATCGTATATATTTTGCCAAGGCAATACAACTGCAAGCGCCGATTCTGAAACTTTATTGGTTATAAAAGTTTTTTCTACATACTTTTCAAGTTTCAATCCGTTCGGTTCTGCATTCAAAATGAGCCCATCGGCTGCTAAAGCGTAAGGCAAGCTCCAAGCAGTAAGATCGTATGTAAGAGAGTCCTCGAGCTCAAAAGATGGCTCAAAAAGTATTCGACACAACACTCCATCTGGCTGAAGGGTTGAAATATAAAAATCACCGGGTTGCAGAGTCAATATTCCTGTTTTTTGGCTCGAATACTTCCATCCGGTCAATTGTTTCTGATTTTGTATTACTTGAAATTTGAGATTGTGGGTTTCTAACAATTTCGCTATATTTTTTTGAATAAACACATTGCCATTGGTTTTAATCAAATACCACTTGTGGTTGCTTTTTTTTGAAAAATCAAAATAATTTATCTGATTTCTAACAAGTTGCTCTCTGAAAGAATATGCGGTAATGAGTGTATTTACGGCAGAAACCATATGTTCTTGCACCCTGCCAGTGAAAGTAATTGAGTCCTTATTTTCACGGCGAAGCACCAATCCGGCATCTATACCACCCTTTTCAAAAGTAAGCCCCATAGAGCCTCTGAAGGTAGGATAGCTATCTCCAAATCCCGGGTAAAAGAGGTCGTATATTTCGCGCGAAAAATATTGCCAGCCGTTTGCATTGAATACACGTGAGTTTGCACGATTGATGTGCATCTGAAACTCATTCTGCCAATCGGTAACAAGCGGATGTACAGGCTTGGCAACAGGAACAAAAAAGTAAGAATACAAATTGTTCATTTCATGAAAATCAGCGTGTATATGAGGCATCCAACTATTGAATATTTTTAACCTATCTTGCGTTTCGTTCTGCGTAGCCCATAGCCAATCACGATTCAGATCAAAAATATAATGGTTGTATCTCTCACCCGGCCAAATGCGCAAATGTTCCATATCATTGGCATCGGCCACTGGAAATTCGCCTTTCAACCTTCGCTGATAGTGTACATAAGCATCTCTCCCGTCTGGATTGAGGCAAGGGTCGAGTATTACAACAACAGAATCGAGTATATGAGCATATTCAGAATTTTCTCGCAATAGCTCATATGCAAAATACATTGCAGTCTCCAGTCCTGCAGGTTCATTTCCATGCACATTGAAGCTATTCCAAAGTATTATTTTTTCGGCCTTTTCCGGAATTCCATTGGCAAAGTGTATATACTGCAAATGATTCAATCTTATTTCCTCAATATTTTTAATATTATGAGCCGAACTGATGTAAAATACGTTCAAGGAGCGCCCTTCCGGCGTTTGGCCATATTTTTGCAACATACACTTATCTGTATGCGAAACTAGATACTGCAAGTATGACAAAGCCTCGAATGAAGTTGCAAATCCAACAGCGGGGCTATATCCAAGATACTCATCCGGACTTTGTAATGCCTGTGCTTGTAGACGACCTACATGTGTTAAAAAAACAAAAATAATAATACTGAAAAGCACAAAAGTACGTATACAATGAAGTATGCTATTGAAGAATTTTCGCAAAAGAATAATCATATTACTACAAAATTATAAAATGTAAAGAGAGAGATTAACGACATTTTCCCAAGAAACCATTCATAGATCAAATATAAAATTTACTTTCAGCAAAAAGTTTATTTAACCCAAAAATGGAAAAATATATTTTGATAACCGGCACCGGCAGAGGTATTGGACTAGCGCTTGTAAAAGAGTTTTTACAGAATAGCAATATCCAAGTACTTGCGCTCTCCCGAAGTGCTCGCCCAGGTTGCATACCGGCTTCCGACCGCTTACGCTGGCTACAGTACGACGATACAATGTCCAGAACAGAACCAGAATACTATTATAAACTCATATCAGGCCAGATAACCAAGCTTGATGTGCTTATAAACAATGCTGCAATCTATGAGAACAAGCCATACATGGTATTTTCCAGGCAAGAATCTGAATATATGATGAATATAAACTACCATTTTGCTGCAGAACTCATACGCCAAACTATACCCTTGCTTCAAAAAACAGTAAAACCACAGGTTATAAACATAAGCAGTATGGCCGGTTTTGCAGGAAGTATAAAATTTGCCGGAACATGCCACTATGCAGCCAGCAAAGCGGCCCTGCATGCTCTTACTGAAGTATTGGCGGTAGAGTACCCTGCTATTGGATTCAATGCACTTGCTTTAGGAGCGGTGCAAACGGAAATGTTTAATAAAGCCTTTCCGGGTGCAGCAGCCAATATGACACCAGAAGAAATAGCCAAATTTGTTGTAGGTTTTGCCTTGCACGGGGCAAGCTTATTCAATGGCAAAATACTCCCGGTTTCACGTAGTACCCCATGAGGTCTATCACAAGTACAAAATTTCCTTTTTTTTACAATCTCAAAACTTTTTTTATTTGACGGAAATAAGTCTTGTAAATGAAAGATTAATTTGTTTATTTTTGCAAATCTCATTATAATTGAGATAAAAAAACTGGCATAGAATTAGAGGTTAATAAGCAAGGAGAACAACCATAAAGTTGACCACGTAAAATTAACTAAGTATTTAGAAACTAAATAGGCAATAAAATGTTAGACAATCAAAAATTTAGTCTTTACAACTATCATACAAATTTTGATAAAGACATTCTTATGTCTTACAAAGGGCCTTTTGATAAACATATTCTAGCCATATTAGGAAATTACATTGAAGTAATATTGGGAAGAAACCCGAAAGCAGGAAAAAAGATTTTTAAAATCTTTATTGAACTGGCACAAAATATATCCTTTTACTCAGCTGAAAACGACAAATTGGGAACCTTGGCAGGAATAGGTACCGTTGTAATAGGCGAGTTTGAGGGGCATTACACTTTTGTATCAGGCAATTTGGTGCGCAATGAAGACGTGGTACCCATCATGGAAAAATGTGAAATTATAAACTCTTTGGACCGCGAGGGCCTCAGAAAATATAAACGCGATATGAGAGGCACACCACAAGGTGAACATGGTTCGGCTCATATTGGCCTTATACAAGTGGCACTTACTGCAGAAGCACCGCTCGACATTGAAGTTACCCCGGTGGACAACCAGGTTTCTTTTTTCACTGTTTCAGTTAAAATTGAAAAATAATGTTTCAAATATGAAGAATTTAGAAATTCCAGGATCAAGAGATGTATACTTCATTCCGGCAGTAAGTTTCGATGCTGAATCCGGTGTATGTTCCATCTCGGGAGAGTCTTATCTCGAGGAAACTGTAAAATTCTACATGCCTCTTTACGAATGGCTTCGAGAATTTATTTCTACCGCCAAGAAGCCCATCGAATTTAATTTCAAACTCACTTATTTCAACACCAGTTCTTCGCGTTGTATTCTCGATATTTTGAATATTCTGAAAGATTATGAAGACAATGGTGGTGTAGTGACTGTAAACTGGCATTACGACGAGGAAGATACAGATATGGAGGAAGAAGTAGAAGATTATATGATAGAATCTGAGTTGAAAATCAACTTGGTACCTATGTGATATTTTTACATATGACTCTTTGTGCCAAACAATGCCTGCAACTAAAGGTGTTGTTTCTTTAAAATTATTGATTACTATAGCGTTAAATAGGCTAAAATGGAAGTACTTAAAATTGCAGGCAACCGAACTATTCCAACTATGCATTTCGATGCAAGTAATAATGTATTTGAAATTGGAGGACGTTCATGCCCCGAGGATGTTGCAAAATTTTATCAACCTCTTTTTGAATGGTTAGATGAATATCGCAAAAGTCCACGTGAAAAAACCGTTTTCGATTTCAAACTTATTTATTTCAATACTGCTTCAGCAAAAATTTTGCTCAATCTGATGCAAAAGATTGAAACCATAGCCAAAGATGGCCACGAAGTACTTATTCGTTGGCATTTTCCGGACGATGATGAAGATCTGGAAGAAGCAGGTGAAGATTATGCAGACCTGATTGAAGTTCCTTTTGAAAAAATAGCATACTCTCTGGATGATTAACAGCCGGAACTCAAACTATTAAAAACTTAAAACCCTCGTACTTGAAGACATCAGGTACGAGGGTTTTAAAATTATATTCCGATCAATTCAATGACTTTATTAGCTTATTGGTATCAATGATAAGTGCCAGATTGCCATCACCCAGAATACTGGCGCCAGCAAGAAACTCCTGATTTTCGAACACTTGCCCGAGTGGCTTAATTACTGCTTGATGCTCTCCCAAAACTTTATCAACCACCAGTGCAAACCGTTTATCATTGTTTACAATTACTACAAGATGCTCTTGTTCAGGAGGAGTTGAGCCCAGCCTGAAATAATCGCGTAAGTAGATGAACGGAATCAATCCGTCTTGATACTCGATCCGATGTTCACGTTTTGAAAAAAGTTGTGCATGAGTACTTATATTGCAAATCTCAATAACCGAGAGTGGTATGAGAAAAAACGAATTATTGATTTGCACCAACAAAGTATCTATAATAGAAAGAGTAAGTGGCAGTTTGAGTGTAACGCTTGTACCTAAGTTCACCTCAGAGTCAACATCTATTTCACCTCGCAAATTACTGATTTTTTGTTTTACAACGTCCATACCTACGCCTCGTCCGGAAACTTCAGTAATACGCTGAGCAGTTGAAAAACCCGGCAGAAACAATAAATCATAAGTTTCTTTGAGTGATAATTGCAAATCTGGGGCTATCAAACCTTTTTCTACTGCTTTCTTTCGTATGTTTACCGGATCTATTCCGCGCCCATCATCTTGTATTTGTATAAAAACATTGGAACCAGAATAAAAAGCAATAAAGCGAATGATACCACGTGTACTTTTGCTTTTTTCAAGACGCTCTTCGCGGGTTTCTATACCATGATCCAAACTATTGCGGATGATGTGCATCAATGGACTTTCCAAGTTATTGATTATATTTTTATCCAACTCAGTATCTACACCTTCTGCCACAAAATCTACATCTTTGTTCAGCTCCTGAGCCAAATCTCTCACAAGACGCTTCAATGTATACATAAGTGTTTCTACCGGAACGAGCCTAATCTGCAGCACATTATCTCTGAACTGTTTGGAGAGTTTGGTGAGTGTTTCTACCACTTCATGCAAGCGTTCGTATTCACTTTTATCAGATATTAGACTTAGTTTGGCACGTGTAGTTACCAACTCACTTACCAGATTCATCAGTTCGTCCAATTTTTCAGAATCCACACGAATTGTGTTTCGCTGTGTATCTATTGAATTTACAATTTCCCCGGTAGTTTTCTGTTCCTTATCTTGTTTCAGTGTATTTACAACTTTCTCAGCCAATGGTTTCAGAAAAATCTCCTTGGATCTTGAAGTCTGTAAATAGCTTTTTATTTCTTGCAATCCCTGATTAATAGAATCCGGATTTTGTCTTAAAATAGCCAATGCATTCCTGAGGGTTTTATCACTGTCAATGTTCGAAGTGTCTATTTTATGAATCAGAAATTCATCTTCCATAAAGAAAACAAAAACATCTTCAAGAGTGCTTATATCTTCAGACGTAGTAAGTAGTACTTCCCATCCTGTATAGCAGAGGCGAGGATCTATGTCGTTGAAAAAAGGGATTTGGCTATGCTTCCAGATATGCTTTTTGCCATATTCAGCCAACTCAGTAAAAGCGACCAAAGGATTGAGCCCACGTTTAAGGGTTTGAGGATCGGGATTTATGACTATAAAAAAAAACTTCACCCCAGCATCAGCTCCCTCATCATTGTCTTCTTCTTCATCAAGCAATTCAGATTGCTGTACATTTTGTCTCTGAAAAAATGTTTCGGCCTGTTCAATAACGCGCTTAAAATTTTTTTCACAATCCTTTACTATCAGGTCATCGTTGTTAAGAAGAATTTTCAAACAATCTACCGCCTGAAAGGTAATGGTGATCAATTCTCTAGACATCTGTTCCTTGCCCGATCTAATGCTGTCATATAGCGTTTCAAGCCTGTGGGTGAGTTCACTTACATTGTCAAATCCATACATTCCGGCGGTTCCTTTGAGGGTATGCATTACCCTAAAAACCGCCCCTATTCGTTCTATATTAGATGGATTGTCTTCTAAAACAAGCAATGCCCTCTCCAGTTCAGAAACCAATTCGTTGGCATCTTCTACAAACTTAATTTTAAACTGCTCTAAATCCATCGTTCAAAAGTATTTTTACTTCAGGCACTTTTCTACTATGGCAAGAAATTTCTCCATCTTGAAAGGTTTCTGAATCCAACCTGTTACGGCGGCTTCTTTGGCCATCTCCTTTTTCTTCTGGTCGGTTTCTGTAGTGAGCATCAAGACCGGAACAAATTCATATTGAGGCATTTTGCGAATTTCCTTGGTTAGTTCAAGTCCATTCATATTTGGCATATTATAATCTGTGATTACCAAATCCATATTTCTGCCGTCAAAGAATTTGAGAGCTTCTCTACCGTCATTGGCCTTAAACACTTCATAGCCCGCATTTTTTAATGTAAATTCAATTACAAACCGGGTATTTTCAAAATCGTCTACAACTAATACTGTCTTTTTCATAATTGCACGGTGATTCAATCTCTAAAATAGCGAATCATTTAATAATTATCAACCAATAATAGTGATAATTTTGTTTACTTCCTTATCATTTAGTCAATATTATTCAGAAAGAATCCGAATAATTTCATAAAGTAATAAAATACTGTTATTTACCATCAACTTTTCTTCAAATTTTGCGCTTTCCGGCTTATCATCAAGTAATCAAGGTATAACAGCAGCCTAACCGAAAGGCTGTTTATTTGATCAGAATCCAATGTATTTTCGAGGTTATGTGCCAAGGCGTAACCTACTTCCGAATTCTGATTCACGATGGCGTTTTTCCAGACCAGACTGAGTTGGCTACCAGGCAGCAATTCCCATACATAAGATACATCTATATTCATGGTATTGAAATTCTGATCTGGATCTTCAGGTATAAAACTGGAGTTTATCAAATTTCCCTCGGTTGTAAGTTCATGATAATCTATATATTCGGCAGTTGTATGGTAGTATCTGAGTCTGGCATTAAATGCAGCCTTGTTGGTAAATATATAGTTCACAGTAAAGGTATTGGTGAATGTTTTTAAATTCCGTTTGCCAAAATAAATAGCTGATGTTTCGGAATCGGTACCTATCCAACCAAAATTTTCATTGTCGGTACTATAATTGGTTCGGTATATCATGGTTACTCGTTTCCCGATTCTAAACCGAGGCGATACGTTGAGCCAGATTCCATTAGAATTTTCGTCAGTAGTCTGATAATAACCACTGCTCACGTCGAGAGCAAAAGGTTTGCTGTAATCGCTTGAAATGAAACCACCAAATGAACCCCATGCAGGTTCGGCAAAATATCTGTTTTCGGCTCGTGGCTCGTCGTAGTTATGCTTTTCGTGCACTTGTGCATTCAACTCTAAACCTAAGGTAAGATGATTCTTGAAAGTAGCTATACTGCTATATTCCAGCATATCTGCCGTAAAAACATTTGGTTTATAAAGCATAGAATAAGTATACTCCATTGAATTTCTGAATGAAAGAAAACTACCGAAAGGAGTATAAATATCATAAGAAACTTCAGCGCTTGAAGTTCTTTCGTTGTTGTTTTGCAAATAACCCAAATCGTTGGGGTCGTATGTATCACTTTCAGCAAGATGCATGAGTTCAAATTTGAATTTTCCGCTTGTTTTCATAAATTCCAATCGATACTGATGCCCATTTGTAAAATTATTACCATTATTAAATTTACTATTGAGTGCCATTTGGCTGTATATCGCATAAGATTTGGATTTGTTATTGAACAGGCTTTCGAAACCCGAAAAATTGGCTATGTAATCATCTTTGGGTATATATACATTGGTGTTCAGAAAACTCACATAGGAATTATTGATAAGTGCTTTTTCAAGTACCATTACATTATAGTTGGTAAACTCTTGTGTAATGTATGCCCGCTCACGCCCGGTTATCGTATCGCGTATACGAGCTTCTGCAGGTAGGCTCATGGCATTGAGAAAACCAACAGAAAGCCCATTTGTAGTTTTACCCGAAATTTTAAAAGCATTGAGTAGTTGCGTTTCCGACTGATTTATAATCACCATTTCATTACTATCCAAATCATTATAAACTTCATAAGCATCTTTGGGGCTTGCACCAATGCGCCTTGAATAAAACCAATTGCCTCTGGCAAAAAGTTGTGAATTTTCCATAAAGAAAAGTCGTCTTTCACTATAATATATTTCGTAAGGGGTAAGGTTCAAAATCTGATCATCGGCCTGTACTTGACCGAAATCGGGTACGAGCATCACATCCAAGGTAAAAGACTCATTTATGCCGTATTTCAAATCGAGACCACCTTTCAGTGAACGTGCCCATTGATTGTTTTTCGAATCATGTACTACATAGAAAGCGGTATATGGTGTAATAGATAACCTTATAGGTGGTTTTATGGAATGTATCCCTTCAAGTATCCCACTCTGTTGTATATATCCATCTATCTCACGATCTACATAACTCCATGCGCTGGTTTCGCGAGATCGACCTACTATTCTATAAAAATTGGCGCCCCAAGGTTTGTCGGAATCTTTGGGGAACCTGATTGCTGAATACGGAATTCGTATTTCGGCACTCCAACCATCAGGCTGAATTGCCACGTCACTTTGCCAAACCGCGTTCCAGGTGCCGTCTTCATTATCGCCATTCACTGCCAAATCTATTTGAACACCAGCAGCGGTAATTGCCAGATTTACACCACTTAAACCATCATTATAAGGATCCAGTACAATACCAAACATATCAGTATTGTTGTCATCGTCGCGCACACTCAGGTGCTTCACTATGCTGTCTGGGGTAGCATCGTACATGTATGCACCTATGTAAAGCGAATAATCGTCGTAGTATAACCATACCTTGGTATTCTGATTTGCCTGTTTTCCGTTGTAAGGCTCAATTTGTATGAAATCTGTAGCGTATTTATCAGACTTCCAGGCCGTTTCATCTAATATGCCGTCAATTACTATAACATGATCGGTTTTGGTCGCAACAAAAGTTTTTTTGCTTGTTTGGGCGTACGCGATATTTAGGGAAAGTGTAATAATAATAAGAAAAGTACCTGTGGAAATAAATTTACTGTGCATCTGATATATATTTTTATGAATTTGATTCATTCTCAACTTTTTGTGTTAACAAACAAGCATCGCCAAAACTCAGGAACCTGTACTCATGTGCTAATGCATGTTCATAAATACTCAGCCAACTATTGCCCACAAAAGCAGCTACAAGCAAAAGCAGTGTGCTTTCAGGCTGATGAAAATTGGTTACTATTTGCTCAATCACCCTGAAATCATAACCTGGTACAATAAGTATCTCGGTACTGAACTGAATATATGAAACATTCATTTCATCCATATAATGCAATACCCTTTGCAGTGCATCGTGCGTACTTATATGTTGCTGCACTGTATACGGAAGCCATTGTCCTATAGGTTCAGTAGCGGGTATTTGGGGGAATAAAACGAGGCGTACACCCAACCAATAAATCGACTCCAAACTGCGCACAGTAGTGGTACCCACTGCCACCACCCTACCCTTTTTATTCAGTATATTGAGTATGGTTTGCTTTTGGACAAAAATTCGCTCATTATGCATTTTGTGCTCTTGTATATACTCCGATTCTATAGGTTTAAAAGTACCAGCCCCTACGTGTAAAGTCACCTCATCAATAACAACTTTTTTATTAGAAATTTCGCGGAGCAATTCTTTCGAGAAATGCAAACCCGCCGTGGGGGCGGCCACCGAGCCATCTATACGGGCATATACTGTTTGGTAATTTACCTCATCGCTGGTTACCGTATCGCGGTCTATATAAGGAGGCAAAGGTATAATACCAACATTTTCTATTATTTCATGAAACAGAAAATCTGTATCCCACTCAAATTGTAGGGTAAATACATTATCAACTTTACCCATTTTCGTAACCCTTACAAGTATATCTTGTCCATTAATCTGAATGGTTCTCTGCAGGATTTCATCTTTCCATTTCTTAGCATTTCCCACAAAACAATTCCATTGCACTCTATGTTTAGAATTCAGATTCATCTGCATATCAGCCGGACTTACCGGCTCTAAGCAAAAAACTTCGATACGCGCGCCTGAGGTTTTGTAAAATATGATACGCGCATTGATAACACGAGAATTGTTAAACAACAATAAATCGCCCGGGGCAAGGTAAGAGCTAAGATTCCAGAATACTTTGTCGGTTATTTGACTTCCATCATACACCAACATCTTTGCATTGTGGCGAGGTTCTGCCGGAAATTCGGCTATTCGTTCATGTGGCAAGGCATAAGTAAGCTTTGCCTGCTGAAGATCTATTTTATGTTTAGCTATAATTTTCATATACTTGCAGCAATTTTTAAAAATTGCAAACGATAAAACGAAGGGTACTCAACTATGAAATATAAGATTGGCGATAAAGTTAAATTTTTAAACGATATCGGTGGCGGGGTTATAAAAAAAATAATAGACAAAGATATAGTGGAAGTGCTTACCAACGATGGTTTTGAAATTCCGATTGATATAAAAGAACTTATACTTGACATAGCCTACTCTAACAACGAATATCAGGGAAGCGAAAATAATAAAAAACAACCCAGATATACCAATGGTCCTACTCCAACCGTGGCTCCACTTAAAAAACAGCCCGAACCAGAAGAAACATATGAATATGAATATACTTCTACAGGAGAAATTGTAAACCTATATTTGGCTATAGTCCCCTTACAAACCAATAATTTTCCGCAAAGCCAGTTTGCATTATATCTGATAAACGATAGCAATTATTTCGTTTTCTATAATTGCCTGCAACCCGACGGAAGAGATATGAACGTGATGTCACAAGGGAAACTTGAACCAAATACAAAGTTTTTGGTGATGAAAGTTAAACATGATGAGGCCGACAAATTGAGTGGATTTACCATGCAAGCCATGTTTTTTCGCCCAAAATTTCAGCAACTGAAACCCATGTTTCAGAAAGAAATACGCATAAATCCGGTAAA
>JFJP01037465.1_pt1 | contig 28816 bp, 24 predicted proteins | sample 431651 | NCBI WGS metagenome assembly JFJP01 (sample SAMN02602958, study PRJNA72255) | Microbial mat metagenome, whole genome shotgun sequencing project. | biome: fresh water; feature: sink hole; material: water; isolation source: purple microbial (photo- and chemosynthetic) mats found in... | reverse complement strand
TTGTTCCCGTAAAGTCGAACGCCCATTCGGTTTTACAAGCCGGACAGGAGTCGAATAAAGGAGCTGGTAATTCCTCATTTTCAGTAATATATTTTGCAATCGAAAATGCTGGTTTGTAGAATTCGGCAATGTGCGGATGCGCTTTCAGTAAATGGTAAATGTGTTGGTACAAGCTTGCCCTGTCGAATAGTTTTTCGGGTGTGGAGTTGCAAAAATGCAGTTCGTAGTTTCGCCCTATTTGTGTTTTAAAAAGTGGCGATTTTGTCCAGCCTTTATCTATAGCAAAACGCGAAAGCCCCGCCAGGTTTTCGATGTTTTCTTTGTCGATAACCATGCGCAGGTTGATATTGATTTCCGCAGCAAGGCATGCATCAATTCCTTCTACAATCCGGTCAAACGTAGGTTGTTTTCCTTTCAAGTAACGGCGACCATCGTGCACTTCTTTTGTTCCATCGATTGTAACTTGTACTTCGCGAATGCTGGCTGTTTTCAGCAAATCAATATAGTTTGCTAAAGTATAGCCATTTGTAACAAAAGCCAAATCGAGTTTTGCTTCATTGGCGCGAGAAATAAAATGAGTCAACATAACCCGCTGATTGTTGCCAGGCAAAAGCGGCTCGCCACCAAAAACAGTAATGTATTTTCTACGTCCGGCAAATTCAGTTGTGATATAATTGAAAAATGCATCCACAACATCATTGTTTACAACTTTCTGCACTGGATTGTATCCCTCCTGATAACAATACGAACAAGCAAAATTGCACAAATAATTAGGTACAAAAAACAATTGTGTTTCATCTTCTTCACGTTTCTCAGTGAAATCCAGATAAGCCATTTTAAATGCACGTTTTTCCTTGGCTTCATCCACCAAATAGCCACGCTGCGCAAACTCTCCACTCGGGTCAAGTTTATTATTCAGCATTTTCACTTCGTTAGCCGAAATAATATCGGCCGATTTATGTAGCGGATTGACGATAAAAAACTTGTCGGAATCGGCAATTGGCGTAATGATGTTATGTTTGGATAGGGAACCCCTAATCTCTAAATGGGGATTTACCCCAAGCCCTTTAAGGGGAATTGATTTACCATCGTATTGCAAAATATTCTTATCCATAAATAAAAGACATTTTATCTTGTATAAAATAACCCCTAACCAATCTGAAATCCGCTCTTATTCCCCTTTAGGGGTTAGGGGTGATTCAGTTGTTAGGGGACTTTTCATCGTTTAGTCATGACAACCAGCTACGATGTTCGAAACTTTAGCGCAGCATTGTGCAACTTTAGCCTCGGATTTGGTGTTGCATGCGCAACTTTTTTTCACTACACTTTTCATAAATAATTTATTGTTTTTGTTGTGAATATTACTGTCCCTAACCCATCCCTCATACTTTAGGAGGTAAACTCTATGGGGGATTCTTAAGTCCCCTTTAGGGGGTTGGGGGCAGTTTTTCTTTATTTCTTTCCTCCAATAGTCCAACTGGCCACTTCGGCTTTTCCTTTTTCGTATGGAGCAGATTCTTCGTAAATTATAAGATTTTTGAAACCAGCATTTTCAAGCATGGTTAAGTATTCGTCTTTTGTAACCGAGCCTGCCCAGCATTCTGCCACTGCCGTTGGGTCATTCCGATATTCTTCAGCTATTGGGCTTGTAGCATAAATATCACTTACTACAAACCGTCCATCAGTTTTCAGGATTCGATAAACTTCATTCCAAACAGCTTGTTTATCAGTGGCATGATTGATGGTGCAATTCGAAATCACCAAATTAATTGAATTGTCATCCAAAGGTAGTTTTTCTAATTCAGCTTGCAAAATCTCGGCATTCACCACTTCAAATTTTTCCAAGTTTGCTTTTGCTTTTGCAATCATACCTTCCGAAATGTCAATTCCATAAACATAACCCGACTCGCCAACTTCTTCTGCCAATCGAATCACATCGTTACCGCGTCCACTGCCTAAATCAACACAAACTTCGCCTAATAGTGGCTTTGAATGGTTTATTGCTCCTCCGCAAGATAAGCAACAACTCTCATTACTCAGGCTTGTGTATCGCTCATTTATTGCATCTGTTTTCATTTCCTCACAAAATATTTAACTTATCTTTCTATTTAAACCATACCAACTTCCACCATTATAAACATTGGCATAACCACGTGTTTTGAAACCACTTTGAGCAACTCTACTACGTGAACCTGATGCACAGCAAGTAATTATTACCTGATTTTTATTTTTAAGTTTCGCAATATTTGCATCAATTCTGTCCAATGGAATATTAATTGACCCTTTTATATGACCTGTTGAAAATTCAGCTTTGGTACGAACATCAATAATTAAGGCACCTTCTTTTACCAAATCGGCCATGTTAGGTTTTGGCTTAATTCCGAATAATTTATTTAATAGTTCAATCATTTTATACAAAATATTTTATTTTACACTGCAAAGTTAGTATAATATTTTAAATTACAATAGTATCACCTTTAAATTATTTTGTTATCACTAAAAAAAATAATATCTTTGTACCGAAAAAAATCACTGACTAATTTAAAATCAACTCATTATTATGTTATTTAAAGAAGATATTTCTCCGGAAATTGCTAAAGATCTTTTCGAAAGCAGCGAAAAAGTACTAAATTTCATAGCCGATGTAAAATGGAAAGATGGGTTTCAGTGTCGAAATTGCGGACACACCAATTATTGCGAGGGAAAAACATCATCTTCACGCCGTTGTACGCGTTGTAAAAAAGAGGAATCGGCATCTGCACATACTATTTTTCACAATATTAAATTTCCAATTAACAAAGCATTTTTTATTGCTTATAATGTTTGTGTACTTGGCAATGAATTTTCATCCTATAATTATTCGGACCAGCTTGGGTTAAACCAAATGACTTGTTGGAAATTTCGTAAACGCATACAAGATTGCATTATAAAAGTTGATAAAAGTGAAAAATTAAAGATTGGGACTATTTTACTTACCGAATATAAATAGTTTTACTGATTTTGAAGTTGATTAAAAATTTGAATTATGAGTCCACTTCGATAGAGAGTAGAACACAAAAACGCAAATTTAAACTAAAGCCTAAACTATCTGCATAATTATCAAAAGTTTATAGTATTCAATTGAAGATGGAATGATTTTGGAGATAAGTCTATGGTGAAATACCTTAAAATAAACCGACAAGATTAATGAATCAATATTTGAAATATAATAGACAAAAATATATAAAATTAACTTATTAATTAAATAATTTAAAAAAAACATCAAATGAAAAAAATGATTGCCTTTCTGATTTTGTCTTTTGCTTTTACCTTTTCGGGCATAGCACAAACAAATGCTGAATACAGTGCTGCACTTAAAAAAATGTTTGCAGTATCGGGTTCCAATGAAACTTACAAAATGGCTATTAAACAAATGATTTCTATGTATAAAGCCCAATCATCCTTGAGTCCGGATAAATTGAAGAATATTGAAGATGAAATGCTGAAAATATCAATGAAAGACATTACTGATAAGTTAGTGCCTGTTTATCAGAAGTATATGACATTGAGCGATGTTAACGAAATGATTAAATTTTATGAGTCTCCAGTGGGTAAAAAATTTGCAAAAAATAACCCGGCTATTTCAAAGGAATCAATGAAAATAGGACAGGAGTGGGGTATGAAAATAGCCAGTGAACTTAAGAATAAAATGAAATAATAAGTATTTATTACATTAGAAAAAAACTAACAATCATTTTGTTAGTTTTTTTTTAATCAATCTCGAGCTGCAAATTTTTCCGTAATGTTTCAAGTGCCGGATTTTCAGTAGCCATTATTTTATACTTTTCTTCGGGTGATAAAGCGCGTTGACTTTCGTTTTCTTCATTCACTTTGATCCTAAGACTTATCGAAGAATTTTTTAATTTCACCGACAAATATTTTAAAATATCCTGTTGAATCCGTATAAGTTCGTTTTTCTGCATTATATTACTTACACTTATCTCAAGTTCTGTATCTGAAATACGTTCAGGAACATTACTTTGTATAAAACTTACAATTCTCACATTCTCAGGAATTGTATCAGTAAAACTATTCCACACAATTTCTAATTCATCATCAGTAAATGGTTCATTTAGAATAATTACTTCGGGTTCTTTAATTAAATATTCTGGTTCAGGCGTAGAGGCTACGACAGCCGTTTTAATTGAAATGCTGGGAGGACGAAAATTTGTTGGAGCTATTTCATTCGTTTTTTTTATTTGTTGAGTGGGTTGCTGACTTACAAAAGCTTGTTGAATGGGTTTTGTCGTTTCATAGTTATTTAATGGAGCATTTGTAACCGATTGCGAAATAGGTGTTTGAATTATTTTTTGTATTGGATTTACTCCTGAATTAACTTTTTTTTTTACATCGCTTAACTGGCACAATCTGATCAACATCAGTTCAACCAACAATCGCTTATTTTTACTCAACCGATAATCCAAATCGCAGTCGTTACATATTTTTAAACCACTAAAAATAAAATCCGGTGTACAATCCTGAGCCTGTTTTTGATAACGTGCACCAATATCAGCTCCAACTTCGAGTAACTGAATTGTTGCAGCATCTTTACTCACAAGCACATCGCGCAAATGTGAGCTAAGTCCTGTTACAAAATGGTTTGCATCAAATCCTTTGTTTAGCACTTCGTTAAATATCAGAAGAGATTGAATTACATCTCCTTTTAGAAAACATTCAATCAATCGAAAATAATATTCATAATCCAACACATTCAGATTATCAATAACTCCCTGATAGGTAATATTATTTCCACAAAAACTCACTAACTGATCAAAAATTGACAATGCATCACGTAATCCTCCATCACTTTTTTGAGCTATTACATTCAAACCATTCAGATCGACGTTAACACCTTCGCTTTGAGCTACAAATTGAAGATGTTTTACAGTATCGGCAACCGAAATGCGGTTAAAATCATAAATCTGACAACGTGATAATATGGTTGGAATTATTTTATGCTTTTCTGTTGTTGCGAGAATGAAAATGGCATGTGATGGTGGTTCTTCCAAAGTTTTTAGAAACGCATTGAAAGCACCCGATGACAACATATGAACTTCGTCCACTATATATACACTGTATTTGCCAATTTGGGGTGGAATCCGAACCTGATCTATCAGTGATCGGATATCGTCGACACTATTATTTGATGCAGCATCAAGTTCGTGAATGTTATATGAGCGTTGTTCATTAAACGAAACGCAAGATTCACATGTATTACAGGATTCATGTTCGGAAGTTAGGTTTTCGCAGTTTATTGTTTTTGCAAATATACGTGCACAAGTGGTTTTTCCTACACCTCTGGGTCCACAAAACAAATAAGCATGAGCCAGATGATTGCTCTTGATAGCACTTTTAAGTGTCTTGGTAAGTGCATCCTGTCCTACAACCGATTGAAAAGTAGATGGACGGTATTTTCGTGCAGAAACTATGAAGTTTTCCATAAATAAATTCAGTAATTACTTTGTAATGCAAAGATAATCATATAAATCAATATTTTGCAAAATCAATTTATATAATTGATAAATAACAGTATATCAAGAATATATACTTAAGTTACTTAAAAAATTTAAATGTTGAAAAAATGAACTTTATACAATTTGTGTTCAATAAAAAATTCTTACCTTTGCATAGATTTAATGTCTGATTTTTAAGCATTTTTTTTTCTACTAAACTATTCTATTAATATGTCATTTATTAAAAGTACATTAAAAATAATCATACTCATTTTTTTTAATAAATACGTGATAGTGTTTGTTGTATTTTTTTTATATATGTTATTCATTGACAATCATAATTTGATTGGTCGTTGGCAAATGGATAAAAAAATTAATGAATTAAAAACCGAGTATCAATATTTTGAAAATGAGATAGAAGATAATAAGTTAAAATTAAAGGAATTAAATACTAACGATAAATATCTCGAAAAATTTGCCCGCGAAAAATATCTAATGAAAAGAGATGATGAAGAAATAATTATAATAAAATAAAATGCCAAAACAAACTTCCAAATTTATATTTTTCTCGGGTGGAATCCTCACGATAATAGGTTCCGTAGCACAAGTATTCGACTTTAAATCAGCTCCCTGGATATTTTCTGTAGGGTCTGCACTTTTAATTTACGTGAATTTTATGAATTATTGGTACAAAAAAGAGGACGAATTAATACAAAGTCGTTTAGCCCGCATTGGTTTTATATCCAGTCTTTTGTTGGTACTTAGTGCTTATTTTATGTTTACCGGTTCAAATTTATGGGTGCTGGCAGTACTGATTTATGCACTTTCTTCTCTTTATGTCAGTTTCAGGTCTGAATAACTGTTACTACTAACCAAAGTTAAATTTTAATTTCATGTTCGAATCACATATTGGTGAAATTGCGGCATTGGGAGTATCGCTTTGCTGGACTATGAGTGCCCTTTTTTTTGAAAAAGCAGGTTCAAAAATCGGTTCTTTATCTGTTAATTTTATTCGACTGTTTTTAGCCATCATTTTTTTAGGAATTGCTACTTTGTTATTCAAAGGAACTTTTTTTCCTACTGATGCAACTCCTTATCAGTGGTTTTGGTTGGGTTTGTCAGGAGTCATTGGCTTTTATCTTGGCGATCTTTTTCTGTTTAAATCATACATGATTATCGGTTCACGTACCGCAGCATTAATCATGAGTTTGTCACCCATGCTTACTTCGGTCATCAGTTGGTTTTTTCTTAACGAAAAACTATCAGGGATGAATATCATTGCCATATCAATAAGTATGGCGGGCATTATTATTGCTATTTCTAATAAAAAAATGAGACTAAATGTACCTGCCAAAGGACTTTTATTTGCATTTGGAGGTGCCTTGGGACAATCGGTGGGATTGATACTTAGTAAAAAAGGTCTGGGTGATTATGACCCAATTGCAGCTACACAAATTCGTGCATTGTTCGGTTTGATAAGTTTTGGTATTATGATTAGTGTTTTCGGTAGATGGTTTAAAATTGGTGAGGCAATAAAAAACAGAAGCAGTATGAAAGCAGTTACAATTGGTTCATTTTTTGGTCCGTTTATTGGTGTGGCATTGTCATTGTTTGCTATTCAGCAGACCAAAACTGGCATTGCATCTACCCTAATGGCTTTGGTCCCTGTATTTATTATCTGGCCATCGGCAGTTATGTTTAATGAAAAAATTAAACCACAACATATTATAGGGGCAACAGTAAGCATCATTGGAGTCAGTTTATTTTTTCTTTAAAACTATATATTTTTCTTTATTCAAATCTGATTCAGAAAAATATTGTACTTTTGTAATTGCATAGCGTATCCAGGAAAGCTGCCAGAGTGGTCGAATGGGCCGGTCTCGAAAACCGGTGAGCGGGTAACTGCTCCGTGAGTTCGAATCTCACGCTTTCCGCACGAAAGGAGTAAATCAGTAAAATGAGTTACTCCTTTTTTCGTTTTTGGGTATGAAAAGTTAGGGATTGTTGGAATTGGTGTTTTTGTCGATTTATTTTGTTAGTATTTCTGATTTATAATTACTGTCGACAATATTTTCACATTCGCAGTGTTGATTCTACAAAAACACCGTATCCATTTATCTTAGGATCGAATTAAATGAAGTTGGCATAAGGGTGTCAGTACAAAAAATGAACAGAATTGTCTTTGTTTGATTCACGTGATATTCAGAACACTTTGTGTTTCTGAAGACATGGGCATAATAGATATTAGTATAGTAAATAAAAGAAGGACAATTATATTTTCAGATCACAATTGAGAGATGATGAAGCAAGTAAATCTATTTTATAAACAGAATTCATTGAAATTTCAATCGGGTATTTATTTAATAACTATACAACAGACTTTCAAAGAAGTTACTAGAACAATAATTATTTTAACTGATAAAAGAAATAAATAAAGTTTTATTTCCTTTAAACCTACAAATTATTATTACTTTTGTAACTTGTTTTTTGTTGCAAAAAGAAAGAAAAGGCGGATTTCACTTTCAATTTTTGCTACACTAGGGCCGTAAATCTAATTGGTTTGCGGCAGTTTTTTTGAATGTTTTTTTGCAATTTTAATAATAGTTTATCAAACTAAAAATAAACCTTGCATTTTTGCGTTTTTATCAAAGTTTATTTCCTCATAAAAAGAATTAATTACAAACAATGAAGATAAGAGCAGGTTTAGTTTTGTTATTATTGTTTAGCGTCATCTATCTTTCAGCTCAAAACAAAATCAGAGTATATGGTTATGTTATCGACACCAATAATCGTGGTATTGAACTTGCCAATGTATACTTTGAAAATAAGTCCATTGGAACATCTACCAATATTAATGGCTATTACGAGCTGATAACTGAAATAGGTGATTCAGCCACTTTGGTTTATTCAATGGTTGGATATAAAACCTTTAAACACACTGTATATCCCAAACAAAAGATATTACAAATTTCGGTGGAATTACCTTCAGTTTCGAAAGAAATGAGCGATGTTGAAGTTATTGCACAACGTAGGCAAAGCTCAACACTTGATTATCTTGACCCATCCAAACTACGGCTCATGCCTAATTCAAGTGGTGGTATTGAATCCCTGCTGATTACATTTGCAGGAGTTAGTCAGAACAACGAATTGAGCTCACAATATACTGTAAGAGGTGGAAATTTCGATGAAAATATTGTTTATGTAAATGGAATAGAAGTATATCGTCCGCTCTTAATACGTGCAGGTCAACAAGAAGGGTTGAGTTTTATCAATCCGGATATGGTGAACAGTGTTGCTTTTTCATCAGGAGGATTTGATGCAAAATATGGTGATAAAATGTCGTCGGTGCTTGATATTGATTACCGTAAACCTGTTAAAACAGAATCTTCGGCTTCTTTAGGTTTGCTTGGAGCTTCAGCTTATGTGGGTACTGCCAACAATAAATTCACCCAAATGCATGGTGTAAGATATAAAACATCTTCCTATTTACTCGGAACTCTTGATACGCAGGGAGAATATAATCCCTCTTTTGTCGATTATCAAACTTATATGATTTATCAGTTGAATCCCAAATTGGAGTTGACTTTTTTAGGTAACTTTTCGCAAAACTCTTATCAATTCCGACCTGAAACACGCGACACCAAATTTGGTACATACAATATGGGTCGCGAATTAATGGTTTGGTTTGAAGGTCAGGAAAAGGATTTATTCCGAACCATGTTTGGTGCATTTACAGCCAATTACAAACCAACAAAACAAACCAAACTCAGTTTTATGGCTTCAGCATTTCATACCAACGAAAATGAGACCTATGATATTTTGGGCGAATATGAATTGAGTGAAGTGAAAATGGATTTGAAAGAAGAGAATAAAAAAGGGGCAGCCTTAGGGATTGGGAAATACCAGGAGCATGCACGCAACAGACTCAAAGCTACTGTGGCGAATATAGCACATACAGGTGAGTATAGCGCAGGTAATCATAAATTGATGTGGGGTGCCAATTTTCAATTAGAAAAAATTTCAGACAAAATAAGTGAATGGGAATGGCGTGATTCTGCTGGTTATTCGCTCCCTTTCAGCGACAAAATGGTGAAGTTATACTATAATATGAAAGCAGAAACTTCATTGACTTCATTGCGTACAACTGCTTTTTTTCAGGAAACATACAAAAAAAACTTTGAGGCAGGATTTTTTACAGTAACAGGCGGATTGCGCGCCAATTACTGGACATTTAACAATGAACTGCTCGTAAGTCCAAGATTTTCAATAGCTTTTTTCCCACACTGGAAACGTGACTTCAGCTTTCGTTTTGCTTCAGGTATTTATTATCAGGCACCATTTTACAAAGAAATACGCGATACACTTACCGATGTGTTGGGTAATGTAAATATTGCCTTAAATTCAGATATAAAAGCCCAGCGTTCGTTACATTTTGTGCTTGGTGGTGACCATTATTTTCGTGCATGGGGACGACCTTTTAAATTCACTACAGAAGCATATCTTAAATTAGCCGATCGGGTTGAGACCTATTCTGTTGATAATGTTAGGGTTCGCTATTCTGGAAGAAACGATGCTAAGGCATATACTGCCGGTGTGGATTTTAAATTGTATGGTGAACTTGTACCAGGCACTGACTCTTGGTTGAATTTTTCGTTGATGAATTCAAAAGAGGATATTATTGGGGATGCTTATGTTAATAACATCTTTGATGAAAAGGGGACCGTTTTGTCGACCGAAACTGTTTATCCCGGTTGGATTTCGCGTCCAAACGAGCAGCGCTATTCGTTTTCGATGATGTTTCAGGATTACCTGCCTAACAATCCAAAATATAAAGTTAACCTTAAGTTTATCTGGTCTGATGGATTACCTTTTGGTGCTCCTCGAAATGTTCAGTATAGGGCAGCATTCAGGGCTCCGGCTTATCGACGTGTAGATCTTGGTGCATCAAGAGCATTGGTTAACGGTAAAGATAAAATAATGGAAAAAAAGTGGTTGAAACATGTGAATAACATATGGCTGAATGTTGAAGTATTTAATTTACTGGATTTTAAAAATGTAAATTCATATTATTGGGTTACTGATATATACAATCATCAATATGCAGTTCCTAATTATCTGACCGGGCGACAATTAAATATTAAGCTTTTAGTAGATTTCAAATAAATAGTATTTTTTAAAATTACGAATTATCATTTACTAAACTGATTATTTTCAATTTGATATTATTTCACTACTTTTGCAGTCAATTTATAAAATTGCAAACTTTACTGCAAAAATCAATCAAATAATCATGCCACATTCTTCGCACCGCGGGCAATCTATGCCCGAATCGCCGATTCGTAAATTAGTTCCTTTGGCCGACAAAGCAAAAGCACGAGGAATAAAAGTATATCACTTGAATATCGGTCAACCCGATATTAAAACGCCACAGGTAGCGTTGGATGCAATCAGAAATATTGATCGTGAGATTCTTGAATATAGTCCGAGTGATGGTATTAAGTCGCTAAAAAACAAACTTGCTTCTTATTATCATACTTTCAATATTGATGTCACCGAAGAAGATATAATAATTACTACCGGAGGTTCCGAAGCTGTAAATTTTGCATTTATGAGTTGTCTTGATCCGGGCGACGAAATTATTGTACCTGAGCCTGCATATGCCAATTATACTGCTTTTGCCATTGGCGCCGGAGCTATAGTTAAACCTGTTGTTTCAACAATCGAAGAGGGTTTTTCACTGCCTCATATTGATAAGTTTGAAGAGTTGATAACTCCGCGTACAAAAGGGATTCTGATTTGTAATCCCAACAATCCGACCGGTTATTTATACACCCGTAGCGAAATGAATAAAATTCGTGATTTGGTTAAGAAATATGATTTATTTCTTTTTTCGGACGAAGTTTATCGCGAATTTTGTTACACCGGAGCTCCTTATATTTCTGCTTTTCATTTAGATGGAATAGAAGAAAATGTGATTTTAGTGGATTCTGTTTCAAAAAGATACAGCGAATGTGGAATTCGAATAGGTGCATTAGTTACAAAAAATAAGGATATTCGTAAAAGTGTAATGAAATTTTGTCAGGCCAGATTAAGTCCACCTTTGTTGGGACAGATTGCTGCCGAAGCTTCAATGAATGCTCCTAAGGAATATATGCAGGATACATATGATGAATATGTTGAACGACGTAAATTTCTTATTGATGGTCTAAATCGAATTCCCGGTGTATATTCTCCTATTCCTATGGGAGCTTTTTATACTGTGGCACGTTTACCGGTGGATGACGCTGATAAGTTCTGCTCTTGGTTATTATCCGATTTCGAATTTGAAGGTCACACAGTTATGATGGCTCCCGCATCCGGTTTTTACACCATAGATGGTTTAGGAAAAGATGAAGTTCGTATAGCTTATGTGCTTGCCAAAGATGATTTGAGAAAAGCATTAATCGTAATTCAGAAAGCATTAGAAGTTTATCCCGGAAGGACTTTGTAATTATTAATGAAGATAAACCGTAATTTGTGCTGCTGAAATTTTAATTTCTTAATCTTGAAAATAAGAAAATAAGAAAATAAGAAAATAGAAAACAAGTAATTGAGAAAATAAGAAATAAACTCATTAATATTGATGCATGGTATTTTCTCAAATTCTCAATTTTTAATTCATAATCAACGTACAAATTCAAAAAATTAGATATTGAATATAGAATTTTTCATAGCAAAACGCATTCATTTTCAGCAGGGTAAGAAAAATGTTTCGCGCCCTGCTGTTCGTATTGCCACTATCGGTATTGCGTTGGGATTGGCTGTTATGCTGATAGCAGTATCAGTTGTAATTGGATTTAAACAAGAAATAAGAAATAAAACCATCGGCTTTGGAGGTCATATTCATGTTACCAATTTTGATAATAATAATACCTACGAAACAAATCCTATTAGACCGGATAAAACTTTGTTAAATAGAATTTCTTCAATTGATAACGTTAAACACTTACAGCTTTATGCTACAAAGCCCGGAATTATAAAAACCGATACCGAGTTTCAGGGAATTGTATTGAAAGGAATAGACTCTAATTTCGACTGGGATTTTTTTAAATCTAATCTTGTCGAAGGGAAAATACTTGATTTAAAATCAGACTCATTAAAGAATGAAGTTGTCATTTCAAATTATTTAGCTAATTTATTGAAATTAAAATTGGGTGATAGTTTCTTTACCTACTTCATTCAGGATAAAGTAAGAGCTCGTAAGTTAAGAATTTCGGGTATTTATTCCACTAATTTCGTTGAATACGATAAACTGTTTATGCTCACTGACATACGTCATGTGCAGCAGTTAAATAACTGGGATTCTACTCAATATAGTGGAGTTGAAATTTTAATTGATGATTTTAATAAACTTGATATTACAGGTAATGAAGTTTATACTGCTACTTCCAATCGTTTCGATCAAGACGGGGATGCACTTTATACACAAACCATCAAACAAATTAATCCTCAGATTTTCGGATGGCTCGAACTGTTGGATATGAATGTATGGGTGATACTCATACTAATGTTATCTGTTGCAGGCTTTACTATGATTTCAGGTTTGCTCATTTTGATTCTTGAACGCACCAATATGATTGGAATTTTGAAATCCATAGGTGCCACCGACTGGTCAATACGTAAGATTTTTCTTTATCACTCCTTTTTTCTGATTAGCAAAGGCATGATTTGGGGCAATATAATAGGTTTATCGCTTTGTGCGGTTCAATATTTTACACATATTTTACCACTCGATCCCGAGTCGTATTACGTATCATATGTCCCTGTTATGTTCAAAGGGACTTATATAATTCTACTAAATGCAGGTACATTTTTTGCTTCGGTACTTATGATGATTGGTCCATCTTATCTGATTACCAAAATTTCACCGGCAAAAATTATAAGGTACGAATAATTCTAGTTCTGAAATTCAAGCAATCTTTTCAGTCTCAACAGCCACCCAATTATGTTTTTCTTTAAAATCAATAATTACTAAATTGTTTCTGTTGGCTTCTGCTTCAATAACCGGAATGTCTTCTTTGTAAAAACCACTCAAAAACAATTTTCCACCAATCGATAAACAGTCACTGTATTTTTCCATATCGGCTAATAAAATATTCCTGTTAATATTGGCCAGAATTATATCAAAATGCATGTCAGTGAGTAGTTCTGCACCTCCGGTTTTAATATCAATATTGGTAATATTATTCAATTCTATATTTTCTTCTGAGTTTCGGGTACACCATTCATCAATATCAATTGCAAGAATTTTTTCGGCTCCACACATCGAAGCTAAAATTGCTAAAACAGCCGTTCCGCACCCCATGTCAAGCATTTTTTTATTCTTAAGATTCAATTTAAGAATTTCGCTTAACATCAGACTTGTAGTTTCGTGATGACCGGTTCCGAACGACATTTTAGGATCAATAATTATATCAAAGCGCGCTGTAGGTACATTCTTGTGAAAAGTACTGTGGATAACACATTCACTATCAATTACAATTGGTTCAAAATAGTTTTTTTCCCATTCTTCATTCCAGTTTTTTCCTTCTATTTTTAATATTTCATATTCAATATTTACTTCCAGTGGAAAGTCAGCGAGAAGTTGTTTCAGTGCTGATTCGTTATATTGATTTTCCTGAATATAAGCTATAGTTCCCTGAAATGTAGGCTCAAAACTTTCATAACCTATTTCTACTAATTCCGAAGCCAAAACATCGGCCATGTATTCGTCGAATAATGCAATTGTAAATGTAATCTGATAGTAGTTCATATTGCTATGTTTTTTTTTCTATTTAATTGCCTTAATATAATAATATGTTTAATTTTCTTATAATCGACTACAAAAATAAACAATTATTGAAGTAAAAGTATTACATTTATAAAATAATTAGCAAGATGAAAAACTATAAAAATCCATAATTTAATGGCATGATTATTGATATATTTAATTTATAATTTTTAAAAAATATTTAAGGAGGTACCGCTATGAGACCATTCACAATCAAATTAATCGTCGTTTTAATGTTAGCTTCAATGTCTGCATTCAGCCAGAATTCGCAATTCATCGATGATATTTATATAAAACCGAGTGATGCGAAAAAGTTAGCTATTAAACAAACATCGCCTAAAAAGAATCCTAATTTTAAAAACGGAGCCAAAGAAATTATTTATATCGATCGGGTTGTACGCGATACGGTATTTGTAAACGAAAATGTAAATGAGAATGATACTTCAGATTATATTGACCAAGATGGCCAATATCTGAATGAATTCAATGGTTCAAAGGCCGATTTGGAATATGCCGAACGTATTCGTCGTTTTCACAATCCTAAGTATACTGTTTTTATCGGAGATCCCGATTACAACAGTGTATTCTATTTAAACAGTAACGATTGGAATGTATATGTTGACAATTCATATGCATATGTAACACCAACATGGTCAAACCCTTACTGGAATAATTATTATTATAGTCCTTACAGTTACAACAGCTGGGCTTGGCGTAATTGGTACGGACCTTCTTATTATTCCAGTTGGCATAACCCATGGGGTTATGGAATGTACGGTGGAATGTGGGGAGGAATGTATGGAAGTTATTATGATTATGGATGGGGTTATGGATATCCTTACGGTGGAAACTATGGTGGTTATTACGGAGGTGGTTATTACGGAGGTGGTTATTACGGAGGAGGTTATTATGGAGGTGGATACTATGGAGGTGGATATCCCTATTGGGGAAACTCAAATTATAAAGAAAGAAATACTGCACACAGCGAATCAAATAGGCGTAATTATAACACAGGTAATCCTCGTGTAGGAACAACTGCAAGTAATTCGGGAGGCAGGGCTTTAAATTCAGCAGGTGGTGGTAGTTATAATTCGATTAGGAATTCGTATACCGCTGTAAGTGGTGAAAATACCAGAGCATCAGGTGTAATTGGTACACAAGGTTCACGTACCGTGCGCTCAGCCAGTAATTCATTACAATCATCAAGAACAACAAGCGGAAATACAAACGTTAACAACAGAAATGGATATAACACTAGCAGTGTAGAGGCGAATCGCCCAACCTCAACTTCTATTAATACCCGTCCACGTACCTCAACTTCGGTTAATAATAGCACATCAACATCAAGAGGTAGTTATTCTACTCCTTCAGGTTCAACTACCAGGGGCAATTATTCTATTCCTTCTGAATCTTCATCGCGTGGAAGTTATTCTACTCCTTCAGGTTCAACTTCAAGAGGCAGTTATTCTGCTCCTTCTGAATCTACATCACGTGGTAGTTATACGGTAGGTTCAAGTTCAAGTTCACGTGGTAGTTATTCTTCAGACTCAAGAAGTTCCGAATCAACAAGAAGTAGCTCCGAACGAAGCACTCCTACATATAATAGTACACCAACTTATAGTGCTCCTTCGAGCTCATCAAGCTCATATTCTTCAGGAAGCAGTTCCTCGGGTGGTAGTAGTTCCGGTGGTGGTAGTAGCAGCAGTTCAGGTGCAAGCAGTTCAGGTGGTCGTAGATAATATGTGAATTTTGAAAACAATTTATTTAGTTCTAAAAAAATAAATCAGATATGAAAAGGAATATTTTAACAGTAGCAATAGTTTTATGTAGTTTATTTAGCATGGCTCAAACTGAGTTTGATGCATTAAAACTGACAGAAAGCGAAATTAACGGAACTGCACGTTACACAAGTATGGCAGGTGCATTTGGAGCTTTGGGGGGAGATCCTTCAGCAATCAAAGATAATCCAGCAGGCTTGGGTATTTTCCGCAAATCACAAATTACAGGAACATTCAGTACATTAATGCAAAAAACCGGTTCGAAATGGAATGGTACTTCAGCAGATGATGATTTATTTAAAATGAATGCTAATAATTTTTCATTAATACTGGCAATGCCTACATGGAATAATAATAATAGCACCTCTGGTTTACTTAATTCAAACTGGGCATTTAATTATAACCGATTGAAGAATTTTAATCGCAATATGAATGTAAAAAGCGGTTCAATAGGTTCATCAATTACAGATTATATGGCATATTTTACTGCTGGTAAAAAAGGAAATGACCTTTCTGCTACTGATAATTACGAACCGTTCGATAATCTTACTATTCCATGGATTTCAATATTGGCATATGAAGCATATCTAATTAATGAAAGATCACCAAATTCAGGTGTTTGGGATCCTTTGTTAGGCAATGGTGAAACCATCACTCCGTCTTTTTCTCTTCAGGAAAGGGGTTATGTTGATGAATTCTCTGCCGGATGGTCAGGTAATTTCAGTAATAAATTTTTTATAGGCACTACCATTAATCTCAGAAACATAAATTATACTGTAAATAGTATTTATTCAGAATCTTTTCAAGAGGGAGGTGGTTTATCTTTAAAAAATGATTATTCAACAGCCGGAACCGGTATTAATCTTAATTTAGGAGCCATATTTGTTCCAATTGATTTTATACGTGTTGGATTGTCATTACATTCGCCAACTATCTATACTTTAGAGGATTATAATTTTGCTGAACTTGATTATAATACTGAAAAAGAGGGATGGATTAAAACACCAACTGATGGTTACTCCGATTATAAACTACAATCACCTTTTCAATATGATGTAAGTGTAGCATTTATTGCGGGTACAAGAGGCTTGTTGAGTGCAGAATATTCTGTAAGCAATTATAAAAGTACCCGTTTTATGAATACAGAAGGTAATACTCAGAAATACTTAGATGAGAACGATGGCATGCGTGAAATGATGAATAATGCCAGAACAATAAAGGTAGGAGGGGAGTTGAAATTATCTGAAAATTTTGCAATCAGGGCTGGTTATGCCAATTCAAGTTCACCTACAAAACCAACTGCCGAAAAATTCATGCGTGATAATACAATCAGAACTGATACTGAATACTTCTTGCGTAATCGTACAGATTTTCTGTCGGCTGGATTTGGTTATCACGAATCAAATTGGCATATCGATTTTGCTTTTATGAATAAAATTATTGATGAAAATTATTTTCCATATAATTCAAATAAATTAGGTGTAAATCTAAAAGTTGAACCTGCAAGAGTTATTACTTCGAATAACAATATAGTTGTTACACTTGGATTTAAGTTTTAAATTTGAAAATAGTAATTTGCAAAAAAAAAGCTGTCATTTGACAGCTTTTTTTTTGTAGTGATGTATTTATTTTTGAACCAGTACCCATGCATCTGCAAATCGGTCTTTAATCTGATTAATTTTTGTACGGGCATCTGAATAAACATTATACGAGGCAACTAATACACGATACATGCCTTGTTCATTTACTACAACAAATGCTTTGTTGCCTTCATCTATCAATGCAGTCTGTAATCCTTTCGCATTTATCTGACTTTTAAAACTGCCAACAACCACATGATATTTGAATTTAAGTAAATCAGCATCACCTTCAGATAGTTTAAAAGATTCATTACGTGTAACTTCTTCTCCAGCATTTGGCTCAACTTGTGGTATTGTTGAAGTAGCAGTTTTTTCCGTTTGTGCCGGAATATTTCCCCCTGGTATCGATGCTATTTTCTGTTTCGATTTACAACCTGTAAATGCCAAAACAATTATAGCGGTTATAAAAAATAAACGAACTCCTTTGCTCATAATTTTTGAATTGATTAATATTGTTTTTTTCGAATACAAATATCTAAAGAATAATATGCTTTACCAAATAAAATGACTTTTTTTAATAAAAATAATATACATGACAAAACAAAATGGGTATTACTAGCGTTAGACATTATAAGAAATTAAATACAATAAATTTAAAAAAATAACAAAAATGAAATTTGAATTACCTCAATTGCCTTATGCTCACAATGCATTAGAGCCGGTTATAAGTGAAAAAACCATTAGCTTCCATTATGGTAAACATCATCTAACCTATGTTAATAACCTGAATGGATTAGTACCCGGAACCCAATTTGAAAATGCAGATCTTGATACGATTGTAAAAAATTCGGATGGCCCGATTTTTAATAATGCTGCACAAATATGGAATCATAATTTCTATTTTCTGTCGTTAACTCCTGACAAAGGAAGTCAGCCGAGCCCACAGCTGGATAAAGCTATAAACGATGCTTTTGGTTCGTTAGATAATTTCAAATCCGAATTCAATAAAGCAGCTGTTTCGGTGTTTGGTGCAGGCTGGGCATGGCTGGTTAAAGATGCTGATGGCAAACTTTCGATAGCCAAAGAAAGCAATGCCGGAAATCCATTGACTCATGGTTTAGTTCCGTTGCTTACTTTCGATGTTTGGGAACATGCTTATTATATTGATTATCAAAATCGCAGAGCTGATTATGTAGCTGCCCTTTGGGATCTTGTTGACTGGAAAGTTGTTTCATCAAGATATTAATAGTATCTTTTAAAAAAAAGAACCGGATTGAATTTACTCAGTCCGGTTTTTTTTTAAACAACAATTTAGACTTATAACATTTTAAGATTTCAAATTACTTAATCATTTATAAATCAAATGTATTGATGTTTATTGAACAATTTAATCCATATTTATTTTTAGATTCAAAGTTAAAAAAAGCAACAAAAAATTCAATTTACTAAAAAATCAAAGATCTATTTAATGAACTGTTTTAAATAAATTATCTTTGCATTCAATTATATCAAGTTTATGTTCTACGCATTTATAATATCAGTTGTTTTATTGCTCGTCGGAGTATTGATTTTGGGACTAAAAATATTCTTTGTAAAAGGAGGAGAATTCCCAAATATTCATATTGGCGGTAGTAAAGAATTAAAGGATAGGGGTGTATCATGTGCTACAACTCAGGATAGAGATGCACAATCAAAAGTAAAACCCATGAATATGTCAAAATTAATTGACCAAATAACAGAATAAATAATATTTTTTTTATGAAAAATCTTTCGCTCATTTTAAATGGAATACTGCTGATAGCGGTTATTTTTCTTTTTGTAAAAGTATATGGTGATAAACCTGAATCAAACGGAGTTGCTATTTTTAATTCGAAGGACTCAACAGGTTATCATAGATTACCCATAGCTTATGTCAATATTGATTCATTGCTTATAAATTATCAGTTTGCTAAAGAAGCAAATGAGTCATTGATTAAAAAACAAGAAGATTCCCGACTAAGCATAAATAGCAGAGCACGTACATTGGAATCAGAAATGGGTGAATTTCAGAAAAAACTAGAAAATAATGCATTTTTAAGTCGTGAAAGAGCTGAACAGGAACAGTCGCGATTATTGAAAAAACGTCAGGAACTTCAGGAACTCGATGGACAATTAAGTCAGCAATTACTCCAATCTCAACAAAAAATGAGTGAGCAGTTAAGAGATACAATTAATGCATTCCTAAAAGGTTACAATAAGAACAAAGGTTATGAAATAATACTTAGCAATACTTCTAGTGATAATATCCTTTTAACTAATGATGGTTATGATATTACTTTGGAAGTAACTAAAATACTGAACGAAAGATATAATAAAAAGAAATAATTTAAACTTTTCAAATTTTTAAACAGGCGTTGTTCCAATAGGAAGCAAAGCCTGTTTTTTTTTGGGGGAAAACGCGTCAAGTTTTTTAATTTACAATTTTATGATATTACGTTATATGATTAAAGTTTTTGTAGTTTTTGTTTGATTATTTATTATTCTTTTGAATAAACTATTTATTTATTTTACTATGTATGTAACCTTCTGCCTTTCGTGAACCCAAAAATAAAATAATATATACTCACTTTTCTAACCCAAAGTCTGCAAAGTCATATTAGGGCTACTACTTTAACTGATCTCTTTTTGGCAACAATCTAACTAATAATTTTGTGTAGTCTGATTGGTTGTGAAAAATAAAACTCTTCAATTTATTATCTTTAAAACATATAAAAGAAAAATCATTTAAAAAATAAAATTGTAGCTTTTATAAAACAAAAACTACATATTAAATTCTTTCATATCATTTGATTTTAAAAAAGTAATTTACTTATAGCCAGTGTCTTTTGGTAAATTTATATTTGGTTGAAATAGACTCTGTCTATATGTTAAATAACATATAAAATTGTAAGATGTAATGTATTTTCACGTATATTTGAACGTTTTTTATTATTAATTCTTCACCCTTAATTTAATTAATTATGTCACAATCTGCTATTGATCAGGCTACGCGCCTTGACGAAATCGGTTTTGCCGAATTTACTTCACAATTAATTGGAGAAACCTTCGATGCACTTATCAGTGCCAACATCAGGCAACAGGAAGTTTACCTTTCAATGGTAAAAGAAGTATCAAAATCATTGTCGGATTACATCAATCAAACCAAAGATGATATTTCCGGCGAAGAATTATTACAGTTCGTAAACTCGCTTCCATCTCCTACAACGCCTGGTAAAGCGCGCTTTGAAGTGGGTTACAAACTTACAAGTGATGATGCCACTATTCTTAACAATGCAGTTAAAATCGACAATCCAAACGTAACTCAACCGACTTTTGCGGCCAATGATGAGTTAAAAAAACTCAGTGGAGGTACAGGTAAATGGGATCTTCTGCTTGATGCAGTATCCAAAAGAATAGCAGCCAACAAATACGATATGTTGAAAATTATTCTTCGGCAAGGAATGCTGCGTCTAGTTGTCGAAAACGGATACCTTGAAACACGTTTAACTTTCAATACCTGGGAGTATCATCGCAATACAGAAACCACAAGGGATTATAATAGAGAAAAAACTACATCTATAGGTGTTTCAGGATTGGTTTCGACTATAGTTAACGGGCCTTCAATTGGCTTAAAAAGAAAACTTTCTGTAAAAACAGCCACTACTTCCAATACAGATACTTCAGGTACAAATATTTCAGTTTTTGGGGGAGTAAAACTTCAATTTAAAACCGATTATCTTCCTCTAAATATTGAAATTTAAGCAAGCGTATGCCTGAAGAAAAGAAAATATCAGAACTCGGACTAGCTGAATTTGTTTCTACACTAATCCGTGAGACCTTTGATGCTATACTAACTGCGCAGGAAGAACAATCGGCAAGAGTTGCTCAGATTATTGATATTGCTGACAAATCTTCTGCTGAAATTGCAGAAGGATTTATAACTCCGGAAGAAATTGAAGCTGAAATGCAGAAATTTTTTCCTTTGACAGAAGAACCATTTTGTCAGATATATCCTGGTGCTTTGTATAAACCCGAACCGAACGAATTTCCAGCAATTTATACATCATGCGGATATAAAATGACAAAAATTGATTTTGAAGGAGGTAAAATAACTGAAGCAGGATACAAATCTGTGAAACAACAGGTAATGTTGCTTTTAGCTACTGAAAAACTTCGACAAATCAGGGAAATGGTTCGCAATGGCTTGCCTCGCATTCAGGTTGAAAACGGAAAAATACTGGCAAAGGTTTCTTTTTCAGTAAGAGAGACCGAGACTGAAGGTGTACAACCTGAAACTACTAATGCCGGGTTATCTTCAACATTTCTGAAAAAAATTGATATTTTGAACGGGAAAACACTTAGGAGAATTCAATTGCCTGCTGCGCGTATGATGGTTAAGCAAGCCACAGAGTCAGGTGCAATTTCGACCGATAACAAGAGTATTTACGGCGAAGTGGAAATACATTTCAGAACAGTGCTATGAGCGATGTAAATGTAGATATAAAGCAATTACTTCAGTTGATTTACCTTGATGTATACGAGGGCATTTCGCCTTTTATTCACTACACCAAAGCAGATCAGGGATTAAATATCCGCTCTGTGAAAATCAGGGCGGGTAACATTCCTTTTGATGAAAATGGTAAAATTAACGTCAATAATGAGGTTTTGAAAGATCCCCTGCTTGCTGCTACAAATGCATGGCAGGTAGAAATGGTTTTTGGTGATGATATAACTGATAAAACTGAAGGTATTTACGACCTGACAGTATCAGAACTTTTCGGGTTAGACACTAAATCGCCTGAAACATACTTTTACGAATATCCAATAAGCATTTTACAAAATGCGGGTGATAAAATTACCGGTTGGCTCAGTATGCAGGGAATAATAAATATAGGACAATTGTGTCAAATGTCCGATCAGAATTTCATGAAATTAATAAAAGGTAAACGTGAATCAAACCTGATTGAATTACGTACAAAGGCTCGTTTACTTGAGGTTTCAGTACCAGTAATTCCTCAAAAAGGAGCTGAACATGTATCGCTTTACAATTTAGTACGAATGTCAGAAAGCGAATTTCTAACGCTTTACCCTGCCGGAACAATAAACGCAATGGAATGCCGGTCTTTGTTGAATTATTTAGGACTTTTATCAACCTGCCTCAACGATTCATTTCTGAAAAGGAAAACTTTAGCTTGGTTAAGAAAATAGATTTTTATAAAATGGTTAAGGGAAAACTGTATATTGATTATAAAGAATATTTATAACTTAATCCAAGTATTTCTTTTCCATAAGAGTCATCAGAATCTAAATCACTGTTGTAAACAAAGTAAAGTTCAAACTGATTTCGTTTTTTGTATTTATATTCAAACGAAAGAATATATCTGAAATTATCAAAAGTGTTACCTGCAGGATTATTCAACTGAAAAAAGGATTCGGCTGAAATGGATGGAGTTATTCTAAAATTAGGAATATTATAACTCATTTGAAGTCTGTTGCGCCACGACCATTCAGGATTCATTTCATAAGTGTCTATACTGCCATTACTTCTTATTCTTTTACTATCATCTTTAGTTGTAAGCTCAATTCTTTCACGTAAGGTAAATGATATATCATTCAATTTTAGTTTGGCAGACACAAAACCATTCATCCTGTTGCGAATCTGATAGTTCAGGTATTTTGTGTCTAATTTATTCATCAAATCATAACCAAGGCCTGCTTTAAGTGGTTTGTTGATATTATAACTGGCGCTTACCCCCAAACTCCAACGTTCGATTAATCGAACATAATATATTGTTCGCAATTCAGTTTCTGCATTCAGATTCCATTTATTTATTTTTTTCTCGATTCCTATTGTTGTCCAGGTACCAAAATTTTCTGACTGTGAGAACAATGTTTGAGAAAAAAATAATAAAACAAGAATTGGAAAAATAATTTTTAATTTGCACATTTTTATATGATTACTAATTTAATAATAGTTTTTAAAAGTAGTTCCTTCTTATTAATTTCTGAGTATATTAGAAAAAAACCATGGAATAAAGTGAAATTACGAGTTCAATTATTCATAATGCTAAATATTGACTAAGCAACATCTCTCAGAATATCAAATTCATTCATTGAAATACGTCAATCCTGTAAATATTTAGTTCGATAATTAGTATAGTCTGTTTTGTAATTATCTGAATTCCAATTCGACGAGTCGAACTGAAAATTAAATGTTGGGTCTTTTGTTCACTTAATTACCCATTCCGATAGCTATCGGGAGCGCTTCGCGCACTAGGGGTTATTAACATCTGACTGCGGCAGGCAGGTTTAGCACCTGTCGGTGTACAGACTTATTCTGTTATTAATCAATTAAATGAACCTATTTGTTTTTTCCTGATAGTAAAAGTACTCATATATATTTTACAAAAACCAATAATTTAAATAAAAAGATTTTTTTTTACCAAATTTGATAATATATAATTTAAAAATATTAATTTCGGATTTTAACTAAGACACTTGAATATTCATTTTGGAATTACACATGACGAAATTTTAATTACCGACATGAAATTATTGAAAAATACAATATTCTATGAAATATATTGATAAAAATCAATATAAGTTCATTTTTTAGTGATAAATAATTCAATTTTCACTATTTTTTGTGATAAGAATATTGATAACTAAGTTGTATTTTTGTGTGCTTTGATAATAAAGTATTGAGGAAAATATTTTTCAAAAAATGATGTTTTACAAATATACAATAATACTATAATTTTTAATGGCTCATTTGAATTAAATTTGCATCTCGATTTGTATTTCATAATATAAAAATGATAACAAAAACAACATATCTTTCTGATATTCTTACAGGTGAAGAAGCTATCATAACAAAAGTACTTGGACATGGTGCTTTTCGCAAACGTATTACCGAAATGGGGTTTGTAAAAGGCAAAAAAGTAAAAGTAATAAAAAATGCGCCTTTATTAGACCCTGTCGAATACGAAATAATGGGTTATAATGTATCCTTGCGTCGAAGTGAAGCTGATTTGGTAGAGGTAATTACAGTTGATGAAGCAATAAATATGTCTGGAATTGATTTTCAGGGTGTAATTGATGAAGAAACCATGAAAATTTCGGCTCTAAAAAAGGGTAACACAATTAATATTGCTTTAGTTGGAAACCCTAACAGTGGTAAAACAACGCTTTTCAACTATGCTTCAGGTATGCACGAAAGGGTTGGAAACTACAGTGGAGTTACAGTTGATGCCAAAGAAGCTACATTAAAAAAAGAGGGTTACGTTTTTAATATTTTCGATTTACCCGGTACATATTCAATAACCGAGTACTCACCTGAAGAGCTTTATGTGCGAACTCACATAATGGAAAAAAGGCCGGATATTATTGTTAATGTGATAGATGCTTCTAATCTGGAACGAAATCTTTTTCTGACTACACAGTTAATCGACATGAATGTCAAGGTAGTTATTGCGTTGAACATGTACGACGAATTAGAAAATAAAGGGGTCGTTTTTGATTACAAAGCCTTAGGCGAAATGGTTGGTATTCCTATAATACCAACGGTTGCTAAAACCGGGAGAGGTATAAACGATCTTTTTGAAAAGTTAATTGAAGTGTATGAAGACCGCGATCCGAGTGTTAGGCATATTCATATTAACTATGGAGAAATGATAGAAAATGCCATCCGAAAAATTCAAACTGAAATATGGAAAACTCCGAAAATCAGGGATAAAGTATCTTCGAGATTTTTGGCTGTTAAATTGTTGGAAACTGATAAAACCACATTGAAACAGTTGCGAAATTATGATAGTTATGAAAAAATAAAACTGGCTGCCGAACAGGCTATTGCCAAACTTGAAAAGGAATATGGTGAAAAATCGGAAACTATTATTACCGATGCCAAATACGGTTTTATTGATGGTGCATTGAAGGAAACCTACATTGAACCAAAAATTGACAAGCGAAAATCAAAACGTGATTTTGATGCAATTTTAACTCACCGTTTCTGGGGGTTCCCGGTTTTTTTATTCTTTATGTGGTTTATGTTTCAGGCTACTTTTACTCTGGGTAGTTTTCCAATGGAATGGATTGATGCTGGTGTAGGTGCTTTGAGCAATTGGTTAAGTAATATTATGCCCACAGGACCACTGCGCGATTTGATTATAGATGGGATTATTGGCGGGGTAGGGGGCGTAATTATTTTCTTACCCAATATTCTCCTTCTGTTTTTCTTTATTTCGTTAATGGAAGATACCGGATACATGGCACGTGCCTCATTTATAATGGATAAACTCATGCATAAAATAGGCTTACACGGTAAATCATTTATTCCCTTAGTGATGGGATTTGGCTGTAATGTGCCGGCAATTATGGCCACTCGCACGCTGGATAATCGTAAAGACAGGATACTTACGATGATTATAACTCCTTTTATGTCGTGTAGTGCCCGTTTACCTGTTTATGTTTTACTGATTTCGGCAATTTTTCCTGAATATCAGGGTTTGGTATTGTTCACAATTTATTTGATAGGTATATTGTTGGCCGTTATAACAGCATTGATTATGAAACGGATAGCTTTTGCCAAAAAAGAAGTACCATTCGTTATGGAATTGCCGCCTTACCGTATTCCTACGCTACGCAATACAATGATGCATATGTGGCACAAAGGACAACAATACCTTCAAAAAATGGGTACAGTAATTCTGGTGGCATCGGTATTAATTTGGGCTTTGGGTTATTTTCCACGCGAAATTGATTATAGTACCGATTATGATACACAAATTGCAGCAATCGAATCCAATTCACAATTGAATGCTGAAACAAAAGTAAAAAACATCAATTTACTGCAAATTAAAAAGGAATCGGAACGTCAGGAAAAATCGTATATCGGACTGATGGGCCACGCCATTGAGCCGATAATGAAACCCCTTGGTTTTGATTGGAAAATGGGTGTAAGTATCATAACCGGACTTGCTGCCAAAGAAATTGTAGTTAGTACAATGGGTATTTTATATCAGGCCGATATGGAGGCGGATGCAAGTTCAGAAACTCTTCAAACTAAACTTAAAGAGCAAAAACATAATACAGGAACTTTAAAAGGTCAAACTGTTTTCACTCCACTTGTAAGTTTTGGATTTATGCTTTTTATTCTCATTTATTTCCCTTGTGTAGCTGTAATTGCCGCCATTAAGAAAGAGGCAAACTGGGGTTGGGCAATTTTTACAATGGTTTATACTACCGCCATTGCCTGGTTCTTCGCATTTGCAGTGTATCAGATTGGCAGTTTGATTGGATAAATTATAAATAGTCCCTACTTTCGATAAGCTAAAGGAGGGACTATTTTTTTTCAAAAATATGTATTATTCTATTTCCTGACTTTGACACTTGGGTGGCGCAAGCCAATTTGATGCCCTGACAATTGCATAAATGGTATAAAAACTTTTTTACTTTCAAATATTCAATTCTCACAAACTCAACTTCAATTTGGGTGGCGCATTGTCGAAGTCAGGAGATTGGCAGCTTGATTGGATAAATTATAAATGGTCCCTACTTTTGAAAAGCAAAAGCAGGGACTTTTTTTTACATAAAATGTGTATTATTCTATTTTATAATTTTTACTGTACTTTCATTACAAGCACCCTGAAAGCACGATTTTGACAAACTGACAAATTTGGATAAAAAACATAAAACTGAGTATCTGATAAATTATAGGAAATTGAATTAACTGAAGGATTGCTATTATCAAAACCAAGCCCAACCCAAACATTACTACTTGCATTAATTTCTACTGATAATACTCTTGTATTTGTCATTGTATAACCGGCAGGATAGGGTACAGAAACAAAAAAGGATGAAACACCATTAGTTGTTCCGGTTATTGTAGTATCTCCAATGCCGGTTTTTCCATCTTGTGTAACTGTAAGCCGGTCTGTACCACCGGTCCTAAATGCCACTCCTCCTGCATCACTTAGGAGTTTTATGTCATTCTCAACGCTCCATAATAGTCCTCTTCTAGTATCACTCTGATAAAGAGCAATCCATTTGCTTGCTGCAGATGATTCAAAGCGAGCTATTTCAGACCCGCCCACTACGTGTAATGGAGCAGTAGGATTAGTTTTATTAATTCCCACTTGTCCGGTATTGTAATAAATATTTGGACCTGATTGTGTCCATGTCGGTGATTTCCAGCTTGCAATACCTACTGCATCTGAAGTAAGTATCCTGTCGGGGGCTTCACCTATTCCGGTGAGTTTAACACCTCCTTTGGTAAATAAAGCCTGTCCGGTACGGCTCGAAAAATATCCACCTGTACCTGAAACTGCAGTGCCGGCAACCCCGATATTTACATTACTACTACCGTGTACACCAACGTTTCCCGGTAATCCTTCGTATCCTCCTGCCTCGCCAGTCAAACCCATTACACCCATAGAAATATCAGCTCCGGATCCTTTTCCATAAACTCCGGCGGAATTTGTCGCATTAGTCTCTCCGTAAATTCCATAACCATTCGTATTAATACCAGCTATGGTGTACAAGGCAGACCCTGAGTTGGTAATGGAAAAAGGTGTTTGGGCATAACTTGAGCTTTTGGTAAAGGGTAATGTCAAGCTTTGAGCATTCATTGCTGTTTTAGTATATGATGAATACAATGCATAGGGTACACTCTGCAGTTCACTCGTTGATGTAATACTGTAAGCAGTTCCGCCTGCGGGGTCAATCTCCGTTTTCAGAAAGTGAGTTCCTGCTCCCCATTCAATAGTTGAGTAATTACCACTAACAATAGACCCTGCGCCTATATCAATGTTAATCAGTCCATTCGCATTAGTAGTTGGTGTTTGTGTTTCGGAATATGCAACTGATCCGGAGGTTGAACCGTACAAGATGCTTATTCTCATTCCAACTAACTTGTTAGTAACTAGAGTATTGCTGCTATTTCGAACTATAGCTTGATAACTCATTTTTTGTGAAACCTGTGGAACTATTGCAAAAAGGACAGTGCAAACCAATATCGCTGAAATTGAGGCAAATAATTTTTTCATGATCGTTTATTTTTTAATGATTTTAAAAGTTTTTACTTCTTTACTTTCAGCAAGTATTTTTAGAAAATAAGTTGCAGGAGTTAGATTCGCCATATTG
>JFJP01024026.1_pt1 | contig 28825 bp, 34 predicted proteins | sample 431651 | NCBI WGS metagenome assembly JFJP01 (sample SAMN02602958, study PRJNA72255) | Microbial mat metagenome, whole genome shotgun sequencing project. | biome: fresh water; feature: sink hole; material: water; isolation source: purple microbial (photo- and chemosynthetic) mats found in... | reverse complement strand
CTGCCCCGCCAGCTTTTCCAAGATTCATGCCAATATTGACACCCTCTGCATGAAAACCCTCTTTTAAAAGTCTGACACACTTTTGAGCCAACAAACTCATATGGAGCCAAACCACACTATCAAGGGCTTCGAGTTTGTCGGTATGCGCGTGTGGAATGATCATAAAATGCCCCGGCGTATAGGGAAATTTATTCATAACAATAAAGCAATGCTCGTCTCTATGAAGAACATGCAAAGCTTCGTCGTCACTCACATGCGTACTTATATGGCAAAAAACACAGCCCTCAATTTTTTTATTTGTAACATATTCATCTCGCCATGGGGCGTATAAAATATCTTGCATTGCATTATCTCCGTTTTTTTATTTCCACATGCCACACTTTTTTTGGATGCTAAATTATCTTTTTTGGATAAAAAACTCTCTTTATATAGACGCTAAGACTCACCTCTTTTAGATAAAAGATTAACCTCTTTTTTGGATGTGTGGCTTTAGCCTCACCCGTGTTTCATTTAAGCCTAAAAGGTGAGGCTAAAGCCACACATCCGAGGAAACTTTCATTCCCAAACCTATCTTTTGGAAGAAACTTTCATTCTTAAAATTATCTTCTAAAAAAAGCTTTCATTCCCAAAATTATCTTCCAAAAAACTTACAAGAGAGCAAATACTAGGTCTGGAAAAAGTATCGCCAGCCCAAGTCCTAAAAGCTGTAAAAGGATAAAAGGAATGACCCCTTTATATATCTCTAGTGTTGTTATCGTATCTCCTGCTGCACCTTTTAAAAAAAAGAGTGATAAACCAAAAGGAGGCGTTAAAAAAGAGGCCTGAAGATTTAAGGCAATGAGCACTGCAAACCAGATAGGGTCTATGCCAAAAGCGTGCATAATCGGTACTAAAATTGGGACGATAATAAAAGTTATCTCTAAAAAATCTATAAAAAATCCAAGTATAAAAATACCTAACATGCTTAAAAAGATAAACATCCAAACATTGCCTATATCTTGACTAAAAAATTCTAAGATTAAGTCCGAACCGCCAAGCTCGTTAAAGACAAGAGAAAAAGCAGTTGCACCGATAAGAATCATAAAAATCATTCCGCTAAGCTTCACGCTCTCTAATGAAGCATATCGTATCATCTCGTAAGACAAAGAGCTGTTAAATGCTGATAAAATCAGTCCACCTATTACCCCAAAAGCAGCCGATTCTGTAGGTGATGCAACGCCTGTAAAGATGCTTCCCAAAACTGTAATCATCAAAAGAAGTGGCGGGATAATGGAGAAAAGTATCTCTTTTAAAGAGATTTTTTTCACATTTTGAGCAACGGGTGCGATAGAAGGATTTAAAAACGCACGGATTAAGATGTAGGCTATGTATAAACCGACCAAAACAAATCCTGGTAAAACAGCCCCTTTAAACAAATCACCCACACTCACACTCATAACATCACCCAAAACAATAAGGATGATAGAGGGCGGAATAATCTGCCCAAGTGTTCCACTTGCTGCAATGGTTCCACCCGCTAAACCTTTGTTATAACCAGCTTGTATCATCAGTGGCAGAGCGATAACACTCATCATGACAACAGAAGCGGAGACGATGCCCGTCGATGCGGCTAAAAGTGCTCCAACTAACACAACACTGACCGCTAAGCCACCTCTTGTAGAGCGAAAAAGTGCGCTCATGGAGAGTAAAAGTTTTTCCGCCATAAGCGACTTTTCTAAAATAAGTCCCATAGCGATAAAGAGAGGAACCGCCATAAGTGTAGTGTTGGACATAATGCCGTAAATGCGAAACGGTAAAATAGAAAAAACATCAAAACCTAAGTCAGGGATAAGAAAAGCAAAAATGATGGCTACCCCACCAAAAGCAAACGCAACAGGAATGCCGATAAAAAGCAGAAGAAGTGCAACACCAAACATAAATAAAGCAATCATGATGCTTTCCATATATCAAGATTTGTTTTGATACTCTTAAGCGCTTGGAGCGACAAAAATATAAATGCAAGTGGCAAAAGAGACTTGACTATAAACCTGTACTCTAGCCCGCCAGGGTCTGAAGATGCTTCATTTTGTGCAAAACTCAAAGCAACAAAATCTATCCCTATGTAGATGATGAGCAAAGAGACTGGCAATACAAAAAAGAGTGCACTTGCCATATTGATAATGGCTTTTGTTTTAGGGCTAAAAGAGGCATAAAAAATATCGACCCGAACATGCGCATCTTCTCTCATGGTGTAGGCAATTCCAAACAAAATCACAACATCAAAAAGATGCCACTCCAACTCCTGAAGTGCCGTTGAGCCCTCAGAAAAAAGGTAACGCGCACTTGCATCATACACAATTAAAAGAACCAAAAGAGCCAAGATAACGGCGGTAAAGTTTCCTAAATATTTTATGGTTTTATCTAACATCTATCCTATACTGCCTTATATAAAATTTGGTGCATCATTCGCAAATAAAATAATATCGCCTGCTTTTGTCTCGCGTGCAAGGGTCTCTACAAGAGACGATTTATTGATCAATAAGATTTGATTTTTGAGTGTTAAATTTTTGCTGAAAAGTTCTGCATTCAGAGCGCCTGTGACTATGGCTGTATCAAAAACATCATTGATAGCATCTATGAGTTTTAGGTTTAACTCATCACTGCTTTCAACTAAGCCAGGCGTGACTATAACTTTTCTCCCCTCATGAAGAGAACACAAGCGTACAGCTTCTAGCATGCCATCTATGTTCCCGTTGTAGCCATCATCAAGGATGATTTTTCCACCAGCTTTTATCATTTGTAAGCGGTGTTCTACGGGTTTGAGCTCTTTGACTGCATCTAAAATGGCTTCGTTACTCATGCCAAAATGTTTTGCAATGCGTACAGCTACGGCGATGTTCATGGTCTGAAACGCACCCAAAATATCTGTATGCAAAGAGAGTGTTTCACCCGCAATCTCTACATCAAAATCAGTCCCTTGAAGTGTGGCGATAACATGATGGATGTCTTTACCAAAAAATATTACCTTCTCATGAGGTTCATTTGTTACCGAAGTATGGATAAATGCGCGCTCAAGCCTTGGTGATTGCATGATTTCAAGCTTTGTTGCAATGATATTTTGCAAGGATTTGAAGTACTCTATATGTGCTTCGCCAACCTTTCCTACAACTACTGTTTGCGGTTCAATAAAAGTAGTAATATCGTAAATATCACCGCTTTGTCTTGCCCCTGCTTCACAGACATAAATCTCTGTATCTTCAGGCAATGCGTTGTTCACATCCGCCATAATGCCGCCCAAAGTATTGACACTCCTTGGCGTTGCGTAGACTTTATACTTGTGCGCCAAAATCTGTGCTACAAAATTTTTGATGCTTGTTTTACCATAACTTCCTGTAATGGCGATAATTTGGAGATTTTTCATATGGAGAAGTTTCTTTTTTGCCTCTTTTTTGTACGCCATAAAAAGATATTTTTCTATCATAAAGCTGCCGATGTAAGCAATAGCTAGAGGCATAAAAACGCCATATACTTGGCATGCAGACTTGAGCGTACACAAAATATCTTGAAAAAGTGTCAAAGAGATGAGAAGGATAAGAAATCTTTTTACTCTCCATGTCAACACAAGTTTTTTATCAAGTCTTTTATGCCAAACAAAGATTGCAGGTAAAATTGCAAAGTAAAAAAATATGGCAAAAAACTTCCCCGTTGTGTAGTAAGCGATGAAAGGGATAAAAAAGTAGATGAGATGCCAATGCGGCTTGTGGTGTTTTAAGATGACACGAGAGAGTTTGTAGTCATACCACTGGAGGTTTGTGATAAGGTACCAGCCCAAAACTGTTACAAACAGAACATTTGTAACAAACGCGGCTAAAATTTCGTAACTTTGCATATTAATGCTCCAGTGTTTTTAAAAAAGTTTTTTCTATATGCTTAGAGATATCCTCTGCTTGACTCATAAAAAAATAATGGTCTCCATCATAAATCTCAAGGGTAGAATCTTTGATCAGTTTGTTTATAGTCTTGGCTGACTCAAGCGGTGTCGCAGTATCAAACTTGCCCCAGCAAAGAAGTGCTTTGCCACTATATACTTTAAATAGATCGTAAAAATTTTCATTGACTACGTTTTTGAAAGTTTGATACATCGGCTCACTAAGAGTTTTTGCATCTTGCGCCACGAAAAAAGAACGAAGTTTTGCAAAACCAAATATTTTAAGACTTTTAAAGAGTGCTATTTTGAGTTTTACTTTAAGAGATTTTGGCACATAGATACCAGCGCTTGCAACTAAAACTAGCACTTTTGGCTCAAGTAAAAGTGCTACCTTACCACCAAAAGAGTGCCCTAAAATAATATCTTTTGAAGCATTGATATGAATCATCAAAAGTTCAACTATCCTAGCATAATCAGCTGTTTTAAGGCTCAAGTTGCACGTGCTCCCACCAAAACCTGGTAGGTCGATATAAATATGACGAAAAGTGTCCATATAGGGGGAAAATACTTTCTTCATGAGGCTTTTATTGCTTCCCCAGCCGTGCAACACTATCAAATCAATCTTGGCATGAGGATTTATAATTTCATAACTCATCGTAATCGTATGCTGATTGAACTGAATAGATTTTAGAGCCATTACTTCCCTTTTGCACTATTGATTGAGTGGATGTAGTCGTAAGAAATTTTTACTCTTTTAGTCTGAGGAAGTGAAGATGCCAAGGCTTTGATGGAACTTGGAAAATCTTCAAACAAATAGTTCGCCATAGAACCAGGAATAGGATTTATTTCATTCAAATATACATCTCCATTTATGACAAAAAAGTCACATCGGATGAGGGCTCCCTCAAATAAGTTGGTATATATTTTTTTAAAATTTGCAAAAAGTCTTTGTTCGAGTATAGGGGTAATATCTGCTTTTAAAACTTGTGCACTACGAGAAAAATCCATATATTTTTTTTCAAAATCTAAAAATTCATTTTTTTGAGGCTCTTCGACTATGGAGCAGTGAATCTCTCCATTTGCCATGTATCCCGCTACATTGTACTCTTTGACCCCTGCTATAAAAGGCTCAACGATAAGGCAGCTATCAAATTCAAATGCAGAGTCTAGCGCATAATCAAGCTCGCTCTCATCTCGCACAATACTCACTCCAATGGAACTTCCTAAGCGGGCAGGCTTCACGATAACAGGATACTCCATGGCGAGATCTTTGTGTACTTTTGCGGATAACATTTCATACTTAAGGGTTTTGATATCTTTTGCGATTGCAAGCCATTTTGTATATCTTTTGTCATAAGAAAATACACTCGCATCAACTCTTGGACCAATATATTTTATGGAGAAAAAATCTAAAAGTGCCGCCATTGTCCCATCTTCACCATCGGCACCATGGATAAGATTTAAAATAGTTCCTTTGTGCTCTTTGAGACTAAAGAGGCTTTTTTGGATAAAACAGCCATTTGCGATACTTAGCTGTGGCATCTTTTTATGTCCACCACTTGAAAACAATTTTGCTTTCATTTTGGAGGGTTCTATGAGATAAAATTTATGATCTTGATCACAAAAAATAAAAGTTAAAGCAAAGCTTGAGAGCTTGGATTTTAAAGTAATTGCACTTACTATACTGATTTCATGTTCAAAACTGGCACCGCCAAATAAAATTGTTAACTTCAAAATAACTTCCTTACATTTGTAAATATTTATGACTTAATTGAAAAATGAAATCATACCATTTTCTTACTCGAGACTTCCATACTTGTAAATTTATACTCTAAGCAGTGATGTTCATTTTATCAAAGTGTTTGCAAAAGCTTTAAAGACTCTTTGACAAGGGAGGCTGTGTCTGTCCCTTGACAAGCGCTAAGCGCTTTGAGTATTTTTGCCTTTGTAAATCCTAAAGATTCGAGTGCTTCACTCGCTTCATGAAAGGATTTGTTTTTTGGAGTCAAGGGTGCCAATATTTCGACATCAAAGCCGCTGAGCTCCACTAAGATGCGCCCTGCATTCTTTGGACCGATACCAGGAACTTTTTTGACTCCATCGATATCTTTGTTGTTGATAACGACTCCAAATTGCGAGGGTGAATAGGTGGAGCATATTGCCATGGCAACTTTTGGTCCAACGCCATTTATTTTAATCAGTCTCTCAAACATCTTTTTTTCGCTCATGTCTAAAAAACCATACAAAAGTTGTGCATCTTCACGGATAATATGCGTTGTATATAAATGTACCTGTTCTTTGGGAAGGGCAGAAAATGTTTGCAAGGAGATAAAAACTTCATAAACAATCCCATTCACATTAACATGAGCAAAATTTGGCTCTTTGTAAACTAAAATTCCGTGTAAAGCGACTATCACTCTTTGACTGCTTGTATAACGAATTCGCCACTCTCAAGTTTTACAAGACCAAATACCTTATCTGTTGAAGCTTGCTGAGGCTTAAATATAAGTTCCATAGGAGGATTAATGAGTTTAAATCTAATCTCGTTATACCCTACCCATTGATCTCTATTGATAACTCTTGCATCAAAAATATCATCTTGCAAGGAGAAAACTTTATTAGTGAGCTCTAACAAATTTTCTTTTTTTTGTTCCAGCTCATTTTTGATATTTGTCAAATGCTCTTCTGTTTTTTTGAATAGATTGTATTGTCTTATGAATGATGTGGGCATTGTAACGCCATTTTTTTTATAATGGAGCAATTTTTTTTTCACTGAGTTAAAAGTTGGCAAATTATCTTCAATTATCGTTGTGTATTTACTCACTTCTGCTGTGATATCTTTGATGCTTGTTTCAAGCTCTTTGATTGTACTATCGTTGACACCTTCCCCCTCTTGAGCGCCTATTTTTACAGATGGGTCAATGGTAAAAACATTTTCGCTCCCATGAAGCTGTTTAATCTCTATGAGCTTTGAAGCTGTTGCTTTTAAATACGAACCGCAAATATCTACTATGATTTCTCTTGCTTTAACATCGCCGCCTATGACTTGTTCTAACTCTACTCTATCCCCTTCGACGATTCCATGTTCGAGTATTTTTATCGAGATATTTTTGCCATATGCAATCCCTCGATGGGTATTTATTTTTAATTCGTCAGCTCGAATGGTTGAAGTTTTATGTGTTTGACCACCTATTGTTGCTTTATTGGCATGGATATTTGAATTTGGACCAGTATTGCCATCAACTTCTATTTCACTCACCTCTATGTTCATGCTCGTTCCAACAGCATCTTTCATAAAGTTTGTCTCTTTGACATTTATAAATACTTCAGAATCCAATCCTGAATTTATAGAGCCAGTTGTTTTAAAACTTATCTCACCGACGTCAAGTTCTTTTTGTACTGAATATGTATCCGCCGCATAAACAATATATCCGTTAATTGCCGCACGGTATTCAATCGAATGAGGAGTATCAATCTGTTTGATACTTTGGTCTAGTTTAAAAGTAGGGATATTTGTTATAAGAGGCTCTTTTGGCAGCATAAACTCGCCACGGCAATTTCTTCCTGGTTTTCCCTCTTTGATTTTAATATACTCAATAATAAGTTCATCTTTTAAAACACTATGGATAAAGTCTCTTGAGGCATAATCAATCTTGTCATTTGCATCAACTTGCTCTTTTTTATTGTAATGGTAAATTATCTCGTCATCGATAGTTGGAGTTGGTTCAAAACTTTGAGCGATTAAAATAGTCTCATTTTTAGTGTAGGTAATAGTTTCTTGAACACGAACATGAGCCGATATTTTAGAGATTGTGTCGCTGAGCATCTCATCAAAAATATCTATGAGTATTCCTGCACGCATTTTATGTTTATTAACAAAAATTAATAAATCTTTCTCAAAATTTTGATGATACGTTAAAACTGAACCCTCTTTTATACTCAAGTAAACTTTACATTTTGTAGCATTAGCACCTACTGCTGCATGAAAATTTTTAAATAAATCTTCTTCTAAATTTTTTGAAAATATTTCTACTTCATAGATTTGTTTGATTTGGAAGTTAGGATTTAAAAGCGTTTTGGTTGTGTCAAGTTCATAAACCTCATTTCTAGAGATCTCTTCCCACCCTTCATCTTTTGACTCATTCCCTTGACGGGTAAGTGTTTGCACGTCTAAAATAGCAAAATCTAAACTCTCGACTCGTATATCATAAGACTTTGCAATACTCATGAGCTCTTTTGCAACATTTTGAGTTTTAAGAACAATTGGGCGAACTTTTTTTAACGATACCTTCGCTTCTGTGGAATCAAATAATGCCATAACGCTACACCAACTATAATTTTAAATTTTAGGGTCTCTAGTTTAACGAAACATTTGTTAAACTTTTGTGAAATAATCGATAGACTTAAAAGAAGCCCATGTTTAAAGCCATTTTCACCAATAGTTTTGGAATTTTAGTCTCCAGAATACTCGGATTTTTACGAGATTTACTCACCGCCTCTGCTCTTGGAGCAAATATCTATAGCGATATATTTTTTATAGCTTTTAAATTGCCAAATCTTTTTCGGCGCATTTTCGCTGAGGGTGCTTTTACGCAGGTTTTTATCCCTGCATTTTCTCGTTCACTTCACAAGGGAGTTTTCTCAGCCAATATCTTTTTTATATTTTTATCTATTATTTTATCTATCACTCTGCTTGTAAATATTTTGCCAACTCTTGCCACACAAGCTATAGCTGTGGGATTTGATGATAAAACTATAGCGCTTGCAGCTCCATTTGTTGCCATAAATTTTTGGTATTTGCCACTTATTTTTATAGTCACTTTTTTAAGCACCCTGCTTCAATACAAACACCATTTCGCCACATCAGCATTTTCTACGGCACTTTTAAATCTCTCACTCATCGCAGCTCTTTATTTAAGTGAGGACAAAAGTCAAGGAGAGATAGTTTTTTATCTTAGCTGGGGGGTTGTTGTTGGCGGTATTTTACAGTTGGCTGTTCATGTCTTGGCAATCTACAAAATGGGATTTGCCAAACTTTTGTATGGTGGTTTTAGATATGTACGAGTTAAATCAATCCTTATCCAAAAAGAGACAAGAAAGTTCAAAGAGCAGTTTTTTCCTGCCATGTGGGGAAATTCAACTGCGCAGGTGAGTGCATTTTTAGACACCTTTTTAGCTTCGTTTTTAGTAACGGGTTCTATTAGCTATTTGTACTATGCCAATCGTATTTTTCAGTTGCCTTTGGCTCTTTTTGCTATCGCTGTTTCAATAGCACTTTTTCCAAGGGTGGCAAGATACATAAAAAATAAAGATGAACACCAAGCGTTGCTCTATCTCGAAAAAGCGTTTTGGTTTTTAGCTTTTTTACTCACAGCAAGCACTATCGCTGGCTTTATGCTCTCTAAAGAGATACTATGGTTTTTATTTGAAAGAGGAGCATTTACGGCACAAGACACAGCAAATACAACCGCTGTTTTGCAGATGTACATGATAGGACTTCTCCCTTTTGGTCTGCAAAAACTTTTTTTACTATGGCTCTACTCCAATGAGATGCAAATGCGCGCTGCGAAAATAGCAACTTTTTCACTTGCCGCTTACATATTTTTTGCCCTTTCACTCATCGCACCTTTTGGAGTGAGTGGTCTGGCCCTTGCGAGCACCATTAGCGGTTTTGTAAGTTTTGTTCTGACAATAGATGCATTTGGGAGAAAAAAGTTTTTCGATATACTTCTTAAGAAAAAAGCGATTTATCTCGTTGGCGGTGCTATTTTGCTGACGATTTTACTTTTAATTTTTAAAGATTTGCTGCGTGTTTATATCTAAAGGTGTTATACTTATACACATATTTTATGCACATAGGATACACACATGACCACACTTTATAATCCGCATGCTAAAAAAAAAGCGACTAATCTGAGTATAAATTCAGATTTACTTAAAAAAGCAAAAGAGCTTCAAATCAATATCTCTAACTCTTTAGAGAAAACTCTCATAGAACTTATAAAAGAACAAGAGGCGAAAAACTGGGCTAACGAGAACAAAAATTCTATCAATAGTTATAATGAAAGAGTCACAAAACAGGGCATCTTTAGTGATGAGATAAGAAGTTTTTAATGGCTCAGTTTGATGTTTATGAAAATCCAAACATAAAAACCAATAAAGAGATACCTTATCTTCTTGATATTCAAAACGACATATTAAAAAACTTATCAACAAGAGTCGTTGTCCCTTTAGTCTTAAATATGAAAGCAGCAAAAATTCTCAATCCTCAATTTGAAATCAATGGTTTAACACTCACGATGTCAACGGCTGAGCTTGCAGGTGTAGCGCAAGAGCATTTAGGTTCAAAAGTTTGTTCGCTAGAAAATGCAAGAGATGCAATAATCTCTGCAGTTGACTTTATGATAACTGGTTTTTAAAAGGAAAATACTTACATGACAATTTACGATTCAGTACAAAAGAAAAAAAGAGATTTTATCCCTCAGGTGCAAGGTAAAGCGACTTTGTATGTTTGCGGTCCTACAGTTTATGATGATGCACACTTGGGACATGCAAAAAGTGCTTTGGTTTTTGATCTGCTCGCTAGAGTACTCAAAGCTAACGGCTATGATGTGACCTATGCTAGAAATATCACCGACATAGATGACAAAATTATCAAAAAAGCAATTGAGCAGAAAAAAGAGATAAAAGAGATCACTGACTTTTATACAGAGGCATTTCATAGAGAGATGGAGGCACTAGGTGTTTTGCGTCCTGATATCGAGCCTCGTGCTACAGAGTCACTTGAGGCGATGTTTACACTTATTCAAAACCTCATAGATTTAGGACATGCCTATAAAACTAACGAGGGCGATGTCTATTTTGACACCGCAAGTGATGGCGAATATTTGACCCTTTCTCGTAGAGTCCAAGAAGAAGAGGAGAAGCAAAACCGTATTGAGAGTTCTTCTCTAAAGAAAAACAGTGCTGACTTTGCTTTGTGGAAAAGTGTCAAAAATGACAACATGACGTATGAGTCTCCTTTTGGAAAAGGGCGTCCAGGTTGGCATGTGGAATGCTCTGCCATGATTGAAAAACATTTAGCAAATGCGAACAACAAATACGCTGTTGATATCCATGGCGGCGGCGCGGATTTACTTTTTCCTCACCATGAAAATGAAGCGGCTCAGACGAGATGCGCTACAAATCATGCGCTTGCAAACTACTGGATGCACAACGGTTTTGTAAATATAAATGACCAAAAGATGAGTAAATCTTTGGGAAACAGTTTTTTCCTAAAAGATGCCCTTGAAAAATATGATGGCGAAGTGTTGAGATTTTATCTCTTAAGCACCCATTATAGAGCGAACTTTAATTTTAATGAAGAGGATTTGCTTACCTCAAAAAAAAGACTTGACAAGATTTACAGACTTAAAAAACGTCTTTTTGGATTGACGCAAAACGGGGAAAAAACATCTTTTCAAGAGAAGCTTTTAGAAGCTTTGAGTGATGATTTAAATGTCTCTCAAGCCTTAGCGCTCATAGATATGATGGTTACAAATGCCAACGAGATTTTAGATACCGCTGGCAAACATAAAGAGCTTAAAACTGAGACTTTAGCAAATCTTGCTTTTATAGAAAAAATCTTAGGGTTTGGAGTCAAAAATCCGTTTATCTATTTTCAGTTTGGAATCAATCAAGAGACAAAAGAAAAATTAGCTGCGTTAATCATCCAAAGAGATGAAGCAAAAAAAGCCAAAAATTTTGAAGCCTCCGACAAAATCCGAGAGGAGATTTTAGCATATGGAGTTTCACTCATGGATACTCCACAGGGAACTTTTTGGGAAAAAGTATAAACGCCCTACTCGCAACACTCTGCTAAAACAGCTGCTTTTAGACGTTTAAATGTATCTTCACCTTTGAGTGTTTTAACTATTTGTAGAGCAAAACATAGTGCTGTTCCTACTCCACGGGAGGTCATGATATTGGCATCTTGCACAACCATTTGCTTGGCTCCTTGATAGCCATCAAGCCTAATTTGCTCTTCGATTGAAGGGTAGCATGTGTAGGCATGTTTAAGAACTCCTGCTTTGTTGAGTGCAAATGGAGCCGCACAAATAGCCCCAATATTTTTTCCCTTTGCATCCATCTCTTGTAAGATGCGGACAATATTACTATCCTCTGCCAATGCATGCGTCCCACCCCACCCGCCTGGCAAAACTATCATCTCAAGTCTCTCTACATCTACACTTGCGAGTGGCATATCTGTCTGGATAGTTATCCCATTGGCACCTTGAACGAAACGCTCTTCATCCAAAGAAGCTACCAAAACTTCTATCTCTGCACGCCTAAGAATATCGATAATCGACACTGCTTCTATCTCTTCAAATCCACGTGCCAAAGGCACTAACACTTTTATACTTTGCATAAGAGACTCCTTGTTTAGATTATTTTACCTATATTTTAGTATAATCCATAAATTTTTAAAGTGGAAATACCATACATGTTTAATTATAACACCATAAAGCCTCTTCTTTTCAAGCTAGATCCCGAAATCGCACATAATGTTGCTTCTAGTGTACTCAGTTTTGCCAACATTTGTCAGATTCCTTTCAATCCGTTTTTAAGTTCCCATTTTATAAGCGAGCCTATTTTATCGCAGGAACTTTTTGGGCGTACTTTTTTAAATCCTGTAGGTTTGGGTGCTGGATTTGATAAAAACGCCACGATGGTACGAGGAACGCAGATTTTAGGTTTTGGTTTTACAGAAATTGGCACTGTAACCCCGAAGCCTCAAGATGGAAATCCAAAACCTAGAATGTTTCGTCATATAGAGGAGCAGAGTCTGCAAAATGCTATGGGTTTTAACAATGACGGGCTTTTAAAAGTACAAAAAAGACTTGAAAAAATTTACCCTTTTACAACTCCAGTGGGGATAAATATCGGTAAAAATAAACTCACTGCTGAAAATGAAGCCATCAACGACTACATAACACTCATTAAAGCATTACACACTTTAGGGGATTATTTAGTTATTAACATCTCTTCACCGAACACTCCAGGGCTGCGAGACCTCCAAAATGAAGAGTTTATCACCAATCTTTTTGTACAGGCAAAAGCACTCACTGATAAACCGATTTTACTCAAAATCGCCCCTGACATGACACTTGAAGATGCTGTTGCTCTAGCAACGCTGGCAGTGGAAAAAGGGGCTGATGGTATTATTGCTACAAATACGACTGTTGATTACTCTCTTGTGAAGAATCCCGAGCGTATTGGCGGACTAAGCGGGGCAGTTTTGAGAGAAAAAAGTTTCAAAATTTTTGAAGCCATCGCAAAAGAACTTTATGGCAAAACAATACTGATTTCCGTGGGTGGCATTGACTCAGCAGAAGAGGCGTACAGACGCATCAAAGCGGGTGCGTCTTTGGTACAAATCTACAGTGGACTTGTTTTTTTAGGTCCTGATCTTGTCATGAACATCAACAAAGAGCTCATCGAACTTTTACGAGCCGATGGATATGTTCACATCTCCCAAGCTATCGGCAGCGATAGAGAATAATATGAGATTTTTTTTAACAACTATACTTATTTTAGGAACATTAATGGCATCCCCACTACCAAAGTACGAAACACAAACACTCGATAATGGATTACAAATAGTTGTCATTCCTCTTCACAACAATACAAACGTCATCAGCACTGATATTTTTTATAAAGTTGGAAGCAGAAATGAGGTTATGGGCAAAACAGGTATCGCTCATATGCTCGAACATATGAACTTTAAATCAACAAAAAATCTTCATGCAGGCGAATTTGATAAAGAGGTTAAAAGTATTGGTGGTGTTAACAATGCCTCTACAGGTTTTGATTATACACATTATTTCATCCAATCAAGCACGCAAAATCTTGGCAAATCACTTGGTCTTTATGCTGAAATCATGCAAAATCTCAACCTCAAAGATAAAGAGTTTCAACCTGAACGTGATGTCGTCATGGAGGAGCGAAAATGGAGAACTGATAACTCCCCGATGGGCTTTTTATATTTTAAAATGTTTAACAATGCTTACGTGTACCACCCATATCATTGGACACCGATTGGTTTTATCAATGATATAAAAACTTGGAATATCAAGGATATCAAAGATTTTCATAAAACTTATTACCAGCCAAATAATGCGATTTTAATGGTTACGGGAGATGTTGATCCTCAAGAGGTTTTTCAAAAAGCAAAAAAAGAGTTCGGCGCGATAAAAAACAAAGTCAAAATTCCTGAGTTTAAGTTTGTAGAACCAGAACAAAATGGGGCAAAACGTGTCATGCTTTTTAAAGAGAGTGAAGTGGAAATGCTTGCTATTACTTTCCACATTCCAGACTTTAAAGACCCTGATCAAGTGACTCTGAGTGTTATTTCTCAAATTCTTTACTCTGGTAAAAGTTCTAGACTCTACAAAGAGTTAGTAGCCAATAAACAGCTTGTAAATGAGATATATGCCTACAATATGGAAAATATAAATCCTGGTCTTTTTATCTTTTTAGCTGTTTGTAATACGGGAGTCAAAGCTGAAGATGTTGAAAAAGAGCTCTTAAGCCAAATAGACCTTATTAAAAACACCAAAGTGACACAAGAGGAGCTTGAAAAAGTCAAGATTAATACAAAATCTGATTTTATTTACTCTCTTGAGAGCTCTTCATCTGTGGCAAATTTATACGGCAGTTATCTGGTACGAGGGGATATAACTCCTCTTATGACTTACGAAGAAAATGTTAATAAAGTTACACAAGAAGAGATTCAAAAAGTAGCAAACAAATATTTTAACTTTAACAAATCAACAACACTTATACTCAAAAAAGGTAATTAGATGAATATTGTAACGGGCTCTTCAACCGCACTTATTACGCCATTTAAAAATGGTAAACTTGATGAGCAGGCATATGCTGCACTTATAAAAAGACAAATTGACAACGGGTTGGACGCTGTTTGTCCTGTTGGCACAACGGGTGAGAGTGCTACACTCTCCTATGATGAAGACAAAAGATGTATGCAAATCGCTGTAGAAGTTTGCAAAGGGACGAACACGAAAGTTCTTGCAGGTGCTGGAAGCAATGCAACCGCAGAAGCGGTAACTGCTGCAAAAGTAGCCCTTGAATGTGGAGTTGATGCTATTTTTTCAGTCGCTCCATACTATGTAAAACCTTCACAAGAGGGACTCTATCAACACTATAAAACCATAGCTGAGTCAGTCCCTGAACTCCCTTTTATGCTCTACAATGTTCCAGGTCGCACCATCGTTGATATCAGTGCTGATACAGTGATAAGACTTTTTGATGATGTAAAAAATATCTATGGTATCAAAGAAGCTACAGGGAGTTTAGAGCGAACAGTCCATCTCTTGTCTCGTCGTCCAGAGCTTAAAGTGTTTTCGGGCGATGATGCTATCGACTATCCAATGCTTGCTAATGGTGCAGTTGGTATCACCTCTGTTACTTCAAACCTTGTTCCAGATCTTAAGTCAAAACTTGTAAAACTCGCCCTTGCAGGTGATTTTGCAGGAGCAAAAGCCCTTAATGATGCACTGTATCCTCTCAATAGTATTTTGTTTTGCGAAGCAAATCCTATGCCCATCAAAGCGGCAATGTACATAGCAGGACTTATTGAGACTTTGGAGTACCGACTTCCTCTTCTTGCTCCTAGTTTAGAAAACATGAAAAAGATTGAAGCAGTTATGAAAAATTATGAAATCAAAGGATTATAAAATGACACAACAAACAATGCAAGGAAAAACACTCTTTATCAGTGGCGGAACCCGTGGAATCGGCAAAGCTATCGTATACGAATTTGCTTCAAAAGGGTGTGATGTCGCCTTTACCTATGCTTCGAGTGCAGATGTGGCAAATGAGATTATCGCTGATATTGAGTCGAAATTTGGGGTAAAATCGCGCGCATACAAACTCAACATATTAGAGCCTGAAACGTATAAAGATGTATACAAGCTTTTTGATGAAGATTTTGAAAAACTTGACTTCTTTATCTCCAACGCTATTATTTCTGGACGTGCAGTTGTGGGCGGTTTTGCTCCATTTATGAGACTCAAACCAAAAGGTTTAGGAAATATTTATACTGCAACCGTAGAAGCCTTTGTGGTCGGTGCGCAAGAAGCCGTCAAAAGAATGGAAAAAGCAGGCGGCGGTTCTATTATCAGTATGAGTTCAACAGGCAATTTAGTCTACACGCCAAATTATGCAGGACATGGGACAAACAAAGCCGCAGTTGAGACGATGGTTCGTTACGCTGCAGCAGAGCTTGGAGAGAAAAATATCCGTGTCAATGCGGTAAGTGGCGGTCCAATCGACACAGATGCTCTCAAGGCATTTCCAAATTATGAAGAGGTCAAAGCCGAAGTTGTTCGTCGCTCTCCTCTTTCAAGAATGGGCGAAGCGACAGACTTAAGCGGAGCATGCTCTTTTTTATGCTCTGATGCAGCGTCATGGCTTACAGGTCAAACAATCGTCATAGACGGTGGAACGACTTTTCAATAACGAATTAAAAATAACTTTTTGAAGGTCAAATACTCATGATACATTTTACAAAAATGATTACTAAGTTAAATCTTCTTTATTATGAGTACAACATAAATAAAAAAGCTTTTATCCCTGATGTCTCCTACACTCCAGCGCAAAGATATGATGAGCTCATGAAGCTCACTTATGAGCTGAGCAAAAATAGGATTGAATATTTTGTCCAAAAAGATAAAAGTGTCCGTATGATTCAAAAAAAAGAAAAAAAAAGTTTTATTGGCAAAAATATCGATTCGCTGACACAAAATATAAAAATAGCACAGATGGACATCTTTACACTGAATGATAAAAAAACAAAATTGGCTAAAAATATCCCGCTGTACAAAATAAGTTATGTTATTCAAGAGATAGATTTCAATCAATATGACGCGATTATTTTCACCTCTCAAAATGCTGTTTTAGCTGTAAATTCTTTTAGTGAGGGATGGAAAAAAATACCAGCCTACACTATTGCTGCACAAACTGCAAAAACAGTAAAAAAACTTGGTGGCTATCTTCAGTTTGTTAGTCTAACAAAACATGGGGACACATTTGCTCAAGAGCTTATGGATGAGCTAAAGGGGAAGAGAGTTCTTTATTTGAGAGGGGAAAAAGTTGTAACAAATCTCATAAAAATCATAGAAGATGCGAAAATACAATGTGATGACAAAGTTGTTTATAGAAATATTTGCAATGAAGGACTCAAAGTAAAAGTGTTACCAAAAAATGCGTACATTATCTTCTCTTCCCCCTCAACCATTGAGTGCTTTTTCAAAAAGTTTACATGGAAGGAGAGCTATACTGCCATCTCTATAGGCAATACTACAGCACAATATTTCCCCCCATCAATTACTCCTTATATTGCTGATACAACTTCGATTGTGTCATGTATTAATAAAGCCATTGAGTTAAAGCTCTCCTCAACAAAAAACTTTCTCTAGTTTGAGAAGGTTATAAGTCTGTTTTGGATATGCATATCTGAAAAACCAAACTCTTTTTGAATCCACTCAAACGTTTTTTGATGATAAAAAAAGACGTGTGTCGGGTCGTTTTTATAATACCATGAAGCAAAGCGAGTCGCTTGAGAATATATATCGGTCATGCAGTAGAGTTTTGCATTTGGTGTTAAAAGTTCTTTGAGGAGTTGAAACTCTTTTTTGGGGTTGTAGAAATGCTCTATCACTTCACAGCATGCGATATAATCGTACTTTTGTTCAAGTAACGCAGGATGGTTGTGAAAAAATGGGTCATATTGAGCAATATCATAACCATTTTTTTGAACAACACTGGAGATAATTGGCTCTTTTCCCGCACCAAAATCAAGCCCTTTAGACTCTTTAGAAAAATCTTCAAAGATAGCAGAGGTGATGGGTGAGACAAATTTTTTGAACCCTTCATCCTCGAGATTATTCTTATGAGCCTCATAACGTGCTTTTTCTGCATCTGCATTTGGTCTGTCTCTTGCATCTTCAAAAATCGCATGACACGTTGTACATAAGTAATAACGAATCTTCTTCTCTTCAAAGTGTAATTGACATTGAGTATCGCAAAGCGGGCATGTGTGCAACATTTTTGTCCTATTAAATGACTGATGTTATGCACTTTGATAAAAAGTGGATACCATACTCTGTTATTCTCGAAAAATTTTATTTTTCGTAGCTTCACCACTAAAATGGACGTATTTGTTTTAGTGCGTAACATCAGTAAATGATTTATTGTAATCTTAATTGTATAGTGAAAATCCAAAATTTAACGTAATTGTGGTCAAAATTTTGTTTAAAAGCCTCTCAAGTGCACGTAAGTAATAAGAGGCTAAAATCACACCAATTGAAAAACAAGGATTTATTTGCTAAACCTGCCAAATGCCCTAGCATCACTTCGCATACTTCTAGCACCGCTCATGTTTTGGGTTATTTTAAATCCTGAACTTTTTACAGACAACGGTTTTGATATCACATGGAACTATTACGTGGCGTCTCTTGTGTTCGTTCTTGCCTCTGCTACAGATTTTTTTGATGGCTATATCGCAAGGGAGTGGAATCAAGCAACGATGCTTGGGGCTATCCTCGACCCGCTCGCTGACAAGATGCTCACACTTGCAGCATTTTTGGGTCTCATGATGACAGGAGCAGCGAGTGCTTGGGCTATTTACATCATTATAGTTCGCGAGCTTTTTATCACTGGCATTCGTACTATTGCTGTGAGTGAGGGTTTAAGTGTCAAAGCCTCTTTGGCTGGAAAAGTAAAAACAGTTGCGCAAATGGTAGCGATTGGTTTTTTACTTATGCACTGGTCTTTTGGGGTAGAACTTCTTTGGTTTGCAGTTTTTCTCACTGTTTACTCAGGGGCAGAATATCTTTATGGATTTAGAAAAGCCTTGCTTGGGGAGAGTCTCTCATGAGTTGGTTGGTCTCACTTGGAGTTTTATCTGCACTTATCTTTTTTCACGAGCTTGGTCACTACCTTGCTGCAAGAGCTATGGGTGTGTATGTTGAAGTTTTTAGCATTGGTTTTGGAAAAAAACTTTTCTCATTTTATGCCTACAAAACACAGTGGAGCATCTCTGCCATCCCTTTGGGCGGGTATGTAAAAATGAAAGGACAAGATGACAGCGACCCGACAAAAAAAAGCTATGACAAAGATAGTTACAATGCTAAAACACCACTGCAAAGGATTTTTATTTTATTGGCTGGTCCTGCTGCAAACTTTATCTTAGCCTTTGTTTTGTACTTCACTATCGCTCTTGGCGGACCCAATATTTTATCTCCTGTTATCGGAACTGTTGTCAAAGATTCCCCTGCGGCCATAGCTGGGCTTCAACCAAATGACACAGTTCTCTCCATAAATGGAGTGAAAATTTCTACATGGAAAGAGATGTCGGAGATGATTACAGAATCTGAGAGTTCTTTACATCTTGAGGTGCTCAGAAATGGTTTCGTAGAGTTCAAAACTTTAACGCCTCGCTTGAGCGAAGCGACAAATATGTACAACGAAACGGTACAAAAGAAAATGATAGGGATTGGAAGTTCAGGCGTTTCCCATAAACTAGAGTTAACCCCGATGCAAACTCTTTCCTATGCAACTGAACAGACTATTTTTGCCTCCACGCTCATCTTTACGGGTGTTAAAAAACTCATTCTCGGTGAAGTCCCCGCTAAAGAGCTTGGCGGTGTTATCAGCATAGTCAAACTCACCTCTGATGCTACCGATGCAGGCTGGATGAGTGTCCTCTTTTTTGCTGCTCTTATCTCCGTAAACTTAGGTGTTTTAAACTTGCTTCCTATCCCCGCACTTGATGGTGGACATATCATGTTTAATATTTATGAGTTGATAGCAAGACGTGAGGCAAGTGAAGCGATTATACTCAAGCTTACAATTGCAGGATGGGTCGTTCTTTTCTCTCTCATGGGACTTGGACTCTATAACGACATAACAAGATTGGCAGGTTAAAATGAAAATTTCAGAATATAAGCTCTATATCGATACTATAATTCGCAGAGTTGAGAGTGCGAGACTCAAAGTAAGCGAATATCACATCGTAAAAATTGTTGCTGTGAGCAAGTACTCAAGCGCATCAGAGATACAAGAACTTTACACCATCGGGCAAAGAGCCTTTGGTGAAAACAAAGTTCAAGACTTAAAAGCAAAAGCAGAAGAACTTAGCGAATTTCCGTTAGAGTGGCATTTTATCGGCAATCTACAAAAAAATAAAATCAATCATCTTCTTGAGATAAACCCTGCTCTTTTTCACGCCCTTGACTCTTTAGAACTAGCCCAAGAGCTTCAAAAAAAACTTCAAGCAAAAAACATGACGCTTGATTGTTTACTGCAAATAAACTCAGCAAAAGAAGAATCAAAACACGGCGTTATGCCTGAGGTGGCTTATGAAATTTATACGCAAATCCAAAAAGAGTTCCCAAATATCCACCTCAAAGGTGTCATGAGCATTGGCGCACACACAGAGGACAAAGAGATTATTAAAAACAGTTTTGACACCACGTTTGCAATCTATAAACAATGCCAAGGTGCAACGATTTGCTCTATGGGAATGAGCGGTGATTTTGAACTTGCCATAGAATGCGGCTCAAATATGGTTCGCCTTGGCTCTATTATGTTTAATAAATAGCGCTACTCTAAAGTTGACTTTTTAGAGTTTGTGCCTGTTCAATACAAAAAACCAAACAGCCACAGTGGGATTTTATAGCTTGTCATGTGAAAACTTTATAAATTTTTTCATGATAAAAGTAAAATCATCAACGGACACATAAGCCCTACAAAAAACTTCTATTTATCTTATAATCATCTAAATAAGGAGTTCTTTATGAAAAAAGGATGGATGCAAACATGGAAAAATTTATTATTTCAACATTTTGAAATAACAGATAGAGAACATTTTACAAAATATCTTCCAAGAGATTGTGAGTTTGACTCTTTTGATGGGAAATACTATTTGGGTTTGGTTTTGATGCAAATGAGTGATGTGCGTCATAAATCTATGGAAAATTTCGTATGGTTTAAAAACTATAATGAACTCAATGTAAGAGCGTACATTACACATAAAGGCAAGCGGGGCGTTTTGTTTTTGAGTCTTGATGTCGATAGTCTTGTCTCTATGATAGGTGCGAGAGTGTTTTATGGACTCCCATATCGAGCCGCAAGCTTTGAAAGAGTCGCAAATAATGCAAGTGTGTTTCGTAAATCTTCTCTGCATTTTCAAGTTGAGTATAAAGTGCTCACCAAGCCTAAACGCTTCCCCAAAGATTCTTTTGCGTTTTGGGCAACGGAGCGGTATTTTTTTGCCAACACGTACTTAGGAGTCAGCTTTATGGGACAAATAACACACGAACCATGGGAGCTCAGCGAGGCAAGAGCTACAAACTCTGACTTGTCGGTGTTAAAGCCTTACGACTTGGGTCAAAGAGTTCCTGATGTCCTTTTTTGCAAAGAAATAAAAGTGCAAACAAACGCTCTCAAAAGAATCTAAGAGATGAAATTAGCACTTTATTATGATGGAGATTGTCCTTTTTGCTCAAAATATGCAGATGTTTTGCGGCTAAAGGGGTGTTATGAACTTACAATATGTAACGCAAGAGAGGACACAAGTTGGCAACAATGTAACAAAAATATCAAACTAGATGATGGCGTCATTCTTGTTGCAAACAACAACTGTTTTCAAGGAGTTGAAGCACTCGATATGCTCCTGAAAATCTGTCAATATCGTGGGCTGTTTTTTAGTCTCCACAAACTTATTTTTTCAAACGCTCTGATTGGCAAGAGTGTTTACGCACTCTTTAAAATCTTACGAAAATGTGTTTTATATTTTAAGAAAAAGTGACTTTTAAAACAGCAAGGTCAGCGCTTTACTTTTCTAAAAATTCTTAGCATCAATTTTCCAAGTTGTCAAACAGTACGTTAAGACGTGAAAATTTTTACCTTATTTTGTTTTAAGTTCTTCTATCGCTTGTTTTGTAGCATTTGTTGGCAAAAATAAAACACTAACCTTGCTGTTTTATTTGGAGATTTAAGACCATTTGGCTATAATGCTGACCTACTGGACCGAAGTTACGCACTAAAACGTTAGTAGTTTTATGTACATTGTATGAAAGTGCGTTACATCAGTTACTAACAAGGGGATTTTTTATGAAATTTATCAATGCTTTTTTTATACTCTTTTTTATCTTTTCTGCTACTCTTTTTGCCAAAAATAATTCGAATATATTTACTGAAATCTCAAAAGATTTAGATTCTATCATCGTAAAAGATCTTTCAAAAAATAAAACCATCTATGCAAAAGATGAAAATCAAAAACTGCGACCAGCTAGTCTTACAAAGATTATGACTTGTATACTCGCTATCGAGAGTGGCAAGATGAATAAAGTAGTAACAATTACAAAACCTATGACACAAGTCGAACCAACCAATCTTGGCTTAAAGGTCGGCGATAAGGTAAAACTACAAGATTTAGTCCATGCGGCTTTGATAAAATCAGCAAATGATGCTGCGTTTTCAATAGCTTACTATTTGGGAAATAACGATAAAGAGAAATTTATCACCATGATGAATAAAAAAGCAAAAAAACTTGGGATGAAAAATACAAATTTTGTCAATCCTGCTGGATTTGATCATGACAAACACAAATCAACAGCAAAAGATTTGATGAAACTTGCAGAATATGCCATAAAAAATAAAACTTTCAATTCTATAGTAAACCTCGATAAATACACTTTTACAACACTCAATACAAAAAAAAGATTTGCCATCTACACAAGTAACAAACTTCAAAGAGAAAATGAAAATGTTGTCGGACTCAAAACTGGCTACACAAGTAGAGCAGGCGCATGTCTCATAGCCCGTGCAAAAAAAGACAATAAAGACATACTCTTTGTAATGCTCAACGCACATCACCGATGGGATAATGCAAAAAAAGTAGTCAATGAAACTATGAAAAGCACGACAAAAGCAACGCGAAGGCTTACTTAAAGTACGAATCACTCTCAAAAAAATTTTAATAAACATCCTTTTGAGTCGCTATGTCAAAAGGTATAATCTCATCCTCTTTCATTAAAAAAAATCAAACTCTGACCCTGCTGCTTCTAACAAACACAGATTGAGAGTGTTTTTTAAAGCCTCTCGTTTTTTTAATTACGCCTTTGTTAAAAGTAAAGATACTGAGTGAAGAAAATATGTATCCTCTATACTGATAATCTCAAGACACTATCTCTGTTTGACTGCTCAATTTCTTTTTGAAAACTTACATACTCACTAGCTTGAGATTTTATTTGAAGTTGTTTAGAGTTTTCTATAGAAACAGTTTTGTTTTTTTCATCATACAGAAGTTTATTCATTGACTTAGATAAATATTGATTTAATTCATTTCCAATGCTAGGATTTTTTAAATCATTTTCTTGGATAGCATAAAGTACTTCCAGTACTTTCGTATTTGTATCACTTATACCACCATGCTTTTGTCCAAATGCAAGAGACCTTATATGGTTCTCAGTATAGTTGGATTTACTCCATCCTAGACCTTCGTAAGTAATCATAGCCCCTTCCATTTTCGATTTAATTTGATATATCTCTTCATCTGAAGTAATTCCCATCTCCTCAAGCTTGTTGTTTAAAGCTTGATTTTGGCTTGGACTTAAACCTTCTATGAAATGATTTTTCCATCTTCCACCTTGTTGCTTATTGAGTTCATCTTGAAAATTAACAGTTGAGTTTTGTGTTTGATTTACACTTTTATCGTTGTGCGTATGTTGTTGAGAAATAGATGTAACATTCATTTTAGGCTCCAGTTGCTTAGATTAGTAAAGTCAAGCAAGTTATATTCCATTGACTATTCATGAATGTAATATTCCTACAACTATTTGTAGGTAGAATTTAACAACTAAAAACAAGGAATTAAAATGAAGAAGATTTTTCATTTGTTGTTAATGTTATTTGTGTTCCAAAGTGTTGCTTATGCTGCATACTCATGGGATTTTAGATCTGTTCAGTCTCAGATTGCTGGCACAGAAAGTTTTTTAGACACAACTAAATATGTCACTACAGAACCACATAGCGGGACGGTAACGGTCACGTTAACGGCGATGGGTCCTTATTCTACAGAACATAGAGTTAGATATAGTACAAATGGTGGTGCTTCATGGGTATATTTAAATCATGTAGATGATGAAGCAATAATTGGAGCTGGAAATATAGTAGTTGGATGGGACTTTGATTATATAATTGAAACAGTTGCTGGAAATTACTACACTGTTCAAGTTATCAATCTTCTAACAAATATTCGAGAAGACTGGTTAATTATATATGCTAAGGAACCTGTACCAAATGTTCTTGTAATGGAAGAAGGTGATGAAAGAGGAGAATGGCCAGCAACTGAAACTGTCAGAGCATATTGTCCAGCAGGTAGTCAAATAATTAGTGGATATTGTAAAATTTGGGATGATACAGAGGTGAGTCTTGATGAGTCTCCAGATCAAGGTACTATGAATAGTAACTATTATGAATGTAGAAACCCATATTCAATTGGTGAAGATAGATATACACGAGCATATGCCGAATGTTATCAATAAAATTATAAAGGAAATACTATGAAAATAAATAAAATGAAAGTTATTCTTGCTATAGCAGCATTTTCTATGGTAACAAATGTTCATGCTGAGAACGAAAAATGTATTGCTGTCCAAAAAGCTTTTGTTGATTATTCTCAGCTTAGTAGCAAGTGGTGTGCTTTAGTTGAAAAACCATTGTCACAAAAAACAGAAAATGAGATAAAAAATTCAGAAAAATATTGTGAAAGGTACAAAAAAAGAGCAGATAAAACTCGTAAGCGAATGTTTAAAGAGTGCAAAAACTTATAAGAGAATCAACTCAAAAGTAGTAGTAATTGTTACACCACTACTACTTTTAAAACTCACCTGAACTTGTACAACAAAGAGACTATAAATAGGCTTTCTTTAAATGATTTAATAGTTCATAAAATTGTATTATAAAAATAGCTTTAATTGCTTCAGGAAAGCCTTTTAAACCATCAATAGATGCTATGAGTATATCTTGAACACCACGATTGCTCAGATCAGTTAGTACTTGTAGCCAAAAGTTCGCTCCTTCATTTTCTAAGAGATATAAACCAAGTATCTCCTTCTTGCCATTAAGTCCAACACCAAGTATCGTATATACAGCTTTGGGTGTGTATTTAGCATCCTCAAAGTTGCCCCTAGAAAAAGGGCAAGAGGTGAAACTCATATTTTTTTGAACCTAAAAAGTCAGTACCTTGTCACTTTGTATAATCCAGTCAGCGAGTATTTGCATCGTTGATGAAATGCTTTCATCGAAATAGGGTTGATTTTTATAGAGTCCGCATCGGGTATTGCATGTTGCGCATACTTGTAGAGCAACGCCGTCTTTATAGAGTTTTTTGAGCATATCTACCAAATCATAGTCATAACCCTCAGGCTTTTTTGTCATATCTCTAGCCAAATCGACGGCATCATTCATTAAAAAAATCTGAACGCTCTCTTTACTTTTATGAAGCGTTTTTGCGAGTCGCAGAGCATTCCAAGCTACATCAGAACCATCATAAGGCTGATGATTTAAAATTATAGTTGTCATCTGTTGATTTCCTTACTGCTCTTTGCTAAGCAGGGTTACGCCTAAACCTGTCTCAATCGGGTAAGCTTGTTGAGCCCAGCCTTTGAGACCGTCTTTGAGATTTGTCGCATTGACATACCCTAGTTTTCTCAGTGTTTGCGCGGCTAATGCTCCACGCGATCCACCACGACAATAAGTAACAATGACAGAATTTTTGTCTTTGATTTTATTGAGTACTTCAAATTCCAAATTCCCACGTGTGATTGCCATTGTTTCTGAAGCATATATTTCACCCTCAGCGCGCTGATTTTCTTCACGCACATCTAAGACAATCACTTTTTTCTCAGTATCTAACATCTCTTTAAGCTGTTTTGGCGATATTTCACCTGCTTCAGCCTTAGCGATAGAAATCAAGTTATCAGCTTCTATCTGACCCGCTAGCAAAGAAGAACTTACCAGCAAACCTGCAACTATAAGTATTATTTTGTTTTTCATTTCAATCTCGTTAGTTAGGACTTTAGCTAAATAGCTAAGTATTTTGTATGATATAATAATCAAAACCATCTGTCAAGGACATGTATGCTAGATATGCAACAAAAGCTCAAAATCTTCAAGGCGCTTAGTAATGAAACGCGCTTTTTGATTTTTAAAAATATATTTACAGGAGGATATGCCTGCTCGCTCGAAAAAAAACAGTCTGGTGTCGAAGTAAACCCCATCGCAACTTGCGTCAGCACCATTGCAGAGCATTTCAACTTTTCTCTTCCGACGATTTCTAACCATATTAAAGAGCTAAGAGAGGCGAAAATTATCACTGTGGAGAAAAAAGGAAATAAGGTGTACATTGAACCAAATATAGAAACGATTCGTGAAATGGCTGGATGTTTTGAGACTTTAGTGGCAAATTTCGATAAAAATAGAGAACTGTTTTTTGATGAAAAACTATCACTTAAATAATAACTTTCTTTTTTGCTCTTATCGCCAAAGCTCTAAATTAGAAACATCAGGGACAGAGCTTTACTTTTGAGGTATGCAATTTAACTAAATATTGGTTAAAAGTAAAGCTCTGACTCTGCTATTTTTAATCCTGCAATTAGTTCTTTTAATTCTAAATCTAAAATATTTTCTTTTTCAGATTTTGAATAAATTGTTACCAAAAATACTTCATTGTGTTCATTTATGCAGTATGTAATAATTCTGTAACCTGCACTTTTACCTTTATTATTATCACTGTTTTTTATTCTGACTTTAAAAGTGTTATTACCTAATTCAGTACCAATTGTTGGATTTTTTTCAAGTTCATTTGCTAGTTCTAAAACATCATTTTTGATATTTTTATATTTCTTTTTTAAGGTTTTGAGATTTTTGATAAATTCTGGAGTTGGTATAACTTTATAATTCATCTAAGATATGCTTCAATTCTCTTTTTTCTAATTGTCCATTATTTTGAAGTTTTACTTCTTCTAAACCTTTTTTAACACTTTGTTTAATATTGTAAGTTTCAATATATTGCATAATATTATCTATAAATTTATTTTCATCATTATTGCACTCTTTGTGAAAAAATTTTTCTACAGTAGGATTATTTATATTTAATGACAACATTAAAAACTCCTTATTTTTTCATATATTCTAGCATAAAATATTATAAACTTTATTTATTGTTTATATAATATTTTTCTTGCTAAAGGCGACAATTTTGAGGCCTTGAAACTCCTGTGAAACATCAGGGTCAGAGCTTTACTTTTTTAAAACTTCCCTAAAAGAGTGACACTTTTTTAGGGAAGTGTAGATTCACATGAGGTATGTAATTTAACTAAATATTGGTTAAAAGTAAAGCTCTGACCCTGCTATTTTGGAAATGTTAAGTATTTACAACGACTCTGTTTCGTCCTGTACTTTTTGCTCTGTAGAGTGCATCATCTGCTTTTTTTACCAATGTTTTTATACTCTCGTCTGTTATGCCAAGAGTTATCCCAAAACTAGCCGTAATCTGTGGTACGGGTGAAAAGTTTTCATTTTCTATGGCCATTCGTATATGCTGTGCAATAGTTTCAAGCTGTTCTATCACTTTTACTTTTGTGATGACAACAAACTCTTCTCCACCCCAACGAACGACATAGTCAGATGCTCTTGTTGTCTCTTTGGTTAGAGCAACAATTTTTTGAATCACCATATCCCCGACATTGTGCCCATAGGTATCATTTACCTCTTTAAAATGATCTATATCAAAGAGTATGAGTCCTAGCTTGAGATGCTCTTTTTGTGCGTTTTTCTGATAGTTTTCGAAATTTACATGAAGAAATTCCCTATTAAAAGCACCGCTGAGATAGTCATGATAGGCTTTTTGTTTTAAAATAATTTTTTCGCCTATGCTTTGAGTAATATCTGTAAAACTCACAATATACTTTGTATCCGTATAACTGTTTACATTTACATAAAAGCCGTGTGAGACTAACGCTTTATCTTGCATGCTAACTATTCTGTCTTCACTTGAGAGATTTTTAATAGCTTCTATCCATTTTTCATCTTTGTTTTTTTGAAAATAAAACTCATCAACTTCTTCAAACCTTGAACAAAGGCAGTCATCTTGAGATAAAAACTCTTCTAAGCCACTCACATCAAAAAAAGATTTAAAAGATTGATTTACATAGGTAAGCTTTAAGCCATCAGTAATAACTATCATATTTGTTTGCAAATCAATAGTCTTTTGAAGGGTATGTATTATTTCCACTAATTGAGTTATGTTTCGCTGTATAGAGATGAAGTGTGTTATTTTGCCTTCTTTGTTCTTAATAGGGGCAATATTCCACTCTACATGATACTTTGAGCCGTCTTTTGTATAGTTTATAGTACTGCCTGCAAAAATTTCACCTTTTTTGCATGTAGCTTTTACTGCATCTAAAACTTTTCTACTCGTCTCTTCGCCTTGCAAAATTCGAGGCGTTTTGTCTTTAAGTTCTTCTAATGTGTAGCCCGTTTGCTCAGTAAAGGCTTTGTTAACATAGACTATCTTTGGACCGGGCAGTTCCAAGTTAGCGTTGGTCACAATTATGGAGTTGTAGCTATTCTCACTTATCGCTTGTAAAATATCTTCATTATCAATACCATCTATCATAAGCGTATCCTTTTTTTTAATTCTCCTATTGTAGCTTAGCGAAATTGAACAAATAATTGAAGAGCATTATAAGGAATTAATAAAAGCATGGGAGGAACATTTTGGAAACGGAAGTAACTAATAGACTTCTTGTATAACCTAGATTGCTTCGTCGTTGCCTCGCAATGACC
>JFJP01027103.1_pt1 | contig 28826 bp, 40 predicted proteins | sample 431651 | NCBI WGS metagenome assembly JFJP01 (sample SAMN02602958, study PRJNA72255) | Microbial mat metagenome, whole genome shotgun sequencing project. | biome: fresh water; feature: sink hole; material: water; isolation source: purple microbial (photo- and chemosynthetic) mats found in... | reverse complement strand
AAAAAAAAAAAAAAAAAAAAAATTAAAAATAAAAATTCAAATTCAAATAAAAAAAAGATTTTTCCTTTATTTTCATTTAAATGACTCTGGTATTTCTCAAGAATTCCCTTTTCAATAAATTTTTTCCTTCTTCATATTCTTCACGACAAAAATGTTGGTATTTTTTTAAAAACTCGTAATGCAAAACTCTAAATTCTTTGACTCTTTCAGAATTAGTTTTAAATGGATCTGCATATTTCTCAATTATTTTAGAAGAAGTATTAAATTCAACATCATCAAATCCGTCAAGAACACCAATTCCATAATGCATAACATCCATAATTGCATGCTTTTCCAAAACTTCTTCTCCCGTGATGTCCCTAAGAAAGTTTCCTTCTGGTTCTGGTGAATTTAATTCTTCATCAAAATGTGATGTTTTTCTGTTATTAAGATAAGCAGGGACTGAATCACTTTGAACATAACCGAGTAATCCTAAAATATGTTTTCCTTTAAAACCCTTTGGTCGAAGAAGATATTCAATCACTGTTGCTATATATTTATCTGATTTTTCAAGAAATAACTCAGGATAAATATGATATCCCATATTTAAGGGGCTTTGTGGTTGATAATCTGGATAATAAGATAACTCTCTACAACACCTTGTGAAGATATTTTGCATTTGCATCAATGTTTTCGTATTGGTGAAATGCTGACGAAATACAATCTCAGGAACATCACATAATACTAAAGGAATTTTATGAATTTCGCAATAAAAACAAGCTGTGGCTATAGCATCCATTGACAACCTATCCATCACTTTATAAGGTTTATATTTTTTTTCTTCTTTAGTGCTATTATTTCTCGAAAGATAAATTTTATTTTCTTCAAGATGTTTTGCAACTTTTTGGCGATATTCATCATTGGGCATTATTTCTTCAGCAGATCGCAAGCATTGAGAAAAATATTTAGAGCTTGAAAATTTTTGATTCTCTTCTTTTTTAAGAAGAATTTTGAAATTGTTCATTATTTGATCAGGCTTGATTTGCAATAAAACCAGATCAGGTTTTGAATAATTCAGAATTTGAAAAATGTTTTTTATTGGCAAAAATTCATATTGGGCTCCCACCATTGTAAATTTCGTTTCTTTATAATTAAAAATATTCACTCGACCACTTGGATTGCTTTTCATGAAATTCAAATAATCTTTTTTCTTTAACTGAAATTCGATGGCTTTCGGGGTCAATTTATTCTCTTCATGCGAAGGACTAGTATTTAAAACTAGTTTTGATTCTTTTTCAATCAAATGTGCTTGGTTTGAGTCTTGAGATTGATAATGTATTAAAGAACTAAACAAACATTTTTCAGGATGAACATCTAAATCAATCTTCTCATCTTCCAATGTATAAAGGTTTGCAAAATAAAAAGAGCTTTTGAAGGAAACATTTTTGGATTTCTTGATTTGTTTTAAAATTTTTATCATTTTAAAGAATATAAATGAAAAAATGATTTGAGTTTATTTGAAAAAAAAAATCGGATTTATTAGTTTTTTTGTTATATTAAAGCGCAGCAATTATCCCTTTTCGTGAATGAATTCTTTTCTCTTTGATCAAGAACTGATTTTATTGTTTCAAGGCAAATTTCATTTATTCCGTTTTGCATTAAAGAACTACATTCAAAAAATAAAATCCCAGTTCCTATTTTATCAGTGATTTTTTCTTTTGCCTTGGAATGATTTGTTTTTCGAAAATAAAAAAAAATTTACTTCTTTTTTAGAAAGAATAAGGCTTCTCGATTCGTCATTTTCAATAGTTTGAGGATTTACATTTCGAATATCTGTTTTATTTCCAATAAAAACAACAGGATTATTATCAGAGTTATTTGTTTTTATTTCAGAATACCACTAAAAGAATCAATAAAAAGAATAATTGGTTATTATATACCAAATTAAGAGCATTTTGTAAAGAATTTGCATCATCTATTGAGTATAAAATAAAGAAAGCATCTGTTTGAGGATAATTAATCTGTCTCATTTTTAAATATTCTTCAGAAGCAGGTAATTCCCTTAATGGCAAACATTTTAGATTATAAAGTGATTTTATTACCAAAAATCTAGCTTTACTATTTTATCTTTATATTTTAAATGGGCGTTGAAATTGTTAAATAATGAATTTGTTCTCTCATTCGAAAGCGGATTTGAACAATAACTGAATATTAATTATCATTTTTACAATCACAACAAATAAAAACCGAATGAGGAAACTAGTTTTTCCAACATTTTTATCACCAACAATAATAATCTTGATTCTGGATTCCTCTAATGTAGCTTTTGTAGATAGATGTCTTAACATAATATAAACAAATATGTAATTATTACTTATTTTCAGAAAGAAATTATTTTTTTTAAAGGGTAATAATTTAATTTTATTGACGAAAACTTGATTCATAAAAAAAATTTTTTTACTTTAATAATATGGTATCACTTCCTCCAAATCAAGAGGCATTAAAAATCTTCAGTTTGGACGATAAATTAGAGCTAAATTTTGAGAAGCCAAAAGTAAAGCAAGAGAAATCTGAAGAAATCAAAATTTCCAAATTTCAAATGATCAAGAAAAAATTGACGGATGCATCTTCTCTCATAAAAAACAAAGTTTTTTCATTATTAGAAATCAAATTCTGATATTTTCTTAGCTTGAAAAACTTTTTGATGACGAGGAAAGTAACGAGGAAGAAGAGGATGAGAGTGATGAAGAAAACGAGTCAAATGAAAAACCAGAAGAAATTGATGAAGAAGATGGAAATTTATTCTCTGATGAGAACGGAAATATATATTATATTGATAAGGATGGTCATGTGTTTAAATGCGAAAAAAAAAATGAAGAATATCATTTAGAAGAATATTTAGGTGTTTATAAGCCTGAAGAAAATGAAGAAGAAAATGATAAAGAAAATGAAGAAGAAAATGAAGAAGAAAATGAAAATGGTAGTGAACAACTTAAAAGTAAAAAATAAGAGCATTATTGAAGAACTAACATTTGATATGGAATCCACGGATGACACTGAGGAAGAAAAAAGTGGAGGAAATTTTTCAAAATCTAAAAATCAGAACAAAGTGCATATTTTGAAACAAAAGGTTTATTAGAAAAGATGATTTTTTTCCGTTGATCATTATGAAATCTCTGAATTTTTCTGTTTTTTGAAATAAAAGGGTGATCAAATCAACACTAATGAATATAATATCAATATGTTTAAAATATCGAAAGAACCCAAGCGAAAAAAATCTTTTCTTCAAGTAAAAATTTCAAACAATGTTTTTAGATTAAAAATGTGAAAAATTTAAGTTTATTATGAATCAAGCTTTTAGATTTATTTATTTTGAAGAAGGAATTATGTATGTGATGTGCCAGGGTAAAAAGAACAACGAATTCAACATAAAATCAGTAAATAGCTTAGATAGACTCTTCAAAGTTTATTTGGAAGTAAAAACTATATTATTTTTATAATTTATTTATTTTTTTAGACCAAGAATCCAAATAAAATCAGATTGGCTTTTTTTAATCAACAATATGATTATCAAAAACCACCTTTATCCAAAATTTTCGTTTGTGATAAAAAGAATGAATTTCTTATTAGTTTAAAGAATGAAATGCATAAATTGAATAAAGAAATGAAAGTTGAGATTTTATAATTTAAAGCTCATAAAAAACAAACAAATTTTTGCTTCTAGTGAATTATATAAATTCATTTTGACAGAATATTTTATTTAATTAAATTCCTGAAAAAAACTTTTATTCTCAAATTTTTTTTTGTCATATATTCCTTGAGTTTAGGAGGAAATATAGGAACTATCTCAAAACTATATATAATCACGATTGTGGTCACAAGTTTGATGAAGGACCCTTCGAAAAATGAATTCGTTGAATTTTATTCAATGAATTTAATGAAAAAATTATTTTTATTTTAATTCATTTCAATATTAATTCATTTTTTATTAAAAAAAAAAATTTAAAAACAATAAATTATATTAATATAAGAGTTTAATTTTAATCAAATTGCCAATTCCCCTTTATGTCTAATTCCTCCAATTGAATACCATCTCCAAACCCAATATATCCATATTTTTGATTTGCAAAACTTCTATCTAAAAACCTTCTGTCAAATTCAACCCCATTTTCAGAAATAGAATCATCGCTCATCACATCATAATCTTCTTGATCAGCATCATCTTTATCACTATCAACGTCTTCTTTATTTGAAGAATTCTCATCAAAATTGATATCTTCATGATTTGTTTGAGCTAGCTCACTTTTGCTCATAAACAGTTGAAATTCCTTTTCATTCATTTTGCATTCGTTTTGCCCTTTGAAGTTCAACCACTGAGAACTCAAGCTTTTTTGAGCAGTGATTCTTTTTTCAGGATAAAAATCCAACATTGGTAAAATAAAATCTGAAAAGATTTGAGCCTCGTTTTCTTTAAAATGATATCTTAATTAAAAAAACTTAATTTTTATTCATTCTTGATATATTTTACTTGTTTGTGAGCACCTTTCTCAAATTCCAAAAATGCAAAGTTGGTATTCTTTTGAGAATCCCATTTCCGTCAAAAAATTTCTTTTAATTTATAAAATAAAAATTCAGAATTTTGTTTTTTTAACTTTTGAATTTTGGCCAGACATTGAGTAATTTTTAGGAAATTTATGAGTTATTTCTTCTATCTTTATGAAAAAATTATTATTTATTATTAAAACTCTCAATTTTATTTTATGAACCTGAGCCAAATGATCCTCATCTTTCGAGAAATTAGGGCCTTTTCTTGGTTCAAACAAGAAATCTCCAGTAAGCAATTCAAAAATCATACAAGCGAAGCTCCAAATATCAGCAGTTGTATTATAGTTTATCCCCAAAATAACCTTTATTTTGCAAGAAACTTTGAATTATTTATAATTTAATTTTGCAAAACTTCAGGTGATCTATATTGGCGAGTTTGTATTTCTGTAGCAAAATGATGATGGGTCCAACAAGAATTGCCTAAATCAGCAATCTTTATTCGAACATTCTCATCAATTCTCGATCCTCTGCCATTCCAACTTATTTAAAAATAATAATTTTTTTTTTAATTCTTTATAAAAAATTACTTATCGAAATGAATTTTAGTCGAATCTTTTGTTTTGAAAGTCTTTATGTCGTTTTCATTATTCTCAACATTTTTAACAGATTCTTCGATTTGTCGAGAGCCATTTTTGTTTTGAATTTTATTTTTTATTTCTTCTGGTAAAGGAATTGCTGTGCTTGGGTCATTCACATAGTTTTCATTTTGAGAATCTTCTTGATCTTTTTCCAGCTTAGCTTTTTTGGCAGCTTGTTTTTTCTTCTTGAGCTTTTTCTTTTTTAAATTTTTTTTCTGATTTTTTGTTAAATTATCTATATTTTCTTGATTATTTTTATTGTCAAAATAATCTTCCATCATAAGCTTTTCAGTTTTTTCTGTTATGTCTGATTGGCTTTTCTCGCTGGGATTCTGAATTTTATTTGCATTTAACTGATATTTTTTTTCATCATCCTCTTCTTCATTTTCTTTAATTAAAATGTTGTGTTTTTTTCGATATGCTTCTATTCGTTTTTTAAATTCCTTGTCTTGTATCATTCTTCCATCTTCAACAATTTCTTTCTAAATTTAGATTTTTTTTTAAAAAATCTTTTAAAATTTATTAAATCTCTCACAATCTCGTTTTCTGTTAAACATAAAAGAACATTTTCAGGTTTCAAATCTGTATGTATAACTCCACAGAACCTATGCAAATAATCAAGACCAATTAACACTTGTTTGGCTATTTTTCTACATAAATGAATTGGAATCTATCAAAAAAAACAATTTAATTCAATGTATTTAAATAAAGAAAGCACAACCCCTTTATAATTATATCTTTTGATGATTTCCAAAAGATTTACTCCAAGTATTTCAAAAACCATGCAAAAATGATTGCCATATGGACCCATATAAACAAATGAGTTTAATAATTGTACAATTGGACAATCTTCTTTGGAGAAAGTCGTTTTATTCTTTTTTAAATTTTAAAAAAAAATTGAAAAAATGAAATTTACATCTTCTTTATGATATTGCTTCAATGAATCGATCCATTCTGGGTGATTGACGTTTTTAGCCACTTTTTGAAGTATTTCAACCTCATCATAAGCTGCCTCCATATAATGTGGAGCGCTTTTTTGGATTTTAATAGCAACATAATTGTTGTATTTGAAATCTTTACTGAGCCAAACAGTGGAAAAATGTCCCCAACCCAATTTTTGAAGAATAACATATCTATTATTCAACACTTCCCTTCAATTTTTTTTTATTTTATTTCATTAAAACTTATATAAAATACCCAATATGGACTGGATGATAACCCCCCAATTTATAGTCTTCAATTCCTTCATCTTCGCTATCATTCCCATCTTCGTCAATTTGAATTGGCTCATTGCTATTTGTTGGAAGATCATTGATTAATTCAGTTGGATTTTCAGAAGGAACGAAAGGATTTATGTCTAAAAAAGATGATTTATCGATTTGAGCGTCTAAAGGTTTTGGAAAACCCCCTTCTTTTTGTTTCTGATTGTTAAAATTCAAATATTTAAAATTTTCTTCAAATTTGACCTCATTGTTTGGCTTATGAAAGTAATGAGAGTTTTTCTTAAAAAAATAAAAAAATTTACAAGAAATGAAATGTTTTCTTTGTTGGGTATGAGATTCTTTGATTCGTTGCTAACTTTATTTTTTTTGAAAAGCTTTAAAAATCTCTCATCGTTTGAGTCCAAATAAGCCATGTTCTCTGAGCAAAAAAATTAATATTAGTTATATTTTTACAAAAACGTTTTGAGTACCAGATGTGAACATTAGTTTAAATATTTGAAGCGGGCAAGTAGTAAAGGTGTTTTTTAAATTTAAAAATTGAGTTTTTTTTAATTAATTAAGAAGTTTTTTTTGAATTATTTTCTTTTTGTTTAACAGGAAAAAAAACTGTTGGGTTTAAATTTATATTTTTTTTTAAACATTTAAAAAAAAACAAAGTAATGAGAATTTAATTGATAAAAAAATAAAAGACACATGAAATATTTTTATGTTCCAATCAATTTACTTTTGCTTTTTAAGGGACTTTTTGGATTTTGTGAAATATTTCCATTCATTTTATTGTTTCCAATGCTTTGTTTTTTTAATGGGGAAAATTCTGCAATTTTTTTCTCATTTAATTTATTCGTGCTCAAATCATCCTTCTCTTCTGGTATTTGAAAAATAGCTGAAGTAACCGAAAAAATAGTTTAATTTGATTCTTAATTGCATAATTACGATTTTTTATTTTGAGGACATCTTTTTTTGTTGCGTTTGTGCTGATTTTAAAGTCAATTTTTTCGTATTCTTCATTTGGATTTTTCTCATTTTTTTCTTCTTCATCCTCTTTTTTTTTCATCTCATTCTGGTTTTTTTTAAAATGATAAGGAATTGATAAATTTTTTTCTTTCATCTTTAACGAAAAATTTTAACTTCAAAAATTAAAAAAAAATATAATACAATTTTGTTCCAATCAAATAATAGGTCCCAATCCTTTTCGATTTTAAAAAAAAGATCTTTAAACAGTCTTTTCAGCCAACAATAATCTGGTCGATCTTCAAATTTCAACAGCCTACAATATTTCAAATACAAAGCAAATTCCTCTATTTATTAAAATGCAGAATTATTAAAATGAATTAATTTAAAAAATAACCTGGAGTATTTTCACATAATTTTTCTATAGTCAATTCCATTTTTTTTTCTTTAATTCTTTCATATTTGTCTTGTTTATTACTGCCTTTCAAGCCTTGCCAAGGCAAAGCTCCTTTCAAGAAATATAATAAAACATAACCAACAGATTCCAAATCATCTCTTCTGCTTTGTTCTTAAAAACAAATAAAAAAATATGTTAAAATTCGAAAGTTACCATATCCTATATGTGTATTTAGACTCACATATCGAGCTGTTCCAGTGAGGCTTTTTTGATCTTTGAAAGGTATGTGAGCTCCTGTCCTTGCATCTCTGTATCTTTTAGCCAAACCATAATCGATGATATAAATTTGATCAGATTTTTTGCCACAACCAATTAAAAAATTGTCAGGTTTGATGTCTCGATGTAAAAAATTTTTTGAATGAAAGAATTCGATTCTGCTGATCTGTGGCAATTTTCAATTTTTTTTATTTAAAATAAAAATATTTATATGGAAGTGAAAAAAAAATACTATTTGATCTGCCAACATTAGAACAGTTTTCAAAGATAATTTTTTGTTACAAAAGTTAAAAAGATCTTCTAAACTTGAACCGAGTAAATCAATTACCATAACATTATAATCTCCTTCAACTCCAAACCAATGCAAAGTTGGGATTCCAACTTTCAATAAAAATTCCAAATGTTTTAATATAATCAAACAAACAAAATAGATTACCCCCTCCTTGAAGTATTTTGTAAAGCTTTGATTCGAACAATAATTGTGGAAATTTACTTCGAATATCCTCCTAATTTAAATTCGAACAAATTTTCAAATTTATTTGTACTAATTTAATTGCGAATTCCTCTGAAGTTTGTGTTGAAAAACCTCAAATAAATTTTATGATTGTTTTTTGGGAAAATTAATACATTGATAAATTTCCCCAAAAGATCCACTTCCTAATTTCTTTCCCAATTGATATTTCCCGATGGATTTAATATTCATTTATAATTGAAATTATTTTAATTTAATTAAATTAAATGTCTTGTTTATAAAAAAAAATATATGAAAAATGATTTGTTTTTAAATTTTTATTGCATTTATGGAAAATTAAGAAATAAAATGAAAATGTCTCTTCATTTTTGGCCTTCAAAAATGTAATAAAATAAAATTCTTCACACTCGAAAATAATTACTTTGGCAACAATGCTGCAGATCTTGAATAAGACATGATTTCATTTTTTAACAGTTCATTTAACACCAAAGAATTTTCATCTTCATTCTTATTTTTATAAATTCCATCATCACCTCCTCCTGTTGTTGCCCTTGTCTATGAAAATTTATTAAATTAAAAACCTTAATAAAAAGTAATTACTTGTTCATTGGTTAAATTTTTTTCAACAACTGATTTTGTCGATTCAGGAACAACATCATTTTCATTATTAAAAGAAAACTTGCTTTTTCGATTTATTGGGAATAAGATCAATTCTTGTGCGGAAGTAGAAGCAGTTGTGGGTCTTTGATTTGGTTTTTTTTTCCTGATATTTAATTGAAGCTTTTTTGTTTTTTTCTTCTTTTCGGGAGAAGAATTAGAGCTTTGATCAAAACTCTTGTCTAGGGAATGAGAGGAATATTTATTAATTTTATCTCTTTTTTGGGAAAAACTCATTGAAGTATTGATATCATCTTTTTTTTCTTGAATATTTGATATCCATTCAATAGGGAATGGCTCACAAGTATAATAATCAGAAGGGGGAAGATAAATCTAAAAAAATCATCATTCAAGTTCAATTTTTATAAAGGGAATTTACGTTTCGATTTTCAGTTAATTTGATTCTATCAGATAATTCACATCCACTTTGAAAGAAACCTATTGAGATCTAAATAGTTTAAAATGAAAGATAAAATATAAAATTCATTTTTTTTACACTCAAACCCCAACTTAATATTGGGAAAATTTCCTTCCCTGAAAAATATTTGAAAAAATCTCGTTTGATCACTTTATCGCTAATAAACTCTGCTAATTCAAATTCAGTAGAGCCAATTTTTTTCAATTCGGGCTTGCTGTTTTCTTTTTTAATTTCAGTATATAAATTGATGCATAAATTCTAAATCAAAATATTCAAAATTTAAATAAAAATAAAAAATCTATTCACATTTTGAGCTTTTATAAAACTATTCACTCCTTTTCTATCTTCACTGAAGAAATAGAATAATTTTATTTTGTTCAAAGGAATATATTGTGAGTTTCCTTTTTGAAACATCATGGAAAAATCTAATTTATATTTGATCTGTTGATCAAAAAATTGATAATCAAGATAATAATTTCTGCTTTTGTCAAGATTTTCTGGAATATCTTTAATAAAATTCAAATTCACAATCATCCGATGTCTTTTTAAGAAAGTTGAAGTTTGTCTCATTGATTTTTCAACCTTTTCAAGTCTTGAAAAAGAACCAAAAGAAGCTGAACTTAAAACTAATCATTTACATACTTTAATTTTTTTAAAATTTTTTTAAAAACTTTTGTTTTCTGAAATTTTATTAAATTTTTGAAAATCAATTTCTTGAGAATTGGACCCTTCTGTTGCCAAACGATTGTTGGAATTATAAAGGATATGATATTTGCTATCTTCCTTTATAGGGATTCCTACAACTTTTGCGAATTGCATTTCATATTTCATCAATCTTTCTGTCTCTTTGTATAATTTATAGCTTAAAAAAAAAAATTGGTATAATTGTTTAGTTATTGAAAATTAGCAAATTTGTTACCAATTTTTACAAACCTTGTGCTCTTGATACAAAAGCACTGCATCAATTGATTTGCTTTCAGACCGTTGAAGCCATTCAAATTTTTTCCCACGATGCTTTTGTAAAAAAAAATTAGAAAAAACTTGGAAATAAAATTTCAACAAGTAAATGTTTATCAGTCTCTATTATCATTTTTAATGTCATTTTATGTTCTAATTCTTCAACTGGATAGTTAATTTCGCAATATCTGCAAAGTTTAACTTTTTTATACTCATCTGGTTTTATCTACATTCATCAGTAAAAAATTCAAAATTCAGAATTATTGATTTTACTGTTTTGCTTTTGGATGCATTCAACATTTCATCATCTCCAAAATTTGTTAATAACTTTATATTCACTAAAGGATCATTGTATAAAATGAATCCTTTGATATTTATCATCCACCACACTCCTGATTCATCTTTGATGAAATCTCCGATTAATTCTTGAAATTTTAAACCCAAATGAATATCCAAATATCGAACAATATTCAAGAGATATGGTGCAGTTTCTTCTACTTGTTTGCCTTTGCAAGTTTGCACCAAAGTGCAGGAATTCATTATTTTCGGATTCGTGCAATATTTTTGAGCTTCTGGAATTTTGGCAGTTGTGTAAAAATCGTTTTTGTTTGTGATAATCCAACTATAAGGAGTGCGATCATGTCTCCAAACTGTTCTACATATATATGCTTTAGGACCATTGCTTTTAATAAATTTTTGTATCACATTAGTTTCTTGATAATTTTAAAGTTAATTTTATTTGATTTAAAAAATAACCTCCTCTTGCTTGAAAAACACTGCTTGTTATCAGATTTAACTCTTTTGTGCTGATTAACTTTATATCATTTCCAACTATTTCTTGGCCCATTTTATAACAAGGCTTTAATTATTAAATATATATATTTGAATTTTTTCGTATTTTACTTTTTTTAGAACAGCCACTAATTCATCAGTTGATGAATAATTCGACAGTTTATTGATAATTTGTTTCGAAGTAAAATAATCTGTTCTATATATGAAACCTTCGTTCGAACTATAAAACCACATTGGAGGTAATTCTCCCCTTTCATTAAAAACAATGGTATCAGGAATCCAAAGCTTTAATCTATTGATTGTTGTTTCATTTCCATGAGGTTTTCTAGCAAGATATTTGAAGAAAAATATAAATGGCATGAATCCTTCATAATTATATTTGTATTTTCGTTCTTCTAGTCTTGAATCCAAGTCAAGAAAAGAAATTTTGTTCATAAGAATTTCATGTTTTCGTTTAGTTTCTTCATACCGTTGTTGTCTTAAAACTGAAGGATCTATCACATTTTCGAAATAGGTCTTCATGGAATCATATCCTTGACTTGTTCCTAAATTATCAAGTGATTTTCCTTCAGTTTGAGAGATTAGAGTCATTTCGTTTGGAAAAAATTTTTGTGACTAAAAAATAGAAAGAGATCTTTAAAATTAAGAAAATTTCAATGAAGGAGGAACTTTGTTGGCAGGTGAATAATTCATTTTAGACATATAGATAATTTTTTGTTTTTTATTTTTCGAATAAGAAAGTTTCAAAAAAAAATTTAACTAGAAAAATTATTAATTTAAATTGTTTTTCTCTGTGAACAAATTCCAAATATTTATTTAATTATTTAATTTCATGGAGTTATGAAAAAAACTTCTTTTAATTTTTTTTTTTTTACAACTGAATTTATATAAATATCGTTATCATCATAAATAAAATGTTTTATTAATCATTTAGATTATACCTTTTTTGCTTCTTGATTCTTTCGATTTGTTTAATAATCTATTATATAAAAAAAAATTATTATATTTCAAAGAAAATAATATTTACTTCAGGTTTATCCGAAGGCTTGATAATGAAATATAAAGCACATAACGCACTCCAAATCAGCAGAGAATATTCAAAAACATTATTTGCAAAGAAATAGCTGAAGAATTTCATGTATTTCACTTGAGTTCCAAAAATAATTAAGAAAGTTAAAGAAAAAATCTTAATCAGAATAAAAAAAAAATTGAAATTTTTTTTAAAAAAGGATATGATCTATTGAGGTCAATCTCGCATATTGTGAAAAAGCATTTGTGCAAAATTGAGTTACGGAGACTGAACATATTAAAATGAGAAGAATATTAAACAAAAAGGAGTTCATCCATGTTTCATTTTTTCTAAATAAATTTAATTGTTTAAATTTTTTGGAAAATTACTTCATTGGATGAATTGTAAAAATAAATGGAACTCTCACTCCAAATTTGAAGTTTCCTTTAGTTGTGCACCATAACAAATACAATGAGAGGAATGCGAAAAGAAGAGTGGATAAAAACCCTGCATTTCCTTGATCAAGAGCTATTAAAAATTTATTGAGAAATAAATGAATAGGGACTCCATTCGTCCTAATGCAAATAAAGACCAATCTATTAAATAATAATTTGATTAAATAAATGCAATTGAATTGATTTACATATGAATCCACCAAATTATTGATACAACTACAAAGAATATCCCAAGAAATAGTTTCGCCCAATAGGTTAATGGATTAACATTTTGTAATTGTAACTCTAATTTGAAAATTTCATGCATTTTCTCTAAAGAAAAAACTGCTGTTTTGAATTTATTTGATTCTGATTTGAAAGTTCCCTTTTTTTTTCTTTTATCCCAAAATCCTTCAGCAACTGTTATTTCTTTCTTTTCATCATTTAATCTCAAACCCCATTCTATTAATTCTGTGGTCTTTTTTTTTAATAAAGTTTTGTTTTCAGCTTGATCTCTTGAAGATCTCTAAAATCAAAAATAAATTTAACTAAATTAAAAATATAATAATAGAATACCCAAACGGGTCTTCCCAAAAACTCATTAATCAAATCCATAGGTAAAGCTGACAATCCCACTCCCCCAAAAAGAACAAAAAAGAACCAACCAACAAAAGAAGTTATTGAAATCACATATACTGGGAAACTTACAATCATTTCAAGAACTTCTTCAGAATTCTAAAAAAATCATAAAATTTAAAAAATATTTTTATATATGTAACTGATTGTCCAGCTAAACTATTGGTAGCAGTTATTGCTGTTTTTGAAAGCTCCATATAGGAAATAGATTTAGAAGCTAATGAAAAAGGAATTTCGGCAAATTTCAAAAAGTTCCAAGAAATAAAAAGAATTAGAGAAACAACAATCAAAGTACAGACTTCTAGGAAAATAGCATAGCATAATCGAGAAAACTAATTTTCATTTTAATTTATTTAATAGTTTTTGTGTATCATAATACAATGCCTTACTAAAGGTTTTTCTTCATCAGATTCGTAAACATAGATTGAAGTGGGCATCAGAAATATCACCATAATAGCCAACATCATATATATTACGATCCAAAAATTGTCCATATCTAATCCACCACCTTCTCCTCTTTAATTTTTTTTTTTTATTATATATTTAAAAAGAAAAATAAGACTTTGTGTTTGAAACATCCAATGGAAGCATTAAAACTTGAGCCCAACTTAATGTCAGGCCAACCAAAACCAAAATTCGACAAAATAATGAAACCCCCCAACCTCTATCGTCAGGATGACTATATATCACCAGAATGTAGAAATTCACAATGATCAAAAGAACAGCTATTATTATACAAGAAATGATCAAAAGGACATCCATTTTTTTGAATTTTTTTCTCAATTTTTTTATAATTACGGTATTTTTTGTTAAAATGAGTTTTATTTTTTTTTTGGAATAATTGATCTATTTTTATCGTGTTCAGAATTACCCACTTTTTAATTTAAAATTTTCATATTCTTTAATTAAATTTTTTTTCTGATTTCTTAATCCATAATCTTTTTGCGTTTGATGAGGGAGAGAAAAAATTTAATTTTTTCCAAATTTTTGAATTTTTTTGTTTATTTGTAAAAAGTTAAAATAAAATAAATTCATTTAATATAATTTCTTATTTTCCGTTTTTTTCTTCATTAAAAAAAAATAAATTTTTCAAACTGAAACTTTAAAAATTAAAATTTTTTGAAAAAATAAAAAATAATTTGTGTTGTGATGCATTCCCCCTCGTACAATGTTTTTTCCTATCAAAGTCCAAATTTTAAATAATTATTTTTAAAATTCCAAATAACCTGATTAGATTACCCTTCAAATCTAGTTAATTCTTCTGCTTCCAACTTAAAGTTTGTTGTTAGTGAGCTAGAAGCTCATTTGAAGTCTAAAATAAGAGAAAATGAAGAATTAAAACTTATAATAAATAATTATGAGAAAGCTCAAGCATTGTCAATGGAAGCAAATAAAAATAATAACGAATTAAATGAAATAGGAGAATTGCAGAATGAATTGCAAGAAAGTCATGAAATAATAAAATCCCAAGAGGAAAAAATCAATCAACTAATAGAAAATTTAAAATCCCAAGAAGAAAAAATCAACCAACTAATAGAAAATTTAAAATCCCAAGAAGAAAAATTCAATGATATAGTGGAAAAAATTAAAGCCCAAGAAGAACTAATCAAAACACAACAAGAAAAATTTGAATTTCAAGCAGGAAAAAACAAAATGCAAGAGGAAAAACATCAATATCAAACTGAAAAAATTAAAATGCAAGAAGAGAGAATAGAAGCTCAAGCAAAAAAAATTGAATTTTACTTAGCTCAAAATGAAGAAAAAATCATGATATTATTAGAACAAAACTCCAAATTAAATAAATTATGCCAAGAAAATCTGATTTCTGTTGAAGTTTTAAAAAAGGAAAAAAATGAAATAGAAAGAAAATATAAATCTGTAACAGAGTCTAATGAACAAATTCTTAAAGAAACTGGCAGATTTGAACAGAAAATCGAGGAAATAGAAAAAGGTTATGATAAATTGACTGAAAACTTTCTTTTAGTTTGTGCAGAAAATGACAGAATTCATGAAATTTTAGAAGAATTTTCACCTGAAATTGACTCAACAGCAAAGTTATATATAGATAAAATCGAAAATGAGAAGTTATTGTTAGAAAATGAGGCAAATAAATGGAAATTAGAATACAATGATTTGAAATACACTATGAAAGCGAATGAGGAATTGGTGAATAAGAACCAAGAATTGAATAATACCATCAATAATCTTTTTTTTTCTCAATCGATTGATGAAGATAAATATCAAAAACTTCTTGGGGAATTGGTTGAAAAGATCAAATTTTTATCCATAGAAAATGAAAGACTTAATAATATTATTTTGAATAGATGTAAAGACATGATGAATTCTTGGTGAAAATTTAAATAAACAAAAAAAAATTTAAAAATTCAGTTTCTTTGCTTGAACTAAAAAAAAATTAAACCATTTTTTTAGTCATTCAATGTTAATCTTATTTGGAAATTATTAGGAATATCGCTTTCTCGATTCCAATGTAACATATTATAAAGAACTTCTATCTTTGCACCCATCCCAACATTCGCTGAAATCCCCATTCCACATGAAACTCTCAAATTATTGCTGAATCTCTTGAAATTTCTTTTAAAAAAACCATTTTCATCATTTTTCGTCGATTTGCTGTGTAGAAACAAGCTAGTCAAATGGAAAAAAGGAATAATATTTCCGTTTTTCAGGATAGGATAATTATAAAAATTAATTTTATGTGTGTTTTTTATCAAAATATCACTGCCTATCAAATCTCCTAAATGATCATATCCCCTTTCTCCAACATTAGGATGTGCAATTAAATTTTGTGGAGGAATTTTCGGGCCAATTTCTCTAAATCCACGAACATTTAAAGCTTCTAATCTATCATTCATTCGAACAGGACGACTCCCACTTAAAGATTGTATGAATGCCAGATAGAAATTGTTCTCAAAATTAACGTTTTTGAAGAGTTTTCTGGGTAGGATCTTTTTTAATTTATGAATATGAAAGAAATTTCTTTGCAAATACTCATATTTCAGGAAATAAGTATCGCTTCCCGGTAAAGTCAATTCCAAACTATGATCAATATAGTCTCCTTTTGTTTTACTATGTCTTTCTCTCAGGGAATTTTCTTTTACCCACCAGTATTTCATGCTGATTTTTCTAGAAGGAATTACTTCATTATTTAAAACTTCCTCACTAACATCTTTGGGCTTAATATGATTCGTTCTCAAATTGTTCTCTAGCATTATCGATGAAGTTTTATCTTTATTCAGAAATAATTTAAAGAAATGGGAGTCGAAATTCTCATCTATATGTGCAGTTAATTGTTTTTTGCCATCAATGTAGCCAGCTACCAATGAATAATCCTTATAGAAATAAGGTAATTCCACAGAGAAATCAAAAGCTGACTTCTTTGATTTGTCTAATGCTTTTTCGTATTCTAGAGTGTATTTTTCAGCAAATCCTAGAATGTTTCGAAAGCCTAATTTGCAATTTAAGGTGGCTTCTGAAGAACGAGTTTCAACATAATGTGAAAGACTTGCGAAAAATTTAGATTTTTCCTTAAAATCAAAGAGCAAATGAACTGCGTTTAAAGAATTTCCAGGCAATAATTTCACATTTATTGATTTATAAATGTTCAATGAAGAAAAATTCGCTGTTGTTTGCAAGAGACTATCAAATAGATTTGCCATGTGACGCTGGGTTTTGAGGTGAGCAGTCATTTTCTCGAGAATTATATGCTTTGTGCGGGTGTTTCGGTAAGAAATTTGGACAGAATCGATAGGATTGGAAGGATCAACATGGTCAAAAGTTTCAGAATAGAAGGAATCGAGATTTTCTTTGTTAAAAGATTTCATTGGAAAATTCAGATATTATTTAAAGTTCTATATTTATTATTTTTTGTATTTTTTTTTAAATTAAAGTTTTATAAATTTTTTTTTTAATTATTCAAGATAAAATAAAGATTTTTTTTTTAAAAAAAAAAATTGAAAAAAAAGAAAACCGATGGTTTTTAAAATGGAACCAAAATTTTAAATTTTAACGCAAATTTTTTTTAAAGAATTTTATTATTCAAGTATACCAAAAATTTAAAAATTTAAACTCATTTAATTTTTTCTCTTTTTAAACTTAAATTATCAGATTTCATATTTGGAGTTTGATAATGGTTACCAATAACACTCTTAAAATTCTTTGCATTCGCATTAAAGCTTTGATTAGAAGCCTCAGATTCCCTCTCATCATAGCCTTCAACCTGTTTTGCTTTCTCATTTTCATAAGCAAAATTATAGCCGAAGGTAAAAGAATTTGTTTGGTGACCAACACCCCCTTCATTATGTTTACATCCTGAATATTGATTGTAATTTTCTGCATAACCATTTCCTTTTCTTTTTTTCACCAAACAATTCCCTTCATTATTCTTGCAAGTATCACATTTGCATAAATCGGTGCATTTGATCCCTGCTTGATAACATTCGCAATATTTCTTCAAACAATTTGATTTTTTGCAATTGCAGCCTTTAGCATGTCTAATCTTATCATTCATTTCAGCCTCAATAATATTCTATTATTAAAAAAATTTAATTAAATTAAATTATTTTATTTTTTACTTTTTCATCAATTTCTTCTTTTTTATCATATTTTGGCTTAAAAGCTAATGGATTCCTTTCCATCAAAGTCATCATCGATGAATATCTTTCTTCCTCATTTTCTACAACATTCGCACAACTCAGACAATTGCAATCCTTGCTACAAAACTCACCTGCTGCAAAGCAATCACAATATAGTTTTAGACATCTGGATTTCTTGCAATTGCACACAATTTTCTTTGGGATTTGGAAGGATTCTTGTGAATCTTGATTTCTAATTTCTTCATTGTTTTCCATTTTCGTTTCTGTTGTTTTCACTTTACTCATTTGTAACTCATTATTACCTCTTTTTGATGAGGAAATATTTGAATTTAATCCTCCGTTAGGAGTTGAATAGAAAGAATTCATGTTTAAATTCTTCGGATTCAGTTCATTTTGCATATTTTTCGAGTCTTTCGCCACAATAAAAGGTGTGATTTTTTTTATTGTTGGGTTATTAGACTCAAAATCAGAATCCTTATATTTATTCATAGTCTTTAAATAAGGCTCATGCTTCTGTTTAAAATCGTTTATTTGTGAGTTTTCTTTATGGTTTGGTCCTTTGGAAATCAATTTAATAATATCTTCTTCGCCTTCGCCTAATTCTGAAGTATTTTCAATTTTCTCAATTGAATGCTTCGTATGATTGGAAAAAATGAAATCCTCTTCAAGTTCAATTCTTTTATTGAGGAAATTGAAAGTGGGGGATTTGAAACAGACGATCACTGAATTCGAGGCTCCTTGTTTATTGGTTTTGCCTTTTTTATCATCTACATTAGAAAAATCCAATTTTTGAATGACTTTTTTCGCTGTATAATTCAAAAAAGGAGAGAAATCCACCATTTCACCTTTCTTGAATAAAGGAGAAGGAGTTTGATATTCTATTAATCTATTGGTCATTCTAAAAAATAATCAATGAAAAAAAATTAAAAATTAAAAAAAAAAAAACGTTTTAAATTTTTTTTTTAATAATTAAAAAAGTGAGAATTTTTTTTACTTTGCTTGAGAAAATGAGTCGTTTTGGTTAGTTTGTTTATTTGGAGATAACAAATTATTTTTGCAAAGAGGTGATAAATCACTTTTGCAGAATTTTGTCCATGGAGATTCGTCTTTTGAAGAGAAATTGGGCCTTTCTTTTCGGACTTCTGTTAACTGTTTTTTATCAGTCATCTCCTCATTAAAATCTGAAGATATAAGTGGAATCTTTTTGATCATATCTTCATTTGGCTTGACTTTTATTGGCGTTTTATCTTTGTCTTTGCTATTTGATAGAGGCTTCACATTTTTTTTGGGGTTTGTTTTGTAACTTTGAATGAAATTATTACGATTTCCTTGGAATTTAATTTAAATTACTTGTTTATTTATGATAAAAATTGTACTTAAATTTGGCTTTTGGATTTCTGGGTTGGGCTTTAAGGTTTGCTTTGATTTAATTTCTTTGAGCGTTTTTTCCGATTCTGTTGACATTTTATATGATAAATTTGCGAGATCGATTTTTAATATAAGGAATTTCTTGAGAAATCTATATTTATTTTAGCAAAATATTTGAATCGATTTGCCGGAAAAAATTGCATTTTTTTTACTTGGTGATCGAGACTTTTATTTTTTTGTTTATTTTTGATATTTTGATGAATTTTGAAATTTAAATTTAAAAAATCTCGGATTTTTTTTATTATTTTTATTAATAAAATTTAAAAATGCTAAAATTTTTTTCGAAGAAAAAAGAAAGAATTTTTATGAGAAAATTAAATTTTATGAAAAATTAAGCTTTTTTTTGATAAAAAAAAGCAAAAAAATCAAAATTTTAAGTTGGATTTTAAATTCAGGAATTTGTTGGCCGCTTTAAAAGAAAAATGTCTGAAATGATGCAAATAATGCAATAAAATTTCAAACATTTCTTCTTTACAATCAGACCAGCACACAAAAATTTTCTAAAAAATAAAAAAAAAAAATGTTATTAAAATTTAAAAATTCAATAAAAACTTTTTGCTTTTGCAATAAATTGTCCAAAGTTTGAGCCCATGCCAATAAATTTGAGGGGTCATCCTTGTTAATTTGATTTGAATAAATGACAAAAGTGGTGATCGATGGATTTCTGCAAAATCTATTGAGACTATCTTCATAAATTCTACCGTTTTCATGTATATATGCATTGATTGTTTTAAAAACAACGATTGAATCAATTTTTTCTTTTTCCAATAAAGTTATATCAGCAGAGCTTAAGCAATTGTTTCCTATTTAAATTTAAAATTTTTTCTCAATTTAAAATGATTTACCTATTATAAATTCCTTGTTAATTTCTTTCAGAAAAGATTTTAGGGGTTTGAGTTCATTGAAAAGATGCAATGAATTATATTTTTTTTCAATTCGTTTGGGTTTATTTGTATTGATGTCTATTCTCATATGATTCTTAATTTCTTGTTTGATTAATTTGAATGGATGGTTGATGGTCATTTGTTTAAAATTAGAAATCCTTTTCTCAAAGATTTGAGGACTCCAGAGCTTTTCAAAACTGGGGAATTTTAAATCGTCAAAGACATTGACTGAAAAATTCATTTCATTGACCAATATGCATTTGTTTTCCTTGTCTAGCTCATAAAAATTATATAAAAGGTTGGAAGGAAAATCACTAGGAATCAAAATATTTTTCTCCCAATAGGATTCGTCTTGTATAAGGAATGATTTTTTTTTAATTAAATCCATCTTGATCAAATGCTTAAAATCACCAAGATCAGGAGTGTTTCCCGAAACGAAAAAACGGTTATCATTGTTTTCTTGCTTATTCAATCTTATAGAAACTTGTTTGCAACCCCAAATATCACCTTGAAGAGAAGAAATTAGTTGTTTTACAAAACAAAACAAATTTACTTAAACAAAACTCTAGCCTTGTAATATTTTTCAAAGCCAAAATTCGGTTTGGACCACATTCCCATTTTTTCACCTCATCATTTTTTGAATCATTTGAAGCAATAATATATTTATATTGAATAAAGGTGCTATTATCAATTTTGAGGCACAATTTGATGTTCCATATATTCTTCTATTTTTTAAATTGAAATTTTTTTGTAGATGTTTGAAAAATACTTCTTTCCATTTAAGCTTTAATCCTTTTGATATTTGCCATTCTCCCAATTCAGGAATGTTGCCTAAAACATATACACAATCTCCGTAAAAACATTGGTATTCAATTTCGAACAAAATTGAAAATAAAAACACTCCCATCTGTTGCACTGAAATTTATGCTTTACTTTTTAAAAAAATTTATCTGATTAAAAATAAAAAATTAAATCCCTAATTTAATTATTAGAATGAACAGTTTTTTGTAAAAAAAAGGTTCTGTCATCAAAGCATTGTTCAATTTTACTTTATCTGTTTGATTATACTCTTTATTATTTTTTCTTTCAATTTTTTTCATCATTTTCATTGATAAAATTTTTATTTTTGTTAAAATCTGGCATTGTTTAAAAAAAAAAGTCTTAATTTTATAACAATTTTTTTTTAGTTTATTAAATTACTTATAAAGTTTGAAATAAATAAAAAAAATTTATATCTAACAAAACAAATCTTTCTTGAGCAATGGGAGTATATTTAAGTGAACCCAACAAAAATAAGGTGTCCATCGAAGGAAGCAGCCAAAGTTACCGTTTTGTGGCAGCTGAAATGCAAGGTTTTCCCTCAAAAATATTTTCCCATTCTAATATTTTATAGGATGGAGGTCTCATATGGAAGATGCTCATATATCAGAGTTGAATTTAACAATAGATTCAGCAATATTTGGGGTATTTGATGGCCATGGAGGTAAAATATTCTTCTTACTTTGAAATAAACTGTTGCATAAAAAACAGGTAAAGAAGTAGCGAAATATGTAGAGAAATATTTTTGTGATGAGCTCAAAAAAAACCCGAATTTCAAGTCAGGGAACATAGAATTAGCTTTAAAGGAAAATTTCATGAAAATGGATATTTTATTGAGTAGTCCAGAAGGCAAAAAGGAACTTTTCGCCATAAAGAATGATAATAAAGAAGAAGGTTTAGGATTCCAAGGTGAATCTTTTGCAGGATGCACAGCTAATGTATCTTTAATCTATAAAAATACTCTTTATGTGGCAAACGCAGGAGATTCCAGAAGCATTTTAGCAACAAAAGGCGGTGAGGTGATAAAAATGTCCGTAGATCATAAACCAGATCAAGATCTAGAAAAGCAAAGGATTATAAAAGCTGGAGGATTTGTGACAGATGGTAGAGTAAATGCTAATTTAAATTTATCTAGAGCTATTGGAGATTTGGAATATAAACGAAATAATGCTTTGCCTCCTGATCAACAATTGATTATTGCCTTTCCAGATGTGCTCTCAAGACCAGTATCGAAAGATGATGATTTCATTCTAATGGGATGTGATGGTGTTTGGGAAACCTTGAGTGAAAAGGAAATTGTCGACTTTATATATGGAAAACTGAAGGAAAAAACACCATTAAAGACAATTGTAGAAGAGTTGCTGGATAAACTGATCGCTCCTGACACATTGAGTAATTTTTTTTGTTTTTTAATTAAAATTTTGTTTTAATTAAATTAATTATTTTATTGGGATTTGAAATTTTTCATTTTTTTTTAAAGATGGAATTGGTTGTGACAATATGACGATGCTCCTTATCGTTTTTAATAAGTAAAGCTTTAGCTGCTTTTCGAATTTTAAAAGAAGTTCTCAGATTAATCAAATTTTATTAAACGAATAGAAACAATTAAAAAAAAAAAGAATAATTTCTAGAATTTTAAACTTCTTCTTTTTCGTTTTCTTCATCACTACATTAAAATAAAATAAAATAAAACAAAATTTTTTTTTTTTTTGGATATAATACATTTCTTCATACGCATTTGATGGTCTTTCTATCTCTGAGTTTGAAATAACAAGCAACCAACCCAACAAAGAAAAAATCGTTGCAACAACATTCAAAATTTTCCAAATGTTATATCCACTTGAATATTGATCACTTTTTTGGAAAAATAAATAATTTGAAAATTATAAAAATATAGACTATTGTGTTGCGATTGTCGTAGCGACTTTTGAGATTGATGATGCAAACTCATTAGTATAAATCACAATTGAATAAACAATAAGAAAGCAAAAGAAGCTAGTTATATTTTTAAAATAAGATTTCCGATCTTTTCCCAAACTTTCATTTTGATATTTGAGGCTTTGATTATCTAAAAGTAATAAATAATAAAATTAATTAAGTAAATTTTCAAAATTACATAAGGTTTTAGCATGTGTCGATCTATGAATACTTCCGAAGACAGCCAATAGACTCACAATATGAAATACTTGATTTAATCTCAGAGATAAATGAGAATAGTTCGTTAAATTAGTATCAGCTCCGAAAAAAATTATCAAAAGATGCATCAGGCATAATCCAGACAACAATCCTTGAAAGAAAAAGAACAATTTATGGTAAAATTCACTCATATCATTAATTAAAGTAATCAGGTCATCTTCCATATGATCTCCTCTCATTGGTTTTTGACCTTTTGCTTTTGTTTCCATTAAATTCTTTATTGCTCTTTTGGAAATCCAACTAAATCTTCCCGTTTTTCTAGAAATTTTAGCAGGTGCCTGATCAAGTAATTCATAAATATTTTCTTTGGTTGGAATATCATATTTTTCATCAACTACATCAGTATTATCTAATTTAGAGATAACTATGTTCCCATTTGTAATATTTTTTCTATTGATGAATTTCGATTTATTTGGACCTTTATCTTTCTTTCTCATCATATAACCGCTTTCAATCAATTTCATTTCAGCTTCTATGTCTTTTGCCTTTAGTGGTGATACATTATCAGGTTTATGCTTAAGAAAACCTCCAAAAAAGGATTTAAAGCCACCTCCACTTTTTTGTGTGCTTGATAACTCTTTATTATCAACCACTGGTTGACTTGTATTTATTTTATTTGTGGCATCTTTTAAATAGCTCTCATTCTCATCTTTTTTTGATTTAGAACGATAGTTTTGAGAACTTGATGAAAATCTTGAGTTTAATTTAGAATAAAATGAGGAAAACAATGATAAGGATTACTTTTTCAACTGAGTCTCTGTCATTTTCTGTTGTTATATAACTTTTTACAAAATAAATTTTTTCTTTCTATATAATTTAAAAAAAATTAATTTTAAAAACAATGAAATTCGTTAAAATAATTTCGAGTTTACTATTAATAATCATTTTTTTTTTTTTTACTTAAATGGATCTATATTTTGCAACAATATTGGTAAAAAAACTTTTAGCTTTTGATAAGTTGAAAAGAATTATGTATTTGGTTTTATTAAAAGTAAAAAAAAAACTCAAACTGGTTTTTTTAACGAAAAAAAGAAAAAAATTATGAAAAAAAGAAAAATATTTAAAAAGAAAAAAAAAAACAAAGTTAAAATTTGCAAATTCAAAATTTTTAATAAGGAAAAAACAAAGATTTAATCGATTTCTCAATATTAATTAAATTGTTTGCCAAAAATGAGAGAAAACTCAAAGGAAAAATAAAAATCTAAATTCTTAAAGAAAAAAATGAAAAGCCGAAACTTGTTCATTATTTTCAAACAGTTTCTTATTAAATTATTGAGTTTTGCATGAAAAAACAAAATAAAAACAACGAATAAACAACGGTAAATTTAAGGAATTCAAATATTTTCATGAAAAAATATTTGTTTATTTTTTATCCATTTCAGAACTTGAATTGCTTGAGCTTCTTATGTGCAAAGATGGTGAATCTGTTATTGAATCAAATGTTTTCGTTGAATTAGATATAATTTGATTAAAACTTTCAGAATCTAGAACAATTGGGTCATAATAATAACGTTTTTTTTGTATAATTCTTTTTTTGTTTCCAAGGGTAATTTTGTTTTTGTATGAAGGGTTGATTTCAAAGCTTGGGGCATTGAAATTTGGAATTTCATTGAAATTTGAAATGTTGTTTAAAGACGCTGAATTGTTGAATGACATCCTTTAGTGATTTAAAATTTGAAGAGGGGTTTGAAATATTAATTGGAATTATTACAAAATAATACAATTTTTTTTTTTAATTTAAGGTGATTGTCGGATCTAAATTGACTTGCTTAGGTTTATAATAGTGTTTTCAGAGACCTTTGAGATTTCCAAAGTAAAATCAATTTTTTTTAATCATAGAAAATTTAGATATAAATTATTATGCTTTCAAATTTTCTCATTTAATAATAAAAATTAAATCATTTTAAATTTGGAAGGGCTCAAAAAGGTTTTCTAGAAAATACCTATAAATATTTTATTCATTTCTTGAAATTTCTCTTCTTTTCTTCTCCTTTTCTCTTCTTTTTTCCTTTCTCCCTTTCCTTTTTTGTTTTCCTTTTAATTTTTCTTTCCTTTTTTCCTTCGCCTATATTTTTTATTATTGAAAAATTATGTGAAATGATTTCCATCTTTGATATGCTATTATATATAAAATTATTATTTCTCAAAAAAAAATAGAACAAAAAAACGATAATTTTGTTGAGATGAGATTCAAACGTAAAATTTATCCAGAATTCTTAGTTTTTTGTTTGTTTTGACTATATGGATAAAAGTGAAAATAGATTAAACCAATTAAGGCATTTTTTTAAAGAATATAAGCAAGTAAATGGTTTGTATTTCTCCCATCATTTTTCTAACCATCATTACAAGAAGTTGATTCTGGATTTAGTCGATATTTTTGATAAAAAAACCATAAAGGAACCAATCTTTTCATTAAATTGTGATCAAGAAAATTCAAAAAAAAGTCCGAGAATCTGCCTTTTTAATATTGAAACTATAAATAAATTAATGGATGGAAAAGAATTTGATGAGGATGCATTCTTAATTTGCCCAATATGCAAAAAAACTTCAAAAATCATGTCATTTTACTATGAAAAAAGCATTTCCCAAATAATCGAAAAAATAAGATCTTTCATCACGAATAATAAAGAAGATCAAATTTTCCAAATATCAATAAAACCCAATTTTCATTGGAAAACTAAAAATTTTGTTTATTTAAAAGGAATTATAAAGCTTGATGGTAAAAAAGATTCAGAAGATGAATTAGAAAACTATGATTTTTTTGATAATTTTGTTGAAATAGAGAAGAAAATAAGGTTTGAAGATATTCCTTTGTATGAGGATTTATATTTGAAGGAAGAAAATTTGGAAGAGAAAGAAATGATTTTGAAGGAAAAAAATTTGGATACTCAAGAAAAGGGTTTAAAAAATTTTGTTTTAATTCGGAAAAACAGCAACTTTTTATTCGTATACAAATTTTCTGAATTTTTTTTTGATTATGTGATTTTTCAACTGGTTTTAAATAATAAATCGTCAACAGCATGTTCTTTGATTCCTTTGATTTATTATCAAAATTATGAGTTTATACATTGTGGAATTAATGGTTTCTTTATTTTCACTGATGCTGGCACAATTTTAAAAAATGAAGATTTGCTTCAAAATGCCGTTTTTTCTAATGAAAAAAAAACTTTGAATTTTTTTAAATTTCATTGTTTTGAAAAGAGGTTTCATTCTCCAAAACTTCATTATTTCAAAGAATTTATATATTGCCTAGGGGGCTTTTCTATAGATAATGAAAACTTGAAAAGCTGCTATAAAATTTCAATCACGAATAAAAAAGATGAAAATTGCGCTCAAAATTTAAGTGATATGATAAATTTTAGAAGAGATTATTGCTCAATACTCATGGAAAATCAAGAAAAGATTTATATTGGTGGTGGAAAAGTTATGAAAGATCATAACTTTGTCAGAAATAATACATTGTTGTTAGATGTTTACAATTTGAAAAATGATCAATGGGAGGAGATTTTAATTGATTTATTGGATTATTCACTAATAAATTCTTCATTTATTAGGAATATGATTGAGAAGAATGAAAATGAAATCTTTATTATCGGAAATAAAATGAATTTTTCCCTCAATGTTGAAACGAAAATAGTTACAGAAGAGAGACTTCAATTAATTGAAAACCCAATGATAGAAAATTTATTAGAAGTGATAAGAAATTCATTAAAAACCTATAATTTGGAAAACATTGACTTCTCAAATGATAAAAATTTCCTCATATTAAAATATGGGTTTGAGAACAAATAAATTTCCAATTTTTTTATTATTTGTGAATTATTAAAATTTTCCTCAAATCCAATTAAATTAGGAATTTTTATGAAAAAAATATTAAAAATATTCATTTTTTAATTTGAATTTGCAATTCAAGAAAATAAATTAAATTTATTACTCTTCTCAGTTTTGACTAAAAAAAATTTTTTTGAAGGAAAAATTCAAATGGATTTTTAAAAAAACTTTAAATTTATTCATTAATCTGCCCAACCTCTCTTAAGCATCGAATGAGCATCTCCTGAAACTCTTGTAAATTCACCTTTTGATTATTTTCAAAAGAAAAATTATTCATAATTCCAACAATATCATCTTGTGAAAGAGAATAATTAGAAATTCCAAGGGAACTGAATGTTTGTTCAATTACGTCTGGGATTTGAACAAGCTGTATTAAGCCACTTTTTTTATTATCACAAGCTCCGAAAACTCTTTTACCGATTTCAATCTTGTTCATTAAATCAGGTGAATATACTCCTTTTTTCTTGGCTCCTTCTTTTTTTTCCATTCTTGACTGATCTCCTAAGTCATTTCTCACAAAATACTTTATAGCATTTTCCTCAAAATCCTGTAAAGTGACTTTTCCATCATTATTTTTATCAAGTATTCTCATGTACATATCGACATCCGGTTTTGATGGAATATAAGATTGAGATAAAGGCCTATAAATATCTTGGAGCATTGGCGATAGTTCTTGTGGGTCTAAAATTCCATTTCTGTCTTTATCGTAAAGTTCAAATATTCGTTTGGCAATTAGCTTGGCTTCTCTAATATCCGTTAGTGATGAATTCATGAATTATTGCGGTAATTTTCACTTTGGATTTTTTTTAATTCAAATATTAGAAGAAAAAGAAAAATAACGGAAATAATTTCGATTTCATCAAAATTTTTAAGAAATATTGTTTATTTTTTTAGAATCTATTTTTTTCTTTCAATTTTTTTTTAAAAAACTTAGACTTTAGAACTTTCCCATTAAATATTACTTTGTTGTCGCCTTTTTCTGCAATCATGATTGTGGTAAATTATTATTACGTCAGTTTGATCATTTTCTACATCTCCCACTTCACATGTTCCTGATAATTCGAACAAGGATCTATAAACATAACTGCTCAGCTTTTCTTTCATATGGAATTTTTTTCGTTTTGAAAAGTTCCATTATCAAACACTTTGTGAACACCATTAATTTCCGTTTAGCATGATAATAGATTTGATTGATTTTTTAAGAAATTGATTTTCATTCATTATTTAAGATGTACAGAACCTTTGTCACGAGCTTACAGTAGTAATAAACTCAAATAATTATCATTTTTGTTAGAATTATTCTCTTTGCAAAAATTTGATTTGATATCCAGCGCCACCGGCTACATCAATATATTCATTTAAGTTTTGTTGGCTGGGTGTCACGTAATCATATCGATTTGTCAGAGAAGAACTTATAATTTTAATTTTTCTTTAAAAATAAAAATGAAACAATACATTTAAATTTATAATGTTTTGTATGAAAATTGACTAAAAATTAATTTATTTTTTTTATAAAAAACGAAAAAAAAATTGCTTATGTATTTTTATAATATATAACATTTTTTTGAAAGCTCTTTTAATAAAGGGATACATTTAAAATAACTGATTTTTGCAAAAAAACCCCCCCATAAATGAAAAAAACTTTAGAAATTGAAAGGAAAAGGACTTCCA
>JFJP01011109.1_pt1 | contig 28826 bp, 28 predicted proteins | sample 431651 | NCBI WGS metagenome assembly JFJP01 (sample SAMN02602958, study PRJNA72255) | Microbial mat metagenome, whole genome shotgun sequencing project. | biome: fresh water; feature: sink hole; material: water; isolation source: purple microbial (photo- and chemosynthetic) mats found in... | reverse complement strand
GGGGCGTTGCCGCCTAGTTCGCCGCCAGCAGCGAGGCGCCGGGCAGGCCGGCCTCGCGCGAGATGTCCATGACGCGGACGATGTCCTCGTATCGGGTGTCGGCCTGCGAGACGATCATCACGTCACGGTTTTCGGGGTACTTCCCGGCGACGCCGGCCAGCACACCGGCGAGCCGCGCCGCCGCACCGGGATCGCTCCGCTCCAGCGAAATACGTTCAAGGCCGTTGCCCTCGACGACGTAGCTGGATGCCGAGATGGTCACCGACAACGAGAGATCCAGGCGGGCCTGCTCGGCCCGGGCCTGCGACGCTTCGTCGCCGGGCGCCTTCATCTCGATCACGGTGATGTTCAGGAACACCGCCGACACCAGCAGCATGGGGATGAGCGCCACGAACAGGTTCATCAGGGGCATCAGGTCGACGTCGTCGGCCACGACCTCCCGGAACCCGCGGCGGCGGCGATCACGAGCCGGCATGGGCCTACGCCGCCTTGCTGTGCGAAGTGTTGCCGCGACGCGACACGAGGGCCTGGATCAGCCGTACGCTCATCTCGTCGGCCTCGTCGGCCAGGACCTCGACGCGGCTCGACAGGAAGCCGTGCGCCAGCAGCGTCGGCACGGCGACGATCAGACCCAGGGCCGTCGTGTTGAGCGCCTGCGAGATGCCGGCGGCCAGGAACGACGAACGCATCGCCGGGTCGGCGGCGCCGACGGCCGAGAACGCCGTCGTCAGGCCGAAGATGGTGCCGAGCAGTCCCAGCAGCGTGGCCGAGTTGGCCAGGATGTTCAGGAACGGCAGGCGCCGCGACAGCGGCGGCAAGGCGACGATGGCGGCGCCGTCGGCCGCGCTCTGCAGCGAGGTCTCGTCCGCGGGGCCACGCGAGAAGACCGCCAGCGCCACGCCGGCCACCGGACCCTTGACCTGGCGGCACAGTTCCACGGCCTGGGCGTCGTTGCCCGCGGCGGCCAGGCGCAGCACATCGCGCGTGAGCTTGCTGCTGTTGACCGAGGCCGCGCGCCCGATCACCCACAACCGCTCGCCGGCCAGGGCCAGGCACAGCACTCCGATGACCAGGAGCACGTACATGAAGGGGCCGCCCGAGGTGAAGAAGGCGGCGAACTGGGACAATCCGTTCATCGGTTCCACTCCTTGTTGCCGCGGCCGTTCCTGGCCCGCCCGCGTCCTGCCGTCCGACTAGCGCAATGGGATCGACTCGAAACGTGGGCAACCGGGCGGTGCGACGACCCGCAACCGCTCCGGCGCCCGGAGACTCTCCAGAACCTCGAGGGCCCGCGGCCGGTAGCGGCGCCCAACGTCGTCCGCGAAACGCAGGCGATCCCGCGAGGTGATGAACTGGACCTGGGGCGCCTCGATGTCGCCCTCGATGGTGATGGCCTCGAGCGTGCGGGCACGCTTGCCGGCGTCGTCGGCCGCGGCACCATCGGCGGGCAGCGAAACCCCGAGAAGCAGCAGCGCCAGACAGATGCGGCAGGTCACGGCAGGACCTCCTGCACGACAGCCACGTCGCCGCCCAGCGACTCGAACAGGCCGTCCGGATCCGCGTCGTCGAGGCGGCGGTACGCCGCGAGCCAGCGACGGGCCGACTCGTCGTCGAAGAAGTAGACCGACTCGACGATGGCCAGGTTGTACAGCGCACCCGGCAGCGCCGGGTCGATATTCCGCGCGGCAAGGAAGGCCTCGCGCGCCTCGGCCGGACGCCCGGCGTACAGCAGCGCGATGCCGTAGTTGTTGCGGTCGGCCGCGCTCTCCGGCGCCAGTTCGGCGGCGCGCTTCGCATCGTCAAGCGCGGTCGAGAAGGCGTCGCCGCGCAGGTTCAGCCACGTGCGCGCCCGGGCGACGGCCGGATCATCGGCCGCGCAGGGCGCCAGCGCCGCCGCGGCCTCGTCCACCTCGCCGAGCGCCTCGTGATGCACGGCGAGAGCCGCGCGCACCGACGGCGCGGCCTCATGTTGCGCCGCGAGCCACGGCGCCAGCAACGCCACGGCTTCGGCGTGGCGCCCGTGTCGATATTGGCCGGCGCTCCAGCGCGTGACCTCGGCGGCCGACGAAGCGATGGTCGGCGGCAGCGTATCGATGATGGCAACCGCTGACGTCGCGCCGGGCGGCAGCACCGTTTCGTGCACCGGACGCGCCCCACCGGCGCACCCCGCGGCGACAGCCAGCAGGACCACCGTGGCAGGTCGCCAGTCGAGCGCCCGCCGGCACGCTGCATTTTTCACGGTCACGCGCATCGCCTGCTTCCTCGTCGTTTCCCGTCGTTCCCACATAGGGGACAACGGCAATCTTCTTTAACGGCGTGGCCCGGGATTGCAAGGGCCGTACCGCGGTGATCACGTCCGCTCACGGGCGGGCCGATGCCGCCGCCAGCGGATACTCCAGTTCCGGCCGGTGCACGTAGCGGCGCGCCAGGCGCGGCCACAGTTCCGTCTCCGTGCGCGCCAGCCAGCCGCCCGGGTCACGACCGGTGCTGCGATCGGCCTTGCGCAACAGCTGGGCCCAGGCATTCTCGCCGCGCTCGGTGAAGGTCCAGCTCTGTTCGCGCAGCACTTCGTCGTAGGCCGCGAGATCGTCGCCGGCCAGGCCCGCGGGACGCTCGCTGGCCAGCAGCGCCTCGCCTAGGCGCACGACGGCCTCGCCGATGCGGTAGGCCGCCGCGTGCGCGTACTCCGGGTCGCCGCGCTCGACGCAGCGGTTGAACAGCGCCACCACCGTTTCGAGCAGCTTGTTCTTGCGTTCGATGGACGGCGGCAGCGGCTGCGTGATCGGCAGCGCCAGGTAGTCGCGCAGCGCCTCTTCCGCGGTCAGATAGTCGACCCGGGCGAGCAGCGATGCGTCGGCCTGGTCGGGATGCGCCTCGGCCAGGTCGAGGTACCGGCGCACGGCGGTCGCCTTCTTCTTGGCGGCGGGCCCGCTGACCAGCGTTGCGACCGGCGTGCCGTCACGTCCGGTCCGGTCCAGCTCGCGCCGCGCCCGCGAGCCGGCGACGACGAACGCCGTCTCGAGATCGTTCGGGAACCGCTTCAGATAGTCGTCGCGCAGCGCTTCGGCGCCGACGGTGTCGGTCGCGGTCTCGCGCAGGTCGATCGCCCTGAGCAGCGCCGCCGGCGCGTCCTCGCCGTCGGGATAGAGTTCGGAGAACCGCGCCCAGGCCAGCGCGGCGGGCGCGGCGCGGCCGGCGGCCTCCTGCGTCTGCGCGATGCGCACGGCGGCGTCGCGCGCGTAGGCGTCGCGCGCGTAGGCGCCGTGCGCGTCGACGGCGACGATGCGCTCCCAGGCGGAAACGGCCTGATCGGGCTCGCCGGCGGCAGCGAACCCGAGACCGGCCCGGTAGAGCGCCAGCGAGGCGTGCTCGTAGCCCGGCCAGCGCGTGGCGACAGCGAGGTACAACGGGGCTGCGGCGGCGGCGCTTTGCGTGCTGTCGACGTCGGCCGCGTTCTCGTAGGCGCACAGGGGAAGCACGGCGGTCAGTTCGGCGGCCAGAGCGCTGCGACCGGATCTCTCGGCCAGCGCCAGCGCCTGCTCGTAGGCGGCGCCGGCGGCCGTGAAGTCGCGACGACGATACTGAGCGTCGCCGGCCAGGCGGGCCGCCTCGGGGGCGTGCTCGTCGGCCGGGAAGCCGCGGCTGAACGCGAGCAGGCGGCGGGCGGCCTCCTCGTTCCGGCCGTGCGCGTAGGCCACCCGGCCCTGGCGCCAGGCCAGTTCCGCCGCGTGCGCGTTGTCGGGATGCCGCGCAAGGAATGTGTCGCCGGCCTTCAGCAGCGCCGTCGCCAGAGTGTCCTCACCCGCGCCGCGAGCTTTCGAGAGCGTGCTGCGATACCAGGCGTCGCGCACGGCCACCGCCTGCCAGGCCGCATCGACGGCAAAGCTGGCGGTGTCGCTGCGCGCGGCAGCCTCGAAATGGGCCAGGGCCCGCTCATGCGCGTGCAGAGCGCGCGCCGCCTCGCCCGCCTGGTAGTCCAGGCGCGGAGCCTCGGCGGCGTCGGGCCAATGCGCGAGGAACGTCTCGTAGTGGGCCAGTGCGCGTGACCACGCCGTGGTGTCGCGACCGGCGCGGGCGGCCTGGTGTTCGAAAACGGCCGCGCCCTCGTAGGCCCGACGGGCGAAGCGGTCGGCGCGCTCGCGCAGCGCGAGAGAATCGTTCGCCGCCAGCCACGGGCTTCCCGGCAGGAAGCGCGGCGCCTGTTCGAGCCGCGCCAGCCGCGCGGTGTCGCGCCTGCCGCCGCGTTCAAGCGCGCCCACCAGGCGTTCGGCCGCGGCCAACGCGCCCGGACGGTCCGGATAGCGGCGCAGCCAGAGCTCGTCGCAGGCCACGGCGTCGTCGTCGAGGCTGTAGCGCGCCGCCTGGTCGGCCATCGCCGCCAGCGTGCGCTCGTCCCAGGGGCGGACACCGACTTGATCGACGTGGCGTGCGAACGCTGCGGCGCCACCGGCGCGCAGCAGAGCCTGCACCAGATGGTCGCGGGCTTCGTCACGCAGGTTGGCCGGACCACCGGCGCGCGGCGCCTCGCTTCCGGCCTCGATGCCGGCGCTGTCGCCGAGAAGATCGAGCAGGCGGCTGAACGCCACGCCAGACTCCGCGAACGCATCGTCGGCGAAGCGGGCCCAGCCAAGCTTATAGAGGGCGATCGCGGCCAGCGAGCGATCGTCGCCGGCGGCGGCGATCTCGTAGTGCGCGACCGATCCGGCGTGGTCGCCGGCGTCGAAGCGGTCGTCGCCCAGACGCAGCCGGGCCTCCTGCGCGCCGGCCGCGGCGGGATGTTCGCGGACCAGCTGTGCCAGCAGATCCATGGCGCCGGGCCGGCCGCTGTCGGCCTTCAGCATGCCCAGGTTGAACAGGACAGCGTCGCGGTGCGCGAAGGCGGGGTCGTCGCGCAGGATCTCCTCGTAGAGGGCGGCGGCGCGGTCGCCGTCGAAAAGCGGCGCCATCGCGCGCGCGGCCTCGGCCCCGCCCTGCGACTGGCCGAGGTAACCGGCCATGCGCGTCTGGAAGGCTTCGCGGGCGCGGAAGAGATCCAGGTCGGCGCGGCGGAAGCGGGCTTCGCTCAGCGTCGCGCTATGCGGATAGCGGGCCAGGAACGTGTCCAGACGCGCCGATGCGGACTCACGGAGTGGCGCCACCAGGTCCGCCTGTTCGGCGGTGGCCGGATCGGTGGCCACCTCGACCGCGCGCCAGTAGGCGGCATCGGCCAGGTGGTAGTCGATGCCTTCGCGCTCGAGCGCCAACCGGTGACGGCCGCGCCCGCCAACCGCGGCGGCGATCGCCAGCCGCGTCGACTGCAGGGAATCGGCCATCGAGGCCGCTTGGGCGACGGCGGCGGCGTGGACCTGTTCACGCCTGGCCAATTCTGCGTCGGCCTGCGCCTGCGCGGTCAGCCCGGCCAGCTCCGTGGCGAACGTGGCCGCACGGGCACCCTGCGCCGCGAGGTTGTTGCGAAGGGTTCGGTTGCCTTCGACCAGGCGAGGTTCCCAGATCTCCCGCAGCGAACGGCCGAGCAGATCCGGCGCGCGTGTCGCGAACGCGTGGTTGAACGCCTCCAGCTGCGCGGCCAGGGCGATCTCCTGCGTGAGCAGTTCGCCCGCAGCCGTCGCGCCGGCGGCCGCTGCGGCCCGACGCGTGTCCTGCGGACCGTCGACATGGAAGTGCCCGATGGCCTGCGCGTAGAGCGCGTTGCGCCGCAGTTCCTCGTTGGCGGCTTTCGTACGTACGGCGATGGACAGCAGCGCCTGGTCGTGCAGCGCCCGCAGCGTGACGAGGCCCGCCTCGAGCCGCGCCTGCATCGCGTCGAGTCGGCCGGCCAGCGCGGCCAGCGTGTCCGACTCGACCACCGCCCGGCGCTGTCCGCGCGCCAGGAACCCGAGGCGACGCTCGCGCTCCTGGCGCTGGCGATCGACGTCCCAGGCCGACTCGGCACGCCGGGCCTCGGCGTGGGCCAGGCCGTCGCGCAGGCGGCGCCACGCATCGAGTTCGGCGGTCGTGGGCTGATGGTCGGCCGCGGCACCGGACATGTCGGCAGCGACGTCCGGTAAACCGCCGTTCGCCGCCGACAGCCGGCGCGACGGCTCCGCATCAGGCTGCTTGCGCAGGTCCAGCGCTTCTTCGGCCAATGCGCTCACTGCGGCGTCCAGCGCGCGAGGATCCGGACGCAGTTCGTGATCCCAGGAACCGGCCGCGGTCCAGTCGGACCAGGCCGGATCCACGGCGTCTGCCCGCGCACCGCGCGACCAGGTCGCAAGTTCCGCTTCCTCCCGGCGCCAGTCCGCCTCGGCGGCGGCATGATCGGCCGCGGCGGCCTGCCAGTCGCCGCGCGCGCCATGCAGTGCGCCGCGTTCGAGCAGCGCCTGGCGACGGGTCAGACCGTCGAGTCCGCGAGCGAGCGCTTCGTCGAGCTGGCGCAGCGCCGTCGTGGTGTCGCCGCGGTCCAGCGCGGTCAGTGCCAGCAGCCGGTGCGCCTGTCCCGCCAGCGACGCCGGCGCGGCGGCTCCGGCGGCGACCACGCGCTGCAGATGGGTGTCGGCGCTTTCGCCATGGGTCAGGGCCGCGCGCGCCAACTGCAGGCGCGCCGCCGCGACCAGCGCGGCACCGGGCCCGGCTTCGTCATCCAGGTCCGCCAGACGGCGCCAGGCCGGCAGCGGATCGCGCCCGGCCTGGTTCAGGGACAAGGCCAGCAACTGGAGATGCATCGAGGCCAGAGCGCCTTCCGGCTCCACGCGCGACAGCAGGTCGGCCGCCGCTTCGGCCCGGCCCGACTCCAGAAGAAGCGACGCTTCCAGGACGGCCTCGCCGGGCAGCGGTCGCGCGCTTGGGGTCAGGAGGCTGGAAGGATCGGCGACGCCGCCGGCGGCATCCCACAGCGCCAGGTGCGCCAGCCATCGCCGGTACGGCGAAGCCGAAGCGGCATCCGCGGCTGTCGCCGCCTTGTCGCGCAGCGCCTGCGGCCGTCCCAGGCGGCGTTCCAGCACGGCGAGCAGGAACGCGGCGCGGTCGGCGCGCGGCCAGGCGGCGGTCGGCGACAGGTCCAGTTCGGCCAGCAGCGCAGCTGCTGCGCGCAGGTCGCCGCCGCGCCAGAGCACCACCGCTCGCGCCAGCGCGACGTCCGCGTGATGAAGCGTATCGGTCGCGGCGATCGCCGGCACGGCGATTCCGTGCGGCGCGACCGCGGCTGCCGCCGCCGCCGGAGCGGGATGGGCGGCGAAGACGAACGCGATCGTCACGACGGCGCATGCGGCGGCCCGCCGGCGACCGGGGATCGGGAGCAGTGCCCTCACGCCGTCACCTCTGCCACACGACGGCGGCGGGGGCGCCACCGTTGCGGCCGGAATCCGTTCCACCGAGGTCGATTTCCAGGAACGTCAGGCGATCTCGCGGTGTTTCCACCGAGACCAGCGCCGGCGGCGCTTCCTGCCAGTCCCCGCCTTCGAACGCCAGACGGAATTCGTGCGTGCGCGGCTCGACGAAGGCGTGGTGCACCTGCGCCACCCCGCCCTGTGCGAGCGCCGTCCGCTGTTCGGGCGTGAAGTCCACCCGCCGGCTCTCGTCACCCTCCGCCAGCACCACCGACTCCGGCGCTTCGCGCCCCGCGAAGCCGCCGACGACGACCACCAGGGCCGTGCGCTGCTGTCCCAGGTAGTCCGCTTCCAGCCAGGCCAGCCGCTGCTTCTGGGCCGCCAGCAGCGAATCCATCAGGTCGAGCTGCGCTTCGAGGTTCGCGATCTCCGCCACCGACTCCAGGCGATCCCGCGCGGCCGACGCGGCCTCGGCATCGCCAACGGTGTCACGGGCCGCCGCCACGGCGGCAGCCATCTCGCGCAGGCGCAACAGGCGCTCGTCCAGCAGTTCGGCGGAGCCGTCGCGCGTCACCTTCACCAGTTGACGAAGACGATCGAGCTCCGCGCGCAGGAACACGCGGTTCTCCTTCAGGAAGACCAGCGTGGGCTGGTCGGGCTCGTCAATCTTCTGGCGCTTCACCTCGACACGCTGCGATTCACCGACAGCGCCAGCCTCCCCGGCGCCGGCTGGCAGCGGACCGGCGCCGGCCGCCGCGATCGCAACAGCAACCGCCACGGACGCGCTTCCCCGGAACAGCATCTTCATGACGACTAACCCTTCAGTGTGCGCAGCACTTCACCGTGCGCGGCGTCGATCACCACGAGCAGCGAGGGCGCGGTCTCGGAGACATAGACGATCGTCCAGGTGGTGCCGTCGGGGCGGCGCTCGTTGAAGGCGCCGCGCACCAGGAGCATGCTCGCCAGGCGGCCGCCGTTCTTCCGGCAGTAGTCGGCGGCAACGCGGTCGGCGGCCGCGAGCGCCTTGCCGCTGTCGATCCACGGACCGGCGATGGGCGGCGCCTCGAAGTCGAAGCCCAGGTTCGCGGCCTCGACGATGCGGCCGTCACGCACCGAGTACGCGCGCGACGCGTCGGCCGCGCGCGAACGGAACAGGTAGCCCCAGCGGGCGGCGTTGCCGTCGGCGGCCAGGGCCTCGTCGTTCTCGACATAGATCAGTTCGGCGTCGGCGGCCCAGATGCGGGCGGCTTCGGCGGCGATGTCCAGTCCGGCCTGCGCCGCGAAGGGCATCGAAACCCCGGCGGAGGCGCGCACGGGCGCCAGAACGATTCCCGCCAGCGCACCGATGACCAGCACTCGCGCGAGAAGACGATTGGGCGTGACACAAGGCATGACCGGTCCTCCTAGAACAGGAACGTCGAACCGACGCTGAACTCGTAGTTGGTATTGCTGCGGCGCGCGGTGCCGATGCCGGAGTCCATGTTGATGCTGCGGAAGGCGAAGACGGCGGCCGTAGACTTGCGCACGAAGAAGTCGATGCCGACGCCGTAGTTGAACGAGGATTCGCTCATGCCTTCCATGATGGCGCTCCCGGCGCCGACGGTCAGGAACGGCACCATCTGCCGGCCGGGCATGAGCTTCAGGTCCAGACTCAGAGCGTAGTAGAGCATGTGGAAGTCCTCTTCCTCGAGGGCGAGGTCGAAGAGCGATTCCACGATCTCGGCCGGCCGCACGACGTGGGTCCAGCCGACGGTGCCCTCGACGCCGACGTACTCCAGCAGGTAGTAGCCCAGGCGCGTGCCGAGCACGAGCGAGTTCGACTTGCGGTCGAAGGCGTAACCCCCGCTGTAGACGGCGAACGAGAAGCTGCCCGTGCGCGAGAACAGCCGCGGATTCGGGCGGTACTCCAGGCCGGACATGTCCCCGAACTCCTCGCACAGCGAGGCGTGGATCCAGCCGGTGTCCGTCGCCGACAGACGGACGTTGTACCAGTCGTCCTTTTTCGCGATGACGGGGAACGTCGAATCGCCGGCGAACACGCCGACCATCGCGTAGCCGTTGCCCGGGCCGGTGCGGACGATGTTGGTCGTGTCGCGCCGCAGGCGCACGCTGCGTTCGGTCAATACATAGGGTTCGTTCAGGCCCACGGATGCGGACGCCGGCACGGCTTCCACCTGCGCCCGGGCGCCGGCGGGCGACACGGCCAGGAGAGCCACCCCCAGCGCCAGCCCGACGGTCCACGTCCGCGATTTCCCCATGCGCATCATCCCTGCTCCTTCCGCCGACGCCTCAGCATCGACTACAGCGGCCACCACCAGGCGAGCTGCACGCGCGCCGACCACAGGCTGAACCGGTCCCGGTCCCGTTCGATCACGTCGCCACGGCGGTGCGCCGTCTCCAGCGCGAAGGTCGACCGCTCGGCCTGAACGGCCACCACCAGGCCGCGGCCGAGCCTGCGCTGCACTTCGGCCGAGAAGCCGAGGCACCACTCATCCACATCGTCGAAGTCCACGGTCACCGGCGCGCCGCCGCCCGTCGCCACGACCAGTTCGCCGGGTTCCCAGCTTGCGCGAAGACGACCGGCCTGGCCGCCGAACCACACCTCGCAACCGAGCGGCGTGGCAACGCGAACCATCCCCACCGCCGATAGCGCCGACAGCGCCACCTGCGGTTCGGCTTCGACGCCCGGCAGGCCCGTGCCCTGCGACGTCCCCGCGCGCCAGGCGCACAGGCCCACCGCGAACGGACCGCGACCGGCCAGCACGCGGCCGCCCCACTGTGCGGACGGACGCGTGTCCCAGCGGTAGTCCGCCAGATCCTCGTCCAGTCCCAGGCCGCCGGCCGCGGGGCCCGCCGCCACCCAGGTGTTCGTCTGCGCCACGGCGCGCGCCGGCGCTGCCGCCGGCGCGATGCCGCACACGAGCGCAAGGCCCGCCAGGACGACACGGACGTTCAAGGCGCCGGAACCGCCGGCGTCGCCGTCACGCGCAGCGGGTAGCCGCTGAACAGAACCTGCGTTGCTTCGACCGCGAACGGCGTCACGACCAGCGAATCGCGCCCGGCCGCCAGTTGCATCTCCTCGCCCTCGCCCAGGTACAGCACCAGGAACAAGCTGCGCGTGGCGGCCGAATCGCCCGCCGCCGCGGTCAGACCCGCGGGCACCGGCGCGGAGAACTGCAGGTCCATCTCCTGGACCAGGTGATCGAAGCCCGTCACCGCGCGCGTGGCGCGCCCGGCCGTGACCGAGTTGGCCAGGATGTGCTCCACGGTCAGGGCGCTCTCCAGCGAGTGGTCTTCCGGATCCAGCGACACGATCGACGGCGCCAGCGTCTCGCTGTACCGCAGCTCGGCCACCACGAAACCCGTGCGGATGGCGCGGTAGGTGATGCGGCCGCGGACGCTCACTTCGATGGGCTGGTCCGCGGCCACGACGGCGTTCGCGGCCGGCACTGCCGATTCGAACTCGAGCAGCGTCCAGCGCTCGTCGAGCGGCGGTTCGCCGAGGCAACCGCCGCAGGCCAGCAGCAGCGCCGCCGTCGCCAGTCGCACCGGCCCGCGCGACGCGCACCTCATGTCGCGGTTCGTGAACATCGCGCCTCCTACTTGACCAGGACCATCTTGCCGGACAGCTTCCGGTCGCCGAACTCCAGCCGGTACAGGTAGACGCCGGCGCCGACGGCCGCGCCCGCGTCGTCGCGCCCGTCCCAGATCGCCTCGTGACGGCCCGCCGCCAGCACGCCGCGACCCAGATGCCGCACCAGGCGGCCGCGCGGGTCGTAGATGTTCAGCAGATGGTCCGCCGCTTCACCGGACGGGATCGAGAAGGCGATGGTCGTCGAGGGGTTGAACGGGTTCGGCGCGTTGCCCAGCAGCGCCAGCTGCTCGGGCAGGCGGCCCTGACCGCCCGCTCCCAGGTCGGCCTCGACCGTCACGGAGGCCGTGCCGCCATCGGTGTAGGTCGAAGCCGCCGTCAGTTCGAGCCGGTAGCGTCCGGCCGGCCAGCCCGCACCGGCCTTGTCGGCCGGCAGCGTCACGACCTGGCGACCCGCCGCCAGAACGCCGGCCCGATGGCGACCCACCACCGCGCCGGAGGCCGGATCCACGACCTGGATGATGACATCGGCGTTGTCGGTCAGCGTCACTTCGACGGCCGCCTCACGACCGTCGCGCACGACCGGCTGCAGCATCTCCACGCCCAGACCGACCAGACGCAGTCCCGAGTTGTCCGCCCACTCGTCGACGATGACGCCGCGGCCCTCGCCGACGCGTTCGCTGCGCCCGGTGCGGTGGTCGGTGAGCGTGACGAAAGGCACATGAAACGCGCGCGGCCGCGTGACGCCGTCGGCCAGGCGCGCGACCGGCTCCAGGTCGGCGGCGTACTTCACGACGGCGCCGGCGCCCGGCGCTGCCGCGTAGAGGTTGCCCCAGCGATCGGTGTCGAGCGAGCCGACGGCGCCCAGTTCGTGGCGCCGCTCGCCGACCCAGGTGAGCTCGCTGCCGTTGTCGCGCAGGTGCACGAAGCGACCGTTGTGCGCGTCGGCCACGTAGACGTCGTCGGTGCCGGCGGCGCCGTCGCGACCGACGGCCAGGGCCAGCGGCCCGGCGAAGCGACCGATGCCGCTGCCCAGCCCGCCCAGCGATCCGGTGCGCGTCGGGTTATCGCCGGCCATGGAGAAGCGCACGATCTCATTGCGCCCGGTGTCGGCGACGTAGAGCCGGTCGTCACGGTCATCGAGCGGAGTGCCGGCATCCGAGCAGGCCACGTCCCACGGCGCGCTCAGGCCGTCGATGCTGCAGATCGGCTCCAGGCGCAGTTCGTCGAACTCGGAAACGGCCCGGAAGACCAGCACCCGGTTGTTGCCGGTGTCGGCCACGAAGACGCGGTCGTGCCCGTCGGTGGCCAGACCGCGCGGCTCGCGCAGCGGTCCGAAGGCCGTGCCGGCGCCGTCGAAGGCGGTCAGGTCGCGGTCGGCCTCGCCCAGCACCAGGCGGTTCCAGGCGGGGTCCGACACGACCTGGAAGTAGTGCGATTCCAGGTAGGGAAAGCGGTCGTACACGTCGACGTGCCCCACGATGACAGTCGCCCAGGGCGTGCCGAACAGCTCGCGATCGACAAGTTGACGCGTCGCGCCGCGCGTCAGCACGTCGACGCCGGCTTCGGCCAGGTACGGAGTGGGCGCGAATGTCCCGGCGGTCGCAGCCGAGGCGGCCAACAGGGCACCGGTGATGGTCAGGTTGCGGAACATGTCCGGCTCCTTTGCTCGGTCGCTCAGAAAGAGACACTCACCCCGGTCTCGTAGATGCTCGCCGTGAAGTTGTAGGAGTTGAAGTACCGCTCGTAGCCGAGCACGACCTGCACGTCGTGCAGGAAGCGCCACCGGCGCGTCAGCGCACTGGGCGTCCAGGTGATGCGCCCGCCGAACAGGTGGGCCCCGAACTCGCCCAGGCGATAGTCGCCGGTGCGGTAGCCGTCGATGCCTTCGACGAAATCGTAGTCGTCGCTGTAGAACCAGGCCGCGGACTGCGTGTAGTACCGGTAGCGGTAGCCGACCACCAGGTCATCGGTCACGTACTGCGAAAGGCGCAGACCCCAGGTGGACGACGACACGTCCCAGTCGTCGCCGTAGAGCCGGTAGTCGGCCTTCAGACTCGAGCGGTTGCCGAGCCAGCGGCTGGCGCGCACGAACAGGTCGCGCCGCAGGCGCTCGTCGGGATGCCGTTCGCGCACGATGGCGCCGCCGGCGTTCACGCTGCGGTACGGGTCGTGCTGCTGGCCGGAGACGCGGTCGAACTCGGCGCCCAGGCGCAGGGTCGTCCGCGGGTCCAGGATGCCGGTCGCCACCAGGCTGCCGTGCAGTGTGTTCCGGCTGGCGGGAGCGGCGATCGCGCCGTCGTCGGCCAGCGGTTCGATGCTGTCCCAGCCGTAGCTGAGTCCGGCCGCCAGGTTCAGGTTGTCGTTCCTCAGGTCGCGGTTCCAGCCGAACGACACCATCTGCGCGAAGTAGTCGCTCTCCGTGGAGACGTAGTAGCCCGTCTGGACGTCCTTCCAGGCCAGCGAGCCCTGCAGGGCATCGCGCGTCTTGATGTAGTCCTCATAGGGCTGGTCGGCGTCGGTGATGGGCCGGCTGGCCGTGGTGATCGCGTCGACCGCCTCGGCGCTGCCGCGCGGAGCGTCGATCGCGGGGATGATGACGATGTCGTGCGACCACTCCAGCGACGCCTTGAGCCCCGGCCGCGTGGCCAGCCCGTAGTCGACGAACATCGAGACGACGTCGACGCCGTTGACGTCCGAGAAGAAGTGGACGAGGTAGCCCGCCGTCTCGTCGTCGGGCGACGGCAGCGCGCGCGCCGGCGCCGCCGCCAGGCAGAGCCAGCCGGACACCGCGACGATGCGCGCCAGGTTCCTGTCTATTTGCAGGCGCATCCGCCCCCCGCTCCGCCGACGCCGCCGGTCGAGCCTTCGCGCGCGTCGAGCCACTTCATCTCGCGCATCTGAGCGCCGGTGTCGGCCGTCGAGACCATGATGCGGTCGGCGAGATGTTCCTTTTCGTAGGGGCGTACCGTGGCGCAACCGGCCGCGGCCAGAAGGCACGGGACGGCCAGCGCCAGTCGCGCCGCGCGGCTGAGATGGCGGCCCGGGTTCACAGGCCGGCCCTGTCGTCGCGCACGGCCAGCAGCTGCTCCACGGCCTGCCGCATCCGCTTCAGTTCGCGCTCGCCGCTGCCCTGCACCTCGAGCACCACTTCGCCTTCGCGGTCCAGGACGTAGGTGGTGGGCACCGCGGGCAGGTCCAGCTCGCGCGCCAGGCCGTCGGGCCCGTCGTGAAGCACGGTCAGCGCAAGGCCCTGGTCGTCCGCGAAACGCAGGGCGCGGTCGCGGTCGCTGTCGAGCGACACCGCCACCACGCGCGCTCCTCGCGGCACCCAGTCGGCATTCCATTCGTCGAGCGTCGCCAGTTCGGTGCGGCACGGCGCGCACCAGCTGGCCCAGAAGTTCACCAGGAGGACCTGCCCCTCCCACGCCGCCAGCGTGGTCGGCTGTCCGTCGACCGTTGTCAGGGGACGGGCCCGCAGGCGCGCCGAGCGATCGTCGGCCGTCGCGTCGCCGATCATGGCGCCGCTGAGCCCCGCGGCCAGGAACGCGCCGGCCACCGCCATGAATGGACGTCTTACCATCAGCGACCTGCCTTACCGGTACTGGGCGCCGAGCAGCACCCACAGGTTGAACGTTTCCTTCTCTTCGTCGGTCAGCGGGTCGCTCTGCGGGTGCGGACCCTGGTCCGCCGCCTCGCCCACGCCCAGCACGTAGTCGATCAGGATCGATCGCCGCGGGAACACCGGCTCGACGACCTGACGCTCCGAGGTCTCCGATTCGCCGGACAGGTTGATGTAGGCCCTTGGGAAGACGAGCTGCATGCGGCCGGTCGTGTCGGGCACAGCCGTCAGGTCCAGGCGGGCCGGCGCGAAGGTGGTATCGGTCACCGTCGCCCAGACGTTGCCCGGCATCAGCGTGTCGCGCTGGGCGTAAGTCTCGTGGTGGCACGAGGCGCACTTGGCCTCCACGATGGGCGCGATGTGGTCGCGGTAGTTGATCTGCCGGTAGCCCGAGGCCGGCCCGGTCAGGTCGGTGGGCTCCTGCGTCAGGGCGTACGGATCGGGATTGGTGATCGAACCGGGACCCGAGCCGCGCGGCTGGTGGCAGCCGACACAGGTGCGCTCCTGCACGCCGCGCTGCGCGTAGAGCCAGGTGCGCTTGGAGACGATCCCGCGGCCCTTGTCGTCGAGGGTGGCGAAAGTGAACGGCACGCCGGCCGGCACCTTGAAGTTGAACGAGCCGTCCGGGTAAACCGGCGCGTAGCCGATCAGGGCGCGGCGCTCGAACTCGTTCGCGGAGTAGTCGATGGGTTCGCCGGCTACGGTCGGCAGGCCGGCGATGATGGCGATGCGATCGATGGCGTCGACGCCCTTGACCGGCACTTCCTGCCCGTCGTTCGGCGAGCGGTTGAAGACGTCGGCGCCGGAGAACACGCCCCAGGCCACGCTGTCGTCGCCCAGTTTCGCCTGCACGGGCGGGGCGGCGTGCGGAGCCAGCAACTGCGCATCGTACTCGTTCATCTGCGGGTCGTTGTAGAGGAACGTCAGGTCGTCGATGGAGATGGTCGCCGGACTGGCGTCGGTGCCGGCGCCGTCCTGGCTCAGGTGGAACGTGTACAGGCCGTAGTCCACCTGGTCGTCTTCGGCGGCCGGCAGCGTGTAGGAGACCACGTACTGCCCGTCACCCAGCGACATCGGGTACTTGAAGGCGCCGTAGGCCCAGGGCGCGCCGTCGGTGTTGACCTGCGGCGTCAGGCGGTTCCAGTTGTGGTCGTGGTCGGCGTCGGCAGGGTCGGCCGGGCCGGCCTCCAGCTTCAGCACGGCGATGGGACCGGCGTCCTCGTTCACCATCGTGGATTCGATGGCAATGAGGCGGCCGTCCGGCGTCGGCTGGGCATGGAAGAAGTTGCGGTCGTGCGGGCCGAACTCGTGGAACGGCCGCGTGCCGTCCTGGCCGCAGAAGAAGAGCGGGAAACGGTTGAAGGTGCCGAAATGTTCCCAGCGCGTGTAGACCACGCGGCCATCGGCCATGAGCGTCGGGTCGAAGTCGTCGCTCATGTTGAAGCTGACCTGCCTGATGTCGCTGCCGTCGGCGTTGCAGGTGTAGAGATTCTCGGACGGCGAGTGGTTGTACTCGTCCATGAAGCCGGCCCGGCTGCTGGTGAACATGATCGAGCCGTCCGGCAGGTACAGCGGATCGAAGTCGTGGCCGCCGCCGCTGGTGACCTGGCGCAGCCCGGTGCCGTCGCCGCCGATCTCCCAGATGTTGCGCTGGCCCTGGCCCGGAGCGCGCATCGAGAAGAGGATCTTCGTGCCGTCGAACGACACGCAGGGGTCGCTGACGCTGGCTCCGGTGAACGAGGTCAGCGGCGTCACGACGCCGTCGGGCGAGATGGGCGTCAGCTTGTAGAGGTTGCCGCTGGCCCAACTGCGGTTGAGCGTCTCCTCGCCGTCGGTCTTGACGAACACCAGCGCATGCGTGGTCTCCGCCTGCACGATGACGTCGTCCGGCGCGTTGCGGCGGCAGCCGCTCGTCGCCAGCACGACCAGTCCGGCCGCCACCACCGCCACGGCGATGACCGCCCGTGTCCGGCGACCCTTGCGGGTCGTGTTGAATCCCAGGTTGCGGTTCATGTTGAACTCCCTGACGGTGTCCGGTCGCACAAGGGACGCGGCCGCGGGCGGCCGTTTCCCGTTCAGCCGCCCAGTTTCCGGTAGAACACGATGCCGGCCGTGTATTCGCGATAGGTGTAGGTCGCGGTGCCTTCGCGTCCGGCCTCCTGGCCGAACACGATGGCCGCGCGCATCTCGCCGCGCAGCGCGACGTCGTCGCGCAGGTAGAATTCGATGCCGCCGCCGAGCGTGACGGCGTTCTTGGTCACCGGGTCGGCCTCGATCGCCTTTCCCGGATACACCGTCATCATGCCGTAGCCGGCGGTCAGGTAGGGCTGCAGGCGCCAGGGCAGCGGCTTGCGGACGACGGCGTTGAAGGTGTGCAGCAGCGCCTGCAGCGATGACGTGGGGTTGTGACCGAGAGCGACTTCCCAGGCCAGCCACGGGCTCGGGTTGTAGGCCAGGCGCAGCGCGAACAGGTCCTCGTCGCCCAGCCGGCCGATGCCCGGACTGAAGGCGAAGGCGCGCAGGAACCGGCGCGGACCGGGGCTGACGCGCAGACCGGCGTCCTTCATCCCGGGCACCAGCCACTGCAGCTCCGCGCTCTTCGCGGGCTCCTGCGCACGGGCCGGAAGCGCCGCGCCCAGCAGCAAGGCGCAGGTCACGGCGCCGATGAGCCGGCGCCGGATCACTCGCGCACCCCCGCGGAGATCCAGGCGAGGATGACCTGGTAGTCGGGATCGGCGGCGGTCGCGAAGATGCCGCCGTCCGCATCGCCGGCGTGCGCGGAACCGCCGGCGGAAACGGCCAGCGGCTTGAGCAGAAGCGCGCTGGCGGCCGGCTCGTCGCCGTTGGCCTGCCAGCCGGCCTGCGCGAAATCGAAGGCGAGATTCTTCTCGCCGGCCGGCGAAAGCGCGAACGTGCCGCGGATGCCACCGCCGTGGCACTCGATGCTGTCGCAACCGCGCGCCGCAAGCACCGGCGCCACACTCGAGGCGAACACGGCTTCGTCGTAGGTGTAGGCTGTGCCGCCGCCGGGCGGCGGCGGCGTCACCGGGTCGGCCGTCCGGCAGCCGGCGGCCAGCAGAAGGACGATCGGCAGCGCACGCCGCGCGCCGCGTGCGCGGGTCTGCGTCCCTGCTGTCGTTGGAATTTCCCGAAGCGCCCGTTGCATGCCGTCTCCATCCCTTGTCCGCCGCGCGCCCGCTCGCGCCGCGTTGCCATATCGGATGCTTTTTGCCCTCTATTGAGCTTTGGTTCAGGCGCCCCGCACGGGATCGTTCCTGCCCCATCGTTGCGCCCGGTTGCCTGTTGCACCACAAGAGGCTCAATCACAACATGTTACGAATCAAGTCAGCCGAACTCTGCAATGAGCGTGCCGACGTGAGTGGACGCTGGGGCTGTCCAGCGGTGCGGTGGGCGGGAAGTGGAGCGGGGTTCCGGGACCTTCCCAGTCAGAAGGAGCGCAGGACGAGGCTGTCGGCAAACGCGGGCGCCACCGTCACCAACGGCAGAAGGGACGATTCGACCCACAGGGTGTCGCGGCCGCCGGGCGCCGGTTCGAGCAGCACGGCCGCGATGTCGTCGCGGGCAGCGGCCACCCGGCGGGCCTCAGCCGGACCGAGCACGAAGAGCGCGGTCGACCAGGCGTCGGCCGACGCCGCGCGCGCCGCCACGACCGTCGCCGACGACAGGCCATGCGCGGGCCAGCCGGTGCGCGGATCCAGAATGTGACCAAGGCGACGGCCGCCATCGCTGACGAACTGGACGTAGTCGCCGGAAGTGGAGACGCAGCGATCGCGCAACCTGATGGTCGCCAGATACGGCCCGCGGTCGCGCGGATCGCGGATGCCGACCACCCAGCCCTCCTGTCCGGGCGCGCGGCCGGGCGCGCGGCCGATCGCCGCCATGTTGCCGGTCAGATCCACCAGCGCGTCGGTAACGCCCGAGCCGCGGAGCAGCGCCGCCACCCGATCGACGCCGTAACCCTTGGCGATGCCCCCGAGGTCGATGCGCATGCCCGCGACAGGCATCTCGAAACGGCCGCTGGCCGCGTCGAACGACACCCGGTCCCAGCCCACCAGACCCTGCGCGGCAGCCAGCGCCGCCGGCTCGGGCACGCGCGGTGTGCCGCCGATGAAACCCCACAGCCGGACGAGCGGCTCGATGGTGATGTCGAAGGCGCCGCCACTGGCCGCGGTGACTTCCCCGGCGAGCGCCAGCACGGCGGCGACTTCCGGCTCGACGACGGTCGCGCCGGCCCCGGCGCCGCCGTTGATGCGCGCCACTTCGCTGGTGGTGGTCCAGTTGGTCATCAGGGAATCGGTGTGGTGCAGGGAGAGCAGCGACGCGCGGGCAAGGTCGGCCACGGCCGCGGAATCGGCCGTCACCAGCGTGAGCGAAGCCCAGGCGCCCATGGTTCGCGTGCGGAAAACGACGGCGCGTTCCGTCGCGGCGGCGTTCGCCTCCGCGCGCAGCAGAATGCTGGCGGCCGTCAGCGTCAGCAGGCAAGCGGCGGTCACGGTGATCAGCCGGGGGCGGGAACGCAGCAGATTCATGGCAACTGGACCTCCTTGTCCCACGGCGCGCGGCAGTGAGCGAGCGCTGATCATCGGCAGGACTTGATCATCGGCATGGTTTGCGCCGGCGCAAGTCCGCAAGCAAAGTCCGCAAGCAACCCCCACGAGTGGTATCCATGATATCCACGGTGCCATGACTTCGCCGCTCCATCGCCGCGGCTGTCACGGGCGCGGGAGAGTTGCGCCGGCGCAACCGACCGCGCGTGAGGGCCGTCACTTGAAAGGGCGCACCGGGAATCCCGGTTTCTCCTCAAGTCCAGCGCCGCACCTGCCGATACCATGGGCGCCAACCCGTTGCTTGCCGAAAGGCGAGGTGGACCATGCAAGTCGATGCGATGAACGCGGCCCTCGGCGGGCTGCAGCGCAACCAACAGGCATTCGCCAACCATGCGCACCGGATTGCCAACTCGGGCCCCGGCGGTTCGGCCGGCGGCCCCGAGGTCAATCTGGCCGATGAGATGGTCGGGGTCATGATGTCGCGCCGCGGGTATGAAGCAAATCTGCCCGTGCTGCGCGCCGCCGACGGGATGCTGGGTACCCTGCTCGACATGCTGGCCTGAAAGTCGGGGCGCACGGTTCGCTGTCGCTAGCGGATCACCGCGCCGATGCGCTCCCACAGCGCGCTGTCGAACCCCGAGACCGCGAAGCTCGGGTTGTCCGGATCGGCTATCGCGAGCAGCCCCTCCTGCCGGGCGATGCCAGTGACGGCGGTCAGCAGTGTCTTTCCCGCGCTGTTCCACTGCCAGGTCGCGGCGGCATCGTGGCCGTCGAAGTACTCCTCGATCACGATGCGTCCGTCGACCAGGATCATGAAAGAGCGCGTGCTGGTGGCGACCAGATAGTCCTTCAACGACTGGAGGGCGCCCTCGTCCCAGCCGAGGCTGGCCGGAGCGGTCGCCTGCCAGTCGGCGTTGCCCGGCGGGGGGAAGTACATGGTCGCGTCAGGCGTGTCCGGCACCGCGCCGCCGGCGCCGCAGCCGGCGACGGACGCGAGAAGAAAAAGCATCGTCAGTGCACGGCGCATGCAGGTGCCTCCATGTTGGCTGGAATCCGGACGGGTCCGGACGCATGGCGACCAGCGGCAAAGATCAACATACACCTGAATCCTTGCCGTCCAGGGCCTGGATCATAAGCTGCAACACATCGCCTTCGACCTCCCCGGAACTTGAACATGAATCGTCGAGCGTGCCACGCTGTGGGGGGCCGTTCAAAGTGCCGGCTCATCTCGCGCGCCGAATCCACTTGCACGCCCGCGGGCGCAATCTGTAGAATAACAACAGATTGAATACCGTACGATCCTTATGGGCAGGCGTGAATCGAGAGCTTATCGGGAGGTGCGAAAAATGGGCGGTTGGAGATTCATCGTGGCCATAGTCGCCATCATCCTGGTTGAGCTGTGCGGTTCCGCCCGAGCGGAGGTCTTCTCCCAGACCTACGTCGCCAATCCCTGGAACACCGACACCCAGGACCACGCCTATCTGGACATACCGGTCGAACTGGGATTCGGCGTGGCGGCGGTGGACAGTATCTGGGTGGATGTGGCAGGGCTGTCGCATCCCGGCAGCACCGTGTTCTATACCGGCGATATCGGCATGCATGTGGCGTGCTGGGATCTCATCGTCTGCCGGTTCGTCGAAGACACGCGGAACGGCGACTGTAGCGCGGCGGTTCCGGCGCCGGACGGAGCCCCTGATTGCGCCGGAGCCTTCTTCACGCCGACCGGATGGGCGGGCGTGCCGTTCGCGGACGAAGTCCACCTTGCCGGCATTGAACAAACCTCCGCGAATCCGGCGAACTTCGCCGTGGTCACAAACGTGCCGGATTTGGGGGACCTTTTCCTCGACGGCACGGCAACCTTGCGTCTGCAGGAATTCGACAGCGGCTGGCGGGGCTACGCTTGCGAGAACGGCCTGCCAGTCATCGACACCGTCACGGTTCACATCGCCTACGACTCCGCGCTGCCGATAACTTCGCGAAGCTGGGGCAATCTCAAAGCGACTTTCCGTTGACCGTGTCGACAGATCGGCGCCCTCTCTCGTCGTCTCTCCATTAAGTCTGGCTCCCGACCCGCCTGCCGAATGTCACTGCCGACCAGAGCAGCCAGCCGCGAGCCAGGTTGAGCAGGTCGAAAACCCATTCCTGCTCCCCGGGAACCGGCAACTGGATCCCCAGCGCGGGCATCTCGCTCCTGTGCGGGTGAACGATCGCGAACGGCAGACCGTGCGCGTTCCCGTCCGAGCAGAATTCGTACGGGATCGCCGCCAGCGCGGCAGTGATGCCGAGCCCGACGAGCAGACGCACCGGCTCGAGGACGACCGGAAACGTGAACTCCCTGGCTGGTTCGGCCGATTCGTCGTCATGGCTTCGCGGTCCAGGCACCTTGACGCTGCCGACCCGGATCTCCAGGCCGTGCTGCACGATCTGGATGTCGGGGCTCGGCTCGTCACCACAGTGGCGGAACCTGGCGCGCCACGCTGGCCGTCCGTCCACAATCGTTTGCGGTGCGATCACGTGCGCGGCGGCAGGCATCAACGCCCGACGTTGAATGCCGGGGCCCGGACGGCCCGGGCCCCTTGCATCAAGCCGGAAGCCGTCGCAGATCAGCGGAACAGGCTCTTGACGCTGCCGAAGCTGTTGAACTCCTCGGACACCGGACAGTCGCCTTGAGTGCTGGCCACGGGCAGCGCAGGGTCGCCCGAGGACACGCCGGCGACACGGAGTCCATAGTCGTCGCCACCGTCGATCACCGGCAGGCCGTCGGGCCGCGACGGGTACGGGGATGGCCCGAGGTGGAACAGGATGCCGGAATCGTCACCGGTCTTCAGGAACGTCCAGGTCACCAGGACCATGGCCGGAGCGGCGGGGCGCGCCGTCGCCAAGCCGCAGTAATAGTCACCCGCCGCCGGATTGTCGCTGTTTCCCACGTCGATCGGGCCGAAACCCGTGATCACGTTGCCAGTGCGGTAGGTCGTCGCCGGCAGGCTGCAGGAGTAGCTGAATTCAAAGCCTTTCACGGGCGCGGTCGAATTCATCAGAAGCACATAGACGTTTGTCGGAACCATCAGGGGCAAGCCGCTCGTTAGGCAGTTGAGATTGCCGTCGGTGTCGAAGTACACACCCAGCTGGTTCGGATCCGAATCGAGACCGGCGATTGCCGCCGTGGCCATCAGGCCGACGAGGAGCATTGCGACGAACTTCTTCATTGCAGTTGCCTCCTGTGGTGTTGAGGGGCTTGTCCACAGAGCGGCAGTTTGCCGAAATCACCGACGTGTTGCACACGCGGCGGCTCAAACGCGCTCCTGGACCACCTGATGAGACCGGACACCGGAAGATCTCCGGCGCCCAAGCCGGGCGAGAGCCCGAATGTACCACCGGGACGGGACGCTGAAGGGGAATATCAAGGGTGAAACCGTAAAATGCCGCTGGATTCCGGAGCGGTGAAGTCGGACATCCGCATCCCTCCGCAAGAGGGGCCCCGGGCGGGACCCGATCTCACGCCCCCCACCGAGGCGCCAGCGCGACCTCCACCCCCAGATGATCGCAGATCCTCTGCACCACGAAATCCACCATCTCCCCGGGCGACTGCGGCCGGTGGTAGAACCCGGGCATCGCCGGCAGCACCAGCACGCCGCGGCGGCTCAACGTGGCCAGGTGCTCGAGATGATGCGTCGCCAACGGCGTCTCGCGCGGGACGATGATCAGCGGCCGCCGCTCCTTCAGACAAACGTCGGCCGCGCGCAGCAGCAGCGATTCGCTGGTGCCGGCCACCAGACGCCCGACCGTTCCCATCGAACAGGGAACGATCACGAAGGGCCCACCCTGCGCCGACCCGCTGGCCAGCGGCGCCGCGAAATCATACTGGTCGAACACGCGCAGGCTGCCGGGACCCATCTCGCCCAGCCGATCCAGCAGCCCGGCCACGTCCAGCCCCATCTCCACCGGCGCGGTCTGACGCACCGCCGCGCTGAAGACCAGGTTCACGTCGCGGCCGGCGTTCAGCAGCACGTCGACCAGCCTGACCCCATAAACGAGGCCGCTGGCGCCGGTCCAACCGATGCCGATGGCGGGCGGATTTTTCATGTCAGCCATTCCGTTGGGTTGTGGAATCGTCAGGGTTTGCGTCTCGATGTGCGTGGTCCGTGACGATTCCTCATGTATGGGCGCTACTTGCGGCGCCAGGTCGTGTCGGGTCCTTCGCCGTGGCGTACCGCCATGATCTCATCTTTGGTCATGACAGGGCTCGCTTTCTGCTTGGCACATCACCGCGCAAGAAATCTGCACCACAGAAAGTTAGCACAATGAAATCACTTCAACCAACTTCTGCTCCTGCTCATTTTGACCTGTTGTTGCCTTCACAACAGGCCATTCATAATAATTTTGTGCAGTCCCTCTTTGCTCTGCACCGCGATCTTGTCCGGGCCGCCTATTACCTGCTCCAGGTTCGCGAACGCCACATCCATCGGGCTTTGGGTTTTGCACGCATCACGGAATATGCCGAGGCCGTCGCCGGCCTGAGCCCGGCTCAATGCCGCAGCTTTCTCGAGCTCGCCCGGCGTCTGCCGGATTTCCCGGGCGTCGAGCAGGCGCTGACGGCCGGAGATCTGTCCTGGAGCCAGGCCAGAACCATCTGCCGGCGAGCGAAGCCGGAGGAGCAGAAGAAGTGGTTGGAGCTGGCGGCGGAACTTTCGAGTGCGGAGTTGGAGGCGGAGGAAACCGGCGAAGACAATGGCCCTTCGCATGGTCCACCAGAATTGACAGCACAAGAGCCTGATCAATCAGTTTCGGGCGCATTGATGCCGATAACGGAGGCTCCTTCACCTGCTATAAACAGCACGCCCTCCGCTCCGGCATCGCCGGCCTCTTTTTCCATTCGATTGCGATTTTCCCTGGAGCAATACGTTCGCTGGCAACGCCTGGCCGAGGCGGCCAGGCGCATGGGAAATCTTGAGGAGGCTATCCTGGAAGGACTCGGCGGCGCGAACGCCGCTCGGGACGGATTCGTCCCTCTCATGGTGATGCTGACCTGCCCGGCCTGCGACCGGGCGTCCTGGCCCACATCGCGGGGCGAGTTCAACGTGCCGCGCCCCCTGCTCGAAGCCGGTTATTGTGACGCCGTGGTCGAAGATGCCGCCGGCAATCGCCGCCGCACCGTGAACTCGCGCCTGCGACGCCTGGCATTTCAACGAGCGCGCTACCGCTGCGAAGCCGCCGGCTGCGGATGCGCTGTATTCCTGCAGGTCCATCACATCCGCCCGGTGGCCGGGGCGGGGCAGAACAAGCTGGAGAACCTGAAAGTGCTTTGCTGGCGGTGCCATCGTGGGGTTCATCATGAGGAAGATGCGGCGAGGGAAGCGATCAGGAACGGGCCGGGATGACGGCAAAAACGTGAGGGCGTGGGACGAGAAAACGCACCTGGAGCACCCACCGCAGATATTTGCGTTTTAGTCCCAGAACACGTCAATCGTAGCGCAAACCCTGCCCATTCATCATGCAGAGCAAACGCGATTCACGGCAGTCTCCCCGCCACGATGTGCGCAATCCCAAAAGTCTGCCGCTCCACCTCGACCTCGCTGAACCCATACTCAGCCAACAGATCCCGAAATTCGCGCACCGTCAAAAACTGATCCATGCTCGCCGGCAGATAGGCATAGGCCCCGCCGTCGCGCCCCACAAAACGTCCCAGCACCCTTACCATCGCGCCTACCATCATGCGGATCGGCCCCACGACCCCGCGCAGTTCTCCCCGCGCGCCGGGATCATCGCGGAAAAACTCCAGAACGATCAACTGCCCGCCCGGCCGCAGCACCCGCGTGATCTCGCCCAGCCCCCCGCGCACATCGGCAAAGTTGCGCACACCGAAACCGACCGTCACCACGTCCACGCTGTGATCGCGCAAAGGCAGCGCCAAAGCATCGGCCGCCAGAAGCTCAAGCGAGTCCGCGCCCTTCTTCCCCCGCGAACCCCGCAGCATTTCAGCGCAGAAATCCGCCGCCAGCCACGCGCGCCCGCGCCCCGCCGCGCGGCAGGCCAGCGCCAGATCCCCGGTGCCGGCGCACAGGTCAAGAACCTCCCACGCATCACCGTCGATGCGCGCCGCCACCCGCTTGCGCCAGGCGCGGTCGCGGCCGGCGCTCAGGAAATGATTCATGAAATCGTAGACGCCGGCGATGCGCGCGAACATCGCCTGCACCGACCGCCCGTGCTGCACGGGATCGCGCACGGTCCAAACGCCCGCTTCGCGGGCGTGCACTTCATCAAAGCGGCCGTTGCGCATGGGCTCGCTCATCGCGCGGCACCGCCCAATTGCGCCAGCAAGGCCGCCCACTTCACATCCACGTCGCTCTTCACATCAGGAGACATCGTCACCAATTCCGGCCACTGCCTTTGGTAGCCATACTCCCCAGGCATCTTGGTCGTGGCGTCGATCCCCATCTTGCCGCCATAGCAAGGCAGATTGGTCGCATGATCCAGCTGATCCACGGGCCCTTCGCTGAAGAACACGTCCCGCGCCGGATCCATGCTGCCGGTCACGCGCCACAGCACCTCGTTCAGGTCGTGCACGTTCACGTCGGCGTCCACCACGATGACGTTCTTGGTGAACATGATCTGCCCGGTGCCCCACAGCGCGTGGCACGTCTTGCGGGCGTGCCCGGGAAAAGCTTTCCGGATACTGACGATAACCAGGTTGTGAAAACAAGCCGACACCGGAAGATGGTAATCCACCACTTCCGGCAACGGCACCCGCAACAGCGGCAAAAACAGCCGCTCCGTGGCCTGGCCCAGCCAGCCGTCCTCCATGGGCGGACGCCCGACGATGGTCGTCAGATAGAGCGGATCGCGCCGGCTGGTGATGCAGGTCACGTGGAAGACCGGGAATTCCTCGGCCAGCGAGTACCACCCGGTGTGGTCGCCGAAATCGCCTTCCATCCGCCGTTCGCCCGGCTCGACATAGCCCTCGATGACGAACTCCGCCTCGGCCGGCACTTCCAGGTCGCAGGTCAGCGCTTTCACCATCGACACCGGCTGCCCGGTCAGGAACCCCGCGAACAACGCTTCATCAACGTCCGGCGGCAGCGGCGCCGTGGCCGCGAACGTCAGCACCGGCGGCCCGCCGATCGCCACGCACACGGGCATGCGCTCGCCGCGTTTCTCGTAACCGGCGTAATGGGCGGCGCCCGTCTTGTGGATCTGCCAGTGCATGCCGGTGGTGCGGCCATCGAACACCTGCATGCGGTACATGCCGATGTTGCGGCGGCCGTTCTCGGGGCTGCGGGTGATGACCAGCGGTGTGGTGATGTAAGGACCGCCGTCGCGCGGCCAGGTCGTCAGCACGGGCATCAGGTCCAGCAGACCCCGCTTGAGCAGGTCATCGCCCTGCACCACGATTTCCTGGCAGGCGCCCCGCCCCACGCTCTTCGGCGCGGACGAACCCCATTCCTTCAGTTTGCCCAGCAGGCGGATCTTCTCCCACAGGCCGTCGGGCGGCCCCAGGCGCAGCGGCTCCTCGACGCGGGCCGCGACCTCGGCCAGGGTTTCCCCGCCCAAAGCCCAGGCCATGCGCTTCTCGCTGGCGAACAGGTTGATCACCACCGGCACGGGTTTCCCGTCGATGGTGCGGGCCTGCGGACGCCCTCCCGCGGCAGCGCTCCAGCGGGCCGGCAGGGGGTTCTCGAACAGCAGGGCCGGCCCGCCGCCGCTCTTGACGAAGCGGTCGGCCAGTTCGGTGATCTCCAGACAGGGGTCGACCGGCTCGGTCACGCGCACGAGTTCGCCCCGCTCCTCGCACAAACGCACGAAAGCGCGCAGGTTCGGCGCGGGCAGACCGGAGAGACTGGATTTGGCCATGGAAACCCTGTCTGCGGAAGGTCGGGAGGGCCGGCGGGCACGCCGGGCGGCGGCCGCGCAGAACTTAGCAGAGGCCCAGGCGGGCGGCAAGGCGGGGGCTGGCGCACGGGAGCGGCGCCATCCATATTTGCGTCCGGCGCAAGACAAACGGCCCCGGCGCCTTGGGGGTCGCTACGGGGCCGTCGTCCTTGGACGGCGGAAAGGTCGCCCGCCCTTTCCGCGCCCGCGGATGCCATGCCGGATCAGTCTGGTTTACCATAGATTCGCCATTGAAACGGGACCAATTTATTGATATTATCACATCATCATTCCAGCTAATGGCCCACACGTCCGCTCCGCCATCCGCAGAAGGGTACGCCTCGCCATGCAGCTCTCATCCCGCCAGCTCGAAGCGTTCGTGGTCGTCGCCCGCACGCTCAATTTCACCCGCGCCGCCGAACGCCTGAACCTGACCCAGTCGGCGCTTTCGCAGCGGATCCGCAAGCTGGAAGAGGAACTGGGGGCCGCGCTGTTCGTCCGTGCGCCGGGCGCTGTCCGTTTGACGGATACCGGCACGCGCATCCTGCGCTATTGCGAAGCCAAGGAATCGCTGGAATCGGAGATTCTGGCCGATCTGGCCACGTCCAACTCCGAGGAGCTGGCCGGCGGCATCCGCATCGCGGGGCACCTGTCGATCATGCGGCCGGTGGCCCTGCCGATCCTGGCTCCGCTGCTGCGCGAGCACCCCAAAGTCCACTGCGAACTGATCAATGCCGATCTGAAGAAGCTGCCGGGCATGCTCAAGCAGGGCGAGGCCGATCTGGTCATCCTGGACCACGCGCTGCCCTGGGCCGCGCTGGAGACCTTCCATCTCGGCGACGAAGCCTACGTGGCGATCGAAAGCGCCCAATTCACGACACGCCCGGACGTCTACCTGGACATCAACCCGGACGACCAGATCACCGAGCGCTTTTTCCAGTTCCAGGGCGCCGGTCCCGCCTACCGCCGCTCCTACATGGCCGACGTATACGGCATCATCGACGGCGTGGCCCTGGGCATGGGCCGGGCGGTCGTCCCGCGCCACATGCTGGCCGGCCGGCAGGACGTCAGGGTGATGGCGCAATACCGTCCCCAGCCGACAGGCGTCTGGCTCCACCACTACACACTGCCCTACTACTCGCGCCTGCAGCAGGCCGTGGTCGAGCTGCTGGTCCGCACCTGCCCGACGGCCCTCGCGGGTGCCTGAAGGCCCCCTTACACGCGACCCCGTGTAATCCGGCAAAGGAAAGTCGTATATCAAGGACGGACGATTCCGGGCGATAACCCTGTTTGAGCCGTGACGCCCAACGGGTCATCAACAGGGGGAAATCCGCGCGTGAGCCTGACCGACAACTCGATTCTCGCCGAACTCAAGGCTTCGGGCAACCTGCCCTCGCCCACGGGCATCGCCCTGACCATCCTCGAGATGGCGCGCGACCCGCGGGTCAGCACCGACGATCTGGCCAATGTGCTGCAGGGCGATCCCGCGCTGACCGGGCAGATCCTCAAGTACGCCAACAGCGCCGATTCGGGTTCACGCGTGCACGTGATCGCGTTGCGCGACGCGCTGGTCCGTCTGGGCCTTGCGCAGGTGCAGCACCTGTGCCTCAGCTTCTCGATCCTGGCCAACGCGCGCAGCGGTCCCTGCGCGTCCTTCGACTACGAACGCTATTGGATGCGCTCGCTGGCGATGGCCGTCAGCTGCCAGTCCATCTCACGCCTGGTGCGCTCGCTGAATCCCGACGAAGGATTCACCTGCGGACTGCTGGCGCACATCGGCCGCCTGGCGATGGCGAGCGTCTATCCCGAGGAATACGCCGATATCCTGTCGCGCTGGAACCACGGCTCGCCGGCGGAACTGGCGGCCCTGGAAA